>ERZ795044.5295-NODE-5295-length-10465-cov-5.418444_pt1 | contig 10465 bp, 14 predicted proteins | sample MGYA00375128_ERZ795044 | MGnify/ENA primary metagenome ERZ795044 (study PRJEB30173, sample SAMN05720213) | anaerobic digester metagenome | isolation source: active sludge of municipal wastewater-treating anaerobic digesters | place: USA | collected 2014-12-22 ... | reverse complement strand
AATCCGCGGCGGAGGTCACAAGGGCGGTGAAGGCCGTGACCACAAAACCCGTCTATATGAAGCTCAGCCCCAACGTGACGGATATCGCCGAGATCGCCCAAGCTTGCGAGGAGGCCGGCGCCGACGGGATCAGCCTCATCAACACCCTGCTGGGAATGCGGATCGACCTAAAGACCAGAAAACCCGTGATTGCCAACAAGATGGGCGGCTTCTCCGGCAGCGCCATCTTCCCCGTGGCTCTGCGGATGGTCTATCAAGTCTACGAGGCGGTGAAGATCCCGCTCATCGGCATGGGGGGCGTCTCCACGGCGGAGGACGCGGTGGAGATGATGCTGGCCGGGGCCGCCGCCGTACAGGTGGGGGCCGCGAATTTGGTCAATCCCTACGCCTCCAAGCAGATTGTGGAGGATCTGCCCCGCGTAATGGAACGCATGGGCATAAAAACTTTAGAAGAGATTATAGGAGGCGCGCACTAATGGGCAAGGATGTGATCATCGCCTGCGATTTTGCAAACAAGCAGGCCTGCCTGAACTTTTTGGACCGGTTTACCGGGAGAAAACCCTTTGTGAAGATCGGGATGGAGCTTTTCTACGCGGAGGGGCCCGAGATCGTGCGGGAGCTCAAGGCCCGGGGCCATAAGATCTTTTTGGATTTAAAACTCCACGACATTCCCAACACCGTGGAAAAAAGCATGGCGGTGCTCTCGCGCTTGGATGTGGATATGTGCAACGTCCACGCCGCCGGCACCTCCGCCATGATGAAAGCGGCTCTGCGGGGTCTGACCCGGCCGGACGGCACCCGGCCCCTGCTCGTCGCGGTGACCCAACTGACCTCCACCAGCGAGGAGCGGATGCGGGCGGACCTGCTCATCCCCCATCCCTTGGAGGCGGTGGTGAGCCACTACGCCGTCGTAGCCCGGGACGCGGGTCTGGACGGCGTGGTCTGCTCTCCCTTGGAGGCCGGGAAGGTGAAGGAGACCTGCGGCGCGGCCTTTCTCACGGTGACCCCCGGCGTCCGCTTTGCCGACGGGGAGGCCGGGGATCAGGTGCGGATCACCACCCCCGAGGGGGCCAAGGCCCTCGGCTCGGACTACATCGTGGTGGGCAGGCCCATCACGGAGGCCGCGGACCCCGTGGCGGCCTATACGCGCTGTCTCAAAGAGTTTACGGAATAAAGGAGGATCATCAGAATGGAACGAGAGATTGCGAGCGCCCTGCTCTCCATCGGCGCGGTATTCCTGCGGCCGGAGGAGCCTTTCATCTGGGCCAGCGGCATTAAAAGCCCCATCTACTGCGACAACCGCCTGATTCTCACCGCCCCCGAGGCCCGGGATCTGGTGGAAAAGGCCATCGCCGAGACCGTCGCCCGGGAGTTTCCCGATTGCGAGGCGCTCATGGGCACCAGCACGGCGGGGATCGCCCACGCGGCCATCGCCGCCTATCTTCTGGACCTGCCCATGGGCTATGTGCGCGGCGGCAACAAAGATCACGGCAGAGGCAACCGCATCGAGGGCCGCTTAGAGCCGGGCCAGAAGGTTGTGGTCATTGAGGACCTGATCTCCACCGGCGGCAGCGTCATCGAGGTGGTGGAGGCCCTGCGGGAGGCCGGGGCTGAGGTTTTGGGCATCGTCAGCATCTTCACCTACGGGATGAAGAAGGGCTTGGACCGCTTGGAGGCCGCCCAAATCCGCAATGTGAGCCTGTGCAGTTTTGACGTCATCACCCAAGTGGCGGCGGAGCGGGGAGACATCCCGGAGGAGGACATCAAGCGTCTTTTGGCCTTCCGGGACAATCCTTCGGACGAGAGCTGGATCGGAGGCGTCGGATGCGGCACTTAATTGATATTTTGGACCTCTCCAAGGAGGAGATCGACCGGCTGATCCAAGTGGCGGGGGACATCATCGATCATCCCGACGCCTACCGGGAGAAGTGCCGGGGGAAAAAGCTGGCCACCCTGTTTTTTGAGCCCTCCACCCGCACCCGCCTGAGCTTTGAGGCGGCCATGTATGACCTTGGGGGCAATGTGCTGGGCTTTTCCGAGGCGGCGAGTTCCTCCGCCTCCAAAGGGGAGAGCGTCTCCGACACGGTAAAAGTGGTGGCCGGCTACGCTGACATCATCGCCATGCGCCACCCAAAAGAGGGCGCGCCTCTGGTGGCCTCCATGCGGGCCGGGATTCCCGTAATCAACGCCGGGGACGGCGGGCACAACCACCCCACGCAGACCTTGGCCGATCTCCTCACCATCCGGCGGGAGAAGGGGGGCTTTGAGGGCCTCACCGTGGGGCTGTGCGGCGATCTCAAGTTCGGCCGGACGGTGCACTCCCTCATCGAGGCCCTTTCCCGATACGAGGGCGTGCGCTTTGTGCTCATCTCCCCGGAGGAGCTGCGCCTGCCCGACTATGTGAAAGAAGAGGTTCTGGACCGCATGAGCATCCCCTATCAGGAGACGGGAGACTTGGAGGCCGTCATGCCGGAGCTGGACATCCTCTACATGACCAGAGTGCAGCGGGAGCGCTTTTTCAACGAGGCGGACTATATCCGCCTCAAGGACAGCTATATCTTAACGCCCCAGAAACTCGCCGCCGCCAAGGAGGATATGCGCATCCTGCACCCCCTGCCCCGGGTGAACGAGATCTCCGTGGCCGTGGACGACGACCCCCGGGCCTGTTACTTTAAGCAAACCCTGTATGGAAAATATATTCGCATGGCTCTGATTCTCATGCTGCTGGAGGTGGACTGAATGATCATCGGCACCATTGTGGACGGAATCGTCATTGACCACATCCCCGCGGGCCGGGGCATGGATCTCTACCGGGATCTGGGCCTTGACAGCTTGGACTGTGAGGTGGCCCTCATCAAAAACGCCCATAGCGAAAAGCGTGGGAAAAAGGACATTTTAAAAATCAACACGCTCATCGACCTCAATCTGGACATCTTAGGCTTTGTGGACCCCAAGATCACGGTGAATATCATCAGGGGAGGCGTGAGGATCAGCAAGACCAACCCGCCCATGCCGGAGCTGGTCACGGATCTGATCTCCTGCCAGAATCCGCGCTGCATCACCTCCACGGAGCGGGAGCTGCCCCATATTTTCCGCCTCACCGGCGGGCCCGCCGGGGTCTACCGCTGCATCTACTGCGACACCCGCGCGAAATAAAAGGGGGCCCGCCGGAAGAGGCGCCCCCGATAAAGAAGTAGTTATACGGCAAAACGGCGCAGTCGGTTTGGACTGCGCCGTTTTGCCGTTTGTTTTAAGGGGGCGAAAGAAACCGCCGGCCGAGCCGGGGGTTTCTGTTCCATGAATCTATCGTTAAATTTCTTTTACAGGTTATTCAAAATAAATAACGCCCTTATAAACGCCGGACCGGTTCACCCATGCCGAAAAGTCATAGGTTTTCATGCCCGCCCAGTTGGACGTCACCATCTTTGTGCCGGAGCCGCCGTCGTATAGACGCGTGACGGTAACCCAATGCATCCCCAAGCCGGGGATGGGGGAATTCCAAGTGAGGAGCAGTACGGGGCTTTCTTTGTTTAAGCCACCCGCCACATAGTTTCTGACATTGGTCTCCGTCCACGGCGCGGAACATTTTGCCGCTTTTAGAGAAACGCCCCTTGCGGAGGCGAACGACTCGACGCGGCGAATCATTGTGTCGAGCGTGGGAACGCCCCAAATCGCGGGCGAAAGACAGCCGTGGACATCTTTTTGGAAGGCACTGAAATCGGCCTTTGTTATTTCCGGCTTCTCATACAATTTTGATTTCCCGGGGACGTTTTTCGCCATATAAAGAAACATATTCGACGCGGCGGTCACTCCGCAAGAGCGGTCCGCGTAAAACCGGGATACGCCTTCCTCCGTCAGCCATCCTTGAAACCCGCCGTAATAATAACCGCCGCCGGTTAAAACGGGGACAAATTTGCCGGAATCCCAGTTCGTCAGCGTTCCGTAAACGGTGGCGGCGGGCGCGTCATTTGAAAGAAAATCTATCGCCGCGCGTTCGTATTCATCCGTGTTTTTGATTTTTTCCAGTCCTCCGGTCGTGCTCATTTGTCGGCCCATATCCCTTTTCGTAATCTTCTTTAGAAATGCTTTCGTTTTCTTGTGCGCAGAGGTTTCCCCGACCGTTTTTGGAATGCCTGTATCACAGCCGGTTGCGGTTGCCGTCAGCCTAACACATATTCGCAGATTCCCGCCGAGGCGATTTTTTCGGAGTCTCCGGCAAATTCCGGCCAGCGGCCCGTGACCTCCGCAAATTCCGTGTCAAGAAGGCTATACACTCCGCCGCAGCCAAGCTGCATGGTTCCGAAGCCCTCCACCGTTGTTTCACCGTCCTCATGAAAGGCGCTGAGCGAAAGGAGAACCACTTCTTTGCCGGAGCCCTTGCCCTCCGCCTCCCAGCTCACGGAGCATTTCAAAAGGCCGCCGAAGTATGTTTTCGCGTCGTTGATGTCCATTTCATAAGGATGAAGCTCGACGGCGAAGCTCTTGAGCACGATATTCTTTCTGCGGAGCTTTGCGACACGGAGACGGAGCTCCTGCCGGAGCTCCGTGTTCCCGCCGAGAGAGGCAAGCTCCGGAGGCTCAAGGGTCACGAAGGCGTTGTAATAGGCATAAACAAAATCGTAGACGAACTTTGGGATTCCGTTTGCGCAGTTTTCGTCATAGACCGTCTCCAGCGGAGCGTTATGCGATGGATTTTCTATGCGCGAAAGCGGGTCGGGGGTTTCCTCAAGCATTTTGAGCACGGCCTCGCGGCGGCTGATAAGCTTCTGGGACGCTTCGGAATACAAAGCGGCGCTGTTTCCCGCCTCGCTTGAGCCGGGATCCTCCTCCTGCTCCTGCGATTGAGGAGAAAGCGCCTCTTTTCCATCGGCGGGCGGATTCCGGCCGCAGGAGGAAAAAAGGAAACTTATAATAATCAACATAAAAATCAGTTTTTTCATAGCAGCCTCCACGCAATCCAGTTATCTATGCCATGACGGTACATCTATCGCCGCCAAAAGCAAAAACGGCTTTATTAGAAGAAATCCGTGATAAGGATATCCTCCTCCATATTTTCCACAACCCCGCTCGCCTCTGTGCGGTGGATGACATCGCCATAACCCTCATAAATCGGATGAAATTCTATGGAGCCCGGATCAAACCGAACCTCCGCCTCTAAATAAACGGCGTCTGTGTGATCGATAGGAGCCAAGGCTTTCCCCGTCAACTCCTCCAGCATGGAGGTTGACAGAACTCGCCCCCGTCCGTCTTCCGCCAATATGGTGACTTTAATGGGGATCGGCTGCACCGAAACTTCTCTTCCATCGGCCAGAACGATCGCGCTTTCTTTTTTAAACCATTGTTCCGCGTCTTCCGTACGCTCGCACAAAAACAAAAAGTTGTTTCCTTTTTCGCTCGGATATGGGTAAAAATCAGATCCGTAATCATGGACTTTGAGGACGCCTTTCATCAGCTGGCCGCGGCCCAGAGAATAACCGTTTGCGACGCAGTCCACGCGATTCTGTTGATACCATATGGAATATCTGCTGGATGCCATTCTAACGGCGTATCCGCCCACCTCGCTGTCGATGACGATCCTTTGGTAGCCCTCCTCGTCAAAGTTCCAGCCAAGCGCGTAATTCAGATCAAAACTTTGGATGACCGTCCCGTTGAGGTCGATGGGCTTGCCGCTGAGATCCGTAAAGCCGCCCCAACGCTCTAAAAACGGGTCGGCCGCACTCGTTTCGGACGGGCTTTCAGACGGGGCCGAAGAAAGATCTCCGGAGGAATCCCAAACGCTCTCCGGTTGTGCCATGGGGGCGCAGCCGGAAAACGACATCAGCAAAATCAAAATACAGGCTATCCCTTTTTTCATACGATCGCCTCCCAAGTGAATTTTCCATACCGCCGCGGCGCATAGCCTACGAGGACACCTTTATTTTACCATAAATAAAAGGAATTGCCAGATTTCCACTATTGTATTTGACTTTATTTAAAATAAAAATCCTACGGTTCGTGACGACCCTATGAACCGAGCGCATGGGTACGCGCCGATATTTTAAAACCATTTGCCGAATAACGAAACGAAAATTCCCATTTATCCCAACCATCGTTTTTTATGCCAACCCCGCCGTCATTCTGCAAATAAGCCCGCTTTTCTGCCCGCTAAAAAGGAATCGCCATGCCCGACGATGTCTAAATTTAAGCTTCCCCGTTCTTTTTTCATCGGCCCAAAGACGCCGCATATTCAGAACGTACGGCACGAATAATAATAAAAAACCGATCAGCAAACCGCGGATGCGCAAGGAGAGGTAGCCTATGGACAACAACAAAAACAGGATGAAAGACAGGCCCAAAAGCAACCCGGAGCTCAGAAAAATGAAGCCCAAGGAGAACGCGGACGTCGGGATCATAGAGGGCGAAAAGACGGGGCGGCAGAATAATGGACGGGAAAAAAGGGATGGGGGATAAGGGATGAATAGAATGCTTTGCGGCGTTTCGGGCATTCAAAATAAAGACAATAAGACGCAGATCAAAAACGCGTTAAATAAGATAGACGGGGTCAATAAAGTCGGCGTGAATCTCGTGACGGGCACCATAGAGGTGGAGTACAATCCCCCCGCGACCGAAAACGAGCTGAAAACCTGTATCGAGAACACCGGATTTAAAATTATATATGAGTAGGGGATTTCCATGGGAAACGACAATCAGATGAAGAGCACGGAAAACGGCAAAAACACCGACCGTTCGTTTCGCTCCAAGCACGTGAAGCACGATCCGAGCGCGGAGAGCGCGAGGGCTGTTTTCGGTTTGAAAGATTCACCCAAACCGAAAGAATAGGGATGCTCAAAATGAAAACGGGACGCCGCTTTCCGGGTTCGCCCTTATAAAAGCGCGCGCGAAAGACGCTGTCTTTGATAAAAAGGCGGCGTCTTTTCTTATCCGCGCGGCCCAAAAGCGCGTGAATTTTATGTCCGGCGGCTTGCCGCCGAGCATCGCGCCCCTATGCGGAGAACCAAATGCGGAAACTTTCTTTTTCCGGATTCGGTTATTTATCGGCGGCCATAAAAACTTTAAATTCTTGACCTGCGTCAATTTTCTTCCGGCTCGCTTGAGGCATAATGAGAGCAAAGAAAGAATGGAGGCGATGAAAATGAACTCATTTGAAAGGAAACTTCTCGGCCTGACGAAACGGTACGCCGCGCCGCTCACCTTTGCGGCCGGGGCGCTCACGATCGCCGGATATGCCGCCGAGAGGCTCACCGATTGGAGAGCTCCCGTTCTTACGGCGTATCTTGCCGCTACGGTTTTGGCGGGCCTGCCGATTCTGTTTCGGGCTCTTACGGGGCTCCGGATGAAAACGGTCGGCATCGAGCTTCTGCTGAGCGTCGCGGTGATCGGCGCGCTATACATCGGGGAATACAGCGAGGCCGCGATCGTGACCTTTCTGTTCCAGTTCGGCTCCTATCTTGAGCAGCGGACCCTCAACAAGACGAAGAGCGCCATCCGGGCGCTTACCGAGATGGCCCCGGCCACCGCTTGGCGGCTCGATTCCTCCGGCGCGGCGGAGATCCCCGCGGACGAAGTGGAGGGGGACGACCGGCTGCTCGTGAAGACGGGCGGCAAGGTTGCGGCGGACGGCGTGGTCGAGTCGGGGGAGGGGTATCTCGACGAATCCAGCATCAACGGGGAATCCGCTCCCGCGCACAAAGGCCCTGGCGATGCGGTCTTCGCGGGCACGATTTTGGACGGCGGCACGCTGGAGATGCGGGCGACCAAGGTTGGGGAGGACACCACCTTTGCCAAAATTATCGCGCTGGTGGAGGAGGCGCAGGACGCGAAATCCCCCGCGGAACGCTTCATCGACCGCTTTGCGAGATGGTATACGCCCGCGGTGGCGGTTCTCGCGCTTGTCACGTGGCTGATCGCCCGAGACCTCGACACGGCGATCACGGTTTTGGTGCTGGCCTGCCCCGGCGCTCTGGTCATCGGCGCTCCCGTGGCCAATGTGGCGGGGATCGGGCGCGGCGCCCAAAACGGGACGCTGCTCAAGGGCGGCGACAGCGTCCACACATTCGCCAAGGTGGACACGATGGTCTTTGATAAGACCGGGACGCTGACGGCGGGGCACCCCGGCGTGACGGCGCTCTATTCCTATACGGACCATGTCCCGGAGGCGCTGGCGCTCGCGGCGGCCGTGGAAAGCGCGAGCGACCATCCGCTCGCCGCCGCCATCGTGAGCTACGCAAAGGAGCGGGGCGCGACCCCTTCGGAGACCGTGCACAGCGAAGCGGTAAAGGGGCTTGGGCTCCGCGCCGAGCTAAGCGGCAGATCGGTGCTGGCGGGCAGCGTCCGCATGATGGAGGAGAACGGGATTTCGCTGACGGAGGGGCAGCGCCGCGACCTTGAGGAGGCGCAGCGCCGCGGCGCCAGCACGGTTTTGCTGGCCGCAGACGGGGAAATCCTGCTGCTGTTCGCGATTTCCGACGCGATCAAACCGGGCGCGGCGCAGATGATCTCCGATCTATATAAGCTCGGCGTCAGGCGCACGGTGATGCTCACCGGAGACAACCGCAAAACCGCCGAGGCGGTGGCGGCGCAGATCGGGCTTGGCGAGGTACGGGCGGAGCTTTTGCCCCAAGATAAGCTGGCCGCGGTAAAGGCGATGCAGCGGGAGGGGCATATCGTGGCCTTTGTGGGCGACGGCGTGAACGACAGCCCCGCGCTGGCCGCCGCGGACATCGGTATCGCCATGGGCGGCGGCACCGACGTGGCCGTGGAGACGTCCGACGTGGTGCTGATTCGGTCGAATCTCGAGAGCATCCCGGCCGCGCTGCGGCTCGCCAAGCGCACCGTGGGACTCACGCGCCAGAATATCGTCATCGCGGTCGGCACGGTGTTTCTGCTGCTCGCGGGCCTCTTCGCGGGCTATATCCATATGGCGAGCGGCATGTTTGTCCACGAGGCGAGCGTCCTGCTCGTGATTCTCAACGCCATGCGCCTGCTAAGTCCCGCGCGAAAAGATAAAATAGAGCCAAAAACTTGACGCAGGTCAAGGAAATTGCTTAAAATGGTGATAGAATAACATTGCAGTCTAAAAGAGAGGGAGGGATCCTCATGAAAAAAGTGACGATACAGCTGGAACAGCTCGTTTGCCCCACCTGCGCCCAGAAGATTGAGACCGCCTTGAAGAACGCGCCCGGCGTGGAATCGGTCACGGTCCTGTTTAATTCCAGCAAGGCGAAAGTGCAGTACAATGAAGAGACAACGGAGCCGGAGACGCTCGCCGCGATGGTGCGCGATCTCGGTTACGACGTGCTGAAACTGATATAAGGAAAAGAGGAGGGGAAATCATGTCCGACAAAAAAGATTCTTTTGAAACCTGCCCGCCGTCCGTTCGCGCCGCTTTCAGCGAGCTGGAAGTCGTCCTGCCGGTGGTGCGGCGCGTGCACGGAGGCGCGCATCCCGAGCTCGAGGAGGTCGGCCGGCTGGTCGGCGAGCTGAAAACGGGGCTGTCCGAGGGGGCCGGCCGCGGCGAGCTGCGCGGGATTCTCGACGAGCTGCGCAACGTGACCGGCGGATACGCCATCCCCGCCGACGCCTGCGGCGGTTACCAAAAGGAATACCGGCTGCTTTCGCAGATTGACGCCGGCATCCGCGCGGAAGCGGAATGACGAAATAAGCGGCCGACTGGCATAAGTTTGCCGGCCGGCCGCTCGATGCTATCTCATCAGGGGAGGGGAACGTCTTGCCAGATCACGTATGCGCGGAACTGGTGCCTATTTTCAATCATCTGGATCATGAGAGCTTGGTAAAAATCAGCGGGATCACGCAGCACCGGCATTTCCGCCGGGGGGAGACGGTGTTTTCTCCCGGACGGCAAAGCGGGCTGATCATTCTTTCCCGCGGCAGGGTCAAGGTCTATCAGCTTTCCGGGTCGGGGAAAGAGCAGCTGCTGCGCGTCTTGGAGCCCGGCGATTTCTTTGGGGAAGGGACCCTGTTCGGCTCCGAGAATCCGGCCGATTTCGGCGAGGCGCTGACGGCCCTCGAGGTCTGCACCATCGGGCGGGAAGATTTCATGAATCTTTTGGCGCAGTATCCGTCGATCAGCATCAAACTGCTGGAGGAGTATAACCGGCGTCTGGTCGCGGCGGAGCGCCTTGTCACCAGCACGGCGACCGAACCCGTCGCGTCCCGCCTGGCCGGGTATCTGCTGGATTTGAGGAAGGTGGCCGAGTCGAACGAAGTGACGCTTCCGCTCTCCATGAAAGAACTGGCCGCGTTTTTGGGGACGACCCCCGAGACGCTGTCCCGCAGGATGGCGAAACTTGAGGAAGAGGGCCTTTTGGAGCGAAGCGGCAAACGGATCCGCATTTTACGCCCCGAGGCGATTGATGAAATAGAATAGCCGCTCGGTGGCTCAGTGGGCATTGCTTAGAATAGATTGAGGGGAATGGCTCAGTATGGCACTTCAAATCAAACGAAT
>ERZ795044.5294-NODE-5294-length-10467-cov-4.996831_pt1 | contig 10467 bp, 19 predicted proteins | sample MGYA00375128_ERZ795044 | MGnify/ENA primary metagenome ERZ795044 (study PRJEB30173, sample SAMN05720213) | anaerobic digester metagenome | isolation source: active sludge of municipal wastewater-treating anaerobic digesters | place: USA | collected 2014-12-22 ... | reverse complement strand
TGGCGGCGCTATTCCTCTTTTTACTTTTCATAGTAGTTTTTATATTCACCACAATGAACCTCTACAGTACGTTTAACGGGTACGGCAACGCCCAATTTGATAGGCGTCTCAATACAAATATTTCGGAGTGCAAAGAATGGCCACGCACACGCAAGGATTTGTTTTTCCCCGGCTATAAAGTAGGGTGCGCGCTTGAAGGGTTTTTAGGAGAGGAATTATGAAGCTGCTCGGTGAGTTTATATATTTCGCGCTAGCCGCGGGGATTGGCGTATTATTTTTAATCACGCTATTTGTAGAAATGGTGTCTTGGTATAAAGCGGACGAGAGTGCTTTGTTTCCAATGCAGGTGCCGGACTTTAAACAAGAGGACGTATGACAACGCACGAATATGCTTTAGTTGCACACGAGGGCTATATGTTTTTAAAAGCCGTGATTGTGTGTTGTTTGATTTTGTTTGGGCTAGAGTTATTGAGGAATCTAAAATAATGGCAACACTTAAAGAGGCAATCGAAAAAGTAGGAGTTGGCGGGAAGGTTATGCATGCCGATGATTCCAAACCATCTACGGTAATTGCCATCGGTACAGTCTTAGCTTTATTGAGGGAGGAAGGGATAGAGTGTTCCCGTATCTTGTCAGGCCAAGACTGGTTCCCAGTACTCCCAAAGAAGCGCGTCGTGCTTCAGGCGTGGGAGTATAAACCTACTGGTGGTATTTTCTGGTATGAGCACGCTCCAAAAAACGCACTTATTGAAGACTGCGCACATCGCACAGACATTCCCAACATGGTATTCGAGGACGGAAAGTGGGTGTTTGAATGAAGGATAAAATTCATTATGACGACGGGAGCGGGGCGCTTTGGTGCTCGGATATACACCCTTATCGGTATTCCTCAACAATCCAAATGGTCACTTGCATAGAGTGTATGAATGTGGAAATTGAGTATCACTCGGAATATGTAGAGAGTTGGGTTAAGCGCCGTGATGAATTGAAAGCACGTATTAATGCCGACGCCTAAGCAAGTGAGGTACCACTACAAGCGCGTGATGAGGTGCCGAGCAAAATTAGAGCGCGCAATGTATGAAGCAAATAAGTACATTTTTGAAACTCCTAATTATGAAACATCACCATTTAAAAGCTTGTACGAGCTTGGAACTAGAATTAGAGATACGACAATAAAAGCGCTTGCGAGTGCAATGCACGACGAGATTTTTAAAGGAGAATAGAAATGAAAATAAAATGTTTGATTGCCATTAATGACATAGCGATAGGCGACATAGTTGACGCTCTTAAAAACCCAAACTGTGATGAGGTCGTCGCTTATAATAAAAACGGATACCTTTCTTATTTTCCGGTGGGCTACTATGAAATACTTAAAGAGGAAAGCGCACCTAAAAACGCGTCCCAAATCGCGGTACCCTCAATTCGTGAGTTACTCGGTCAAGAAATTCAGGGGATTACTTTTAAATGAGCAATTTTAAAATTGGCACTGCTAAAACCCTCGGCGGTTATGATGCTTTTATTTTTGAGATAGGCGATACAATTTTTGGAAAAGTAAAAGACGCAAACGGGCATTGGTTTTCGTGTCAATGGAAACTAGACGGTACGGGGCAAATGGCGGGTGCCTACCAGCTATACCCAAACACTGAGCCATTGCGAGAAGAAATCATTCTACCCATTGGCACTGAGGTTATAAAACTTGGGCCTGAGTGGATTGGAAAAAAAGCGCGGCTAACAATCGTTGAGATACGCGAATGCTTAACTTTAAAAGATGGGTAACTGTTATAGCGCACCAAAGTTTTCAAAAATGTTGAGCTTGAAAGATTTAGACTTAACTAAAATTATGCGGGCCATGTCGGCCCGCTTAGCAAGCCCCGACGGGGCAGGGAGTAACAGAGTAATGAAATTAGAACTAGGAATCATGGCAGGCGCAAACACCAAAGAATTTTTGCTATCAATGGAATCCATCTTAACCCGTTTTGAAGCGGTTGCAGATAAGCTATCGGGAGCAAGTAGCCCGGTAATGCTAGGTAAATCCTTAATGGACGACGGTACTACCGATGAGGCCGTGGAAGAGGAAACCGATTTTGCTCCGCCTGCTAAAAAGCAAACCCGTGCAAAAAAGCAAGCGGCGCCCGCGTCCTTTGACGACGCCGAAGAGGAAGTTGAAACCGAAGCTGAGGAAACAGAAGAGGAATCGTTTGCCGAGCCTGCACCTAAAAAAGTAGCGAAAGAAAAAAAGCTAACTGTTGATGACGTAAACGCTGCCTGTATGAAAGCCGCTCAAAGCGTTAACCGCGCTCATGTGTTAGGCATTCTTAAAACTAAGTTCAAAGTGAAAAGCGTTACCGAGCTTGAGCCCGCGCAATACGCTGCGGTCATTAAGGCGTTAGGCTAAGCCGGTGAATCACGGGGAGCGCAAACATTCTAAGTTCAGCGCATCAGGGGCAGAAAAATGGATGAACTGCCCCGGCTCGGTTGCGCTATCTGAGGGGTTACCTGAGGTGACCTCAAAATATAGCATAGAGGGCACTCGGGCGCATGAGGTGTTAGAATGTTTGCAAACGGGTAAGAAGCATTCAGGCACCCGTGAAATGGAATACTACGGGGTGCAAGCCGCTAATTTTATCAATAAGCTTAAAGCATCTCACAAAGGTGCGGAGCTTATGGTGGAAACAAGGCTTGCGCTCCCGTTTATCCATCCCGATATGTTTGGCACAATGGATAGCGCGGTCGTTGATCATTTCGGCACGCTTCATGTTTTGGATTACAAATATGGGGTGGGTCACTACGTTAGCCCCGTTGACAATTGGCAAATGAAAATATACGGCATGGGTTTGGCTCATATGTTTGATTGGAATTTTTCAAAGGTAAAACTTTGGATTATTCAACCAAGGCATAAAAGCTACCGAGGCCCTACGTTTTGGGAGCTTGGCATCTTAGACTTAAAAGCAAGGGTGCGAGTACTTAAAAAAGCGGTAGAGCGTGTAGAGCGCGAGCCTACAACATATGCAGAAGGAGCATGGTGCTACTTCTGCAAAGCAAAGGGTATATGCCCTTTGAAAATACAGGTGAAGCAAGCAAAGACGGCAAGTGTTTTTGCGGGCACACCATTAATTAGAGAGAAGTAAAAAAATGGCACGTCCTAAAAAGCAGTATTTCGGTGAAGATAAAACGTCAAACACAACGGCAACGGTTAAGAAAAACTTGAAAGCCCTTACAAAAATTGCAGCGGGCGAAACCGTGGATGAAGCGGTAAACGTCGCTACGCCTAAAAAGCGTCGTACACGTAGCCCTAACAAAGCTAAGAGCATCGCACTTGAATCCGTTCAAGTCACCATTCCCGCGGCCCTCACCTTTCAAGTAGGCCAAATGGTGGGTCTATATTTAAGCCAACAAATGCAAAAACAGGCATAAACAACATGAAAAATACCAGTAAAGACGCAGTAAATCCGCAACGCCTGATAACACCGGAATTTAGAGTAAGCTACCCGCATCTTTTTAAGCCAAACGCAATTAAGCAAGGTGATGATGAGAAGTATTCGGTCACCATGCTTTTTAAAAAGACGCAGGATTTATCTAAAATAAAACTTGCTATGGACCATGCAAAAATTGAAATGTGGGGGCGTGATAAAACTAAATGGCCTAAGGGCTTACTATCCCCAGTCAGCGACGGCGACAGTGAGCAGTACTTAGATGACGAGGGCGTTACCAAAGAAGGGTACGCGGGGCATTGGGTTATCAAAGCCTCATCGCGCGCCTCAAATAAACCCGGTATAGTAAATGAAGAGGCGCAACCGATACTTGACGCCTCTGAGATTTACCCCGGTTGTTTTGCGCGCGCTCAAATTTACGCCAACCCTTGGGAGTACGCAGGCAAAAAAGGGGTGTCGTTTATTTTGGACGCTGTACAAAAAACGAAAGACGGGCCGTCGTTATCTAATCGAAAATCGGCAAGTGAGATTTTTGACCCGATTTCGGCGTCAAGCGATGACGCCGAAGAGGGCGACGATAGCGGTTTCATGTAAAAAAGTAAGCGTGTGCTACTTATGAGAAGGTACACGTTTTGAGGGTGCGGGCGTTTTTAAACTGGGCGCGGTTTTGACGCTCGCACTTTTTTATTTTATGCACACCATTTTTAAAAAGATTTGTATAACTGCTTTCATTGTGTTTTTTCTTATTTGCATGATTAGCGACATGACTCGCGACGTGCTAAACGATTTTGAGCTTTACGGGCCGCGGGGGTTTTAAGTGAGCGAGCATCAATTATGGTTTCCGGGGTTTAAGCCCGCGCCTACTATTAGATTTCACGTTTTTAGATTTTGGGGTAGCGAGTACCGAGCACGCTTTGACAATGGTGAGCTAACTCTCGTGTGCCAACGAAACACACCGCAGGCCGCTTGGGCTAGACTATCGCAATCGGATTCAAGGCACGTTTACCAAGCGTATTTAGAGAGTGTTAAAAAGCATGAAACCCCAACGCCGTAAAATAGTATTTGATTTTGAAACGCGCTCCGTTTCAAATTTAAAACGAGAGGGCGCTTTTAAATATGGCCTTGACCCTAGCACGCAACCAACGTGTTTAGCGTTTAAAATAGCGGGCGCGCCTAAGGTTTATTTCTTAGATTTTAAACTCGTTAACGCCTATTGGAGAGATTTACCGAGTAGCTTAAAATCGCTATGGCAGGGATTCGTAAACGAGGGCGCGCTTTTTGTCGCTCACAATGCAGGCTTTGAGACTGCTATTTATAAGCTCATACTTGTAGGCCGTTACGGTTGGCCTGACATTCCTTTCAATAGTTTTAGGTGTACCGCGGCTAAGGCCGCGGCGTGCGGGTTGCCCCGCTCGCTTGAGGGTGCGGGCTCAGCACTTAACCTAAACGTGCAAAAAGATAAACGGGGTTTCGTTGCAATGATGGCAACCTGCAAACCAACCAAGGCTTACAACGCTTGGTTAAAAGCGGTTTACGAGGTTGATGCAGGTAAGCGAGTAAGTGAAAAAAAGAGGGCGCTTGCCTACTCCCCTCCACCTAAAAAGTTTTTAGAGTATGACGATAACCCCCAAGTGTGGGAGACGCTTTACGAGTATTGTAAAATAGATATTTTAACCGAAGAGGCGCTTGATAACGCGCTCCCTGATTTAATAGAATCGGAGCAACGGGTTTGGTTTTTAAATCAGCAAATCAATTGGCGTGGGTTTAGGTGCGACACGTCCACCATTTTTAAAATCAAATCCATTATGGACCGCGATAGTAAAATAAAGCTTGAAGAGCTTGACGCGCTCACAATGGGGCTTGTTACAAAGCCGGGGGCACGCGCTTCAATCCTAGAATTTTTAGCGTTAGAGGGAATAGAGTTACCTGACATTAGGGCAAATACGGTTGCAAACGCTCTTAAAAATGGTGACCTGCCCGACGACATGAGGCGCTTACTCACCATTAGACAAGAGCTATCAAAAACCTCTAACAAAAAGTACCAAGCCTTTTTAGATCGCGCGCACCGTATAGACGACAGGTGCAGAGACATTTTACTTTATTGCGGGGCTCATACAGGACGCGACGCGGGTACGGGTATTAACCCGCAAAACTTTCCACGCGGTCTAATCAAGCTCCCAAAAGATAACCCCTACAGCGCAATTAACAACGTAGTCGCCCAAAACTCGGACATGTTAAAACTGCTTTACGGTGATAACCTGACAATCCTTTTTTCGGCGCTACTGCGCAACATGCTAATACCTGCCTCGGGCAACGAGTTTTTTGTTGCCGACTTTGCAAAAATTGAGGTTGCAGTTTTATGGTGGATGTCGGGTAATAAGCCCGGTCTTGATATTTTAAACGCAGGTAAAGACCCGTATATCTATCAGGCGGCAAGTAACTTAAACTGCGATTATGATGAGGTAGACTTAGAGGGTGATTCACGTCAACTTGGAAAAGCGCAAACCTTGGGCGCAGGATTTGGATGTGCGTGGAAAAAGTTTAGGGATTTAGCTAATGACCAGTACGGTTTGAAACTCACCAATAGGCAAGCGGTTGATGCAATTAAGAGTTACCGTGAAGCAAACAAAGCCGTGCCCGAAATGTGGAAAGCGCTTAATGACGCTGCGATTTCTACAATTGAGACAGGTAAGCCGTCAACCGCTTGCATGTGCAAGCTCACCTTGTCTAAAGGTTTTTTATGGATTGAGCTACCAAGCGGGCGCAAGCTTGCGTACCTTAAGCCTAGAATTGTTTGGAGCGCATTTCAATACGAGGTACTTGAGGTATGCTCAAAAACAGGTAAAGACATTGTAGTTACACGCGACGGCAAGCCTAGAAAATCAATTGAGTATTTAGGCTTAGCTAAGAATAAAAAAGATTTAGCGTGGACGCGCACACATGGCGGGGTGCTCACCGAGAATGTTGTGCAAGCATGTGCGCGTGATTTAATGGCGCACGCTTGCTTGCGCTTAGAGGCAAAAAAGTATCAGGTAGTTCTAACGGTTCACGATGAGGTTATCAGTGAGCGAAAAATAGGGGAGGGGAGCTTAGAGGAATACATCGCAATTATGACCGCGCGCCCACCATGGGTTAACGAGCTTTTACCTATTGGTGCAAGTGGATGGGTTGGCGAAAGATACCGTAAATAATTTAACAAAGGATGTTTATTTTATGTCAGACAATTTAAGAGCTTTACTTTTAGCAATCTCGGCGGCGCTTGCCGCCGTTGTAGTAGCACTTGGGCTATTCTTATCGAGCGGACAACCAACGCCGACCCCAAGTGTGTTACCGAGCACACTGCCTAGCCCCGTTGCAGGCGTGAGCCCTACGCCTACGCCTACGCCTACGCAAAGCCCAAGTCCTCAGGTTACCCCGTCCACTATAAAATTATTGGTGGGCATGACCGAAGGTTTTGAGTTTACCTCAAAGGTGACAGGCGCATTTCTGCCCTCAATTGCGGGCGTCACTGTAACCCTGAGTGAAATTCAGGAAGTGACAACAACAATCCCAACCTATAAGGGCGCGCGAGTCGGCAAGTATTTTGACCGTGTGTTACCGCCTACTTCCACAACGGTTGCGGGTAAACGGTATTGGGTTGATTTCACGGGAGTTCAACCCGGAAAATTCTATTACATTCTTGACGGTGCGCAGATTGTTATTGACGTGGCCCCGCAAGTGTTCGCATGGCCCGTGCCGCTTTATATGGAAATGCAATTTTCCTCAGTATCTACCGCCAATGGTCTTGCTGATGAGGGCAATACGTTCGCACAACGGATTGCGCTCAACAAACAGTACGCATCAATCCTACGCGCTCACGGGGTTGAGCCAATTAAGCATGGCCCTTGGGTGTACCCAAACTTAACCGACCCTAATTTCAAGACGCTTGCTCTTGATGGGAGGGTCGCCCCACCATGTTTGTTTGGGCCGTCGCCTGAAATAGCCCCCACCATTGCTTACCTGCAATCAGTACAAGCGGCTATCGTATCGGGCGCGCTCCCGGCGGGTACTTATGCTTACGCATGGGATGAGGGCGAGGGTAGCGCCTCCGAAACCGCAGCGGCACTTGCTCGGGTGAAGTACATTAAGCAATACGCGCCCGCACTTAAAGTGATGATAACAAGACAATATAGCGCGGAGTTTGCGCCATATGTGGATATCTTTGTACCCGTGGTGAATTGGTTTAACCAACCGGGATTTGTACCAGCATCGGCTTACGCAAATGAAACAGTGTGGTTGTACCATAGCTGCATGAGTGCAAATCGTTGCAACAATGCGGCCTCGGCAAGTGCGGTAGATCAGCTACCCTCTAAGTTTGCAATGCACGCGATTGATGCGCCTGAGACAGACCCGGAAAGGTTTGTCACTGAGGCAATCGCGGCGGGTGCTAAGGGGCTATTGTATTATAATACGACCGAAAGCATCACTACATCAAACGCGGTTGGTGGGCAGTACAAGTTTGGAAACAATGGTGACGGTAATGACCTCTATCCGGGCCTTGGCTACTCGAAGAAATTGAAATTCTACCGCAGGGGCTTAAATAAAGAAGCGCTCAAGAGAGTGGGCATCTAATGGCAAAAAAGCTTTTTACCTTTTTAGGTAGCGTTGAAGATTTTCCAGTAAGCCCCGTTTACAAAAAACGTTTCCAAGAGAGTGAGTCATACCGAAACTCATGCATTTTATTTGCGCGTGGAATGCTTGAGGGCGCGGGTAACTTAAGAGAGGACGTTATCGCGGCACTTGATATTGCGACTTACATTACAAGTAAGGGTGAGAATGAACCAGTAAGCACAAGCGATTTGCATTAAAACAAAATTGGTGCCCGAGAATGGAATCGAACCACTAACCCCCTCGGTGCTATAGCATCACGCGGGCGCTCTACCTTTGAGCCGTACTCGGGCACCATTTAAGTATGAAGGAAAATTTCATGAATCCAAGCCCTTTAACAACCCAAATAGATTTAGGTGGAATGCAGCATATCGTCATTTTTATTGGCCTAAGCATCGGCGCCCTTGTCTGGTTTATAAAAATGTCTCATGTAAGCGTTGCCGCAAGACTGCTCTTAGCCTATTTACTTGTGTACACGCTTTTTATGCTAGAATACCCGCACGCAATTTTTGGCGATTGGACGACGGCTTACCGCGCGCAGGCGGGGCAGACATTAGCCGAGTTTATGTTTACAGCGTGCGCGTGCGTTTTTATCATGCCGTATATTGAGCGCCTGTTAAAATACGTGGTGGGTTTTGTACTTGTGTGCGTGTGGCTTGGCGAGCCCGGTATCCTTGGCGCAATCTCTTTTCAAACCGCGTTTTGCGCGCTTGCAATCCCATTCCTGCCGCTACCTCTTTCGGTCTTGGTTGTAGTAACCGCGCTCACTCACCATGGGTCTACAGCGCTTTTAATTATTGGTGCGCAGTGCTTTGCTGTTGCGCTTAAGCATCCTAAATTTAATAAGGCCACGCCCTTTGTAATCGCAGCGCTCTACACAAGCGCCTATTACATGTCGGGCGCCATGTTTGACGGGGGCGAGCGGCTTGCTAAATACAGCAAATTTATGACCTACCTGTTTACAAAATGGGAGTGGATTATTTTCGGAGTGGGTCCGGGCACGTTTACTTGGACCTCAATTTTACTTGATGAGTACAAAGCCCCGCTCTTTTTGCAAATGCATTCGGATTGGTTGCAAATTTTTTGGGAGCTAGGCGCGGTGGGGTTTGCGCTTTCGGTATTTCTTTTTGGGCAAACGGTTAAAAGGGCTTGGAATAGAACCTATTTATTAGCAGCAACATTGGGAGCAGGAGCCTTCATGGCAACCTACTACCCCTTAAGGCACTACCCTACGGCCCTCTTAACCGTTTACATTTTTCTAACTGTTGAGCTTAGTTATAAAGAAGATTCAATTGTAACTCGCCTGTTGAGTTCGCGCCGTCAAGGGCGATAACACTCAAGCGAGCGCCGTATCCCATCACCATTGGGAGGGCTACCATTGCAGGGGCCGCGACTTGGCTTGTGCCCGGTACAACGATTTGAACGACCTCACTACCCGCAGCGCCTACAGCAAGCTCAACGGCGTTTGGGCCAGTGTTCAAAACGGATACGGCCTTAACGCCTCTTTGAGTGAGCGCTACAAGCTCTTGGTAGGCCGAGGTTGTAACTTGGGTTGCGGTGTACTTCAAACGCACCGGCAAGCTTGCCGCAAAGGCAAGCTGTGAGGTGAGGGCTAGGGTTAGAATTGCGGTTGCGATAAAATGTCTCATGAGTATTTATTTTCCTTTTTGTTTTTAAAAACGGTTTGACATGTCAATGATTTACAATACTAAGGAATTTGACCCCTTTGTCAACGGCAATGGTTTACCTATTGCGTTTAATATCGCACTGCGCTATACTTAGAATATGAAAAATGTTTTTGTTTTTAAATACAACGCCGCCACACGTTTGCAATGCCTTGCCGTCGTCGATCATTTAACCTCATGCGATGCCTGCGGCAAGCTTGCTACCGTAAACGCAGCATGGGTTTTAAAAAAGGACGGTTACGATTTAAAAAAGGACGGTTACGATTTTAAAGAGGCGATTGCGAGCGCTATGCGCTTAGCTCACGAATACCCGAAAGGGATTCCCGACGCTTTTTCCGATGATGACGGCGGCCTGATTTGCTCTAAATGCTTTTGGTTAAAAACGGCGGCGAAAAATGAATAGCTTTATTTACGCAAAAACTAGAATTGAATGCCAAGGTAAGTCCGACATTTGGTGCATGCAAGCGGTAAATCAGCTTTTAAAAGACCTCAAAATCGGGGTAGCCGAAAAGGTTTACACTGATAAAATGATAGATAACACTGAGATTATTTTAAGAGCGTTAAACGACGAGCTAAAACAACGAGGCGTTATTAATGAGTAGAAATAAAAAACAATATTGGGTTGCGGGGGCAGATTCTCGGTATATAATTTTAGGCCATAAGCCCGAGGATACTTACGAATGGCCTTGTCTAGAGGGGCCATT
>ERZ795044.5293-NODE-5293-length-10469-cov-5.202516_pt1 | contig 10469 bp, 9 predicted proteins | sample MGYA00375128_ERZ795044 | MGnify/ENA primary metagenome ERZ795044 (study PRJEB30173, sample SAMN05720213) | anaerobic digester metagenome | isolation source: active sludge of municipal wastewater-treating anaerobic digesters | place: USA | collected 2014-12-22 ... | reverse complement strand
GCCGCTTTAATTTTAAAATCATTGAATTTCTGCTGCGGCATATTGGCAATGGCCGAAGCATAAACGGCTTCGGGTTGCAGGTCGGCAATTTTATCTACCGGGATCTTATCTACCGGCGGTGTATCTACTTCAAAGGGAGTAGCCGCATCCAGCGCCATATATGCTTTAATGGTCAGAATATTTTGCTGCACCATTCCTTTGGCGCTTATTAACGTAGAACTGTCTCTTGCCACCTGTGCCTCCAGCTCAGCCGCATTCAGTTCCGGTAAGGCGCCGGCATCCACCAGCTTGCGGGTATTGCTTAGCTGGGCCTGCGATTGCTGAAGCTGAACCGCAGCAATTTTTTCCTGCTCCATGGCCAGTAATATCTGCAGGTAAGCATTGGCTACGGTTAATGCAATGTCGTTTTTTAATTTATCGGTATTTGCTTTTGCCGCCTGCAGTTCCCATTCATTGGCGGCAATGGTATTGCGTTTGCTGAACCAGTTGAAGATATCGGCGCTGCTTTGCAATTGCATGCCCGACGACAAATAACTTTGTGTAATAAGACTGAATGTTGTAGGATCCTGGTTGCGGCCGTTATTGAAACCACCATTGGCGCTGAAGTTAAGATTTGGTATCTGTCCAAGTTTGCTTTGCTTCAGCTGCAACTCGGCGATGCGTGCCTGCAGGTCGGTTTGTTTCACCGAAATATTATTGGTCATGGCATATTCCACACATTTGAGCAGGCCCCATTTTTCCTGGGCCTTAACAGAAGCGGAAACAACCAGTATAAGAATAAGGGAGTAGAATTTGTAACGCATACAACAAAAATAATCTATCTCCCTCTAATCTCTTTAAAACTATTTTACAGGCGGTAACGGCGTCAGCCCATCTTTTCAAAAGCCTGCGCCAGGTCGTTGATGAGGTAGGCGGGTTCTTCCAGTCCCACGTAAAGCCGCAGCATCCGGTGCTCGGGGTTGGTTATATCAAATTCATGCGGTTGCAGGGAAGAGCATTTGGGTATTACCAGGCTTTCGTGGCCACCCCAGCTTACGGCCATAAAAATGTGTTGAAGATCTTCACAGAACTTTTCGATCTGCCGCATATTTTCCGCTTTGATGATGAAGGTCAGCAGTCCGCAGCCGCCCTTCATTTGTTTTTTGGCTAATTCATATTGCGGAAAGGTTTCGTCGAGGGGAAAAAGGACCGACTCAACCCTTGGGTGGCTTTTCAGGAACCCGGTCACTTTACCGGTAGAAGCAGTAATGCGGTCGAGCCGGGCAGGCAAGGTTCGCAGGCCCCGTATCAGTAACCAGGCATTGAAAGGCTGTATGCCGCTGCCAACGGTCATGAACTCGCTGTTGAAAATGCGTTCCATCATTTTTTTGCTGCCGCTTAATACGCCGCCCAATGTATCGCTGTGGCCGCTGATGTACTTGGTAGCGGTTTGAAGGGAAAGATCGATGCCCAGTTCAATAGGCCGTTGATACAACGGCGTGCAATAACTGTTGTCGATGATGGTAACAATGTTCTCCGACCTTGCCAGTTCGGCAACGGCTTCCAGGTCCTGCAGGGCATAATCCCAGCTGTTGGGGCTTTCTAAATAAATAACAGCCGTGTTGGGAAGGATGGCCCGTTCAAAATTTTCAATCTCTCTTCCATCAATATACGTGGTGGTGATACCGAACCTTGGCAGGATAACATCAAACATCCGTTGCGCCCAGGTATAGGGTTTGTTCACCGATACAATATGATCGCCGCTTTTCACATTGGCAAATACCGCCGCAAAGATGGCAGCGGCGCCGCTGTTGAATACCAGGCAGTCTTCGGCTCCGTCTAATGCCGCCAGTTTTTTACGCAGGATCTCGGTGGTTGGGTTTTTTCCGCGGCTGTAAAGGAATACGGAATATTCATCGGCAAAAGCCTTGCGCATCTCATCCACCGTATTGAAAACAAAATTGCTTGTCTGCATGATGGGCGGAGAAACGGCATTGAAATAATTTTCCCTTTCTTCGGCAAATTCGTTCAGTATATAAGAGAGATCCATTTGAATTTAATTTTCTGTTGGGGTGATGTTGCTTTTCTTTCGGTTGAACAAAAAGTAAATTAAAATAAAAGCGGTTAATACGCCCACGCCTGTTAATGCAGCCATGGGGTCGGCAATGGCTATACTGATGGCCACAAAAAGATAAGCTAAGATGAATACCAGCGGCATCAACGGAAAAAATTTCATTTTATAAATACCCGTTCCGTTGAGGTGCTTTGTTTTTTTACGGAACCAGAAGATGGTGGCACAGCTTAGGATCATTCCAAAACTGTCGAGGAAGATGGTAAAGGTCAATATCTTTTCAAATTCCTGGGCAAAATAAAGTATCACAATGCAAATGGCAGCAAAAACAGTCAGGGAGAAAGTAAGCACATTGGATTTTTCATTATGCTGGGCAAAAACTTTGGGTAAACTGCCATCTTCTCCCATCGCATACATTACCCGGGGGTTGCTCAGCAGCGACCCGTTCACATAAGCCAGCACCCCCAAAAAAAGGAATGCTGAAAATACCGTGGCGCCGGTTGTTCCGAATATTTTGTCAATTACCAGGTAAGCAATTTCCCGTTCGCCTTTCATCTGGTTAAAGCCTACTACTTTAAAATAACTGAGGTTCACCAGCATGTACAAACCTATGATGATGAGAATGCCGATAAAGATTCCCCGGGGAATATTTTTTGATGGATTTTGAACATCGTTGCCAAGGTTAATGGTTTGCTGGTAACCGCCATAGGTAAATGAAACGGCAATGAGGCTTATGCCCAGGCTCTTCACCCAGTCGATCCAGGTAAAAGATCCGCCGGTATCTGCAACCGCTTTTGCTGCATCGTTCACCGCATATTTACCCGGGAAAAATAATGCGGCAATTAAAACAACCACCATCGTGATCTTTATCATCATTAAAATGTTCTGGGCGGTAGAACTTGTCTTTAATCCCCTCAGGTTAATGATGTAGAAAATAATGATGGCGGCAGAACTTACCAATGCTTTATCAATATCGGTCCAGTTACCCGGAAACAGTTTTAATAAATACCCGCTGCCGATGAGGGCAACCCCGCTGATGCTGGCTGCATTGCTTACCAGTATCAGGCAGTTAATGGCAAAAGCTATGCTCGGGTGATAGGCTTTGGCAAACACTTTATAATAACCACCGGTAACGGGATAGCGGCTGCCGATCTCAGCATAGGTGAGGGCGCCGCACAAAGCCACCAGGCCACCAATGGCCCAGGCGCTGAAATAAACAGAGGGGTCAATAGCATCTTTTGCGCTGGTAGCCGCTGTTCTGAAAATTCCCATACCGATCACAAAACCGATCACCAGCATGGTGAGGGAGAACAGGTTGAGTTTATTGCTTTTTGTATGCATACCGAAAAGATACAGAAAGGCACTAATAAATGGATTTTTTTGTAAAAAAAAAGACATGCCTGTGATTTCAGTCATAAGATGAAAAGCAAAAGCGCCTATCTTTGCACCCATGTTTAAGCGGATCACCGCCATATTATTACTCCTGGCCTTTTCGGCGCAGACCTTCAGCAGCCCCTTTATAATGCTGGACTATTATGTGAATACGGCCGCTTATGCAAAGAACTGTATCAACATGGCAAAGCCAAAACTTCATTGTAACGGTAAGTGCCAGATGATGAAGAAGCTGAGGGAAGAAGAGAAAAAAGAACAACAGAATACAGAGCAGCGATCTGAACTAAAGGTGCAGGTGTTATCATCTCATTCCTCTTTCTGCAGCATCCCTTCCGCGAAATTTCTTACCGTACGAAAAATTTATTTCGAAAGAAAATACCCCTTATCTGATATCTCCTACGCTTTCTTTCATCCGCCACAGGCATAGTTTCTTCTTCTTGATTCCCGGCCATTAATGTAACAGCATCCAGTCATGTAATGCTTCGCTGTGAAGATCATAATGACTGCCTGCGCCTGACTTGCCGCTGTGTTTTAAATAATGCCGGGCAAAACAGGTTACCGGTCATATAGCCTTATGCCCGTATAGCCTTGCAAATAATTAGTAACATATATAAACAACAAAAAATGAAGAAATTTTTAAGCATAGCAGTATTAAGTACGATCATACTTTCATCTTGTAAAAAAGACTCAACGCCGGAGTATGATCCCAATGTAAAAGCCGACCTGTCTGTTGAATTTGATAATATAGCCGGCGCAGCCGACCTGCAGCTAAATACCGGTAGCTATACCAATGCGGCAGGAGAAAGTTTTAAAGTAACAAAGCTGAAATATTATGTAAGCAATTTCAAGTTTACCAATGCAAACGGCACCGTATATACCGTGCCTCAGAACGAGAGTTATTTTTTAATTGATGAAAGCAACGCTGCTTCTCATGAAGCTGAATTGAGCATACCGGAAGGAGAATATACAAGCGTAAGTTTTGTATTGGGTGTCGACAGTCTTCGAAATACAATGGATGTCAGCCAGCGTACCGGTGTATTAGACGTAAGCGGTGCTGCAACCGATATGTACTGGAGCTGGAACAGTGGATATATCTTTTTCAGGATGGATGGAACTTCACCTTCAATTGCCGCAGCCGGGAATGTTTTCCAATATCATGTTGGTGGCTTTGGTGGCTACAGCAGCCCTCAACCTAATAATTTAAAAACAATCACATTGGATCTTACTACCCGGGGCACCCCAAAAGTAAAAGCCGGTAAAGCAACCAACATTCATTTAATGGTTGATATTTTAAAAGCACTGAGCGGTACAACTAATTTTAGTTTTGCTGCTATAGCGCATATACACTCTGCTGCTGCCGGTACATCGGTAGCTAATAATTATGTTAATATGATCAGGCACGATCATACAGAAAACTAAATACCATGAACCGTAAATACTGGTTATTTATCCTCTTCTTTCTGGCTGGCATTTATGCCTGCCAGAAAGAAGTTACTGAAACTGCTCCCGCCCCTTTTGCCGGATTTCAGAAACCGGCAAATTTCCCGGAGCCTGCTTATCATTTTAATACCAATACGGTTACCAAGGATGGCTTTGAACTGGGCCGGAAGTTGTTTTATGAAACGATGCTCTCTGTCAACAATACCATCAGTTGCGGCAGCTGCCATATTCAAACATCTGCCTTTACACACCATGGGCACACGGTAAGCCATGGGGTTTTTGACCGGCTGGGAACCCGTAATTCTCCCCCCATCATGAACCTGGCCTGGAATACCAGTTTTATGTGGGATGGAGGCATTGCTGATCTTGACCTGCAATCGGTGGCGCCCATCACCAATCACCTGGAGATGGATGAAACCATGCCGAATGTTTTAAATAAGCTTCGTAACTCGGCCCTGTACCCGGCATTATTTCAGAAGGCATATGGGTCAGCGGAGATCACTACTACGGCCTTCTTAAAGTCTTTGTCGCAGTTCATGGCAATGTGTGTAAGCAGCAACAGTAAGTACGACAGCGTTATGAGAAACGAAGGCAATAAGGCATTTACTGCGGATGAACTTGCAGGAAGGGAACTGGTGAAACAAAAATGCGGCAATTGCCATCGTGAACCTTTGTTTACCGACAACAGTTTCAGGAACAACGGCCTGGCAATAAGTATGGTAAATGATGAGGGAAGATACCTGGTAACACAAAACAATGCGGATAAATACAGGTTTAAAGTTCCTAGCCTGCGTAACCTGGCCTATACAGCGCCTTTCATGCACGATGGCAGGCTGCTTACCCTGGATGCTGTGCTGGATCATTATACAATGCAGGTGCAATCCACGCCCAACCTGGATCCGTTGCTGCAGCAAAACGGCACCCTGGGTATTCCTTTAACCGCCGGGGAAAGAACGAAGATCATTGCTTTTCTGAATACCCTGAACGACCGGTCGTTCTTATTTGATAAACGCTTTTCGGAATAATAAACATCAATATGAAGAAAATAAGTGTGCTGATAATTTCCCTTTTCTTTATTGCAGAAGCCAATGCATGCGATATATGTGGTTGCGGTGTCGGGAGTTACTATATCGGGATATTGCCGGAGTTTCATAAGCATATATTTGGATTAAGGTACCGGTACAATTCATTAAAAACGCATATTGGCGCAGGGGGATCCACCACTTATCTTACCACAGCAGAAAGATACCATACGGCTGAATTATGGGGAGCATGGAATATCGGGCAAAAGTTCAGGATCATGGCTGCTGTACCCTATGCCTTTAATGAACGGGATAACCAGGGAATTGTAAAAAGCAAAAATGGGATTGGCGATATTTCCATAAACGGGTATTACCGGCTGCTTAACAGCAAAAGGACCGTATTCTCCGAAAAATTAATGGTGCATACGCTTTGGATAGGCGCCGGCATTAAATTGCCAACAGGAAAATATACACCTGCTGACAAGCATAATACGTCACAAAACACCAACCTTTTTCAGTTGGGTACGGCCAGTTACGATTTTTCTGTGCATGCCATGTATGATGTAAGGATACAGGATGCCGGGTTGAATATATCTGTCAGCTATAAAATGAACACGGCCAACAAAGAGGATTATAATTATGGAAACAAGCTCAATACTGCGGCACAGCTGTATTATAAGCTTCGGGTAAAAAACAAATTTACCATTGCACCCAATGCAGGGCTGACCTACGAAAATTCAAAAAAGGATATTGATAATAAGATCATGGTTGATGTTTCGGGAGGAAACCTGCTGCTGGGTACACTAGGTATAGAAACAACATTTAAAAAATTATCTCTGGGAGCTAATTGGCAAATACCTTTATCTCAGAACCTGGCCAATGGTTTTGTAAAAGCCAATAACAGGATGATGGTGCATGTTTCTTTTCTCTTATAAGGGATAACAAAACATTTAAAACATGAAACAACTGCTCAAATTGATACAGGGTAAACTAAAAGCCTGGTATTACTACCAGGAACTGAAAGACCTGGGTTTTGCAGCGACAATCGTTGCCTCAGTGTGGTTATTATACAATTACGGGAAAGAAATATTCCGGTGGATGCTGACAGAAAACGGCCGGCTGTACGTCGTTTTTTTTATGGCAGGTATTGTTATAAGCATTGCCATAAAAATATATTACCGGGTGATGGTGATCAAGTACCATGAAAAAGACACCCGGATAGAACTATTCAGGGAACTTGAATCAAACAAATAAACTACATGAAAAAAATACTAACCGGTGTATGCTTGTTTATCGCAGCCTGTAACCAGCCTGCTGAAACGCATGAAACAAAAGCGCCCCTGCGGATGGTTCCGCCAACGAAGGATTCGGCCAAAGCAGCGCTTAAAACGCTGGCCTTTGATTCCAAAACAGACCTTGTTTGCGGCATGCCGGTAAGAGCCGGCGTATCGGATACGCTGCATTACAAAGGCAGGCTTTATGGATTCTGTGCACCGGAATGCAAAGAAGAATTTTTAAAAGATCCCAAACAATTTTTAACGCAAAATGATAAAAAATGAGAACAAAGACTTTATGGCTGGCCATTTTTTTGCTGGCCTTTATCCCGGCTGTATATGCCCAGAATAATAAACCCGTTTGGAAGGAATTGAAAACCTTTCATGGATTTATGTCTTCCAGCTTCCATCCGGCCGAAGAAGGCAACTTTCTGCCACTTAAACAAAAGGCCGACAGTTTGCTGATGGCAGCTAAAAACTGGCAGGCATCGCCCATTCCGGTTGATTTTAAACCGGCAGAAACAAAAGCAGCACTGGAAAAGCTGGTTATCAAGTGCACGGCCGTTAAACAGGCCGTAGACGGAAAAGTTTCCAATGAAATACTGATGAAGTATATTACCGAAGCCCATGATGCTTTTCATACTATTGTTGGCGAATGCCGGAAAACGGAAGAATAAACCCGCTTCAAATAAGGTTAAGAGCCGCTGCAATTGCAGCGGCTCTTTTACTTCTCCACATTCGCTGAATAATTTTTTAAAATGAAATTCTATTCCCCATTACATTTGCAGCGGATCAGGTTCCCGATTTCAAACCGGGATTAAAAGGGAATCCCGTTCAATTCGGGAGCTATCCCCGTAGCTGTAAAGGCCTCCCTAAACCCCTTCAAAGAAGGGACTATAAGGAGTAAAATTCTTCAAACCACTGTTCCGCCTCAGGCGGAATGGGAAGGTAAAGCCTAAGCCAGAAGACCTGCCCGGTCCATCAACAATCATTCAACGCTTTCGGGTGAAAGGCAGGAAATGTAACGGCTTAACGGCTTTTATATCTCTTTACGCCGTGGTTGGTGTCCCCACCAAACACAATTTCCAGGAAGCAGTCACAAAAAAATTTTTCAAACAATGAAAAAGAAAATTTTTATTGCGGCTGCTGTTTTATTCAGCAGTTCCTTATCGGCACAAACAGACAGTGCAAAAAAATTAAATGAACTGGTGGTAACCGCTACCAGGTTCCCTATCAAACAAGCCCTCACGGGTAAAGTAGTTACGGTGATCTCAAAAGAACAGCTGGAACGCAACAACGGGAAAACGCTGGGTGAAGTATTGAACACCCAGGCAGGCATCATTGTAAACGGCAATACCAATACATTGGGCACCAACCAGGATGTATATGTTCGGGGCGCCGCCGCCGGTAAAACACTGATCCTGCTCGACGGCATACCGGTGTACGATGCCTCAGGGATCAGCGGCGCCTTTGATCTTAATTTCATCTCCATCGACCAGGTGGAACGGGTGGAGATATTAAAAGGCAGCCAGTCTACTTTATACGGAAGCGACGCCATTGCTGCCGTGATCAATATCATCAGCAAAAAAGCCGGCCCTAAAAAACTCAACGCCGGCCTGAACCTCGCCGCCGGATCGTATAACACATTTAAAGCGGCTGCAGGCGTGAACGGCACCATCAGGCAAACCAGTTATACCCTGCAATACAGCCGGCTTTCCAGCAAAGGATTCTCTGCCGCCGAAGACCAGGCCGGCAACAAGAACTTTGATAAAGACGGTATTGGTGAAAACGTATTCAAAGCATCGGTTGGACAAAAGATCGGGAATAAGATCTCCATCCGGGCCAATACACAATTAAGCGATTACAAAACAGATGGCGATGCAGGGCTGTTCACCGACGATGCAGATTATACCATCACTACAAAAAATGTACTGGCAGGTATTGGAGCCGATCTTACGATCGGTAAAAGCATCCTGCATTTCAATTATAATTATAATACCAGCAAACGAACATACCTCGACGATTCTGCCAGCAGGGGAGGGTTCTCTTATTACAGTAAAGGAGCGTACACGGGCAAATCGCATTTTGCAGAGTTGTACAGCAATATTGCTGTTACCAAAAGTATGGATGTACTGGTTGGCATGGATTACCGCAACCAGCTTACCGACCAGGATTATTTTTCCGTAAGCGCTTTTGGTCCTTATAGCTCTACGCCATTAAGCGACGACAGTGCAAAAGTGAACCAGTTTGGCGCCTATGCATCGTTGGTTGTAAAAGATATCTCCGGTTTTAATGTGGAGATCGGCGGACGGTATAATAATTTCAATAAGTACGGCGATGTGTTTACATTCTCATTCAACCCGTCTTATGTGATAAAGAACTGCTTCAAGATCTTTGGAAATATCAGTTCGGGCTTTAAAGCGCCTTCGCTTTACCAGGTATATTCAGAATACCGCAACCCGGATAAAGAACTGAAGCCGGAAAGATCAATGAGCATAGAAGGAGGTATCCAGTATTATAAAGACCATGTGAACCTGCGGGCCGTTTATTTCAGCCGGAACATTCAGGATAATATTATTTTTTACAGCGCCGGTGCACCCACTTATGCCAGCTATTATATAAATGCCGATAAGCAGAAGGACAGGGGGCTTGAACTGGAAGCCAGTGTTAATTTTGGAAAGGTGGACCTTACAGCCAACTATGTGAACCTGGATGGAAAAATTGAAACAAAGTCCGGTACAAAAGACACAACTTATTTTAACCTTTACCGCCGCCCCAGGCAAACGATCAACCTTAACCTGGGAATTGCCATCACTAAAAACTGGTACCTGAACACCGGTATTCAAAGTATAAGCCGGCGTTACGAATCTGTTTATATGTCGGCGCCGGTTGAGATGCCTGCCTATTATACCTGGAACCTGTATTCAACCTATACCATTTCAAAAAATGCAAAAGTATTTGTTGACCTGAAGAATATCACCGGTGAAAAATATGCAGAAGTGAGGGGATACAACAGCCGCCGGTTTAATTTCATGGCGGGCATCGGTCTCAGTCTTTAATAACTAAAACCAGGTGTTGAAGAAGATGCATGCCGCATCTTCTTCAACATTAAAAATAATTCCACATGTGCAGGCACGAAGAAAAAAAATGTCCGCGTTGCAACCGGGCTTTTGAATGCAAGGCAGGCAGTATTACCCAATGCCAGTGCAGCGCCATTCGGTTATCTGCCGAAGAAAGGATATATGTGGAATCGAAATTTGAAGATTGCTTATGCATCCATTGCCTGGCTTT
>ERZ795044.5291-NODE-5291-length-10471-cov-4.665419_pt1 | contig 10471 bp, 10 predicted proteins | sample MGYA00375128_ERZ795044 | MGnify/ENA primary metagenome ERZ795044 (study PRJEB30173, sample SAMN05720213) | anaerobic digester metagenome | isolation source: active sludge of municipal wastewater-treating anaerobic digesters | place: USA | collected 2014-12-22 ... | reverse complement strand
TCTTACCGGATTAGGCTTCAGCAACATCCATGTCAAGGCGGCCGGCATTCATCCAGAGCGTATTTTTAATCCTCAATCACTGCTTTTCAGGCCTTTTGCCCTGCTCTATGGATCAGTATCGCGGCTGATATCCTTTTCAGATACGATGGAAGTGTATGCGATAAAATAGAGTGTTGCCGAGGACACTGGCGGCAGCTCTCCTAGATGAAGACCTCGCGGGGCTTGCTGCCGATCTGCGGGCCGATATAACCCATGTCCTCCATCTGTTCTATAATCCTTGCTGCCCTGTTGTAGCCAATAGAAAGGCGTCTCTGCAGATATGAGGCGGATGCTTTCTTCGTTTCCTCTATTATTTTGAGGGCCTCCTGGAACAATTCGTCGGAAGCCTCCTCTATTTCTTTCGATTCATCTTCCATAAGACTTTCTTCAATGTCAATATAGGACGGTTTCCCCAGCCTGCATAGATGCGTTGCAATCTTTTCAGTCTCTTCCTCTGAAATAAATCCGCCCTGGATACGCATGGGGAAGGAGCTGGTCGGCGACTGGTAGAGCATGTCTCCCCGCCCGAGAAGCTTTTCCGCCCCGTTCTGGTCGATAATGGTGCGGGAATCAGTTTTTTGAGCCACCTGGAAAGCGATGCGCGCCGGGAAATTCGCCTTGATAAGACCGGTTATGATGTCCACCGAGGGACGCTGGGTGGCAACGACAAGGTGGATGCCGATGGCCCGGGACTTCTGGGCAATCCTCGTAATGTAGCCTTCGACTTCCTTGGAACTCATCATGAGATCCGCCATTTCATCGATGATGACGACGATGTAGGGCAGTTGTTCCGTTCCGTCCTTGAGCCGCTTTACCTTTTCATTATAACGCTCAATGTCACGGGTGTTCATCGCTGAAAGGAGACTGTACCGGCGCTCCATTTCATGCATGGTCCATTTCAGGACCATCGGCGCGATCTGTGGATCAACAATGACCGGCGTCAGCAGGTGCGGCAGGCCGTTATAGAGCTGCAGTTCAACCATCTTCGGGTCGACCAGTATAAATCGCAGGTAATTCGGATCATAATTGTAGATCAGGCTGGTAATGATGGAATTGACGCATACCGATTTGCCTGATCCCGTGGTTCCGGCTATAAGGAGGTGAGGCAGCCGCTTGAGATCAAGCATCACCGGTTTTCCCAGGATATCCTTGCCGAGGGCCACCACCAGGCTCCCCTCGTATTTCTTGAATTCTTCGGATTTCACGATGTCGCCGAGGGTAACCGTTTCACGGTAGAGGTTAGGAATCTCAACTCCGATGGCCGATTTGCCGGGAATCGGCGCCACGATGCGGACCCGCTGCGCCGCAAGGGCCATGGCTATGTCGTCGGCAAGGCTCACCACGCGATTGACCTTGATGCCCGGCGCTATCTGCATTTCATAGAGGGTGATGACCGGCCCGCGGTTGACATTGACCACCTCGGCATCGATGCCAAATTCAGCAAGGGTATTCTTTAACAGCACTGAATTTCTATGTATCTCCTTCTTCCAGCTTTCTGTATCCAGCGGCTTGGACGATGCGAGATAGTTTGTCGGTATTATATATTCCTCATTGATCGGTATATTATCAAAAACCCGTTCGTTGCAATCTGCACAGTCCTCCTTCATAACACGTGCCGCGGTTTTATCCTCATCTATTATATCGTCGTCATATCTGCTACCATCGAGGGCATCCTCATCAATGGGGGAAACATCATGGTCACACTCCGCGCTGTAGGCTACGTCAATACTCTCCTCCTCCCCGGCCGTCTCACCGTTTTCAATTGCATAATCTCCTTCGGTTAGAATAACCTCTGCATCCTGGTCGATAACGGCCTCAGCCGGCTCCTCCAGAAGCCGCTGGCCTCTCTCCTTCTTGCTGTCGGAAATCAGCGTATAATCCCTGTCCCAGGATGAATCAGGGAGGGCAGGGAAGGGCAGTGCATCAAGGGGTGATCCCGGCGATTCAGCTTCATACACGATTATTCTTCTTTTTGTAATCCAGGGAAACTTGCGGTAGGCGGCTTTATGTTTTTTTTGACCAAGGGATAGATGAGGGACGTCTTCCTTTTTGGCGGAAAATGGATTGCGTTTGAAAATGTTTTTCAACCTTCCGGAAAACCGCGCCGTGATTTCATATTGTTCACGCTTCGGCGCAAGGAACAGGACAACCAGTACTATCGCCATGAACAGGGTGATGACAGACAGGAGGATATACGATGCGGTTCTGCCGATACATTCGATGCAAAGACCGCTGATGGCCGACCCTGCGTATCCCCCTGACAGCTGGGGCACCTCCCCCATAAAGAGAGACAGCACTGCAGCAAGACTGAACGACATGAGAAGCAGGAGTGCCGATTTTTCCGTTACCTTCCTCATCCAGGCGCTTCGGATAAGATAGAGACCGGGCAGAGCGAGAACGCCGGCAATGCAGTAGGACGCACTGCCGAATAAGGAGCGGACAATATAACCGATCCAGGCCCCCACGGGACCAGCTATATTATTCACCGGAGAATTGGCAGCCAGTAAATTATAATCAGAAGGATCAAATGCGGCTATTGATACAAGGAAAAACACAGCAATACCAATCAGCACAGCGCCCAGCATTTCCTGATACCGTTTCAAGAACACGTTATGATCCTCCTTCTACCATGAGGTTCAACCAGGAAGTTACCAGGCTGTTCGCGTTGCAGTAACTCATGTTCCTGATGAAGCCATCACAGCGGCTGATTCAGGAGATTACGGACCGCATCGCTATCGCCGGCACAAAGAATGCCTATGGCATACTTCCGGCACTGGTATATCCCATCCGGCCTGATTAAACCTATCTAATCCTATTTTCGGTTTTTTAGGGGATTTTTTTTAGCAGTGATATGCACCGTTATAGTATAATAACCGATACAATAATATCCGCAAAAGAGTACATTTTATATAAAATGTCATATTGTAAGGCATTTTTTAAACTTCAAGAATCTCAACTAAGATAAGGGGATTTCTTTTGGTGAGTTTGAAGATGTGGTTCTTTAATCCCTTTTTCAAGCTTGCAATAATATCATTTGTCGAATTTCTTTCAGCAAGAAGCTTTTTCACCCGCTCATTGAGATCCTTTTTTATCAAGTCAAGGACTCTTTCCTCCTTGTTCCCCAGGAAACCCCGGGAAAATACGTCCGGCTCTCTCATGAGCATGCCTTCAGATACTATGATAGCCACAAAAAGTATTCCGTCCGAGGACATCGCATGGCGATCCTTGATCACATTGCTTTCGATATCGCCGATCTCCTTGCCGTCGACATAAATCTGCGAAAGATCAATTGAATCGACCTTCTTGAAGCTCTTGGCTGATAATTCCAGAATGTCCCCATTATCGGCAATCATTATGCGTGACGCTTTGATGTTCAGTGATTCGGCAATTTCAGAGTGCGCCTTCAGGTGGCGGAATTCTCCATGTATGGGCATGAAAAACTTCGGCTTCGTGACCGCAATCATGAGTTTCAGCTCCTTGGAGGATCCGTGACCCGACACATGGATATCGTCGTCCTGGTCGTAATACACTTCGGCGCCCATCTTCATCAGGGAATTGACCACGTTTGTCACCATCCGTTCGTTTCCCGGAATGACCGATGCGGTAATAATTACCGTGTCTCCCTTCTCTGCGAAAAAATGACGGTGCGTCCCGTACGCCATCCGGTAGAGGGCCGACATCGGTTCCCCCTGGCTACCCGTCCCGATAATGACCAGTTTCTTATTCGGTAACGAACCCGCCTTTGAGATGTCGATAATCAGATCATCGCGGTAATTAAGGTATCCGAGGGAATTGGCAATCTCGACGTTTTTCTGCATCGTCAGCCCTGATATGACGATCTTTCGGTTATAGCGCTGGGCCACGTCCATGACCTGCTGAATACGGTGAATGTTTGACGCGAAGGTGGCCACAATGATCCTGCCGTTGGCGGATGAAAAGATGTCGGTCAGCTTGTCTATGAGGACTGATTCGGATTTGGTAAATCCTTCCCGCTCCGCGTTGGTGCTGTCCGACATGAGAAGCAGGACCCCTTTTTCACCGTAATCGGCGAACCGGAATATATCCGTAACATCCCCATCCACCGGAGAAAAATCTATCTTAAAATCACCGGTATGTATGATGGTTCCGATGTCGGTCTGTATGGCAAGGCCGACGCCTCCGATAATTGAATGGTTCACCTTGATGAATTCAACTTTAAAACTACCGATCTGCCTTTGATCCCGCGGCTCTATCTCAATGAATTCCGGGTCCTTTTTCGGCGGAATCTCCTCCAGCCTGCTCTGGATGAGTCCGATGGTCAGCTTTGTCGCATAGATGGGGGCGGAGATTTCCTGAAGAAGATAGGGAATAGCCCCGATATGGTCCTCGTGGCCATGGGTCACCAGGATCGCCTTGACTTTGGATTTATTCTTTCTGATATAGCTGAAGTCCGGTATGATATAATCGATGCCCGGCATATCTTCTGTGGGAAACATGATGCCGCAGTCAATTATTATGATTTCATTCCGGTATTCGAAAAGCGTTATATTCTTCCCGATACCGCCCAGGCCCCCCAGTGGGATGATTTTTATTGCCTTATGATCCTGCATAGGTCGCCTATACTCCTGAATGACCGAACCCGCCGTCACTTCTGTCGGTCTCGCTTAAATCACCGGTAATGATAAATTGACCACGGTAGATTTTGTTGAACACCATCTGGGCAATCCGCATGCCGTTATCTATGGAAAAATCCTTGTTCCCGAGGTTGGTTATGATAATCTTAACCTCTCCCCGGTAATCCGAATCGATGGTACCGGGCGTATTGAGCAGGGTGATTCCGTGGTTGATGGCAAGTCCGCTCCTCGGGCGAATCTGAGCCTCGTAACCATCGGGTATTTCCATAGTCAGTCCGGTCGGAATAAGCTTTGTATCACCGGGATGAAGCATGACCGGCTCTGAAAGGAAAGCGCAGATATCCGCACCTGACGCTCCCTTGCTGTGATAGGAAGGCAGTTTTGCACCAGGCTGGGCATGTATTTTAATCTGAACCATAAACAGTGTTCCATAATTGAAGATTACTTGAACTTTGTCAAGTTAATAGCATAGCCGGAGAATCATGCATTTTTAATGCTGCTTGGTGCAATTAATATATGAAATATTTATTGCCTCACCCAGCCCGCACCGATATAATACCATAAAGATGCGCGGTGTGGATGCAGGATCATGAAAGTAACGGCAATTAATAACAAATTCAACAGTGCGGTTCAGCTTGAAAAGGATGGTCATTATGAAGCAGCCCAAAAGGAATATATTTCCATAATTACTGCTGATCCCTCCTTCCGGCCAGCCTACGTCAATCTCGGATCACTCTATTCCCGGATGAATCATTTCGCAGAATCCATCCGCTGCTTCGAGGCGGCATTGACCCTTGGACGAGATTACATAACCTATTTCAATATTGGCTGCACATTGTACAAGATGAATGAGTACTCAAAAGCCCTAGCGAGCCTTCAGCTTTCCGTTTCTCTGAATAAGCAATTTGCCCTGTCAAAACTCGTTGCCGGCCTCTGCCACAGCAGGCTCAATAATCTAACCGAAGCTGAGAAATATTTTTGTGACGTTCTGAAAATATGGCCGAACAACAGGGTTTCCCTGACTGCCCTGGCAATTATTTATTATAATACAAATAAATATGATTATTCTCTCCAGCTGCTGAACCGGATATTGTATCTGGACGCCGGCAACATTAAGCTCAGGGAATTGAAATCAAATATTTTACTGAAAACAGGCAGAATTGATGAGACCGTCAAAGAAATTAAGATAATAAAACAGAAAGCCGATGGATACAGATATTTCGATGAGTTTATTAAATCGATTCCGGTTGAATCTTTGACGGATAAATACGGCACCATTGACAGTAAAATTGATCTGTTAAAAAACCAGAGTAATAAAAGCGGCGATCATCTTATTTCTCTCAGCCTGTGCCATCTGTTTAAAGGCGAAACTGACACTGCCATCGATTATTTATTCAGATTCAAAAAAAATTTCTCAAATTAATGCTCTTTTTTTTTCATTAAGACATTTATAACCAGATTATTTATTAAACCATATCTGCCTTTAATAATTATACTGTATTCGCGCTTTATTTGAAAAACAGATAATTATATTTATATTTTTTTTAAAAAAATAATTATTATTATTGACAATTTTTAGAATAAATTTCTTATGGTAAGTCCTGGTGGTTATAGAGAGAGGGAAACACCTGTTCCCATTCCGAACACAGAAGTTAAGCCTCTCATCGCCGATGGTACTGCATGGGTAACTGTGTGGGAGAGTAGGACGCTGCCAGGACTGCAATCATACATAAAAATAAAGGCCATGAAAATCATGGCCTTTATTTTTGTATAAAAAATCAATTTGTTATTAATCCCACTTCGCAGCAGAAACCTTTTTCTTCAGTCCCTTGGCGTGAACCACATAAATGATCTCGCAGTTCTGCTCTTCATCCCAGGTTACTTTTTTTACGGAACCGCCCTTGGCGATTGCCTTGAGTTCCTGCGCTACGGCTATGCCGGTCATTTCAAAATTCTCCATACCGGAAGCGCCTTCAATCTTGGACCCTTTAAATTTTTCGATTACCTGATACTGCGCATTAAGGATGGCGGCCCGTTTGGAGGCTTCTTTCCTCTGGACAACATTGGTCAGGGTCTTAGTCGGAACGCCTGCCGCGGCCAGTTGATATGTATCATCATCAATCCAGCCTTCCATGGTATAAGAATCGCCTTCAACGGTCCCGCCAATCTTCTTGCTGCTGCATGATGTCAATGCTATAACGAAACCAGCCGTTAGTATTAATGCAAATATTAATAACTTCTTCATCTAACATCCTCCTAATAACTTTTAATTAAATTCTTTCTGACTATGTTGATGTGCCGCGAAATCTATATTCGGGAACCAGCATTCCCCCTTATTTGATAAATCGTTACCCTGTTAAACGTTTATCATATTAATATCGATTCAGGCCAATGTCAACATAAAATCAGCAATAATTTACTTTATTCCGGTCACCTGCCATCGGAAAATTCACAGGCCTTCATGCATCATTGGATATTAATATCCCTGATCACAATCCCGATAAATATTGTCAGCACAATCAGGTTTACAAGGAACCATAGAAAATTTATCGCTTTGTATACTCCCCAACTGTACATGATACCTGTCGCGGTTCCCGCGCCAAAACCGATCAGTATAATGCTGTTATATTTGACGAAAACGCTCATGGCGGTGTCCGCGAAAGAACCTCCCGTTGTGATACGTGCCATGTCATAATTTTTTTTTGCCAGGGGAAAGGTGAAAAACATGATGACAAAAATAATCGCTGAATTTAAAAACCAGTGCTGCGACAGCATCGGCAACAGAACACCGACAAGGGAAGCCGCGCAAAGACAAATCAGCAAGATGGATATTGAATAGGAAGTCATTATCCTGTTCCATAATTTTGTCAGATATGGCAATACATCTTTTAATTCATCTTTGGTAAATTGATCCTTGGTCAGATACAGGTTAACATAATAGCTTCCGAGGACTATAATCAGTAAATAAAAAATATAAATAAGTACAATTTCAATTATCACAGGGCGCTCCTTATGATGAAAAATTTACCATCATTCCCCCTCTTTTAAACAAAAAGTCAACTAATTTTGGCAAAATATTTTCCTTCTCCTTATAAAACCATTAAAATACCACTTTCCTCCGGTAATCAATTCATTTCAGTCCGGTCTCATGTATCCCTGATCCGCAATTTTGTTCTTGAAATATTCCGTTAGTTTATTAGATTATTAAATACAGGGAAAAGTTCTACAAAATAATGTAAATCATGGTATTTATTATGAAAAAAGTAATATGGCTTTTTCTTCTTACTGCCGCCATTTCCTGCGCCAGTAACACGGTTTCTACCAATTCTGGCACCAAGCCGGCTTCAACCGGTTGGAGCGATGAGGATACCTATACGGTCCAGGTAACCGACAAGACTGAAGATGATGCGGTAAATGCCGCCAAGCACAAAATTTTAAAGGATATCGTTGATGTCAGGATCAGAAACAACAGCAGGTATACTGATATAGTTAAAATTCGTGACGAGTTTGATATGCCGCTTAAAAACGGTAAAATTATAGAGCGAATGAAAACCGGTGAGGGATTGATGATTTACTACCAGATTCATGACAAAGGATTGAAAAAAAAATTCCAGCGCCAGTGACCGCCTGGCTGTTATCACCGCACTGAAACTTTATTTGCGACAATTTTCAGCCTGTCTTCGCAGAACAATTTTACCGATTCGGCGATAAGGCCGTATTCCTCCTTAAGTATTTTCAAGGATAATGATTCCTCTGTCTCATGTTCATGAACCATGACAGCCCTTTGCATGATGATCGGTCCCGTATCGATTCCTTCATCAATAAAATGGGCGGTGCATCCCGTTATTTTGACTCCATACTCAAGGGCTTTCCTCTGGCTGTGAATTCCCGGGAATGCCGGGAGAAGTGACGGGTGGATGTTGATGATCCTGTTCCGATAATATGAAACAAAATGATGCGACAGCAGACGCAGATAGCCGGCTGTAATGACGAGATCGGTACCGCATTTCTCAAATAACGCTATTATCGCTTTTTCATGATCTTCTCTTGATTGATAGCGTCCAGGATCGACAAAAAAGGCGGGCACCCTGATATTGTTGGCCCTCATCAGCGCCTGCGCCGACGCGTTATCGGTTACAACACACCCGTTTCTGGCTTTGATTTCCCTGTTGACAATCTTTTTGGCCACGGACGAAAAGAGCAGACCGCTGCCTGATACCAGAAAAGATACAACCTTTTTCCTTCTCCAAAACGCCATGTCAGATTCTCAGCCTTTCAAGATCCTCATCTGAAATCGCATTTTCAGCAATTATTCTAGTCACGCTGCCGTCCCGTGCGCTTATGCTGATTGCCGGAACTCCGTCCCCTACCTTGCCGTAGCGCAGCATAATCGATCCGATCAATGCCATGTCGCTTTCGGTGATGGTTCCTTTCACATATACCGCCGGCCCCTTGAAATCCGGTAAGCATAAATAATCTGAAACCATGCGGTACTTCTCCAGCTCGCTATTCTCCCGCTCGTTCCTCGATACTATTATTTTTGCGGCCTCGCTTATCCGGTAATGCCGGCCTATGGTCAGCAAATAGAAATCGACAGTATCGACATCCCCGCCATGCGTCAGGAGGTCGCTGACTCTCCTGGAGATAAATCGGTCGGTGAAAAGACAGCCGCCGGAGGGAGATTCATATTCCGCAATGTTGTACTTGCGGGCAAGCTCGAATTGATCTTTCCGGGACCTTCCGTTGATGCCCATCAGCAAGTCCCTGTTGACGATGCCTTCCTCTTCCGGGATCGTCGGCTTGAGCAATTGGGCGGAAAGGGGCCTGAGCAAGCGGCCCTTCAGACCGGTCTCCTTTTCAATGTGATTCATGGTATGGCGCATTTGAGACATGGGCCGTTGACCCACGACCTCACCGGTTGCGACAAAATCGGCCCGGCAGTCCCTCATCATTTCAGCTGCTTTTTTAATGAAATAAATATGGCAATCAATGCAGGGGTTCATATGCTTCCCGTAGCCATGGGAAGGATTTCGCAGGATATCGATATATTCCCTGCCGCAGCGGTGGACATGAACTGTAAGATTTATTTGAGCAGCCAGCTGCACCGGCTTTAATGACGCCGGGTCCGCATCGGGAGCTACAAAGGGAAGGGCGCCGTAAAATCCGATCATATCGAGGTCCTGATCCATCAAAAGCCGTGCCGCGAGAAGGCTATCGAGACCGCCGGAGATTAACACAATGCCCTTGCCCCTGCTCAAGCAAATTCCTCATGATTGATAAGCTGTATCAGAACCCGTTCCCCCTTTCTGCATCCGGTCGAGTCCTCTTCCAGGATGATGAGACAATTCGCCTCGCTCATGGAGCGGAGAATTCCCGATCCCTGCGGTCCAGTTATTGATACATGGGCAAAGCCGTCGACTATAGAAAAACAACCTCTCAGGAATTCCTTTCTGCCCGCTTTTTTATTCAAATCATTATCGGCAATCGCCAGTAATTCCGGTTTTTTGAGATACCGGGCCCCGCTCATCTTCAGAAGAGCCGGCCGGACAAACTCGATGAAGGAGACCATTGTTGAAACGGGGTTTCCCGGAAGGCCGAAAACAAGGGTGTCGTTCCTGGATCCAAAAATTACCGGCTTTCCCGGCTTCATTCTGATAGTCTCAAAAGAAATTTCGGCGCCGCGTTCCATGAGGACATCCTTAACGAGGTCATATTTCCCCATTGAAACACCGCCGGTGGAGATTACCATATCATACTCCAGGGCCTTCGAGAATAATTCCTTAGTGACGGACATCGAGTCCCTGGCAATACCGATATAA
>ERZ795044.5282-NODE-5282-length-10478-cov-4.704596_pt1 | contig 10478 bp, 9 predicted proteins | sample MGYA00375128_ERZ795044 | MGnify/ENA primary metagenome ERZ795044 (study PRJEB30173, sample SAMN05720213) | anaerobic digester metagenome | isolation source: active sludge of municipal wastewater-treating anaerobic digesters | place: USA | collected 2014-12-22 ... | reverse complement strand
GCCCAGGGCCGCATGCTGGGCAGCATCACCATTGCGCCCAACCAGTGGCCCACCCATGCGGTCATCGACTGGCTCAACATCCTGAAACGTGTGCAGGACGCGCCGGAGCGCGACAAGCGCATCGCGGAAGCCAACCAGATTCTGCGAAGCCGCATCAGCTACCAGGGCACCAAGATGGTCTTCAGCACCGAGAAGGATGACTACTGGTGGTGGCTGATGCAAAACGGCGACGTCAACACCGCGCGCCTGATGCTCAGCGTCATGGACGACCCCGCATGGAAGGACGACATGGGCCGCCTGGCCAACGGTTTCATCGGTCGCCAGCAGCGCGGCGCCTGGCACACCACCACGGCCAATCTGTGGGGCGGTTTGGCACTTGAGAAATTCAGCGCGAAGTTTGAAGCCGTGACCGTGGCAGGATCAACCAAGGCCAGCATGAGCACTGGAAATGCATCTGTGGACTGGAGCAAGGTCGAACGCATCAAGACTACCGATGCCTCCGGCGCCCCGAACCAGACCACCTGGTTTGGCGCACCCTCCGCGCCCGGCAGCCTGCGCAACAACAGCATGTTCCTGCCGTGGGGCAAGACTTTGCCTAAGGACACTCTGACCGTGACCCAACAGGGCCTAGGCAAGCCCTGGCTGACGCTGCAATCCGTGGCCGCCGTCCAGTTGAAGGAACCCTTCAATGCGGGCTACCAGATCAAGAAGACCATCACCCCGGTCGAGCAGGCCAACAAGGCCCTGCCCGCTGGCAGCTACACCCGTGGTGACGTGCTGCGCATCACGCTGGAGGTGAACGCCAGCGCCGACATGACCTGGGCCGTCATCACCGACCCGGTACCTGGAGGCGCAACGATTCTGGGCAGCGGCCTGGGCCGCGACAGCGAGATCGCCACGCAGGGCGAGAAGCGCGAAGGCTATGCATGGGCCGCGTTTGAAGAGCGCAGCTTTGAGTCCTTCCGCAGCTACTACCAGTACCTGCCCAAGGGCGTGGTGAAGATGGAATACACCATTCGCCTGAACAACGTCGGCGAATTCTCGTTGCCACCTTCGCGCGTGGAGGCCATGTACGCGCCAGAGATGTTTGGCGAGGCGCCGAACGCGAAGGTGAAGGTAGAGGCTGCGAAGTAGACAGCTTGCACTAGAAGCCGGGGCCATTTAATTCCGTTGGCATGACTTTGATCAAGGTGGCTCGCATATTGCTTGCCATGATTGGAGTCATCAACCACCCGAGGAGTCGCCCATGGTCACCAGTAAGAAAGTCGCCGCGCCCGGCACCGAAGCATCTGCAAAAACTGCCGTTGCAAAATCCGCACCCGCCAAGCCCGTGGTTGCCAAGGCCCTTGCCAAAAAATCAGTGGCAACCAAACCGGCCGCGGCCAAGACCAAGCCGGTAGCCAAGGCTGTACCCGCTACGGTGAAAAAAGCCGCCGCTCCCAAGAAAGCGCCTATTGCGCCAAAGCCCGCCATCAGTGCCGAGCAGCGCAACAACTATGTCGAGGTTGCAGCCTTCTACATCGCCGAGCGCCGTGGTTTTGCCGCAGCCAACCCGGCCGACGACTGGGCTGCCGCCGAGGCCGAAATTGACCGCCTGATTGCCAGCGGCCACTTCGCAGGCTAGCCTCAGACCAGGGTTGCCAGCGCTGCCGGTGAAAAGTCGGACAACTCGGCAGTGCGGCCATCGCGCACTTTCACTGCCCAGTCCGGGTCACTGATCAAGGCGCGGCCCACGGCCACCAGGTCAAAATCGCCTCGGTCAAAGCGGCGCAGCAGTTCGTCCAGCGATGCGGGCTTGGACGACTCGCCACCAAACGCGGCAATGAACTCACCGCTCAGGCCTACCGAGCCCACCGTGATGGTGGGGCGGCCGGTGAGCTTCTTGGCCCAACCGGCAAAGTTCAAATCCGAACCGTCAAACTCCGGCTCCCAGAAGCGCCGCTGCGAGCAGTGGAAGATGTCGGCGCCGGCGTCCGCCAGCGGTTGCAGCCAGGCGGCCATCTCGTCAGGCGACTGGGCAATGCGGGCGTTGTAATCCTGCTGTTTCCACTGCGAGAGACGGATGATGACGGGGTAGTCTGGCCCCACCTCCGCACGCACAGCCTTGAGGATGTCGGCGGCAAAACGGCCGCGCGCCACCAGATCGCCACCATATTGGTCAGTGCGCTGGTTGGTACCGTCCCAAAAAAACTGGTCGATCAGATAGCCGTGGGCACCATGCAGCTCAATGGCCTCAAAACCCAGGCGCTTGGCCGCACCGGCAGCCTTGGCGAATGCTGCGATGGTGTCTGCAATGGCGGCGTCCGTCATCGGCTCGCCAAACGCTTTGCCGGGGCGTGACAGCCCGGAGGGCGAGTCCACCGGCGGCGGCGCGGTCCAGGTGGTGCGGGGATTGCGCGCAGCGCCCACGTGCCAAAGCTGTGGGGCCATTGCGCCACCGGCCTGGTGCACGGCGTGGATGACGTTGTGCCAGGCCGCCAGTGCGTCGTCGCCCCAGAAATGGGGCACGCCGGGGTCGTTGGCGGCGGACGGGCGCTCCACCACGGTGCCCTCCGACACAATCAGCCCCACCGCCGCAGCGGCCCGCTTGCGGTAATACTCAGCTACCGCGGGCGTGGGCACACCACCGGGTGAAAACGAGCGCGTCATGGGGGCCATGACAATGCGGTTGGACAGCTTGAGTGACTTGTGGGAAAACGGCTGAAACAGGGGTGCGGCGTTGGACATGTTGTATTGGACAGAGAAGTGAAAACAAAGTACCAGTCTACGGCCAGTCGGGCGGCCACAGGCTGGCGCCGAGTCGCCAAAGTGATTGCTATTACTCTGATAGCGACTTACGCATATTCCACAAGGGCTGGAGCCCTATTTGACCAAGTAAAAACGGGCTACCGCTCGTCTGACACCCTGATTCTGGACCGTAGCGGCGAACTGCTGCACCGCCTGCGCACCGACGCCAGCGTGCGCCGGGGGCAATGGGTGGCGCTCGCAGACATCTCCCCTGCCCTGCGCACCGCCCTGGTTGTGAGCGAAGACAAGCGTTTTTATGAGCACAGCGGGGTGGACTGGCAGGCGGTATCCAGCGCTGCCTGGGCCAACCTGTGGAACAGCAAGACCCGGGGCGCGTCCACCATCACCATGCAGCTGGCCGCCCTGCTGGACGAAGACTTCAAGCGCCCGGCGGGCGGGCGCACCGTGGTGCAAAAGCTGGGGCAGACGGTGTCAGCGCAGTTGCTGGAGCGCAGCTGGCGCAAGGACCAGATTCTGGAGGCCTACCTGAACCTGGTGCCTTTTCGGGGCGAGCTGGTGGGCATAGATGCCCTGAGCCAGACCCTGTTTGGCAAAGCCGCACACGGGCTGGACGCACGGGAAGCCGCTGTAGCTGCCGCCCTGGTGCGCGCGCCCAATGCCAGCGCGGCTCAGGTGGCGCAGCGCGCCTGTGTGGTGCTCAAGAGTCTGCAGCCTACCAGTGCTGATTGCACAGCGCTGGATCTGTTTACCACGGGCGCCCTGCAGCGGCGTGACTTTGCTGCCAGCGTGGGCGTGGCCCCCCACGTGGCACGCCGAATGGTCAGCAGCTTGGCGCCCTCCGCCACGCCGACCCGAATCCAAACCACCCTGCGCGCACCGCTGCAGCGCTTCGCCCTGCAAACCCTGCAGCAACAGATGCGCGAACTGGCAGGCCGCCATGTGGAGGATGGTGCCGTCGTGGTGATGGACAACGCAAGTGGCGAGGTGCTGGCCTGGGTGGGCTCATCCGGCGAGGACATCAGCAACGCCGCCGAGGTGGACTTTGTGACCGCGTTGCGCCAGCCCGGCTCCACACTCAAGCCGTTTCTGTATGCACAGGCCATCGCCCAGAAGCGCATCACCGCTGCCTCGCTGCTGGACGACTCGGGCACGCAAATCCAGACCACCGGCGGCCTCTACATTCCGCAGAACTACGATCACCAGTTCAAAGGCTGGGTCTCAGTGCGCACCGCGCTGGGCGCGTCGCTCAATGTGCCGGCGGTGCGCACGCTGGTGATGGTGTCGCCCGACGCGTTTCACGAGCAACTGATCCAACTGGGTCTGCCACTGAAGGAGACGGGCGACTACTACGGCTACAGCCTGGCGCTGGGCAGCGCCGAAGTATCGCTGCTGAACCTGACCAACGCCTACCGTGCCCTGGCCAACAGGGGGCGCGCCAGCACCACTACGTTGACGCGGGGCACTAAAGCGGCATGGCGTGCGGCGCTGGACCCGCGCGCAGCCTTCATCGTGGGGGACATTCTGAGCGACCCCCTGGCCCGCTCGCGCACCTTTGGTACGGACAGTATTCTGGCAACCCATTACTGGAGTGCCGTCAAAACCGGCACCAGCAAGGACATGCGCGACAACTGGGCGGTGGGTTGGTCCGAGCGCTACACCGTGGGCGTGTGGGTGGGCAACGCCAGTGGCGCGCCGATGTGGGATGTGAGTGGCACCACGGGTGCAGCGCCCATCTGGGCGGCGGTGATGAACCACCTGCATACCCGCCAAGCCAGTCATGCGCCCCGGCCACCACCCGCCGTAGTGCGAGCGGCCGTACGGTTTGACCAGCCAGGCACGGCGCCCGTGGAAGCCGCCCGCACGGAGTGGTTTCTGGCCGGCACGCAGCAGCCGACATTTGCTATGCATTCGATAGCTGACTCTGTATATTCTATAAGGTCTGCAGGCCTAAAACACTCTCAACTTTCCGAAAAACAGACGGCGCGCATCACATCCCCCACCAACGGCACCATCATTGCGCTGGACCCCGACATTCCGCCCCGAAACCAGCGGGTGGGTTTTCAGGCCCAAGGCAACAACCTGCGCTGGCTGATCGATGGAAAAGTGTTTGCCAAAGGCTCCAGCGCGCAGTGGCTGCCCTGGCCCGGGCGGCATGTGGTGCAGATTGCCAATGCCAAAGGCCAGGTGCTGGATGAAGTGCGCATCGAAGTGCGCGGGGCGGGGGTGGCTGGGGCCAGTCGCACCGGCAAGCGCTGACGGCGCCCTATCCCTTCTTCGCGTTGCTCTTGTTGCGGTCCGCCAGCGCGGTGATCAGGCCGTCTACGCCTTTGGAATTGATTTCCTGGGCAAACTGACTTCGATAGGTTTCAACCAGCCACACTCCCATCACATTGAAGTTGTAGATCTTCCAGCCCGAGCCCTGGTTGGGTGTTTTCTCCAATCGATAGTCCAGCTGAATCGGCGCGCCATGACCGCGAACTTCGGTGCGGACAACCACCTCTTTGTCGTCCGCCGCACCGCGCATCGGGCGCACCACAAAGCTCATGTTGGCAGCCTGGGTCAACGCACCCGAGTAGGTGCGAACCAGCAGGGTTTTGAACTCTTCTTGCAGGCGCTTTTGTTGCTCGGGAGAAGTCTGTCGCCAGGTAGGACCGACTGCGGCCGCTGTCATGCGCTGAAAATTGACATGCGGCATGATTTTGGCGTCCACCAGTTCAATTACTTTTGCGGGATCGCCACTGCGCACCGATGCATCCGACTGAATGCTTTGAAGCACTTCGGTAGCCACCCGGTTGACCAGGCCATCGGCTGCCTCATCCACTGCAAGCGCGGGCAAGGCAACGCAGCTGGCCGCAGCTACCACCCAGGCCAGTGCAGCGCGTTTCATCGCGACATAGGGAGTGTGAACGGCTGGAACGCTGGCGCCAGAATGGGAGGTTTTTGACATAAATCTATATATTCGTAATTGCTGATGTAATGCATTATGCCAAAATATCAAATACCCCGTGGGGTATAGTAAGGTTTGCACCGCCATACGCACCCACAACCCGCCGCACGACTTCAACAAACAGCCAAAACACCATGTGTGAACTATTTGCAATGTCAACCCGCCTGCCCAGCACCATCACGCTGTCGCTGCAGGAATTTTCGCGGCACGGCGGACAAACCGGACCGCACAAGGACGGCTGGGGCATTGCCTGGTATGAACAGGGTGATGTCCATCTGCTGAAAGAAGCCACCTCCGCTGCCGACAGCCGGACCATGCAGTTCATCAAGGACAACCCGTTTCACAGCGCGCTGGTTCTGTGCCACATCCGCAAGGCCACGCAGGGTGATGTGGCCAGCCGCAACTGCCAACCCTTGCTGCGGGAGCTGGGCGGTGTGTGGCACAGTTTTGCCCACAACGGAAACCTGAAGGGATTGCAGGATCAACCGCACTTCAATACCGGCAACTTCCAGCCGGTGGGGGAAACCGATTCCGAATATGCGTTCTGCGCCCTTCTGGAGCGCATGCAGTCGCTCTGGCGCTCTGGACAGAGACCCAGCTACGAGGCCCGCATGGCAGTCGTCCAGACTTTTGCGGCCGAGCTGCGCATCTTGGGACCGGCCAATTTCCTATACAGCGATGGCGAGGTGCTGTTTGCCCACGCCCACCAACGCCACCAGGCGGATGGCACGATCCGCGCGCCGGGACTTTGGAGCCTGTCGCGCCACTGCGCCGAGGGCGGCGTCTTCGAAGGTGCCGGTTTGCATGTTGCTGCTCGGGGTGTGGCACAGGATGTTGTCCTGGTTGCGAGTGTTCCGCTGTCGCAGGAAAATTGGCAACCGATGGAAGAAGGCGCGGTCATGGGCATCCGGCTGGGCCGAACGCTGTAAGCTGATGTCCTGAAAGCGGTCCAATCACATGAAATTACTCACCGATTTGCTTACCACCGACTACGGTCTGGCAGCTGTGCTGGTCACCGTGCTTTCCGTTGCCATGGCCATAGCATTTCGCGTCTTCTTCATCCGCAAGATGCGTGAATCAGCCCAGGAGTCCGAAGCGTCAGAGCGTGGATGAAGGCAGTGACTGCGGTGGGTCAAATTCCACCCGGTTGCGACCGTTTGCCTTGGCGCGGTAGAGTGCCTCATCGGCCAGGTGCAGCAGCGTATCAATATCCGCCCCGTGGTCGGGGAAGGCCGATATGCCGGCCGACAGCGTGATCTGCACGCTGAACGCACCGTGTTGAATGGACGTCTGGCCCAGCGTGGCCTGCCAGGCCTTGGCCCGTATCAGCGCGTTCTCCACCGTCATGTTGGGCAGGGCCACCAGAAACTCCTCGCCACCAAAACGGCAGATGATGTCGCCTTCGCGCGCACCGTGCAGCAGGATACTGGCCATGGCCTTGAGCACCGCGTCACCGGTGGGGTGGCCATAGGTGTCGTTGACGCGCTTGAAGTGGTCCAGATCCACCATGATCAGGGCCATGGGATAGCCCACGCGCTTGGCCCGCGACAGCTCGCGCGGCAAGGTCTCTTCCAGGTAGCGGCGGTTGTGCAGACCGGTCAGCGGGTCGCGTATCGTCTGCTCGGTCAGCATGGCATGCAATGCCACGTTTTCCTGTAGCTGCTCCTGCAACTGGCGGTTGGCTTCTTCCAGCTTTTGCTGGTACTGCTTGCGCGCGTGGATGTCACGCGTGATGCCGTTGTAGCCCACGATGATGCCGGCTGCGTCATAAATCGGATTCGAATTGATTTCCACCCAAAACGGGGCACCCGTCTTGTGGATATGGGGCACTTCAAACCGCAAGGACAGGTTGGTCAGTCCGGCAGTTTCACTCTCCTGGCGCTTTCTCATCACACCTGCCACGATGTCGCGCCCTTCAGGTGTGAAAAGCTCCATGACGGGCTTGCCCATCAACTCGGCGTAGTCAAAGCCGGTCATCAATGGGTAAGCTCCATTCACAAAGGTAAAGCACATCCGCGCATCCAGCCGCCAGACCGTGTCAGCCGTGTTTTCAGCCAGGAAACGGTACTGCGCTTCACTGGCCTGCAGTGCCATCTGGGCTTTCTTTCGCTCCGTGATGTTTTCGGCAAAAATGGCTACGCGCCGAACCACACCGTCGGCGTCCAACGCCGGCACCAGGCTGTGGCGAAAGTACATGCCATTGCGCTCATCCTCCAGCACCACCGGCACGCGTTGCAGCTCGGCCTGGCGCACGATGGCACGTCGCCCGTTGGCAGTGGCCTCGTCAAACAGTGTGTAGACATTGGTCCCTATCAGCCGCTCCATCGGGATACCGAAGTGACTGGAAGAATGCCGGTTGGCACACACAATGGTTCCGTCCAGGTCAATCAACAGCGAAACGCCCGGAGTGGCATCGACCAGTGCCTGCAACTCTTCCCTGGATGTTTCAGTAGTCGCCATTTGACCACCCACACCGATTGCCGACTTGTTCTGACCCGCTGAGCTCACACGATTTCTCCACTTCATTCTTCTTGGGGGTCTATCCTAGGCCCAAATGGGCTGCGTGCATACGCTGAGCCAAACCACCTGGGCAAACCATATAGAAAGTCACAGTCTGTGTCATTTTCCGCAAGGCGCGTGCCCCACGTGTCATACAGCGCGGTTAGCATGCCCTTCGCCTTTTCATTCTTTTTACCCACATCGCAGGAATCACCATGAGCATTTTCAGCAGCATTCTTTCCAAACTCGGCTTTGGCGACAAACAGGTCGAAGTCGCAGCCGCAGCACCTGCTGCTACGGCTGCTCCCGCAGCTCCGGCAGCGCCCGTCGCAGCAGCAACCGTGGCCATCAGCGAAGTGGATGTGGTTGCCAAGCTGACAACCCTGGCCGCAGCCCACGCCGAGAAGCTCAACTGGAAGACCTCCATCGTTGACCTGCTGAAGCTTCTGGGCCTGGACAGCAGCCTGGCCGTTCGCAAGGAACTGGCCACTGAACTGGGCTGCCCCGCTGAAAAGATGGGCGACTCCGCCCAGATGAACATGTGGCTGCACAAAACGGTTTTGCAAAAGCTCGCCGCCAATGGTGGCAATGTTCCCGCCGATTTGCTGAACTGATCCCGCGATCAACCACTGTTATTTGCTACCATATCGATAGCTAATCAGTGATATTCCATGAGGGCTAGAGCACACTTACGCTCTCAGTCTTTGCAGATCATGCACCACATCCATCAGGGTGGGGCGCTGCTCTGCAACCGGGGCCAGGCAGTCGCTTGCCAGCAATGCCAGCCCGGTAAGCGCTGGATCGTCCAGATCATCGGGCAGTGCATGGCGCACCAATTCTTCCAGCAAGCAACCGAAAGCCCGCGCCTCCAGCGATTGGAACGCATGCGCCAGCGCAGTGTCATCCGTGGGTAGCAAAGTCGCAGCGCCGAAGTCACTCAACAAGGCGTCACCGCTGGCGGGGTTCCACAAAATATTGTGGGCATACAAATCGCCATGCATCAGACCCTTCGCGTGCAAATGGGCCACCGCACCCGCGATACCGTCTGCCAGTTGCAGCATGGCGGCCAATGGAATGCGCAACCCGCCGGGATACACATCGCGCGTGCAACTTTCCAGGCTGGGCGGACCTGCCAGGTTGATATAGCCAGGCGCGATAAGGGGCATCAGCAAGCCGCGCATGCCCTCGGGGTGGCCAAGAAGTTCTGCGGTGGGCGTGCACAGCGCCGGGTGTTGCCCGGCAACCAGGCAGGCGTCTCGCTCATGCTCCGGCAGTCCGTCACTGGTCACCGCGCCTTTGAACAACTTCAACGCTTGTGCCTCCTCGCTGCCGGGGCCTTGCATCCGGTAGATGTGACCTGAGGCCCCCTCGCCCAGCAGCCCCTGCAGACGCACATGCTCCCAGGCAACGCCGGGCAGAGCCGGTGGCGCGGGCCGGCTCCAGCCCAGTGGGTTGCCTGCAAGCGCCAGCCAACTCAGACGCGGCAAGTGGGTCAGCCAAGTGGGCAGCTGCGTGAACTGGTTGGCCGCAACGCGAATGAGTTCCAGACGTTGCGCATCGGCCAAACCGTCTGGCAATGCGGACAGCCGGTTGCCCGCCAGCATCAGCTTTTGCAAAGCGGGGCGCTCACCCAATGCGGTGGGCAAGGTGGCCAGTGCGTTGTCGGTCAAGATCAGCCAGCGCAAAGCGGGCGGCAGCGCAGAGCCGGGCACTTCAGCAATGTGGCACGCCTTGAACCCAACCACCTGCAACGATTCGCAGGCACCCAGCACGTCAGGTAATCGGGTGAACGGGTTGTCGGAGCAAAAAATGACTTTGAGCTTCTTCAGACGCGTCAGGTCGTGCGGCAGCTGGCTGAGCTGGTTGCCCGACAGGTTGAGCACCTCCAGCGTGTCGGCCAGATCAAACACCTCAGCTGGTACTTCGCGCAGCCCGCAGGACAAGTCCAGGCGGCGGACTCCGGCCAGTGTGCCGCTGCGCAGTTGTTCAAGGGTGTGCATGCAGCCCATTATCCCGCCCGGTACACTGCACAACCATGTCCAAGACACTGGCCTACGCTCTCTTTCCCACCCCGATGGGCCACTGCGGCATTGCCTGGGGTGTGGATGGGCTGACGGGCGTGCAACTACCTGAAACAGACGAGGCGACTACCCGCTCTCGCATGGCGTGGCGATTTCCCGCCAGCGCTGAAGGCCTGCCCCCGCCTGATGTGCAGATGGCGATCAACGCCATCGTGGCGCTGCTGGAAGGACGACCGCAGGAACCTGCGGATCTGAGCCATCTG
>ERZ795044.5278-NODE-5278-length-10484-cov-4.525074_pt1 | contig 10484 bp, 6 predicted proteins | sample MGYA00375128_ERZ795044 | MGnify/ENA primary metagenome ERZ795044 (study PRJEB30173, sample SAMN05720213) | anaerobic digester metagenome | isolation source: active sludge of municipal wastewater-treating anaerobic digesters | place: USA | collected 2014-12-22 ... | reverse complement strand
AGTTCAGACGTGTGCTCTTCCGATCTATGCGCGGCAGCGCCGTCACATCGTCCATGCCGCGCACGCCGCCGCCGCCATCCCAGTCCGCACCGATCCCGACGTGATCGACACCCGCCACTTTCAGCGCGTGCAGCAGGTGCGCCATGAAGTCGTCGAAGGTCACCTCCCGCACGGGAAAACGTCGATCGATGTCCGCCGTCGCGTTGGCGAGCTCCTGCGCAGCCTCGGGTGTCAGCGACGCGAGCGAGCCGAAGCGCTTGAAAACCGCGCCGAGCGCTGCGATCCGCTCCGGACTCGCAGTCACCGGCATGAGGTAGGCCGGCAGGGAATTCATGCTGATGACGCCTCCGGCCGCGGCGAGACGCCGCAGCCGCGCATCGTCGATATTGCGCGGATGATCGTAAATGGCCTTGCAGCCCGAGTGCGACAGGATGATCGGTGCCTTGGAAAGCTCCAGCATCTGGTCGAACACCGCGTCCGACGCGTGCGAGGCATCGAGCACGATGCCGAGCCGATTTGCCTCCGCCACGAGATCGCGGCCGAGCGGACTCAGCCCACCCCACTCCGGACCCTTGGGATCCGTGCCGGAGTCGCCCAGATCGTTGTTCATGAAGTGGACCGGACCGAACATGCGCACGCCGAGTTCGTGGAAGGTCCGCAGCAGCGTGGGATCCAGCCCGAGCGGGTAACCGTTCTCGATGCTGAGGTACACCACGCGGCGGCCCGAACCTGCGATGCGCGCGGCATCGTCCGACGACGTGGCGAGCGCGAACGTGTCGGGGCTGCGGGCCACCATTTCGCGCAGCCTCACGGCCACTCGCAGCGCGTAGTCCCGCGCAGCCGCGCGCCCCGCCGGCGTGCGTTCGCCCTGCGGCGTGAAGATCGCCCAGAAGCCGCCATCGAGTCCGCCCTCGATCATGCGCGGCACATCCACCTGCGAGATGTCGCGAGCGCGCTCGTGGCGCTCGAGAATGCTCCAGCGCGGCCGCGCCACGTGCACCGCGGTGTCGAGATGGGTATCGAGCGTGACCGCCGCCTCATGCACGCGCTGGATCTCCGCCGCCGGCACGGCACGCGGCGCATCGGCCCATGCCGGCACGGGGGTCGCCAGCACGAACATCAACACAGCCACGGCGCTGGAGAGCGTTTTCATCATCGTGTCCTCCGGAAAGTTAACTCGCTGCATGGGGATCGTCACGGCGCCAGCGCAGGATGAGATCGCGCGCCTGCATTCGAAGCTCAGGCACCGCCGTAGCTTCGATGTGTTCGCCAAAACGACAGGATCCAACCAGTTCCAGATCCTGCGGCCGCGCGCTCACCAGACCCGACTCGATTTCGTTCGCGCGCACGAAGCCAGAGCGCAGGGCGAGCCCATGGACAACATTCCAGCGCGGACGATTCCCGAGCGCCGCGCCCGCACAGTTGATGACCAGCGCCGACGACAGCGGCTCGCCACGCGTTACCGAGCGATGGCCACGGCACACAGCCATCTCGCCCTCCGGACCTGCCAGCACCCGGCCACGCTCGATAGTCAACGCAGCGTCCTCGCCGATGGCGGCCAGGCTGGCCGGCGGCACACGATGGCGGTGGCGGTTCCACAGGCTGAGTGCGTGATCGAGCAAGCGTCGGCGCTGTGCGATCGGCAATGCACCCCAAATCCGGTTGCTGTCGGCGCGCAGCGCATCGATGACCGCGCGCCACGGGTGCTCCGCACAATATCGGCGCAGGACAGCCAGCACACCGCAGGCTGTCGAAACGCTCCGCAGGTCGGCCAGCAGGCTTGCGCGGACCTCGGCAGAGACGGCTGCCGTCGCCGCATGCGGCTCGGACCAGCGGCCCGACGGCGAAATCGCACGAATGTGCCCACGGAATCCGCGCTCACGCAGGCCAAGGGCGAGGTCGATCGCAGTGAGACCACTGCCCACCAGCACTATCTGCTGGTCCGCAGCGGGCGGACGCCAATCCGACGGCAGGTTCTGCCACCACCGCCAACCATCGCGTTCGATTCCGGGACGCGCCGGCCACGGCGCTTCGAGGCTCGGCAAGCCAAGGGCAAGCACCAGCCGCCGCGCCTCGACCGCGGTGCCATCCGACAACCTGAGGCGCCAGCCGTCATCGTCTGCCCTGTCCATGGCCTCGAGCCGCTGTCGATACCGATGCGGCGCAGGGTCGAAGGACTCGTGGATCGACTGAAGGTAATCGCCGTACCAGCGACGTGGGACGAAATCCGTGGACTGACAGGTGCCGCAACGGCCGTTGACCTCCAGCCATCGCCAGAAATGATCGGGCTGCTCGGGCGGTGCGCCCATACGATCTGCGGGCACGTTCAGCAAATGCAGGTTGCTCGCGCTCGAGTACGCGATGCCATGGCCAGGTTCGGTGCCGGCAATCTGGGCCACGCGCCAGGCGGGCGCGAGTCTCGCAAGCTGCAGCAGCGTGAATACCGCGCTCGCCCCATTGCCTACGACTGCCACATCGAACATGCGTCCGTACCCACCTCGTTGGAGGTCCAATTCAACACGACCCTAGCATGCCGCCGCCACCTCGCGGCCGCCCGCTGTGCGATGCTTCGCGCTGACGTCCGAACCGGAGACCGCCGTGTTGCTTGCCCGTCGCCGCAGCGCCCTGTACGTGCCCGCGTCCAATGAGCGCGCCGTCGAGAAAACCCGCCAACTGCCCTGCGATGTCGTGATCCTCGATCTCGAAGACGCCGTGGCACCGGAGCAGAAAACGCAGGCACGCGAACATGCCGCAGCGACGCTGCGCGCCGGCGGCTTCGGCACGCGCGAACTCGTCGTGCGCGTGAACGGCCTCGACACGCCCTGGGGTGCAGCCGACCTCGCCGCGTTGCAGGCCGTGGCAACCGAGGATGCCCCGATGACGATCCTCGTGCCGAAGGTCAGTGCGGCCGCTGATCTGCAGCCGTTCGAACAGGTACTGGCCGGGTCGTCGAAGATTGCACTGTGGGCGATGATCGAGACGGCCCGCTCGATCTTCCGGCTCGACGACATTGCGGCCACCGCAGCGCGGGGCCGGCTCGCCTGCCTCGTCGTCGGCACGAATGACCTGATCAAGGAGACCGGCTTCCAGAGCGGCCCGGACCGCGAGCCCCTGCAGGGCGCACTCGGGCTGATCGTACTCGCCGCGCGTGCGCATGGGATCGGCGTGCTCGACGGCGTGTTCAACGCCATCGACGATACGGATGGATTCGCGCGTCAGTGCGCGCAGGGTCGCGCTTTCGGTTTCGATGGCAAGACCCTGATCCACCCGAACCAGATCGCGGCCTGCAATGCGGCGTTCACGCCGGACGCCGCGGCCATCGAGGCAGCCCGCCGCATCGTGGAAGCCTTCGCATCGCCCGAGAATGCCGGCCGTGGCGCGATTCGCGTCGCGGGGCAGATGGTGGAGCGCCTGCATCTGGTGCAGGCACAGCGCACGCTCGCCTTGGCGGGACTCGACTAGGCCCGCCGGTCAGCGCAGGTTCGCGGCCGTCTCCTGCACCAGCCAGTCGACCACGGCCCGCAACGCTTCACGATCGCTCGCCCCGCGCGCCTTCGCCTGTTCGTAGACCGCCTCCTGGCGGTGCGCGCTGGTCCCGCGCTTCACGATGGTGCGCGCGTGCTCGAGCTCGGCCGTGCAGCCGAGCGCTTCGGTGTCGGGGCGCAGCATGACGATCAGCTCCTCGAGCAGATCCGGGAACGGCACGAGTTCGCCCTTGGCGAGATCCAGCAGGCGATCGTCGAAGCTGTAGCGCATCGCCCGCCAGCGATTCTCGGCGATCAGCAGCTGCGGATACTCGCGCCAGCGCTGATTGGACGTCCGCAGGCGATACAGCATGCGCAGCAGGCTGACGACGAAGGCCGCCATGCAGATCGAATCATCGATGCTGGTGCAGCAATCCATGATGCGCGTCTCGAGCGTGGGATAGCGCGAGCTCGGACGGATGTCCCACCAGATCTTGCTCGTGTCCTGGATCAGCTCGTTGCGGATCAGCGTATCGATGTGGCGGCGGAATTCGCCATAGCTCGCGAAGCGTTCCGGCAAGCCGGTGCGCGGCAGTGAATTGAAGATCGTGAGGCGGAAGGACTTCAGCCCGGTCTGCTCGCCCTCCCAGAACGGCGACGAGCAGGACATCGCGAGCAGGTGCGGCAGGAAATACGCCATCTGGTTCATCAGATCGACGCGCATCTCGTCATCGTCGATGCCGACGTGCACGTGCATGCCGCAGATCACCATGCGGCGCGCGGTGGCCTGCATTTCGCGCGCGAGCGCGAAATAGCGCTCCTTGTCCGTGTGCTTCTGGCTCGTGACCTTGCCGAACGGATGGGTCGAGGCGGCGACCGGCGCGAGGCCGTGGCGCGCACTGACATCCACGATGATGCCGCGCAACCGCGCGAGGTCCGCGCGGGCCTCCGCCATCGTGCGGCAGACGCGCGTGCCGACCTCGATCTGGCAGCGCAGGAATTCGGGGCTGATCTGGCCACCGCCGAGCTCCGTGCATTCCTTCAACAGGGCGGGAGGCGGATCGTTGTCGAGATCGCCCGTGGCCCGATTGACCAGCAGGTACTCTTCTTCGATACCCACCGTGAAGGGCGGCTCGCCCAGCTTTGGCTTCGACATCAGCCCCCCCTTTGCTCAGCGAACCTCGAATCGACGATACAGCGAAGGATTGTCCAGCAGTGGCGTCAGCACCCGGGCAAAGCGCTCGCCCCACTCCAGGATGCCCGCCTCGCTCTGCAGCAGATCTTGCCTCACTTCGATGCAGACGTGGGGGCGGCCGTGCGCCTCGCCATGCACGCCGACCGTATAGTCCGAGGGGTCCCGCCCCGAGTACGGTTCGTTGTCGCCAACGACCAGCCCCGGCTCCGCCCGCAGCGCGTCCAGCATCGGCAGCGGCAGGCGCCCGTCCAGATCCCAGAGAATGCCGCAATGCCAGGGCCGTGACTGGCCGCGCATCGCCGGGGTGAAACTGTGGATGGCGATCAGCGCCGGCGCGTCGCAGGCCGTGGCCGCGAGTTCGGCTTCGATGGCCGCGTGGTAAGGCTGGAAGATCGCGCGGATGCGCGCATCCCGATCCGCAGCCGTGAGGTTGGTGTTGCCCGGGATCGAATGGCCATCGCTGACGGCCAGCATGCTGGCCTCGCTGTGCGGATCACGGTTGCAGTCCACGACCAGTCGCGAGTAACCACTGCTGACCAGCGGCAGATGCAGCCGTTGAGACAAGGATTCAGCGAGGCGGGCCGCGCCGATGTCCCAGGCGATGTGCTGGCTCAGCTGCGATTCACTGAGGCCGAGTTGTGCCAGCCGTGCGGGCACGGCGTTGCTCGCATGGTCGCAGACCAGCACCGCGGGCCAGCGAGACCCCGGGCGGCGGGTGGTGAACGGCGGTGGATCGAGTTGGCTCAGCAGCACGGATGCGCTGATCTTACACCACGAACCAGTTCGTCATCTCCGTGACCGGCGCGGGCCGCGCGATGTGATACCCCTGCGCGTAGTCCACGCCGAGGCCGGTCAGCAGCGTCAACACTTCCTGCGTCTCGACCTTCTCGGCCACGGTCGCGATCCCGAGGGAGCGACCCACCTGCACGATGGCCTTGACGAGACTGCGATCGACGGCGTCCGTCGCGATGTTGCTGACGAACTGCCCGTCTATCTTGATGAAATCCACCGGCAGGTTCTTCAGATACCGGAACGAGGACAGGCCGCTGCCGAAATCGTCGAGCGAGAATCGGCAGCCGCGTGCCTTCAGTTCGCGCATGAAATAGATCGCGTTGTCGAGATGCGTGACGGCCGCGGTCTCCGTCAGCTCGAAACACAGCGATCGTGCCAGTAGCTCATCGGAGACCAGCGTGAGCACGCGCTCGACGAAGGACTGGTCGCTGAGCGAATTGCCCGACACGTTGACCGCGAGCAGAGGTCGCCCGGCGCCTGGCGGCAACGCGCGCAACCGCCGCACCACATCCTCGAGCACCCACAGGTCGATCAGCGCCATGATGTTGTAGCGCTCGGCCGCCGGGATGAACTGGTCCGGCGGGATCAGCTCGCCGAGTTCGCCGCGCATGCGCACCATCAGCTCATGGAACACACGCGGCCCGATATCGCCGAGCGGCTGGATCGGCTGGTGCACGAGCTCGAGCCGATTGTCCTCGATCGCGCGAGTGATCTGCGCGACCCAGCGCATCTCGCGGTGCCGATCGCGGCCGCGGTCCGCAGCATAGAGCTCGATCCGATTGCGGCCCTGGTCCTTGGCTGAGTAGCAGGCCACGTCCGCGGCGCTCATCAGCGCCGCCGCGCTCTCCGTCTCAGCCGTGATCTCGACGACGCCGATGCTGGCGCCGACCGACATCGACGAACCGCCCCACAGGAAACGGTGATCGCGCACGGCCTGGCGCACGGAATCCGCGATGCCGCCCGCCTGCTCCAGCGTGCAGTCCGCGAGCAGTACGCCGAACTCGTCGCCGCCCAGGCGCGCGATCGTGTCGCGGCTGCGGACGCGCGCCTGGATCAGGCCGGTGATTTCGCGGATCAGGCGATCGCCAGCAGAATGGCCGCAGGTGTCATTGACCAGCTTGAACTGGTCGAGATCGATGTACAGCAGCGCGTTCGGGCCCTCGCCATGCCGCACGGCGAGCAGCGCCGCATGCAAGCGGTTGTCGAACTCGCGCCGATTGATCAGACCGGTCAGTGCGTCGTGCGTGGCCTGGTAGGCCAGCGCGCGGCGCAGGCGCCGCTCCCGCGTCACGTCGTGGAACACCACCACCGCGCCGACGATCTGCCCGGCGCGGTCGCGGATCGGTGCCGCCGAATCCTGGATCGCGATCTCATGCCCGGCGCGGTCCACCAGCGCGCATTGGTCCGTCGGCCCGATCTGCGCGCCGCTGGCGAGCGCCCGCAGCAGCGGATTCTCGAGCGGCTCGCGCGAGGCGTCGTCCACCACCTTCAGCACCGATTCGATCGAGTTGCCCTGCACTTCGGCGAGCCGCCAGCCGGTCATCTGCTCGGCCACCGGATTCATGTAGTCGATGCGGCCCTCGCCATCAGTCGTGATCACGGCATCACCGATGGATTGCAGCGTGACTTCGGCGCGTTCCTTTTCCTTGAACATCGCCTGTTCGGCGCGCTTGCGCTCGGTGATGTCGGCGACCGTGCCCTCGTAGGCGATCACGCGGCCGTCCGCATCGCGCACCGCGCGCGAACTCTCGAGCACGATGATCTGCGCGCCGTCCCGCCGCCGCAGCGCGAACTCGGCATTGCGAATCTCGCCGGCCAGTTCCACCTGGCGCGTGAATTCGGCACGATCCGCTGGCCGCCAGTACAGCATCGAGGCACTCGGCAGCGCGTACACTTCCTCAGGGCTCGCGAAGCCGACGATCTGCACGAACGCGGGATTCACCGACACCAGCCGGCCGTCCGGCGTACTGCGATACACGCCCTCCATGACGGCCTCGAACAGGCCGCGGTACTTCGCTTCACTGCCGCGCAGTGCCTCCTCGGCGCGGCGTCGCTCGATCGCGATGCCGGCGAGCCTGGCCGCGTCGGCGAGCAGCTCCGCCTCGGCCTGCGTGGGCAGCCCGGTGTCGCGCCGATACAGACCGATGGAGCCGACGATACGGCCGCTGCCGCCGCGGATCGGCACGGACCAGGTCGAGCGCAGGTGAAAGCCCAGCAGCGCCTCGGCGCGCGTGTTCCAGTAGGGATCGCTCGCGACGCTCGCGACATAGATCGGGCGCCCCAGATACACCGCCGCGGCGCAGGAGCCGCTGCGGATGTCGATGACCGAACGGTCCAGCAAGGCCGAGAGCTCGGGCGGCAGCCGTGGCGCCACGATCAGATCGAAGCGCTGCCCGTTGGTGCCCAGCACGCTGACCGACGCAACGGCGCCTCCCGCGACGGCCTCGACGTATCGGACGATCGAATGCAGCGACTCGAGCAGCGGCGCGTTGCCGGCGACCTTCTCGAGCACCGCGCGTTCGCCCGCGGCAATCTGTTCATCGCGCTTGCGCGACGCGACATCCATGATCGTGCAACGCACGAGATGCGCGCCGGAGCCCGGCATGCGCACGAGGCGCAGTTCGCAGGGAATGTGCCGGCCATGCGCATCGCGCAGCAGCCACTCGAACACCTGCGGCGCGCCATCGATCGCCTGCCCGACGTGATCGCGCAGCGTGACGATCGAGTTGCGTCCGTCCGGTTGCGACGCGGGGCAGAACGACACCATCGACATCGACAGCAGTTCGCGACGCGACGCACCGAACAGCTGCTCGGCGTTGCGGTTGACGTCGACGAGCTCGGAGCTGTCGGCATCGAACACCACGATGACCTCGGGCGCGTGATCGACGAGCGTGCGGTAGCGTGCCTCGCTGTCGCGCAGCGCCTGTTCGACGGCGAAGCGGCGCGACACGTCGCGGATCGAAATGACGTACAGGTCCACACCACCGAGCTGGACGCGACTGGCGGCAATCTCGGCGGGAAACGCGAGGCGATGCTTCGCATGCGCCGGCATCTCGCGGTGCCGCACGGCCTGCAGATCGCCGCCGCTGGCAAGCTGCGCCAGCAGTTCGGCCCGCTCGACATCCGACTGCAGCGTGGGCAGGAGCATGCCGATCGATCGACCGACCAGTTCCGAGGAGTCATAGCCGAACAGTTCGGCCACGGCCGCGTTGCAGCTGTAGATCACACCGCCCGCATCGACGGTCACGACCGCGTCGATGATGGAATCGAGAATCATTGCGCCGGAATCCGACGTGGCCGCCGGTTGGCTCCACTGCTGGTACTGGCGGTTGACGACTTCGAGCACGGCCTCGAGGCTGAGCGGTGCCCCCTGCGAGGCCTGCATCAGCGCGTCGAGCTGCGCGCGCAGCAACGGGTGCAGCGGCGCCGGTTCCCCAGGCGCCACGATCTGCGGAGCGGATTGATCACGCGGCGCGAGCTTTGACATAACCATCGACGGACTGACAGTCCCTCGATGGTACGGTCCCGTGGCCAGGCGCCACGTGACCCGACTCCCGTTTCAGCGAGTCGTCGACTGCTCGGCGGGCATCGGGATCAGGCGTTCCCCGCCCGGACCCGAGGCCACGGCGTCTTCAGCCGCCTTCGAGAGCGCCGCCGCCGCGGCCACGCCATCGCCGACGATGACCGGGATCGCAAATGTGCGTGCGATCGACGACGCACCGTCCCCGCCCGATTCGATCAGCGCGACGGCCGAGAGATAGAACACGCCATCGCGCTGCGGCACCACCGTCACGGTGTGCGCGAAGGTCTGGCCGTCCGTGGGCTTGGCCTGCGGCGGCAGCGACGCGCCGCCGGTCACCTGGATGCCATCCGTGGACTGGAAGATCACCTGCAGTGAATCGATGTCCGAGGCGCGCGCCGTGACCACGACATTGACCTCGAGCGGCTCACCGACCCGGGGGCGTTTCGCGAGATCGAACTTCAGATCCACCGCGGCCCCGGGTTTGCCCGAGGACACCGCCGACACCATGTTGGTGCTGGCTGTTGCGCTGGCGGCCTTTGCCGCCGATCCGGCATCGCCCGACTCACTGCTGCCGCCATCCTTCGGCGCACCGCCCCCGCAGGCCGCGAGCATGGCGCAGCTGAGCAGCGCGAGCCAGGGGCCGCCGCGCACGGTGAGATTGCCCGACTGTGTTGCGATGACCATTCCGAGACTCCTCAGGACACCGTCAGCTGCACGTTGAAGCAGGTATTGCCTCGCGCCGTGGCGGACGGATCGACATTGCTGAATTCGTAGACTTCGAGAATATACGTGCCGGCGGCGAGGCCCGCCTGGGTCAACGTTTCAACATTGTCCGCAGGGCTTTCGGCGCGGACGCGCTCCACCCCGGCGGAAAACAGCACGAGGTCCGGGTCGGACACCGCCGTGCCGGTGGTCGTACCACGCGTGGCCGTGATCATCACCGTGCTCGTCGATGCTAGGTCAATCCGCAGGAAGCGACGATTACCAAGCTTGTTGTAGACACCGCTGGCCGTCGGCACACTGGAGCACACCTCGAGCGACTGGCCCGCCCTCAGCGCGGGCAGGTTGGCGGTCGCGTCGTCGGACGTGTCGCCCTCTTCGATGCCGACCACGTAGGCCTTCAGGAAACCGGGGAAGGTGATCGTCCGGCCGGACGCGCTCAGTCCGGCCCGGCCGACCGCGACGATCTCGCCCGAACTGGCATCGGCGATCTCGACCGCGGAACCGGGAGTGGCGGTCATGGTGATCGTGACGGTCTGGCCCTCGGCGTCCTTCATCTGCGAGGCGAGCGTCCGCTTCCAGATCAGGTCGTACAGGCGTAGCTCGTCGCCGCGCAGCCCCGAGGAATCCGGCGTCCGGAACTCGCCCGACGGGCGGATCGCCTCGTGTGCCTCCTGCGCGTTCTTCACCTTCGAGGCGTAGGTGCGCGGGCGAGCCGGCAGATACTCCGCGCCATAGAGTTCGGTGACCTTGGCGCGCGCCGCCGCGACCGCCGAGCTGGCGAGCGTCG
>ERZ795044.5271-NODE-5271-length-10489-cov-4.489937_pt1 | contig 10489 bp, 11 predicted proteins | sample MGYA00375128_ERZ795044 | MGnify/ENA primary metagenome ERZ795044 (study PRJEB30173, sample SAMN05720213) | anaerobic digester metagenome | isolation source: active sludge of municipal wastewater-treating anaerobic digesters | place: USA | collected 2014-12-22 ... | reverse complement strand
AGCGGCGATGATGGGCTTCAACGGCGACATGGGCGCAAAGGACAACGTCGAGAGGATGAACAAGGGACTTGCGAGCGTCGTAAGCGGTGAGATCACATACGCCGTGAGGGACACCAAGATAAACGGGCTTGATATCAAGCAGAACGACTATATCGGCATAATCGACGGACAGCTGCTTACGAAAGGACAGGACCTGAAGGAAGTAACACTGAGCACCGTTGAGAAGATGATCAAACCGGAAAGCGAGATAGTGACGGTATTCTACGGTGATGATGTGGATGAATCCAAGGCCGGTGAAATCGCAGGGATAATCACCGATAAGTTCGGCAACCTTTCAGTTGAGCTGCATTCCGGAGGCCAGCCGGTATATTATTATTTAATCTCGGTCGAGTAACGAACGGAGGTGAGCCGCCCGTCAGGGCGGCCTTTGTATGGGTGAGAAGATAGCTCTGGTCACTGATTCGCTCAGCGACCTGATACCTGAGATCATGGAAAAGTACAAGGTTACCGTCGTCCCGATCAATATCCATTTCGGAAGCGAGTCATTCAAGGACAGGGTGGATATAACTGACGAGGAGTTCTTCGAAAGGCTTAGGACCTCAGAGACTATGCCCAAGACTTCGCAACCCACACCCAATGACTTCGAGCAGGTCTACAAAGAACTGCTTAAGGAACATGACCACGTGATATCGCTGCACATATCAAATAAGCTGAGCGGAACGGTCCAATCTGCCTTCATGGCAAGGCTCAGCTTCCCGGAGAAGGAACAGGGAAGGATCCATGTCATAGACACCCTTACCGGGGCTATGGGAGAGGGCCTCATCGTAAACGCGGCGGGCGAGGCGATAGAGAAAGGATCGCTCATAGACGAAGTCATCGCAAGGATAAAAAGGGCGATAGATACGTCTGGGATAATCTGGATCCCAGGTTCGTTGAAGTACCTGCAGAAGAACGGCAGGATAGGCGGAGCAAGCGCGCTCATCGGAAGCATATTGAACATCAAGCCTCTGATCGGATGCAAGGAGAGCGTATACACGGTAGAGAAGATAAGAGGCCTCAAGAATGCGGTGCCGAAGTTCATGGATTACATGATGAAGAAGATAAGCCCCGCCACGAAGATAGTGGCTTGCATAATCAACAACAATATGCCGAGAGAAGCCGCGGAACTCGAATTAGCCGTTAAGGAGAACTTCAAAGTCACAAAGCTGTTCCGTTCCGGTATGGGAGCTGGCATCGGAAGCCACATAGGGCCTGATAGCTTCGGAGTAGCCTGGTATGCGGCTGAATGAAGGAGGATGTTCTATGAGGATTGGGTTAGTGACGGATTCCTTAAGCGACCTCACTAAGGAACTATATGAAAGATATAGCATAAAGATGGTTCCGCTTAACATCCTTTTCGGGGATGAGAACTACAAGGACGTAATAGACCTTAGCCCTATGCAGTTCTATGAGATGCAGGCGAAATCCGATGTTCTTCCGAGGACGAACCAGCCGATACCATTGGATTTTGAAAACACGTACAGGAAGATGCTGTCCGATTACGACTATATCTTCTCACTGCATGTGGCAAACGAACTCAGCGGCACGATTCAATCCGCCGAGATGGCCGCAAGGCAGATCAACGAGGAAACATCCAAGAAAGTGGTTGAGGTAATAGACACAAACCAGGTCTGTTTCGGTCAGGCCCTGGTGGTCCTCGCCGCAGCAAGGGCGATAGAGGCCGGAGCGGGCATCGACAAGGTGCGACAGGAGATCAAGAAGGCGACTGCCGGTGTAAATACGATATTCGTTCCGGATTCGCTCGAGTATCTCAGGAAGAACGGAAGGATAGGGGCCGCCAGCGCCCTGTTGGGCGGTATACTAAATATAAAGCCCATGCTCGAGATCAAAGGCAAGGTCGTCCCAGTCGAAAAGCTAAGGGGCAGCAAGAACATCGTTCCCGGAATGCTGAACACCATGAAGTCGAGGACGGCTCCAGGCTCGAAGATATATGTTTGCGTCTACGACGCCCTGATGCAGGATAAGGCAGAAGAGCTGGTAAGGCTCGTCAATGAGGAGTACAACGTCGTAGAGATGTTCAGGGCGACTGTCGGCCCTGCGGTCGGGTGCCATTGCGGCCCTCACACCGTGGCCGTCAGCTGGCATAAGGCTTAGGAGGCCCTGCTCTTGAGGATCACAGGCGGCGAGCTCTGCGGAAGGACGCTCAAAGCTCCTAAGGGATTCTGCACCCGGCCTACGCAGGACAGAGTAAGAGAGAGCATCTTCGCCGTCCTTGGGGAAAGACTCCGAGGGGCAAGGGTTGTGGACCTTTTTGCCGGAAGCGGCTCGCTCGGCTTCGAGGCAATCTCGAGGGGCTCGGCTGAATGTTCTTTTATCGAGCATTCAAGGCCGGTCGCGTCGTTGATCGAGCAGAATGCCAAGATGCTGGGAGTTTCAGGAAGGGTCCGCATCATCGTAGAAGACGCATCGTCCGGGAGAATGCTCTGGAGTAGCGGGGGGCCGTACGATATCGTGCTGATGGATCCGCCATATGCTTCGGGAGTATACGATAGCATGATGCGGATTCTATCCGGAAGTGACATCCTGGAGCCTATGGCGGTGGTTGTAGTCGAGAGGGATAAGACGGTAGTGCTGCCGGAGGAGTACGGTTTCCTTAAGAGGAGAAGAACGAATAAGTACGGTGCGACATACGTTGATTTCTACCAGTACTTGACGGAGGGATAGGATGAACGTAGCAATATTCCCAGGATCCTTCGATCCCCCGACCAACGGTCACATGGACATAATCGAAAGGGCAGCTAAGATATATGATAGACTTATAGTCGCGGTACTTAGGAACACCGCGAAGAAGTATATGTTCAGTGACCAGCAGAGAGTTGAGATGCTCGAGAAAGCCTGCGAAGGCATCGACAACGTCGAAGTCGCAAGCTTCGAGGGGCTGCTGGTGGATTTTGCCAGGGAGAGAGGATCGAGGATAATACTGCGTGGCTTAAGGGCCGTTACCGACTTCGAGTACGAGTTCACGATGGCGCTGATGAACAGGAAGCTCGCTCCGGAGATAGAGACGGTATTCATCGTTACTTCGGCTGAGAACCAGTTCATAAGTTCCAGTTCGATTAAAGAGATAGCCCATTTCGGAGGTCCGGTTGAGGACATGGTGCCGAAACCGGTGGCATCGATCCTAAGAAAGAGGTAATGGAAATGGTAAGATCCGGCTTCAGCGCAAATATCCCAACCGCGACGATTGAGGAATACCTCGATAGGCTCGAAGAGATTGTGGAATGTGCGCCCACCATGCCGTTCACCGGCAAATGCGTCCTCGACAGGAAGGAATTGTCGGGACTGATCTCGGCGATGAGGGATGGGTTACGTTCCGAGGGCTTGTCTTCTGCAACAAGGCAGCACCAGCAAAGGACCGATACTTTCCAACCGGTCGGTGCCTCGCAGAGGAGACAAACGCTTCCGCAAGACGATAGGATTGAAGAGCCCTTCGAGGAAGTCTCACAGGTGAAAGAAGTGGTCGTGCCCCAGGAGGTCACGGATCAGCTTGTGGATGCCAAGGCCGAGGCCGATAGGATTATCGACGAAGCGAAGCAGGAGGCCCAGAGGATAAGGTCGGGCGCGGACGAATATGCCGAGAATACCCTTGCAAGCGTGGAGCAGAATGCTCTGGGCGCGGCGAGGGCGGCAAGGAAAGGCCTTGAGGTATTGCAAAGAAGGCGCAGCTCAGGAAACTAGAACAAACTAACCAGATTTAGGGGGTATTCGCGATGAAGATCCTGGTAGTCAACTGTGGCAGCTCGTCGGTGAAATATCAGCTTTTCGACATGACGGATGAGTCCGTCCTGGCAAAAGGGATAGTCGAAAGGGTAGGCAGCGACGAGGCTTTCATAAAGCATCAGCCCACCGGCAAAGCAAAGATGCAAACTAAGGTAGAGGCGAGGAACCATGAGGAAGCTCTGAAGGCCGTCTTCGACAGCCTGCTGGATCCCGACCACGGCGTCATAAAAGACATCGGCGAGATATCGGCCGTCGGCCATAGGGTTGTGCACGCGGGCGAGAAGTTCTCCGGTTCAGTGCCGATCACAAGAGAAGTAGTCGACGCCCTCATAGAGTGCCAGGACCTTGCCCCTTTACACAATCCGCCGAACATAATGGGAATTCGCGCATGCCAGTCACTGATGCCTGACGTTCCGATGGTAGGTGTATTCGATACGGCATTCCATCAGACGATGCCCAAGGAAGCCTATCTATACGGTCTTCCCTACGAGCTTTATGAAAGGCACAAGATAAGGCGTTACGGCTTCCACGGCACCTCCCACAGGTATGTTAGCGCAAGGGCTGCCGAGATGTTGAAGAAACCGTACGACCAGACATCGGTCATCACGTGCCACCTGGGGAACGGGTCTTCCATAGCGGCCATTAAGCACGGAAAGAGCATAGACACGACGATGGGATTGACCCCTCTGGAGGGCCTCGTGATGGGGACCAGGGTAGGCGACCTAGATCCCGGCATAGTGCTTGTACTGTGCGAGAAACTCGGATTAAGCGTACAGGAGGTAGTCAACGGCTATCTTAACAAGAAATCGGGAGTCTTCGGGTTGTCGAACTACCTTTCCAACGACTTCAGGGATCTGGAGGAGGCCGCGGCCAAGGGGAACGAATTTGCGAAGCTGGCGCTTGACGTCTTCGCATACAGGATAGTCAAATACATAGGCGCTTACGCGGTAGCCATGGGAGAGCTTGATGCCATAGTCTTCACCGGCGGCATCGGGGAAAACAGCTTCGAGATGAGGAAGAGGGTCTGTGACAGGCTGACCTTCCTCGGCATAAAGATAGACGATGCAGCTAATATGATAAAAGGAAAGGAAATGGACCTCACTACCCCTGAAAGCAGGATCAGAGTGCTTGCCATACCCACCAACGAGGAGCTTGTTATAGCTAGGGATACGAAGGAGATAGTGGCGAGGAGCTGATGGCCCCCGTAAGCAAGTCTTTCTTCTCGGGATACGACACGGTGCAGCTGGCGAGGAAGCTGATAGGAATGAGGCTTGTCCATGAGACCGATGACGGGATCGTGGGGGGTAGGATCGTTGAGACTGAAGCGTACCTGAGAGACGATCCTGCATGCCATGCCAGCCGGGGAAAGACTAAGAGGAACTCCAGCATGTTCCTTGAGGCGGGACGGGCGTACGTATATCTCATATACGGCATGTACTGCTGCTTCAACGTAGTATCCTGCGAAGAGGGTGTCGGAGAGGCGGTTCTGATCAGAGCCCTGGAACCGGAAACGGGCATCCCTCTCATGAAGATGAGAAGGGGTACTGAAGACGAGGTCAATTTGGCCAGCGGTCCGGGCAAGATATGCGAAGCCCTCGGGATAGACAGGTCTGTCGACGGGCACGCTCTCTGGGAAAGGCCTCTCTACATAGAGGAGAGCGATTACAATGAAGACCTCGATATTGCCTGCTCTACGAGGATAGGGGTAGGACAAGGGAAAGAAGCTAAGCTACGGTTTTTCCTCAGGACCAACGGACACGTATCGAGGAGGACTGTAAACGAATAACCTTGACAGGTAAAAATCCCCGCATATATACTAAACTTTGTGTTGGAGGCGAGCAGGGATGAGGACATTCGCAATAGACATCGAGAGGATCATGTCCGAAATCGGCGCCTCATTGGATGTCGACCTAAAGTGGACCAGCGAGGGCATCGTGCTTGACAGGCCGGGTGCGTCTGTCAGCGGAGACATTGGCTATAGAGGCACCGTAAGCAACGTTGGCGGGGCATATGCGGCAACGGGTAGCATCACGGCGAGCATCGAGGCGCATTGCGACAGATGCCTTGGGGTTTACAGGCAGGACGTGAAGATACCGATTACGAGGATCTTCGTGGAGATGAAGGACGGGCCCGAGGGTTTCGACAGGGATGACGTCGAGAAGCTGGAAGGGCACGTAATCGATTTGGCACCGCACATAAGGGAAGAGCTGATACTCAACCTTCCCATAAAGCTTCTTTGCGGTGAAGCGTGTAAGGGCATCTGTCCGCAGTGCGGAGCAGATTTGAACAAAGGGGAGTGCACTTGCGGCAATCGCATTGATGCATAGGAAAACGCCCCGTCCGATTAGGAGGAATATCGATGGCAAACCCAAAGCAGAGATTCGGAAAGTCGCGCACTCGTAAACGCCGCGCCAATTGGAAGGCCGAGGCGCCCACCCTTGTCGAGTGTCCCAAGTGCAAAGCCATGAAGCTCCCCCACACCGTATGTGGAGAGTGCGGCTTCTACGATGGACGCGAGATAGTCGCGGTATCGGAGAAAGAGTGATCTCGGGGGGCGGATTCCGTATGCCGGGATCCGCTCCGCGATAGTGGTGAGGTGATGCCCATGGCCAGGATACTAGCTGATCTGATGGGCTCGGACAAAGGCCTCAATACAGTGCTTGAAGGAGCCCTTCGCGCAAGCTCGGAGGGTATTGAAGTCATCCTTGTAGGCGATCGCGAGAGGATACTGGCGGCGAATCCTGAGGCCGAGAAGATGCAGATAGTCCATGCGTCGCAGGAGATATCCATGGCTGACGACCCTATGACTGCCATCAGGCAGAAGAGGGATTCATCCATGGTGGTCGGCTCGAGGTTCGTTTCCGAAGGCGGTGCCGATGCATTCGTCTCCACGGGCAACACCGGTGCCCTGCTTGCCGCAACCACCCTGATAATCGGAAGGGCGGAGGGCTACTCAAGGCCCGCGCTAGGAGTCGTGCTGCCCGGCATAGCCGGCCCCAGCATGCTCATCGACGCCGGGGCGAATCCCGAATGCGATGCCAGGAACCTGATGGAGTTCGGCATAATGGGATCGGCGTACATGAAGAACGTCCTCGGTATAGGAGAGCCGAAGGTGGCGCTCCTAAACAACGGGACGGAGGAGAAGAAGGGCCGCGACTATATCAGGAACGCATACATGATGCTTAAGGACACGGACCTTAACTTCATCGGGAATATCGAGGGAAGGGACATCATGACCACCGCGTCTCACGTCATGGTCTGCGACGGCTTCACCGGCAACGTAACCCTCAAGGTGATTGAGGGAATGGGTAGCGTATTCTCCAAGATGGTGAGGGAAGCCGCCATGACGGACCTCAAGTCAAAGCTTGGCGGCCTTATGATGAAATCGGCCCTCAAGAGGCTCTCCGACAAGCTGGACTACTCGCACTACGGTGGCGCCCCGTTCCTGGGGCTTAGGAAACTCGTCATAAAGGGCCACGGCAGTAGTAACTCGTTTGCGTTCTACAACGCCATAAAAGTGGCCTCGAAAGCTATAGAGGCTAACGTTGCGGAAAAGATAGCGGATTCGTATCCGAAGACTGCACAAACGGAGCAATCGGAGGTGTAAAGGATGACAGAGCAGGAAATCTTTGAACAGGTGAAGAAGATCATAGTTGATAAACTATCGGTCAAACCTGAGAAAGTGACCATGGAATCGAAATTCGTGGACGACCTTGGGGCTGATTCCCTTTACTTGAACGAGATAGTGTACGAGATCGAGGACCAGTTCAAGATCACGGTCCCCGACGAGGCCTTCGATGAGATGCAGAGCGTAGGGCAGGCAATAAGGTATGTCATGAAGGTGACGAAGAAGTAGTGAGGTAAGATGTCCCCATCACATATCCTAGTAGGGTCCCTGGAGAAGTCATCAGGGTACTGTTTTTCGGATAAGTCCCTTGCGGAGAGGGCCATTACGCACACTTCCTACGCTTATCAGAAGGGCCTCGGTAGGCAAGCAAGCAACGAGAGGCTGGAATACTTGGGCGATGCCTTGCTTAAGGCTTATATAGCAAGGCATCTTTATTTATCATACCCCGAGGACGAGGAAGGCGCTTTGTCGACCAAATCCTCAAACGCGCTGTCGGGTGCGTCGTTGGCGAAAGCAGCCAGGCAGATGGGCCTGAACTTGATAATGAGGATGTCCGCGCAGGAGGAGGCCTCGGGAGGCAGGCATAAGCCGAGGAATCTCGCCGGATGCTTCGAGGCCCTGGTAGCTGCCATCTATCTGGACGGGGGTTTCGACCCTATGGACGATTTCCTGGAGAGGGTCCTGATACCCGCCGTCACTGAAGAGCTAGAATCGTCACAGAGGGACCCGAAGTCGACGCTGCAGGAGATGCTTCAAGGCAGCGGACGGGGATTGCCGGAGTACGTGGTGGAAGGCCGCACCGGTCCCGACCACAATCCCGTTTTCTACGTCATGGTGACTGAGGCCGGAAGAGAGCTGGGAAGAGGCAGCGGCTCCAGCATCAAGGAGGCAGAGCAGAAGGCGGCATCGGATGCCATATCACGCGAATATGCCCAGAAGAAGTGAGCCGTTCCGAAGGGTCCGGAGGTACTTAAGTGCAGCTAAGTAAGCTATATATAAACGGGTTCAAAACCTTCGCCGGCAAGTTCGAGTTCGACTTCAAAGAGGGCATAACGGCAGTAGTCGGACCGAACGGATCAGGGAAGAGCAACCTGTCGGATGCAATTAGATGGGCCCTGGGGGAGCAGAGCATAAGGCTTCTCAGGGGCTCATCTTTGGCAGACGTCATATTCGCAGGCACCAGCGGCAGGAAGCAATCGGGTATGGCCGAGGTCACCGTCGTCATAGACAACAGCGACAGGGCCATCCCCCTTGAGTACGACGAAGTATCCGTGACAAGGAGAGTATTCAGGAACGGCGAGAGCCAGTTCCTGATCAATAACATCGAATGCCGCCTCAGGGACATAAACGACATGTTCGCCGGCACGGGCCTCGGCAAGGAGACCTACGCGGTGATTGAGCAGGGCAAAGTGGATGCGATAATCTCGTCCCAGCCGAACGACCGGCGCGGCATATTCGACGAAGCCTCCGGGATCATGAGGTACAAGAACAGGAAGAAGGATGCTGAAAGGAAGCTCGTTGACGTAGATGAGCGTACTGGAAGGGCTTCCGACATAATAGACGAGCTGTCCGCCAAGGAGCCGGTGCTCGAAGAGCAGGCCGCGGCCGCCCAGCAGTACAAGTGCGCGTCGGCCGAGCTGGCGTCGCTTGAGTTCAAGCTGATATGCTCCGAGGTCGCCGAATGCAGCTTAAAGCTGGATTCATCGGAGAGGGAGCTATCCGCTAAGACCGAGACCCGGGAAAGGGCGGAGACGGAACTTTCCGCCATGGAGGCCGAGTACGAAGCTGTAAAGATGAAAACGGCGGAAACATCCATCAGTTACGACTCAGCCTATATGAGATCTCAAGCCGCATCCAAGTCCGCAATGAAGCACGAGCTCTCGATAAAGGACAATGAGGCTGCGCTCATGAGGAATCGTATTTCGCTCGAAAGGGCATCGTCCGACCTCGACGAAACCGAACGGCGCCTTGCTTCCATGAGGGATTCCTTGAGCGGCCTTTCTTCAAGGAAGAACGCAACCAGGGAGCTCATAGGCGGCAAGGACGCGGAAATCGGACGCATGTCTATGAAGATCGACGAAGCCAGAGGAGAGCTTGACCTGATAGACAAGTCGATGGAGAAGTTCAAGGCGGACCATTTCGCGCTCGTGTCCGAGGTGGCTTCGATAAGAAGCTCAATAGGATCGCTGAAAGAGCGGCGGGAAGCATCCGACGCAAGGAAAGAAAGACTGGCAATGATGCTCTCTGCCAAGCGGCGGCTGATAGACGAGGCACGTGCGGAACTGGATAAGGAAAGCAAAAGGCTCAGGCAAGCACGGGAAGAATCTTCGGGCATATCCACAAAGCTGGAAGCCGCGAAGAAGGCTTTGGGCGAATTGCGAGCCGAGATGGATTCGGAATCGTCAGCAAAGGATAAGGTGTCGTCGGATCTGGCAAGGTGCAATGCCGTCTTGACTGGGCTCGAAAGCCTCGAACAAGAATACGAGGGTTACTCGCCGGCAGTAAAAGCCGTCCTTGGCGAGGCAAGGAAGGGCCTTCTCAAAGGGATAGTATGTACCGCAGGGGAGGCACTTAGCGTACCCAAGGGCATGGAAACGGCGATAGAGGCCGCATTGGGCGGGCAGATCAACGACATGATCTGCAAGAGCGCAGATGATGCGGCGAAATGCGTGGACTACCTTAAATCGAGCAGGTCCGGGCGGGCGACGTTCCTGCCCCTCGACATAATCAGGCCTTCCAGGTTCAATGTTGACGGAAGGCTTGCCGGATTAGAGGGTTTCCTCGGAATGGCATCGAGCCTTGTTACGTTCGACAAGGAAGTAGAGCTTGCGGTTGAGTACCTGCTGGGCGCCACGGCGGTGTTCAAAGACCTTGATGCGGCGATAAAAGCTCAGCGTATGGGCATCAGGGTGAAGTCCGCTACGCTTGAAGGAGAGACTCTCACATCCGGCGGGGCAGTGACAGGCGGCGCAAGGCGTTCGCAGCAGGAGTCGGTAATCAACAGGAAGAACAGGATAGCCTCGCTGAAGCAGGAGGCGGACGGGATCTCAACATCCTTGAAGGTAATAAATGCCAATATCG
>ERZ795044.5268-NODE-5268-length-10491-cov-6.614316_pt1 | contig 10491 bp, 19 predicted proteins | sample MGYA00375128_ERZ795044 | MGnify/ENA primary metagenome ERZ795044 (study PRJEB30173, sample SAMN05720213) | anaerobic digester metagenome | isolation source: active sludge of municipal wastewater-treating anaerobic digesters | place: USA | collected 2014-12-22 ... | reverse complement strand
TCTTGTTTCTTTTCTTTAAATTTCGTTCGTTGCATGTCGCAAGTTAATTGTGAAAATATCAGAAGGTTTCCCCGAGGCGGCGGGTACTCCCTTCTGATACAAACCTAAGAAAACTGGAAACAAAAATATCTTTTTCATGATCCGCCTATTCATGTTTTAGTTATCGTGCAAACAACAAATATAAAGACCGTTTTTGATATTTACAAACATATTATACGAAAAATTTTTGAGAACATTTATTCACTTGATTTTTATATAGTTGTGCCAATGAATGTTGTTCACGCAACTTTCATAATTCGGTAGTCTACCCACATAGTTCTTCCATATTTCATGTGTAAAAAGCGAATTATATCAGTGTCAGTGAATGACATAGGAACCAATTCTTTCTTGAGTTTACCCTGAGGCATCGTGACGTAGACCGTCTTCTTTCTGGTGGAATTCATAGGGCATCTTCTGTTCTCATAAACACTTCATTTTCGGGTAGCGGACAGTTTTCTATCCGCTCGATATCTTCCTTGATTTTCCATTTGTGTTTCAAGGGGGTCTGCACGTCAAGCATATTTTGTGTCAAGCAAAAATGTCAATACAAATATAAGCATTATTGTTGCCATCTCTTTTAATTTTAATTTCATTGTAAATGTACAAATAATTTCCTTAATACGAAAATTTTTTCTAAGGAAAATCGTTAAAATTAATAATTTTTTTCGATATAATCCATTAATTTCTTGATATTTTCGTCTGCTTTAGAACCCATTATACCAAGGCAGGATTTAAGGAAAGATAATCTTCCCTTTTTATAGGTTGATAATGAAAGGTGATTAAATTCTAATCTTATTTTCTTTTCTGTTTCAAAGAATTTTTCGTATGGGCCAACAAAACCAGCATTATCTGCATCCCAGAAGATCTTTAGGAGAGGATCAACAGGTTTTTTCCTATATTTTGTACATTCGATCATCTCTCCAATCTTCTTAGCCATAAAGGGATCCTCTCCCTTAAATGTTTGCATGAACATTTGTAAAGATTTATCCTCATTATCCTTAAACCCTGGGATATAAACAGCATCATGAAAGAATGCTGCTAAAATAAGAGCTTCTCGATGGATAGGTAAAACAAGGCTCCTCTTCTTTTCAATATCTCGAAGAATTTGTTGAAGATGATCTACATTATGATACTTTCTCCTTGGCTCGTTCCATGCTTCTTCAAGAGAACGAATAGTAAAATTGGATAAGTATTTTTCCAAAATCCCCCTATATTGAATAAAAGGGCTCATTCTATTTTTCGTGATTAGTAATCTTAGCTTTTTCATATGATTTGTTTTACAAGATAATTGGCTTCTTCTTGTGATAACCCACCAGGGTCACCAACGATATCAACTCTAAAGGCATCAACTCCGCGAAACTTGAGTTCGGCAACAAGTTTGTTGGCTTGCTTTATTGCTTGAGGGTCGTCATCGTACATAACGGCAACCCTGGTAAAGTGTCGGGCAATCTCCCTGACTTGTCTTGCTGTAAACTCAATGCCGAAAGTGGCAAAGGAATCGTACCCGAGACGCCAGACATCAGTAGGACCCTCGACAGCGATACCTGTACTTCTCCATTTGTCTTGACGACCGTAGACAATATGTTTGTGGAAGATAACTTCGCGATCCTTGGGGCAGGTAATGTATTTCCAAGGGCTCTTACCTGTGATATCCCGCGATGTAAAGCTCGCTGCCGTGTTATCCCACAGGATAGGTATAATTATCCTATGCTTAAAAGATAAGTGATCCAGGGTAGAATAAGGACCCGTACCGACGACATTCCATTGTCGGATAATACGATCGGGATCGAAACCCCTGTCAAGTAAATATTTTCTGTGGTTCTTTTCTAAAGGTCCTGTCCCAGAGGGCATCTGGTGGGGTTTGGTAGGTGTTGCAGTGAGTTGTTCTTTAGGCTTTGCAAAGATAATACCGTATTGTTTTATCAACTCTGCCGTTTCTCCTGGGCTTACCTTTATCATCTTTGCTATTGTCGGCACGATAGGGTGCCAACCACAACGCCAACAATAATAGTGTTCATTGTGTAGATCGAAACCGAGATGGTACCCCGGGTTGCCTGTACACCAAGGGCAGGGTGAGTTTACCCAACCAGGTCGGCAATGCTTATGGCCCTCCGTCAAGTGGGAGATGCCAAAGTCATGATAAAGTTGTAGGATGTCCATTTATAAGGGTTACAGTATATTATACGAATATCAATACTATTTCATAGTCAAGAGAAAGCGGCTTCCAGATCCTCGATACCTTTCTCTATTTTGGTTTCGTTCCAACCTCTTGCAGCCATCATCTTTCGCACACGATGGTAGGCTTGGTAGGAAGGCATGCTGGCAAATTTCTTATAGGATTTCAAGACTAATTTTGCTATCTCACAAGCATCTTCTGTCAAGCCTTCCCAATAGAACTCTGGCGTCTCAGTCTCATAACGAAAGACATCTTCGTATGATTCCAAGCCGTTACCATAATATTTCCGTTGTAGTTGACAGCGATAGTCTTCTAAGTGATTCCAGATAGATCGCCAGACGTAGGTAGATATGGCACCTTTCTCCGGGGTGTAGGAGTCAAGTGCTTGTAGATAAGCGAGGGAGGCCTCTTGAAATAAATCGTCCCAGTTTTCTCGGGTTTTCTTGTGGAAGGTCCAAGCTATTTTGCGTAATAGATTCAAGTGATCCATACTAAGATATATAACCTTTTATGAGTTCTGTTAACAATGATTCCTGTGCTGTTATCTCACCGTCAAGTACGGCATCAAGTACTTTTCGTTTGCTGTCAAGTATATGTGCTAGACGTTCCTCGATGGTGTCAGGGGCAAGTAAGAAATAGATGTTGACAGAGTCTTTCTGTCCAATCCTGTGACACCGGTCTTCCGCTTGACTAAGATCACCAGGTGTCCATGGCAGTTCCAAAAAGACAACGTTGGAAGAGGCTGTCAATGTCAATCCTACCCCTGCCGCTTTTATGTTACCAACAAAGAGTCTTATCTTGTCATTGCCTTGGAAGGCCTCAACTGCTTTGTTTCGTTCGGACAGTGATACTGATCCATCAATCTTAACGGCAATCTTACCAAACTTTTGCATCAAGGCTTCTATCACAAATTTATGTACGGCAAAGACAACAAGCTTCTCTCCATTCTCTAAGAAGTCCGAGATCCAGTCAATTGACTCTGCCAGTTTACCCTGTACAGATAATTGTTTCAACGCCTCGATTTTTGCAAGGGCTTCCGCGTTTGAAGCTCTACGGGCTGCCTCCGCTCCCTTTGTTTCACGTAGGAACCCTATAAAATCTTCTTCTGCGAGGCGATAGTCCTCTCTGTTATGTAACTGTACAGGGACAAACGATCGTACTTTAGGGGGCAACTGAGGCAGTACGTCACGCTTTAGACGTCTGATCATAACAGTACCCGTAAGGAGTTCATGTAGCTCTTGCGTATGTGATGCTCCACTGGTATCTAAACCAAAGCCATTCCACTTGGGATCACAGTACCTTTGAATGTAATATTGGGAACTGCTAAAGACTTCTGGTCTGATAAGACGTAGGGCATTGTAGGCTTCAATTGGTTTGTTGACAATTGGTGTGCCTGACAATGCTATCACATGTGGGATACCCTTGCCAAGTTTTTTGACAGCCTTCGTTCGTAGTGCTTTGTTGCTTTTGTAATAATGGCATTCGTCCGTGATAAGAACCTGTGGGCGTTTGCGTTTCAGGGTTTCAACCCATGCTGGAAGAACATCATAATTGATGATAATAATATCACCTGTTACCTTCCATGGAGTTGTACCCATCAGTATTTCCAAATTAGGTTTTGCCATCCATGTCAATACCTCTTTGGCCCAGTTCAATTTAAGGGATGCTGGTACGACAATAATGACAGGCCTTTTCTTCGGATGTGCTTCGATCCAAGCCAACGCCTGTACCGTTTTACCTAAGCCCATTTCATCCGCGACAAGAGCTCTTCCATTGTTTCTTTCAATGAAAGCTACCCCCTCCATTTGGAATGGATATAAGTTACCTTTCAGCTTCAACGGTACTTTTGCGACATTGGCTTTTTCTTCTTTCTTTTTCGTGGACAAAGTTTCCAACAGGGTGTCATCGAGGGTAAAACCCCACTCTTCCAATTGTTTGATTGTTTCTGGAAAGATAGGGGCACTCCAACATTTCTGTTCGGCATGCCATTTTCTTCCCGGCAACGTTCTGATATTGGTGAGGGTTTCAACGTCGTAAGGGAACTCAATTTGAATTACCTTTTCACCCTGTTGGTTCTTTGCCAGAGATGCTTTCTTGTTTATCATTCTTCGGTTTTGATTCTGTTGAAGAGGTCTCCTGCGATTTCCTGCAGTTCCATCCTACGTATGGCACTGACGTCTTCCTGGTTGGCATATCTGGTTATACCCTGTGTCAGTTTCCACAGAGTGGCGTCACCTTGGAGCCCGTCCATAGGATCATTACGCATAAGGAGTTCTCCTACGCTTTCCATTTCGCTTTTGAAGAGTTTTCCTGCCCTGAACAGTCCTGTCAGTTCCTTTACAGGATCTATCGTCTGGTCTGTGGCGGCTTTTATTTCAAGCATCCTTTCTTTTATGGCAGAGGCCCCGTACAGATCCTTTGTCAGGTCCCGTATGGCACTGGCAGTTGTCATACTGTCAAGCTCATACGTCTTCTGCGAAAGTGCCATGTTCTCAGGGAGTCGGGCGCCCAGGTGGATTTGGCGAAGTACGGATTGTCTTACCATACCATTGAGACAGATACCTTGCATAATAAACTGGCGGAGCTCAAGGGCTTTGACACCGTAGTCAGAGGTGTCAATACGTACACCGAAAGCAAGGTATATGATACCGTTCTTTTCAGTTGAGACTTCGATCGGTTGTGGCAACATGCTTTCAACCATGATACGTGTGTCGTCCATGTATCCGTCAGACAGTTGACCTCCATTCTGAAACACCTCATCAATGTGGGTGCCGAAGATCATTTCGGAATCAAGCCTCCGGTAGGAGTCTGAGAGAAATGCCCTGACTTCTGGACCAACTGTTCTCACCAGCATTTTACTGCGATCCAGCCATCCGTTGTGTGTGTTGAGTATTGTGTACCCCAGACTGCGCTGCCACTCCTCTCCGAAGAGGAGCGAGGTCAAATACTGCCCCGGGATACCCAACTTTGCGGACAACTGACCAACGGCGTGACGGTTGATGCGGAAGGGTGTGGGTCCTTCTTTTGGAAGACGGAATGTACCACCTACGACTTCTTCATAGGGATGGAACTTTATCAGTTCCTGCTGACCTTTCCTTTCGGTGCCAACGTCGAAAAGAAAGTCACGTGAGATTTTACCTTCTTCCTGAAGGCGGGTTGTTGCTGCGATGGCATTGTTCATGCCTTTTTGTAGTTTCTGGGCAATTTTGGCCATGACTACATCTTTCATGTCATTCATCTTAGATTTGTATTTGGTGAGTAAAAAAGTAAATTTACATTTATTTTTACAATAAAACAAATTACCACCCAATTGCGTCGGAAGCTTCCTTTGGTAGGTAACCAAGTTGTGAACCTTCAACCAGGTAAACAACCTTAATTGTGTCATCAAATTCGGGATCATCCTCTCTTTTTTCTTCCTCATCTAATTCCTCTTCAATTGGTTCAAGTGGAATTACATCTGAGATTGAATACTCGAAAGGCCATGATGGTTGCATTGCCAGTCTTACTTCTGCTTCATCTGGCATTTGCTCCAATGCTTCTTTTAATTCAATTACTTTCATTTCTTTTTGGTTTTTTAGTTAACGAATGAGCGTAGCAGTCTTTCGACTGGCCCGACTCTCACGGGCTGTACCTTGCTGCTAACTTCAAACAATACCAAGTTCAGAGATCAAATGATCAAGCAATTCCTGTGCAGTATCTTTGTCCAGGTAATCAAACAAGATATCAAGAAATCGATGGTAAGGAGTCCCTGTCTCTTTTAAAATAAGAGTAATCTGTTCATAAATATCTTTTTTTAACATTTTCTTAGATTTTTAGTTTATTCTTCTCTATGCTTCATTGCCAGTCTTACTTCTGCTTCATCTGGCATTTGCTCTAATGCTTCTCTTAATTCGATGACTGTCATGCTGGGGAGAGTTCAAGGGTTATTTCTTCAAGGGCCTTCCTGTCAATGGCGTCAAGGTCTAACTTGATGTCAAAAAGTTCGGACACTTTGGTGATGGCGATTATGATACCATCGAAGGGCCCTCTGTCAACGTACGAATCAAAGTACATGCCCCGGATTGTGCCGCGGTGATCTTTCACAAACTTTTCCAATACTTCCAGAGGAGACTTGGGAAGGAAAGGTTCAATGATGTCCATGATTGTGTGAACCCAGGCTTGTACCTCTTTGATTTCCTCCTGTATGGCCCGGATATCCTGTTGAACATCTTCCACGGTACCGAGGGCTTTCTCAGCGGCTGTCATTGCCTTATCCGCTTCGGAAGAGGCATCAACCGCATAACTTTTGGCATCTTCAAGATCCATCACAAGATCAGTGTTATCTAATCTGTTTGACAAAGTCTCAATTTCTTCCATAGAGGCCAGTACATTTGCCACGGTCTCCTGAAGGACTTTTTTGTTTTCTTCACTCATTTCCATTTTCTTGGTTTTTAAATTGTTGATAATTGTATTTAACACATCACATCATAAACTGTCTTCCCATCCTGTAGGTAGGTAGAGATTCCACCTAAGGGCATACCATGGTACATGCCACCATTGACCGTATCACCATTTACTTTTTTACCTATGGCTTCCGCCGAGATCAGCGTCTTGACAATAATCCTGTCGTAACAGATACCATGGTTGTACCAAATGATATCTTCGACAGGGATGCCAAATTTCTTGGCATAGTGTTCATACTGTTCTTTTTTTGCCATTTCCATTTTCTTGGTTTTTGATTGTTTTTTAAGTATGTATTGACCATCCACTACATGGTTCTAATGATACCGAGAATGTGGGAGCAGAACCGCTACCAAAGCCGTCATGTGAGCCGTGGAATATAATTCCACCATTACCTTTGAACATGCCTGTTGATTTGTCATGTCTTTCAAAGTAGAAGGATAAGGGGGCAAAATCAGTCCAGACGTTTGTCTGGATTGGTCTGCCATCCAATTCGTAAGTTTCCTCGGTTTTTTTCAACCGATCTAAGCACGATTGAAGACTCTCGTCTCCAATCTTTTTGGCATACTCAAGTGCTTCGTCAAGTTTGCCTTCTGTTAAATCAACCATTTTTTAATCAGATTCTGTATTTTTGAATAAGTGCTTTAAGATCCTCTATGAAAAAAGAGATTGAGGAGCCTGCAATAGAGCAGATGAAGATATCCCCCACATAGACTTCTGTGTCAAGAAGTTCATGATGGTGCTTATCAGATTTAAAGGTTACTTTTGCATAACCAATCTGTGTGGTCGAAGTGATTTTATCAGCCATGATTCAGGCTTCTGTTAATTGTCCACAGAACTTTCTCCATTTCTTATCTATTCCTTTCCAGAACAGATGATCTTCCTTTGTACCATACCAAATAAAGGCACAAGACACCAGGGAGGTGGTGTATGAGGAGGTGAGTAGGTACTCTTCTAAGGTAACGCCAGGGCGGCTGTGACTTAGGTTGTGGATGAAGGAGTCATAGACCCCCTCATCCTTTAAGAACTGTATGAATCTCTTTTCCATCACTTGTCCAGCATCATCATAATTAGGAACATCGGATTTTTCATCATATCCATTGTCTCTCCGATTAAGGCAGCGAATACGATTGTAAGAACAGCCTCTGGTATGGGATCTTCTTTTGAATCTTCCCCGTAGCTTTTAACGAAGTTTTCAATTGTCTTTGTAAGACAATTTTCACCCGTATTTTTTTCGGCCATGATTCTTTGGGCGAGATGTTTTGTCAAAACCATGTCTTTTGTCACCTGGAGAAAGATGCTACCAAGAATGAAGAGGAAGGTGACCTCTTCATCTATCAGACGTATTGCCAACGGGTCATTTCTCTTGGACTGCACGTATGCCAGTAGCAGGTCATGCAGTGTTAATTTTTCCAGGGCATCCTTTAAAAAACGGTGAACCTCTGCTACCATTTCATCTCCCCTTTCAGTTTTGATGCTTTGTAAGGTTTTTGCCAATGTCTTGTCATTGATGCAAATTGCATCAAGAACTCTGGTTTCGTCATGATTGTAGGACACGACAGCCTCTTCAATTTTGTTCATTTTCTTAGATTTTTTTGATGATTAATAATTTGATTGAAATGGTGTTTTATTTACTTAATTCTGGTTTGATGTCGAACCTTTCCTCAATAAAGACTTGAAAAGCTCGTTCAATTGCGTTTGTTGTATCGGCCTTGGCCACCGTATTGAATCCCTTAGGAGCAAACCTTTCAAGGTACTCCTGTAGGGGTGCGGCATACAATATTTTTAATGCCGCTTTGGCACGTTTGGAGTATTTGACCTCTCCAATAATGATGCGATCAGGACCATCAAGGCTATCTGGTTCAAGTTGGCAGATAACCTGTGTGTTCATCTTTGGAAAATAGACGCCATAACGTCTTGGATTTTCTTCTTTTTGAATGTACATAGCAATTCTCCATTAATGTTCATACGGGAAGAGATTGAACATAGAGTCGTGTCTCTTCAGTTTTTTCAGGGTCTGTCCTGTCATTCCTGTAGGAAGGATAAAGACAGGTCGGTCAGGTTGAACGAGAGGTCGGGGCTCGTTTGCTTTTTGAATTCGCGCACGAATATCCGCCGCCATGTTTGCAATTTTAACCCATTCACGGGCTTCTTCAGGCATTGGTTCCATTCTGTTCCTCTTTTTCAGTTTCATCAAAAATGAGTGCTGATTGCATTAGCCTTTGAAACTCTGCAAAAGAGTCAAGTAGGAATGCTTGACCATAGGCCATTTGTAAGAGAGTGAACAAAATCATTTTTCCATGATCTGTTTTTATGAAGTCAGGGTTCTCCCTGCAGCCTTTTTCCAATCCTATGAGGAAAGGAACAGGATTTGAGGGCATTGATGTTTGAAACATTGCCTTAGCAAGTTCTTTTAAATCAGTCATAATTTACCTCCAGTTTTTTTAGTTAGACATGCTTATCCATAAAACAAGGTATGCTATACCTTTTTACAGTACAGCATACCTCAGTTTTTAATTCAAACAGAATTGCACGTGTGCCGTTTTCCCGTCAGTCAGGAACAGGTACACGGTAAAATATGGCAGATGTATGTTATCAATAATCCCGCCTTTGATTTTCAATAACACGAACTCTTTCATAACTGCCGTTTTGAATGTCTTTTTCATTTCTCAGTTTATTAGGTTTGACATGTGTTTCCATAAAAAAAGGAACAGAACCGAAGTCCTGTTCCTTTAAACGTCCCATCCAGTTTTCTGTTGACTTACAGTACATTACGCAGCTTTGTTTGCTTTGGCTGCCTTTACTTTGAAAATCCCTTTCTCAGTTAACTCCATGTTACCGAGGTAGTCCGGATTTTTTTGAATTTTTGTCCTCCAGTAAATCTGTGTCTTAAACGAAGCCACATTGATTTTGGTTTTCAACCCCTGTGCAACACAGAATTCGTTTGCGGCTGCGATGAGGTCTTCCCACTTTCCGCCCTTGGCTATCAGCTCGTCAATCTTTACTGAGAGCTTCGGTTTGGCAGGGGCTTTCGGAGCCTTTTCTTTCTTTTCAGCCTTCGGCTTCGCTGCTGCCTTGCCCTTTTCCGTACCCTTCTTAACGTCCTTCTTGGCTGCTGTAGCCTTGTCCTTCGACTTGGTTATCAGTTTCTCAGCCAATTTGCTGTTCTGGGGTACCACTTTCTTTCCCAGCGGATTAACTGCTGTTGCGGGGGTTGCACTTGATTTTTCTGTTGCTTTTGCAACGCCGTTTTCAATAACTTTTGTTTCCATTATTTGTTTGATTTAGAAATGTTGTTTGTACAATATTGTACATTATACTGACATAAAAGGTGATAAAAAAAGGAGCACAAGGCTCCTAATTGTTTTTTACGACTTGACAAATGAAGGATCCTTTTGGTAGCCTCTTTCTGTTGGCCCATTTCAGGTAAGCGTCTCTTGCCTCTTTTTTAGAGGCTTGCACGGGACAATTGATATCCCAATGACCTTCCTCTGGAATGTAAATAACCCATTTCTTTTCCATTTTGTTTATTGGATTAGATACTGAGCAATATCGCTCATTGTGAACAGGGAGTCGCTCGCTGACTCAGTGTTGTACACATACGCATCCCGCGCACTGTACCTTGTACTGCCTTTTTTAGAGGCCCTGCTCGGTAATAAAACGGTTTGTCAACCCTTGTGCTTTTATCCCCAAAGCACTTGACACATAGTGTCTTGTCTCTCATTTACCGAAGCACTGTACAATGTACAGTGCGTGTCGATCGGCAGCCGCTGGCAACTGTTTCACAACAGGTTTGGCGTCGACTTGTCCGTCTATCTAATATGTTCAACGAGAAG
>ERZ795044.5267-NODE-5267-length-10492-cov-4.633420_pt1 | contig 10492 bp, 10 predicted proteins | sample MGYA00375128_ERZ795044 | MGnify/ENA primary metagenome ERZ795044 (study PRJEB30173, sample SAMN05720213) | anaerobic digester metagenome | isolation source: active sludge of municipal wastewater-treating anaerobic digesters | place: USA | collected 2014-12-22 ... | reverse complement strand
AACCTTGGGCGAGGCGGGCTACAACGTCGAGAACTTCTGCTACCAGGACAGCCCGCGCCGGGCCCACTCGATCGCCGCCCAGGGCGGCATCAACGCGGCGAAGAACTACCGCAACGACAACGACTCGACCCATCGACTGTTCTACGACACGGTCAAGGGCGGCGACTACCGCGCTCGCGAGACGAACGTTCACCGTCTGGCCGAGGTCAGCGCGAACATCATCGACCAGTGCGTCGCCCAGGGCGTCCCCTTCGCCCGTGAGTACGGCGGCCTCCTCGACACGCGCTCGTTCGGTGGCGTCCAGGTGCAGCGTACGTTCTACGCTCGCGGCCAGACCGGTCAGCAGTTGCTGATCGGCGCCTACCAGGCCCTCGAGCGTCAGGTCGCGGCCGGCACGGTCAACATGCACACCCGCCACGAGATGATCGAGGTCATCATCGCTGACGGACGCGCACGCGGCATCGTCACCCGCGACATGGTCACCGGCAAGATCGAGTCCTGGTTCGGCGACGCCGTCGTCCTCGCCACGGGCGGCTACGGCAACGTCTTCTTCCTCTCGACCAATGCCATGGGCTGCAACGTCACGGCGACCTGGCGAGCTCACCGGAAGGGTGCGCACTTCGCCAACCCGTGCTACACGCAGATCCACCCGACCTGCATCCCGGTGCACGGGGCCACGCAGTCGAAGCTGACCCTCATGTCGGAGTCCCTCCGCAACGACGGTCGGATCTGGGTGCCCAAGAAGGCCGAGGACTGCGCCAAGGATCCCCGTTCGATCCCCGAAAGCGATCGCGACTACTACTTGGAGCGCATCTACCCGGCGTTCGGCAACCTGGTGCCGCGTGACATCGCGTCCCGCCAGGCGAAGAACATGTGCGACGAGGGACGAGGCGTCGGCCCGGCCGTTGCCGAGGTCCACGAAGGCCACGAGCGCCAGGTGCGCCGTGGCGTCTACCTCGACTTCTCGGACGCCATCAACCGCCTCGGACAGAAGGCCGTCGAGAACCGGTACGGCAACCTCTTCGACATGTACAAGCAGATCACCGGTGAGAATCCGTACGAGACACCGATGCGCATCTACCCGGCGGTCCACTACACGATGGGCGGGCTCTGGGTCGACTACGACCTCATGACCTCCATCACCGGCCTGTACGCCGCGGGTGAGGCCAACTTCTCCGATCACGGCGCTAACCGACTTGGCGCCTCGGCCCTGATGCAGGGCCTGGCCGACGGTTACTTCGTGCTGCCGAACACCATCAACGACTACCTCGCGGACGCGCCGTTCCCCAAGATCGACGCCACCCATCCGGCTGCCGTCGAGGCACTGAAGTCCGCCACCGATCGAATCAACACGCTGCTCTCGATCAACGGCACCCGCACGGTCGACTCGTTCCACAAGGAACTCGGCCACATCATGTGGGAGTACTGCGGCATGGAGCGCAGCGAGGAGGGTCTGACGTACGCGATCGGCAAGATCCGTGAACTCAAGGCCGAATTCTGGTCCAACGTCAAGGTCACCGGCGTCAACGAGGACTTCAACCAGACTCTCGAGCGCGCTGGACGACTGGCCGACTTCTTCGAGTTGGGCGAGCTCATGTGCATCGACGCCCTGCACCGCCGCGAATCCTGCGGCGGTCACTTCCGGGCCGAGAGCCAGACAGAGGACGGCGAGGCCCTGCGTCACGACGACCAGTTCCTTTACGTCGGTGCGTGGGAGTGGGGCGGCGAGGACGGCAAGCCCGTGCTGCACAAGGAGCCCCTGGTCTACAAGGCCATCGAGCTGAAGCAGAGGAGCTACAAGTGAAGATCACGCTGCGCATCTGGCGCCAGGCGAACGCCAAGGCAACCGGCAAGATGGTCACCTACGGTCTCGAGGGCGTGTCGGAGGACATGTCGTTCCTCGAGATGCTCGACCTCCTCAACGAGGAACTCACGGTCAAGGGCGAAGAGCCCGTGGCCTTCGACCATGACTGCCGTGAAGGTATTTGCGGCATGTGTGGCGTGGTGATCAACGGCATCGCCCACGGCGGCCAGCACACCACCACGTGCCAGCTGCACATGCGCTCGTTCGCCGATGGCGCGACCATCGACATCGAGCCCTGGAAGGCGTCGGCGTTCCCGATCATCAAGGACCTCGTGGTCGACCGCGAAGCGTTCGACCGCATCATCCAGGCCGGTGGCTTCATCTCGGCCAACACGGGTTCTGCTCCCGACGCACACGCGACGCCCGCACCCAAGCGCGAGGCAGACAAGGCGTTCGACAACGCCACCTGCATCGGTTGTGGTGCGTGTGTGGCGGCATGTCCGAACGGTTCGGCCATGCTGTTCACCTCTGCCAAGATCACGCACCTGGCGATGCTGCCGCAAGGGCAGCCTGAGCGCTACTCGCGCGTCAAGGGCATGGTAGGGCAACATGACGCCGAGGGCTTCGGCAACTGCACCAACATCGGCGAGTGCGCCCAGGTCTGCCCGAAGGGCATCCCCCTCGAGAGCATCAGCCAACTGAACCGCGACTTGATGAAGTCGCTGTTCAAGGGTGACGGCAAGGCCTGACCCCACCACAAGCACGCAACAGCGCCGCCGGAATTGTTCCGGCGGCGCTGTTGTGCGTCCAAGGGATTGTCGGGTCCCGAGTCCGCCACGCGGACCCCAGACGGCTCCTCAGGGAACCACGACGGCGGCCACGTCGGCCAACTGGGCTGCCACGGTGCACTGTGGCGCCCCGTCGCCCGCGGTGGGCATGCAGTTGTTCTCGTTGCCGTCGAAGCGGGCAGTGGTCCAAACGATGCGATCACCGAGCTGTGCGACCACGACATCCTCGAAATGGCCCTCGTCCGGAGCGGACGCGGAGTCGATGTAGGTGACCGCGTGGTAGGTCCCAGAACTGGGCGTGACCGCGTCACCGGCAGCCCCCAGCCTGAGTGCGTCCGGGGCGTTGGTCACGAAAGCGTGGGACGCGCCTGCCGACTTGAGCTGTGCCACGCACGAGACGTACCAGCCGTCGATGATGCCCTTCGCCCGCGTCGCGTCGGCTGCGGACTCGAATCCGAGGACGACGACGGTCTCGTTGATCCGCAGGCCTGCGCCTCCGTCGAATCTGCGAACCAGGGTCGTGGTGGCCGACAGATCCGAGGGATCACCCATGCAGGCGCTCGGTGCCGAGGCGAGGTTGTTGACGTCCGGGCCGGTGGGTGTGAGATCGCCGGGAACGTTCCAGAAGACCTGCTGAGCGGTGGGGAGGTCCGCCGAAGTGGGGGCGTCGTTGGTGCTGACCGGCTCGGTGGGTGCCCGTGTCACCGTGGGTGTCGCCGCCCAGTCAGGTTGCGCGGGACCTGTGGTTCCGAACCAGTCGCCGTTCACGGCGAGCGCGGTCCCCGCCAACAGGGTCAGGCCCAGCGTCCCCGCGGCGAGGCCGGTGTGACGCCGAGTCCGGCGTCTGTCACCGAGTCGACGGACCTCGGACGCGGGCAGCGGGTGGGCGGTCAGGGGCACGTCGTCCGCGAGTTCGGCGAGGCGTTGCGTGGGATCGAACTGGCGTCCGTGCTGGTCAGACATGGGAAACCTCCTGGGGATCGTCAGAGAGCAGGGTGGCGAGGGTGGCGCGGGCCCTCGAGAGACGGGCCTTGATCGTGCCGACGGGTGCGCCGACCTCTGCGGCGATGTCGGCGACGCTCAGGTCGCAGAGGTGGAACAGGACGATGGCTCGTCGCTGGTCGTGGGGGAGTTGGGCCAGGGCCCTGGCGAGCGCGACCCGATTCGGGTCGGGTTCGCGGGGCGCACCGGTTGCGAGGGCACGGTCAGGGGAACGTAGCCCCTTCACCGCCCTGCGCCAGCGGCTGACAGCCAACCGTTGCGCCACGGTGCGCACCCAGGCCTCGGGCGACTGGTTGTCGTCCAGCTGGCGGCGCCTGTCCCACGCCCGGATGAACGCCTCCTGGACGCAGTCCTGCGCCTCGGCGAGATTCCCGCACATCGCGTAGGTCTGGCCGACGAGCTTGGCGAACGAGGCCTGGTAGAAGGCATCGAAGGCTTCTTCGTCCATGAGCGGTTCTCCTCTCCTTGCGGCGGCTGTCATGGTGTCTACGCCGGGGCTGGGCGTCCGGTTGCATCAAGTTCAGGAATTTCGTCAAGCCTCGCCTGTGGACGCTGGGTTTGCGAGCCGCCACGGGGCCGGGTGCGGCGTGTCTTCTTGCGTCGGCGGCGAAGGCGCCCTGCCGGGGGCTGGTTCGTGTGTTCCCTTGCGTCGGCAAGGAAACCTCCGCCGGGGGCCGGGGGCCGGGGTCCGCTGCAGGGGGGCGTGTTTCCTTGCGTCGACGGTGAAGGCGCCCTGCCGAGGGCTGGTTCGGGGTGTGTTCCCTTGCGTCGGCAAGGAAACCTCCGCCGGGGGCCGGGGGCCGGGGTCCGCTGCAGGGGGGCGTGTTTCCTTGCGTCGACGGTGAAGGCGCCCTGCCGAGGGCTGGTTCGGGGTGTGTTCCCTTGCGTCGGCAAGGAAACTCCCTCCAGGCCGGGCTGGATTTCCGCGGCCCGTCGGTGTTGTGGCAAACTTGGCAGCTGTTGACCTGCACCGTCGGCTCCTGCCACAGGGGGATCGTCCGATCGCGGGAACACTCACTCCATTTCAAGTCGAGGTGACCTGTGGCACTGGCGAGGATTCCATCATGAACAAGCTCATTGAAGCGGTCGATGCCGCTTCGTTGCGGCACGACATCCCCAACTTCCGCCCGGGCGACAGCGTCCGTGTGCACGTGAAGGTCATCGAAGGCACCAGGTCCCGCGTCCAGATGTTCGCCGGCGTCGTCATCGCGCGCAACGCCGGTGGCATCCAGGAGGCTTTCACCGTCCGCAAGGTCAGCTTCGGCACTGGCGTCGAGCGCACCTTCCCGCTGCACAGCCCGATCATCGAGAAGATCGAGGTCGAGCGTCGCGGCGATGTGCGTCGCGCCAAGCTGTACTACCTCCGTGGCCTGCGCGGCAAGGCTGCCAAGATCAAGGAGAAGCGCGACTGACGTTCGCTTCGCGACGGGCCCCGGGTTCCCACTCGGGGCCCGTCGCTGTGTCTACCCCCGCCGCGTCCCCCGGGTGGACTGTGGCCTCGTCCTACAATGGGGGAGCGGTTGGCGGAACCCCGCCCGGCGAGGCCGTCATGGAAGGAACCCTCTTGAGCGAGTCCACGCCGCCCCCCGGCCAGGCCACTGGTCGACCCGGCTCCGCGTCGAGGGTAGTCGGACGCACGTTCGCCGCGATCAAGGAACTGACGATCATCATCGTCGGAGCCTTGATCATTTCTGCCCTGGTGCGTGCCTTCATCGGCCAGATGTTCATCATCCCCTCCGGTTCGATGGAGAACACCCTCCTGATCAATGACCGAGTCGTCGCGCTGAAGGTCGCGGACTTCCATCGTGGTGACATCGTGGTCTTCGAGGATCCGGGCAGTTGGCTGGTGGAGCCGCCCGCTCAGCGGGGCAGGGCCGGGCATCTTCTGGAGATGATCGGCGTGCTCCCGTCCACGAGCACGAATCACCTCATCAAGCGGGTGATCGGGATGCCGGGTGACACGGTCACCTGCTGCGATGACGAAGGGCGCATGAGCGTGAACGGCGTCCCTCTGGATGAATCCAGTTACCTGTACGGCGAGAATGGCGCGACTGTGGCGCCGGCGAACGTGCCCTTCTCCGTCGTGGTTCCGAAAGACCGTCTGTTCGTGATGGGCGACCACCGCGACCGCTCGGGCGACTCGCGCTGCCACCTGGCCGACGTGAGCGCTGACGGTGCCCCGGCCGGCATGGCGGCCTTCGTCCCCATCTCCAAGGTGGTCGGCCCAGCCGTCCTCATCGCCGCACCGTTCGACCGCGCGAAACGGCTTCGGGTTCCGTCGACTTTCGAGAACATCCCGGACGCCACGGGTTCGCCGCCCGAGAAGCCGTCGATCTCGCCCGAAGGAGTCGGCTGCTGAGCCAGATCCGTCCCGGGAAGGGTCTCTACGGCTACGAGCGAGCCCTCGGAAGGGCTGGCCTCGGGCCGGTTGCCGGCGCCGATGAGGCGGGACGCGGCGCCTGCGCAGGGCCCATGGTGACGGCGGCCGTGATCCTGTCAGACCTGCCGTCCCGCCAGATCACAGGTCTCCGCGACTCCAAGCTCCTGACCGAGTTGGCGCGCGAGCGCGTCTATGCCGAGATCATGACCAAGGCGGTTTCCGTGGCCGTCGTCCGTGTCGAACCGGCCGAGTGCGACGCGCTGGGCATGCACGTGGCCGATATCCAGGGTTTGCGACGAGCGCTGCTTCGTCTGGATGTGCGTCCGTCCTTCGTCCTCACCGACGGATTCCCGGTCGACGGCCTGGGCGTCCCGGGTCTTGCCGTGTGGAAGGGTGACCGGGTTGCGGCGTGCGTGGCGGCGGCGTCAGTGGTCGCGAAGGTGACCCGCGACCACATCATGGCCCAGTACGCCGACGAGTACCCCGAGTACGATTTCGCGGACCACAAGGGATATTGCACGGCGGCGCACCAGGTCAAGCTGGAGTCCCACGGACCCTGCGGCATCCATCGGTGGTGCTTCGACAACGTCAGGCGAGCGGCTAGGCTGGTGGAACCATGAGCGCTGAAGACCTTGAGCAGTACGAGAGCAAGCTCGAACTCGACCTGTACCGCGAGTACAAGGACGTCGTGGGCATCTTCACGTATGCGGTCGAGACCGAGCGGCGCTTCTACCTCTGCAACGCCGTCGATCTGAAGGTGCGAACCGAGGGTGGGGACGTGTACTACGAAGTGTCCATGGGCGATGCCTGGGTCTGGGACATGTACCGACCCGCCCGTTTCGTGAAGTCGGCGAAGGTGCTGACCTTCCGTGACGTCTCGATCGAGGAGATCATGCACTCCGAGCTTGAGGTCCCCGACGGCAAGTAGCTGTTCCCTGGCCGGTCGTGCTTCCAGGCCCTGTGGATGACTTCCGACCCTGCTCCACCTGTGGATGGCTGACAGGAATCTCCTTCTTTCTCCCACACTCCCAGTGGAGGTGTGGACATGGGAAGAACTGCAGGTGGACGCAAGGGCCCTCTCACGACTGGCGAGGGCCACGACCAGGTCGTTGGACGCCGGGGTGAGGGGTTGGCCGCCGAGTACCTGGAGCGGCTGGGCTGGACGATCCTCGACCGGAACTGGCGTTGTCCAGCAGGTGAGCTGGATCTGGTCGCGCTCGAACCCGGTCCGGACGCACGGGACTGCGTGGTGTTCGTCGAAGTCAAGTGCAGGACTGGCATCGGCTATGGCGACCCTCTGGAGGCGATCACGGTCGCCAAGGTGTCGAAATTGGTTGAGTTGTCCAGGCTCTGGTTGCGCTCCCACGACGTCCGCGCACCACGTGTGCGGATCGACGGGGTGGGCGTGCTGGACGTCCGCGGGCGGCGTCCCGAGATCGCTCATGCGAAGGGGATCACCCAATGAGCGGCAACGCCTGGTCCGTCGGCCTCGTCGGCATGGAAGGGCGGATGGTCGAGGTCGAGGCGGCGATCGGGGGCGGGTTGCCGCGCACCGTGCTCGTCGGTCTGGCTGACACGGCCCTCTACGAAGCGCGTGACAGGTGCAAGGCGGCAGTGGCGAGCGCAGGCCTGTCATGGCCGTCGCAACTGGTCACGATCAACCTGACCCCGGCCACGCTGCCGAAGTCCGGTTCCCACTACGACCTGGCCATCGTGGCTGCGCTGCTCGCGGCTTCGGGGGAAGTGCCCGTGGACGCGTCCCGCGCCACCGTGCTCATGGGCGAGTTGGGCCTGGACGGACGCGTGCGCCCGGTTCGGGGCGTCCTGCCAGGTCTGCTGGCGGCCGTTGATGCGGGCTTCGACCGGGCGATCGTCCCGGCGTCCCAGGTCGGCGAGGCGAGCCTCGTCGATGGCATGACCATCTGGGGCATTGCGACGCTCAGTGAACTGGTGGACGTGCTGTGCGGACGTCCGGTGATGCCGGTCGAGCCAGCGTCCGAACAGCCGGTGCAGCCAGTCGGACGCGGGTCCGACCTGTCCGACGTCGTGGGCCAAGGTGCGGCGAGGTGGGCGCTCGAAGTGGCGGCAGCCGGTCGCCACCACTTGTTCCTCCACGGTGCACCGGGTGTCGGCAAGACCATGCTGGCCGAGCGGCTTCCCTCGGTGCTGCCCGATCTCACGCGCGCCGAATCGCTGGAGGTGTCGGCGCTGCACTCCCTGGCGGGTGCCAACCTGTCGGATGGGCTCATCACGCGTCCGCCCTACTCAGATCCCCACCACAACGCATCCATGGCGTCGCTGGTCGGCGGCGGCGCGCGTGTGGCGCGTCCGGGTGCCATCTCGCTGGCTCACAGGGGTGTGCTGTTCATGGACGAAGCGCCGGAATTCGGGCCCAAGCTGCTTGAGGCACTCCGGACTCCGCTGGAGTCGGGTTGGGTGGTCATCGGACGTTCCGAGGTCATGACCCGGTACCCGGCTCGCTTCCAGCTCATCCTGGCGGCCAATCCGTGCCCCTGTGGCAGGTCCGGAACCAAGGGTGCAGCTTGCACGTGTGCGCCCATGGCGATCCGTCGGTACGCCGAGAGGCTCAGCGGGCCGATCCTCGATCGCATCGACATCCAGGTGCAGATGCAGCCGGTGCGTGCCGCCTACCTTGCGGGGGCAGTCGAGGTGGCGGAGTCCAGCGAGGCGGTGGCCAGGCGTGTGGGTGCGGCACGTGAGAGACAAGCCGCACGGTTCGCCGGCGTGCCCTGGAGCACGAACGCTGAGGTCCCGGGGGCGGTCCTCAGGCGTGATCTCCCGCTCCCGGTGGGTTGCGAACTGCTCGACGAGGCCCTCGTGCGTGGCCAACTGAGCTCGCGAGGCGCCGACAAGGTCCTTCGCGTGGCGTGGAGCATCTCCGACCTTGCCGGTGCTGATCGACCGACCAAGGATCACCTGCGCGTTGCCATGGCGATGCGACGAGGCCACGATGTGGTGGGTGCAGCATGAACTGGACATCGGACCGTCGGGCACGGGCGGCTCTCTCTTCCGTGTGCGAGGCGGGAAGTCCGAAGTTGGCGCAATTGCTGGCTGCCTTTTCGCCCGAGGAGGTCTGGACGGGGCTGCTGGGCCGGGACGAGAGTGCCTGGGGTGCTCGGGCGGCGCGCCTCGATCTTGAGGCCCTCCTCGGACGCTCGGACGAGGTGGGGATCCGCTTCGTCATCCCCGGGGACGACGAGTGGCCTGACACGCTGTCGGTGCTCGACCACGTCGAGTTGAACGGGATGGGTGGCGTCCCGGTCGGACTCTGGCTGCTGGGGCCGGGGCACTTGGCGCGGCACGCGGGTCGGTCGGTCTCGATCGTCGGATCCAGGGCGTCCACGAGTTACGGCGACCACGTCGCCCTGGAACTTGCGGCCGACCTCGCCGCAGGGCAGCAGGCGTGGACCGTGGTCTCGGGTGGGGCGTACGGCATCGACGCAGCTGCCCATCGGGGTGCGCTGGCTGCACAAGGGCGCACGATCGCCGTCCTCGCCGGCGGCCTGGACTCCGCCTACCCCCGAGGGAACGCCAGGCTGTTCGAGCTCATCCTTGCCGACAATCTGCTCGTGAGTGAGGTGCCCGCGGGCCACACCCCGACCCGGGCCGGATTCCTGGCCCGGAATCGATTGATCGCCGCCCTCGGTCAGGGCACGGTGATCGTCGAGGGGGCTGCCAGATCCGGTGCGCACAACACCATCGCCTGGGCCGCGGAGTGCGGTCGTCCGGCCATGGCTGTGCCGGGCCCTGTGACCTCGGGTATGTCAGTGACGCCACATCGACTGATTCGTGATCGCCGGGCCGAACTCGTATCGGACGCTGACGATGTCCGCGCGGTGGTGGAACCTCTCGGCCTTGCACCGGAGCTGCCCCTCGGTGGGGCGGAGCGTCGACTCGACCTGCTCTCGCCATCGGCGAGGACCGTGCGTGAAGCCATGCCGGGCCGGGGGTCGGTCGACGTGGGGGCATTGTCCGTGACGTCGGGTCTGCCGCTGCCGGGCGTGCTGGCGTCATTGAGCGAGCTCACCGAGGTGGGTCTGGTCGAAGCGGTAGGAGCCGACTCCTGGCGTGTGGTGCGTCCTGCTTCGCGGTAGCTCACAGAGGTGAGCAGGCGGTGAGGACGCCTACTTCGCGGTCGAGATTTGGTCGCTCCATGCGGCCTTCGCGCCCGTGTGACCGGCCAGCGTCACGGTGCCCAGGAAGCCAAGGGACACCACGACCACCAGCACGGAAGCAAGGGTCTTCATGGTCGACGACTGGAGGCGAGAACCGGCGTTCACGACGCGCGGGACGAGCACGAACCAGATGGCGAGTATCACCACAACCCCGAACACCAGCCCGACCGCACCCGCAAGATCGCCCATCTCGGTGTGCTCATGGACGAGGTCGAGCTGGGCCTTCACGGCTGGATCGGCCTGCTGTGCGGCGGTGAGCCCGTTGATCAGTCGGTGTTCGAGTTGTTCGCCGGACTCTTTGGTGATCAGTGCGCTGGCAGTG
>ERZ795044.5266-NODE-5266-length-10493-cov-5.471259_pt1 | contig 10493 bp, 10 predicted proteins | sample MGYA00375128_ERZ795044 | MGnify/ENA primary metagenome ERZ795044 (study PRJEB30173, sample SAMN05720213) | anaerobic digester metagenome | isolation source: active sludge of municipal wastewater-treating anaerobic digesters | place: USA | collected 2014-12-22 ... | reverse complement strand
ACGTCGAACAACCAGTACGGCTCGGTCACCGTCACGGTCACCATGAGCAACGGCACCATCACCGATGTCACGGCGGACGCGGCGGCGGGTGATGGTCACTCGCAGCGGATCGTCCAGCAGGCCCTCCCGATCCTCCGCCAGGAAGTCCTCGCCGCGCAGTCCGGCGACATCTCCACCGTCGGCGGTGCCACCTTCACCTCGGACTCCTACATCACGTCGCTGCAGTCGGCGCTCGACCAGGCGGCCTGACCATGGTCACCGCCGAGCTGCCGACCGTGCGGCCTGATCGGCACGTCTTCGCCACGATGGGAACCGTCGTGAGCATCGCGTTCGCCCAGGGCGTCCCGGACGGGGCCGGCGAGGCGGTGGAGGCGGTGTTCTCCGAACTCGACCAGCGGTTCAGCCTCTACCGGCCCGACTCCGAAGCGAGTGCGGTCGCGAGGCGCGAGCTGGGCGTCCGACAGGCGAGCGCTGAGTTCCGGGCCGCCTATGACCTGGCGGCTGAGTGGTCGGCCCGCACGGAGAGAGCCTTCACGCCGCACCGCCCGGACGGGGTCGTCGATCTCGCCGGGGTGGTCAAGGCCATGGCCATCCAGGCCGCCGCGGACGTCCTGCACGCACGTCGCGCCCACAACTGGTGCCTCAACGCCGGCGGCGACGTCCTCGTCGACGGGGCCGCAGCAGTGACGGACGTGGCCGATTTGGCCGCGACCAAGCCCTGGGTCGTCGGGATCGTCGATCCCACCGACCGGACGCAACTCCTCAGCCAGTTCAGCACCACCCCCCAGCTCCCGGCCGTGGCCACCTCGGGCACTGCCGAGCGAGGGGAGCATGTGTGGCGCATGGCCTCGAGCGACACGTTCGCCCAGGTCAGCGTCGCAGCACCCGACATCATGACCGCCGACGTCCTCGCCACCGCGATCCTCGCCGGTGGCAGGTGGACGCTCGACCTGGCCACCCGTCGGTGGCCGGTCGAGGTGCTGGCGGTCACCCGGGCGGGGGAGTTCTTTGCCACGGCGGCGTTCAGGACGTGATTCGTGGGTCAGTACCCGGTGGGGACGCGGGGCGTGTAGGGCCCCTCGAGCTGGTCCACTTCGTCCTGGGTGAGGTCGATGTCCAGCGCCCTCACCGCGTCCGTGAGGTGGTGGTCCTTCGTCGATCCGACGATCGGTGCCGTGACACGGCGCAGCACCCAGGCGAGCGCGATCGTCGCCATCGGGACGCCGCGTGACGCGGCGACCTGCTGGACGGCGTCCACGATCGGCTTCTCGTCCCCGCGCATGATGCGGGGAATGACCTGGTCGGTCTCCAGCCGTTCGGTGGACGCGTCCCACGGCCGCGCGAGGCGTCCCCGGGCCAGCGGGCTCCAGGGGATGAGGCCCACGCCCTGGTAGTTGCACAGCCCGAACATCTCGCGCTCCTCCTCGCGCTGGATCAGGCTGTACTGGTCCTGCATCGAGACGAAGCGCGTCCACCCGTTCACGTCGGCGGCGGCCTGCATTTCGGCGAACTGCCACGCGTGCATCGACGAGGCACCGATGTAGCGGGCCTTGCCCGCCCGCACCACGTCGTGCAGCGCCTCCATCGTTTCCTCGATCGGCACCTGGGGATCGAACCGGTGGATCTGGTACAGGTCGATGTAGTCGGTCCCGAGCCTTGTCAGGGACGCGTCCACCTGCTCCAGGATCGCCTTGCGCGACAGCCCTGACCCACCCGGCCCGTGGTGCATCAGTCCGTGGACCTTCGTCGCGAGGACGATGTTCTCGCGTTTGGTGAGTGCGCGGATGGCGCGGCCCGTGATCTCTTCGCTCGAGCCGCCGGAGTAGACGTTGGCGGTGTCCCAGAAAGTGATCCCGAGGTCGACGGCCCGACGGAAGTGGGCCTGGGCGTCCGCTTCGTCGAGCACCCACTGGTGTCCTCCGCGGGCGCGGTCGCCGTAGCTCATGCAACCGAGGCCGAGCCGGCTGATCACGAGGCCGGTGCTCCCCAGTCGTGTGTATTCCATGATTCCTCCGATGTGTGGTCCCACCCCCACGGTAGGCGGGCGGCAGATGTGGGGAGTAGTTTCACCCCGGGAGGTGGGCGTGGACATCGGTTGGCAAGCCCTGGCGATGCTGGCATGCGCGGCACTGCTGGCCGGTTGGGTGGACGCGGTCGTGGGTGGGGGAGGGTTGATCCAGCTGCCGAGCCTCCTCATCGGGCTTCCGTCCGACACACCCGTTCCGGTGGTCTCGGGGACGAACAAGGTGTCGTCCGCGGCGGGGACGCTCATGGCCGCACAGACGTACGCGCGACGCGTCCCGATTCCGTGGGGTTCGGCGATACCGCTGGTCGTCCTCGCTTTCGCCGGCTCGACGCTGGGAGCGCGCCTCGTCGGGTTCATGCCCCGGGAGTGGTTCACCCCGCTGGTGCTGGTCGTTGTCATCGGGGTGAACACGTGGACGTTCCGGCGTCCGGCCCTCGGGTTGGAGTCCCGTGTGGTGACGACAGGCGCCGCCCACCATGGACGCCTCGCCGCCATCGGTGCCGGCATCGGCTTCTACGACGGCTTCGTCGGCCCGGGGACGGGGACGTTCTTCGTCATCGCCCTCGTGGGGGCCATGGGTTATGAGTTCCTGACCGCCTCGGCCCTGACCAAGCTCGCAAACCTCACCACCAACGTGGCCGCCATCGTCGTTTTCGCGAGCCACGGGCAGGTGTTCTGGCGCGTGGCGCTCGTGATGGCCGCCGCCAACCTCACGGGTGGACTGGTCGGGGCGAGGACGGCGATCAGACACGGCAACGCGTTCGTGAGGAGGGTCTTCCTCGTCGTCCTGACCGGCCTGGGCATCAAGCTCGCCTGGGACACGGTGACGCTGCTGGTGGGCGCGTCCTGACTCAGGCCCAGCCAGGCCAGGCCGAGAGGCCCACCCCGTAGCCCGTCGCCGCGTCCGCCTGGGCGAACATGGCGTCGATGGCCTGCCCACGGCCGGCGCCGTTCGATGCCACAGCCACCGCAGCCCACGCCTCCAGGACCTTCACCTCGAGATTGCCCCAGGCCTGGATGATGGACGCCGGAGTCGTCATCTTCACAAGCTCGTACGAGAGTGCCGGGGCGTCCGGAGTCGCCTGCGCAGCGCGCAGCGACGCGATCGTGGTGTCGCGCATCTGCTCGATGACGAGCAGCCGGGCTCGTCCTGGTGTGTAGTGCGCGTCCCGGATGGGGAGGGTGCCGAGGCCGACCTCCATGGCCGCGATGAGCACGTGGACGTGGGCGAGGAGCAGGTCGAGCGCCTCGGTGAGCCCTGGCGCCTCGATCGGCGCGGGGGTCACGGTGGTCGTGGGAGGGAGCGGGCCCGGTGCACGTCGGGCGTGTGCCGACGTCGCGAGGGACGCCCACAACGCCACCATCGACGGATCGGACGCGGACAGGGCCCGCGTCCGGTGTTCCGTGGCGAGTGCGGTCTCTCGTGTCTGGATCGCCGTCAGCGCCGCCTTCAGGGACGCGGGGGCAGCCGGCGGGTGAGGGGTCGGCGTGAACCAGGACGAGAGGTCGCCATTCTCACCTGACAAGGGGTCATGACGCGACAGGAGGGACGCGTGGGCGTCGCGGGTCGCAGCCGCTGCCCGACACCACGGGGCGAACGTGGAGGGTGCCTTCCACGCGGTCGCCTGCTTCGCCATCGCCGCGTACCACCCCCCGTCGGCCTCCTGGGCGGCGGCCGTGACGAGGCTCGCGTCCGGAGTCGGCGTGGACGACGGGAGGGTGCCGGGACGCGAGGCGGTGGTTCCGGGCGTGGGCGGGGTGAGTACTCCCACCCCACTGCAGCCGGTGAGCCCGACGAGTGCGCCGCCGATGAGTGCGCGCCTGGTCAGGCCGTCGGATTGCATGATCCCGAGGCTACCCGGACGCGGGTATGCTGGCCCGCAACGCGGACACCCGGTGGGGCGTCCGCCACAACTCCACCTGACAATCGAAGGGATCGCCGTGAAGGATTCGTCGCTCCGAGCCCTCCTTGAGCCGCTGCTCGCCGAGCGCGCACTCGAACTGGACACCCTCGAGGTCATCCCCGCCGGACGCCGCCGCCTCGTCCGCATCACCGTCGACGGCGACGGGCCCGCAGGACGCGGCCCCCTTCTCGACGACATCGCCTCAGCCACGCGCGCCATCTCCGATGCCCTGGACGCGTCGCCCGTCATGGGCGACAACCCGTACACGCTCGAGGTCTCGTCACGCGGGGTGACGCGCCCGCTCACCGAGGTGCGCCACTACCGTCGAAACCTGCGACGCCTCGTGCTCCTGACCCGCACCGAAGCCGCGCCAGTGACGGGGCGCATCGTCGCGGTCACGGACGATGTCCTTACGCTCGACGTCGACGGCGCCCACGTGGAGCAGCCGTTGTCGGGCATCCGCAAGGCGGTCGTCCAGGTGGAGCTGAATCGCCCCCCTGAGCCGGGTGAGATCGACCTCGACGAGGTCGACGACGAAGAGTTCGATGATGACGAGATTGATGATGACGAGTTTGATGATGACGATGCGTCCGACGTGGACGACGAGGAGAAGTGATGGACATCGACCTGGCTGCACTGCGCGCGATCGAGCGTGAGAAGGAGATCCCCTTCGACTTCCTCGTCCAGGCGCTCGAGGACGCCATGCTCAACGCGTACGACAAGACCGATCACCCCCACGAGGGTGCGAAGGTCGAACTGAACCGCAAGACCGGACGCTTCGTCGTGCTCGCTCCCGAACTTGATGACGAGGGCCAGGTCATCGACTGGTTCGACGACACACCCGCCGACTTCGGACGCGTCGCCGCGGCGACGGCCCGGCAGGTCATCTTCCAGCGCCTCCGCGACGCGGAGGACGAACAGAAGTTCGGGCACTTCTCCGCGTCCGAGGGTGACATTCTGCTCGGCACCATCCAGCAGGATCGCGACACCCGCACCGTACGCGTCGACCTCGGCAGGATCGAGGCGATCATGCCTCTCGTCGAGCAGGTTCCGGGCGAGGCCTACACCCACGGCAAGCGGCTTCGCGTCTATGTGGTGAGTGTCCGGCGAGAACTCAAGGGGCCCCAGGTCGTCGTCTCGCGGACGCACCCCGGTCTCGTGCGCAAGTTGTTCGCCATGGAGGTCCCCGAGATCGAGAAGGGGATCGTCGAGATCAAGGAGATCGCCCGCGAGGCCGGTCACCGCACGAAGATCGCGGTGATCTCGCACCGCGCCGAGGTGTCGGCGAAGGGCGCCTGCATCGGGCCGATGGGCCAGCGCGTCCGAGCCGTGATGCACGAGTTGAACGAAGAGAAGATCGACATCGTCGACTGGTCGGAGGACCCCGCGCGCTTCGTCGCCGAGGCACTGTCGCCGGCGAAGGTCATCTCGGTCACCGTCGTGGACGCGGTGGCCCGCGCCGCCCGCGTGGTCGTCCCTGATTACCAGTTGTCACTTGCCATCGGACGCGAGGGCCAGAACGCCCGACTCGCCCACCGCCTCACGGGCTGGCGCATCGACATCCAGCCCGACACAGTGCCCGACGCACCAGCCCCTCGCGGCTAGTTTCCCGGGAGGCCGGACGCGGGCGTCGCGTCAGGAGGTTCGCCCGCGTCTCTGTGGATCGGGCCATGAGCCGACGCACTGATAGCGCGAGCGGGTTGTTGGGGGGCCAGCCAGGGAGTGGCTTCGGGCATGCCGAGCGCGGCCGAAGGCCCCGCGAGTGCGGAGCGGGGCTGGCCCCCCAACGACCCGCTCGCACGACCGCTTGGCGAGCGAATTGCCAGGGTCAGGGGGCGCGAGGCCCCTCGAAACACAACTCAGCGTGGACCGATGACGCCTTTTTCGACAGCCTTGGTGACGGCGTCGGCTTCTGCCTGGGTCAGCGTCCCGTCCTTGACCGCATCATCCAGGCGGGTCTTGAGCCGGTCAGCAGCCTGGGTGGCGTGGTCGGTCTTGAGTTCGTCGAGGGCCTTGGTCAGCTTGGCCTCGTCGATGCCCAACTCCTTGGCCAGCGCCTTGGTGAAGGCGGCCTGACGCTTCTCGAGCTCGGCGGCGCGCTGGTCGGGCGTCATGCCCTTGAACGCTACGCGGTCGTCGGCGTCCGGGAACTGTTCCTGCATGACCTTCTTCGCGGCGTCGCGCAGGTCGGTCTCATCCACGCCCAGCTTGGTGGCGAGGTCGCCCGAGACGAGGTGACCCACGCCCCTGAACCCCTCCATGCCCCTGAACCCCTCCATGCCCCTGACGCCCTTGAGATGGCCAAGCTTGAGGCCCTGTCCCTTCCCACCGGACTGGCCCGGACCGCTCACCGTGCCACCGGGCGTCGACACCTTCACCGTCGGGGACGCACCCGGGGTCGGGTCGTCCGCCGTGGCCAGCTGCGTGGCGCCATAACCGATGCCCAGGGCGGCGGCCGCGACTGTGGCGGCGACTGCGATCTTCTTCATGGTGCGCTCCTTGACTGCCTGGGTGACCCCTCCATTCTGCCGCGCCTCGGCAAACTCCCGCGAGAGCCACGGCCACCTGACCTGTGCCAGATAGGGTCGCGTCCGTGAGCGAACCGCTGAGGACCTGCGTGGGATGTCGACTCAGCGTCGGCAAGGCCGACCTGCTGCGTTGCGTCGTGCGCGACGGTGCCCTCGTCGCCGATCCGGCCGGCGTCCTGCCCGGCCGTGGCAGCTACGTCCACGACACCGAGGCCTGTTGGACGCTGGCTCGTCGCCGGGGCGGTTTCGCCCGCAGCTACCGCCGGTCGGTGGTCCTGCCGGACGCGTGATCGCGCGATGTGCGATACCGGTTGGGCGATTGGGCACCCCGGGCGGTAAAGTTGGGTCCGCGTGTCCGCCGGATCCCCGTGCGGACCACCACATGCGCGTCCAGGAGGACGTCAACCGGAAAGTGGGCTCACGCTCATGACCACTCGATGAGTCAGCACCAATGAGCATTCACACCAACTAACTGGTCCAGGTGGCAAGGCCCGGACCTGAAGGAGACAAGTGGCCAAGGTCCGTGTCTACGAGCTCGCCAAAGAGCTCGGACTCGAAAGCAAGGAACTTCTCAAGACCCTGAACGACATGGGCGAATTCGTTCGTTCAGCGTCGTCCACCATCGAGGCGCCCGTTGTGCGTCGCCTCAATGAAAAGATGAAGGTCGACCGGGGCGATGCCCCCGCCGCCGCAGCACCTGCTGCGCGTCCGACTCCTTCGTCCCCCACACCTGCGCCCGCCCCGGCGCCGGCCCCCGCTGCCCCGGTCGTCACCGCACGTCCGGCTCCCGGACCCACTCCCGCGCCGTCACCCGAGCCCATCGCACGCGTTGTCGATGCGCCGGTGGCGACTCCTGCGGCACCGCCTGTGACGCCCACGGCGCCGGCGGCCCCCTCGGCTCCGATCTCCACGCCGCAGGCCCCGCCTGCCGCGCCGAGCCGTCCGACCCCGGCTCCAGCTCCGGCTCCGGCAGCCCCCGCTCCGGCGGCGCCCACCGCGTCGACGGCTTCGGCGACCCCCGGTGCCGCTGCGCGGCCGGCGGCCGTCCCGGGCGCGCGGCCTGCCCAGCGTCCGACTCCGGGCGCGCCGACGCCGCGTCCCGCGGCCGGTGCTCCGACGCCCGGCCAGGCGCGACGCCCGGGTACCCCGCGTCCCGGCAACAATCCCTTCGCCGCGTCGCAGGGCATGGGCACCGCCCGCCGCCCCGCACCCGGTCAGGCTGCTCCGGCACGTCCGGGAGCCCCGCGTGACACACGGCAGGGTGCCCCCGGCGATACCCGCATGCCTCGCCCCGGTGGTTCGAGTGGCGTGCCAGGCATGCCGCGTCCCAATCCGGCCATGATGCCGAAGACCCAGAGCACCCAGGTGGGCGTCGGAGCGGGCCGCGGGCCCGGTCGCGGCGCGCCCAGCGGTGCTCCGGGTCGTGGTCGTCCCGGCACGGGCCGTGGACCGGCCGGTGGCCCCGGCGGCACTGCTGGAGCAGGCGCTCCCGGCGGTCCCGGTGCCTCCGCCGGCGGTGGCGGTCGCGGTGGTCGCGGTGGTCGTGGCGGTTCCGGAACCCAGGGCGCCTTCGGACGTCCCGGTGGTCCCGGTGGTCGTCGTGGTCGCAAGTCGAAGAAGCAGCGCAGGCAAGAGTTCGACGAGATGCAGGCACCGGCGATCGGTGGCGTGCGCATCCGTCAGGGTGACGGACAGACCGTCCGCCTGCGTCGTGGTGCGTCCCTGACCGACCTCGCCGAGAAGATCGGTGTGGACGCGGCGCAGCTCGTCCAGGTGCTGTTCAACCTGGGTGAGATGGTGACCGCGACCCAGTCCGTCGCCGACGAGACCCTCGAGGTGTTGGGCGCCGAACTGAACTACGACCTCCAGGTCGTCTCGCCCGAGGACGAGGACCGCGAGCTCCTCGAGAGCTTCGACCTCGAGTTCGGCGAGGACGAGGGTGACGAGGACGACCTCGCCCCGCGTCCCCCGGCGGTCACCGTCATGGGTCACGTCGACCACGGCAAGACCAAGTTGCTGGACGCGCTGCGTCACGCGAACGTGGTGGCGACGGAGGCCGGCGGTATCACGCAGGCCATCGGTGCCTACCAGGTCGAAACAGTCGTCGACGGGCTCGAGCGCAAGATCACCTTCATCGACACCCCGGGTCACGAGGCCTTCACGGCCATGCGTGCCCGTGGTGCGAAGTCGACCGACATCGCCGTTCTGGTGGTTGCGGCCGATGACGGCGTGATGCCCCAGACGATCGAGGCGCTCAACCACGCCCGTGCGGCCGATGTGCCGATCGTGGTCGCGGTCAACAAGGTCGACAAGCCGACCGCTGACCCGACGAAGGTCCGTGGCCAGCTCGCCGAGTTCGGTCTGGTGCCCGAGGAGTACGGCGGCGACACGATGTTCGTCGACGTCTCCGCGACCGCCAGGACCGGTCTGGAGGAGCTGCTCGAAGCAGTCATCCTGACCGCCGACGCTTCCCTCGACCTGCGCGCGAACCCCGAGATGCCCGCTCAAGGCGTGGCGATCGAGGCGCACCTCGACAAGGGACGCGGTCCTGTGGCGACGGTGCTCATCCACCGTGGAACGCTGCACATCGGCGACTCGATCGTGGCCGGTTCGGCCCATGGACGCGTCCGTGCGCTCATCAACGACGTCGGCGAGACCGTCACCGAGGCACCGCCCTCGATGCCGGTCCAGGTGCTCGGACTGACGTCCGTGCCCGGCGCGGGCGACAACTTCCTGGTCGTCGAGGACGACCGCATGGCCCGCCAGATCGCGAGCAAGCGTGAATCGCGGATGCGTGCGGCTGCCCAGGCGAAGGGCTCGCGTCGCAAGACGCTCGACCAGCTGTTCGAGCAGCTCGAGAAGGGCGAGACGCAGGAACTGCTGCTCATCCTCAAGGGCGACGGCGCCGGTTCGGTCGAGGCCCTGGAAGATGCGTTGGCGAAGATCGACGTCAGCGACGAGGTGGCGCTGCGCGTCATCGACCGCGGTGTCGGCGCGATCACCGAGACCAACGTGTCGCTGGCTGCGGCGTCCAAGGCTGTCATCATCGGCTTCAACGTGCGTCCCACGGCGCACGCGGCCCAGATGGCTGACCGCGAGAACGTCGACATCCGCTACTACTCGGTCATCTACTCCGCGATCGACGAGATCGAAGCAGCGCTCAAGGGCATGCTCAAGCCGATCTACGAAGAGAAGGCGAGTGGCCGGGCAGAGATCCGCGACATCTTCCGCAGCTCCAAGTTCGGCATCATCGCGGGCTGCATGATCCTCGACGGCAGCATCAAGCGCAACGCCAAGGCTCGTCTGGTTCGCGACGGTGTCGTGATCGCCGAGACGTCCATCGCGTCGTTGCGTCGTGAGAAGGATGACCAGACCGAGGTGCGTGAAGGGTTCGAGTGCGGCATGACGCTGCACAACTACTCCGACATCCAGCTCGGTGACTACATCGAGACGTACGAGATGGTCGAGAAGGCCAGGAGCTGAAAGGAGCAACCATGGCCAACCCACGAGTCGCAAAACTCGCTGAGCAGATCAAGTTCATCGTTGCCGAGATGCTCGAGCGCCGGATCAAGGACCCCCGTCTGGGGTTCGTCACGATCACGGACGTCCGACTGACGGGCGACACGAGGGAAGCCACCGTGTTCTACACGGTGCTCGGGGAGTCGTCCGATCTCTCCGGGACGCAGGTTGCCCTCGAGTCGGCCAAGGGTCTGATTCGTTCGACGGTTGGGCAACGGCTCGGCCTGCGGTTCACGCCGACGGTTGAGTTCGTGCTCGACGCCACCCCCGAGATGGCGAAGAGCATCGAGGACGCGCTGGCCAGGGCCCAGGCACTGGACGCTGCGGTGGCCGCGCAGGCTGCCTCTGCATCGTATGCAGGTGATCCTGATCCCTACCGGAAGCCCGGTGAGGACGACGACCTGGACGAGTCCGACCAGGACTGACCCAGCAGAACAGCAACGAGGCCCCCGGGGAATTCCCCGGGGGCCTCGTGCCGTCCGTCGGATGTGGGCGTGTGCCACCTCCGCCGATCCG
>ERZ795044.5263-NODE-5263-length-10498-cov-11.680839_pt1 | contig 10498 bp, 6 predicted proteins | sample MGYA00375128_ERZ795044 | MGnify/ENA primary metagenome ERZ795044 (study PRJEB30173, sample SAMN05720213) | anaerobic digester metagenome | isolation source: active sludge of municipal wastewater-treating anaerobic digesters | place: USA | collected 2014-12-22 ... | reverse complement strand
GCGAATCATATAGGCTCAAAGATAAAACTATAAGAAAGGAGGAGAAAGAACCTGTGAGGGAATAAAAATCTGCTTACCGAAGCATGTAAAAATTACCTTGACATTAGCAGCCAACTTAAGCAGAATTATCTAAAAACTCTACGCAAGAGAGGTTGCGATAATGACTTATCGGGTTGAATTCTATCTTGTGGTAGCCCTAATTTTTATTGCAATCATCATTTTAATTACCTTGAGACTTAAAAAAGTAGCGAAAGGCTTAGAAGAAACCAAACTCGTAAACCAAACGCCTGAAGAAAAGTGCGAAGCTCAGGAACCAACCACAAAGAGCATTGCTAAGCCTATAAGTAATGATTTATTTAATTTAAAAACCAATGGAGAAGATGTTATCGGTGCTCCATCATTGATAGAACCATCAAGTGGTTCTTTATTAAAAATGGAGGAAATTCCTCAACAGCAGGATTCTTTGCTTCAAAAATCATCTCAAAAAATGCAAGACCAAAAAGCTTTTTCTAATGCAGAAGATAGTCTGATCTCATCTAAACACATAGGAATAGGAAAGAAAGTTTATCCAGAATCTCGTGGTGGGAAATATATAGGGACAGAAGGCAAGTCACCTCCTTCTCATATTGAGACTACATTCGAAAAAATGGATGAATGGGGCTGTTTCCTCAGCTATGTCTGTACAAGAAGACCCATGGAGTGGAGACTTGAAGTAGAAATTGAACCTAAGGATCAACATGTTCATATAGTGTCAGCATTGCAAGATGCTATTGAGCTTGAAACCACAAATGAGTCCACCTGTTATACGCTTCGAAGCATTTCTTCACCGCTTTGCATTGTACTTGAAAGAAATGGGATCGAAAAGCGATATAATCCGGCTACGCTTCATTTTCCAATACTATTCAGAATTGAAGCACAAAACAAAGCTGTACATTCATCGTCATTGTCAGAAGGTGAATATCTCGTGCTGACACCAGATTCTTGGCTTAGAAATGATTCTCTTGCTGGAACTGCAGCAATTTCGCCAGAACACACAAACATTCCACATATTATTGCACATTATTTTTATTTAAACGAAGACGGCAATCATTCAATTTCATTTTTTGACCATAGAGGTAAAGAAATCAATATCAACTCAAGGAGAAAGGGACAATTTGTACTTGAAGGAGACAAACTGGCACATGATAAAGAGAGTGGCATAGAGTATTATGCAAATTCTTTCCCTTTTTTGCGCTACCGCAAGAAATCTGTCGATGACATGGCAACTTTCGAGGGTACATTGGTATTTGGGATAAATGAAGGATCTACACCCAGTAGAGTAAGGTACAGCCAAAGATTCAATCGAGAGAATAGCGCTTTGTCGCGCATAAGCTTACAAAATGTTTTCAATGAGCATGAAGAAAGTGCTTCTGAGAAACCTCCTACTGGCAAGTATTATGTGCGGATTTATGATCATGAAGACATACTTTTAGAAAGCTTTGCCTTTTATTTCATCGCAAAGCATTTCGCGTTTGAAATTGAGAACAATAATATGTTACCTGAAACAGATGGACATAAACCTATCATCGTTAAATTTTACCATGAAGCAGATTGTAGCATTTTTCACGATACGAATCATGCAGGAATTTCGGTAATAAAGAACACTGAAGAAACAACGGTTTTCAAACTTGATCCTTCTTGTAGCAGAGAAAGGATGCTTTTTACAATTGAATTCAATGGGTATTCACTTCCTCTCCCCCTCTATATTCCAAAATTATGGTGGGCGATTCAACAAAACAGAGAATCAAATCAAATTTGGCAAGATTGTGCAGCTGAACTTTCAAGGAACGATTATTCAGCCTCTTCAGAGACAAAGGTTATTCTTTATGTACCTGAAATGCTCCACGATGTTGATATTTCTATAGGTTTCAATATAGAAAATAAAAAGTCATATCATAGACATACTCCCAAAAGCTCTATTGAAATAAATCTAAGGGATTTCGGAGATGATCCGTGCCTTTTAATACCTGGAGTCCACGATTTTAAATTATGGGTGAAAGAAAAGCAAAAACGTGTATCTGTTACCCTATGTAGGGCAACCGTTAAGCTGGCGTGTTGCGCTTGTAATTTTATCTCAATCAATGAAAATGAAATGATAAGCCATTATTTTGAGTATCACCTTCATAATGATTTAATTAATCTTTCTTATGATGAGCTTAGAATGTTGCAGACAGATCTTCCGGCTAGAATTTACCAATGCAACTATTGCGGATATTATGTTGCTGAAACAATAGAACAGCATGCCACAACAGAAATATGTCGGCATATTGAGGAATTTTGTCCCAATGTGAATCACAATTCATTAGAGCTCACAAATAAGTGCTTTAGAGTTGTAACCAACCCTGAAGAAATTAAACAAAATGTATTTAAAACACTTGAACTCCACCGCAAATGTAAGTATTGCAATGAAATAATTGATGAAGAAAATATATTTATTGATCACCTAATAAGCAAACATGGCAAGAAAATGGTGTATAAATTGCGCTAACCGAGGAGGAACATGCTATGGATTTTAGTGATATGGCGCAAAATATCGAAGAAAAATATAGAAACTATCTTAAAACGACATTCTATTTTCGAGATCCTGAGTTCAGGAATTCATTTGAGGAAAATCTTGTAAAAGGGTGTCTGTCCAAGGGCCCCTTTCTCGAAGCAATTCCTTCATTTGCGCAAGGTGATACGCCTAGAAATCTTTTAAAAAAACTTGGGTATAAAAATATTGATGACTCTTTTCTTTCATCGTTAGAAGGGGACAGATCTCTTTATAGCCATCAAGAAAAGGCATTCCGTCGCGCTTTATCGAATGAAAACTATGTAGTCGCGACAGGTACCGGAAGCGGAAAGACTGAAGCTTTTCTGTATCCAATTCTTTTTCATATCTATCAGGAGTTTCTTAACGGAAATCTAAAGAAAGGAATAAGAGCCATTATTCTGTATCCAATGAATGCGTTAGCAAACGATCAAAGGGATCGTCTTGGTAAGATCGCAAGTATTCTGGAAGAAAAGAAGTCTGCGTTTCGTTTTACGTTTGGTCAATTCATTGGAGAAACCCCCGAAGATGCAAATGATAGCACAAGAAACGCAAGAGACCATCTTAATCACAGACTCCCTGGAGAGTTGGTATTAAGATCTGAAATGAGAACTACTCCACCCCATATTCTTCTTACAAATTATTCAATGCTTGAGTACCTTCTTTTACGCCCAAATGACAGTCCCTTATTTGATAATGGCGCTTCGCGTTTCTTTAAATTCATAGTACTAGATGAAGTGCACCAGTATAATGGTTCTCGTGCGACTGAAATGGCGATGCTCCTTCGCAGGCTAAAGTTGAGGTTAAGAGATGGAGGTTGCACAGATCAATTACAATGCATAGCTACAAGCGCAACACTAAGTGATCCTAATGAATCAAATTTAAAAATATCACATTTCGTCACTGAATTGTTTGGGGAACCATTTCTTAAAGAAAATATCATTACCGCGGAAAAAAATAAACGGGCAGTATCGGAGTACACACTAGAACCTGAAGATTACCAGGTTTTGCAAAAAGCTTTATCTGAAAATGATCAGAAATCTATTGAAAAAATTCATACACTTTATATCGAAATCAAAGGGGATCAACCTGACTTAGTGGATATCCCAAGGTTGGCCGGAGCGATTCTCAAACGCGATAAGAAAGCATGTTCATTATTAATGATTTTAGAGCAATCGACCAAGACGATTGATGAGTTGGCGGAAAAGCTCTTTCCAGAAAAGCAATCTATTGAAAGGAAGTCCCTTATAAACCTGCTGGTACAATTACTCATAAAAGCAAGAGATCCTGAATCAGGGACTGCGCTTCTATCAGCGAGATACCATTTTTTTCTAAGATCTCTCGAGGGTGCTTTTATTTCTTATTATCCTCAAAAACGCATTTTTATTGATAGGAAAATCACTGATAGGAATGGAATGGTTTTTGAGGTTGCCTTATGCAGAGAATGTGGCCAGCATTATATCATAGGGAAAATTAAGAACGGGCATTTAGTGGAAGCAGTACAGGATCCAAGCCAGACAGAGTTCGGCATTTCGTATTTTCGCCCCCTCGAGAATGCAGGCTCTTATGTAGAGGAAGATGAATCAGAAAAGCAAGATACTCAAAAAAAATACTCTCTCTGTCTCATTTGTGGGGCGATTGCTCAGGAGAAAAATGGCGATCTTAAATGCGGTCACAATAAAAGCATTACTGTAGTTAAAGAAGATAGTTCAAATGAAAATGGAAACAAACAAATAAGCCGATGCGGATTTTGCGGTTTTACTGGAGGAAACAGAGATCCAGTGCGATCAATTGTTTATGGTACCGATGGGCCAAATGTAGTCATTGCAACTTCATTGTTCCAACTTCTCTCTGAAGGTAAGAGAAAAATTCTTGCATTTGCAGACAATCGACAGGAAGCTGCCTATTTTGCATGGTATCTTGAGGATTCCTATCAGGAAATTGCTCGAAGAAATGCAATGAATAAAATTTTATGCGGTATAGAGCAGTATCCTTCTGATGGTTTAAGTCTGATTTCTCTTTTTGACCTAGCATACAAGAGGTCAAAGAATTATTTTCAAGATCAACAATCTTCTGACGAATCGACAATTAAAAAAAATATACAGATTGCCTTCTATCGAGAGCTTATGACAAATGAAAAGCGCATATCTCTAGAAGGAGTTGGGTTACTCCAATGGAAAATTAAGTTGCCTGAAGGGCTTGTCGTCCCAATACTAATGCTTAATCCACCATGGTCACTTGATGATACTCAAGCAAGAAACCTAATTGCATATCTCTTAGATACACTACGAAGTGATAAAGCTATTGAGATTAATTCTTTGCCGGATGCCCCAATTAATTTTGATGATCTTTCTATAAAAGGGACTCAATTAAATATAAAAATAGGAGAGATACTTGGAAATCGGAATATGCGCTCTTGGGATGGTAAGCGAGGAGGTAGAGCGAAATATCTAAGCAGAATTCTTATAAAAAAAGGAATCCGAGAAGAAGATGCTCTCGAGAAGGCTGTTCAATGTCTTAGACAGATTTGGGACAATATTCGTGAATATGATGAAAACGCAAGTTTAAACGATAGGATCTTTTATCCCATCAACGACGCTCGGAGGCTCAATCCAAATTGGTATAGAGCTTTCCCTATACATAAAGAGTCTCATGTATTTGTATGCAATATTTGTGGTAGGGTTCATGCATCTAGCTTGTTCGGGATATGCAGTTCACCGCACTGCAATGGTGACCTTGAACTCATTGATGCAGTAACCTTGGAGCGTAATCACTACAGACAACTATACCAGTCTGAGATGATTCCAAAAATGAGGGTTGAAGAGCATACCGCCCAACTTGATCATGACGTAGCCAGATTCTTCCAGCATGAGTTCGGGAAAGGAAAAATTGATGTGCTTAGCTGCTCAACTACTTTTGAGCTCGGTGTCGACCTTGGTGATCTGGACAATGTCTTCCTAAGGAATATACCTCCTGAGGCTTTCAATTATGCGCAGCGCGTAGGCCGATGTGGAAGAAGACCTGGGAATCCTGGTTTTGCGATTTCTTATTGCAGGCGTGCATCTCATGACCTTTTTTATTTCTTGAATCCTGAACGCATGATAAATGGTAAAATCAAGGCACCTTCAATTTCTCTTCAAAATGAAAAGATTCTTGTTAGGCATATGACCGCATATGCACTTACCAAGTTCTTCTATCGGTTTCCTGACAGATTCCGATCAGTAAATGAATTCATTATTGATTTCGATAATCCAAAAGCAACCAGTGATTTCAACACATTTATCATCGACAACATAACAAGAATGACACAGGATCTTATGAAGATTATCCCTATAGAAATGCATACACAAATGGGACTACATAATGAAAACTGGGTTAAAGTCATATCTGGTATTGGAGAAGAAAATCAGAACGAAAGCAGGCTGTATCTAGCGGAAGTAGAAGTTTCCAGCGATTTTAAATCTGCCTGCTTGTTTGAAGAACAGGCAACAAAGGATAAAAGATATAAACTTGCTCAATGGGCTAATGATCGAAAGAGGACTATTGCTGACGAAGATGTACTTTCATTCTTATCACGCAAAGCAGTAATACCCAAATATGGTTTTCCTGTAGATGTTGTAGAGCTTGATACGAATAGAATTCGTACTGGACAAGAGTCTTCGAAAGTAACATTGCAAAGAGATCTGTCAATGGCAATCTCTGAATTTGCTCCTTCCAGTTCTATTATTGCCAATAAGAAAGAATGGACGTCTTTCGGAATAAAAAGAGTGCCAGAGAAAGAGTTGCAGAAAGTACACTATAAATATTGCGAAAAACATAATGCATTTATGACCTGGAATCCAGGAGAACAGGAACCGGAGCTGCCATGTAAAGATAATGGCAAGAAATTTGATTATATAATCCCACAGTTTGGCTTTACTACCAGTATAGATCCACCCAAGAATCCAACCGGAAGGGTTGAAAAGGTATTTTCTACAAGACCCCACTTTGTTGGGATACTCGGGAACGATATCGCATCATTCCTCACACCAAAAGATGACCCGATTATTGAGATAACAAAATCCATAAGAGGTAAACTTGTTGTTCTGTGTGAAGGAAAGAAAGGTGCTGGATTCTATATCTGTGAACAGTGCGGAGCAGGATTTAGAGAAAGACCGTCAGTTTTTCATAAACCGCACAATACAAGTATGAAGCAGCCTTGCACGGGACAACTTGAATGGGTATATCTTGGGCATGAATTTGTGACAGATATTGTTCAGATTAAAATTAAAAAATTATTAGGAGTTACTAGCGATCGATTATGGTTTGCATATTCTCTTGGATATGCGCTTCTTGCGGGTACGGCTCAGGTTCTGGAAATACCGGAAAATGATATAAACATAACTGTGGGAAGGCTCACTGAAACTGAAGAAATTTCTATTATTATGTACGATGACGTGCCAGGGGGTGCCGGCTTAGTATCGCAGATAGAAAAGCCTGAAACATTCAAGAAATGTCTGGAGGCTTCGCTTGAGAGAGTAAACGGTAGCTGTGGATGCGGCGAAGATACAAGCTGCTATGGCTGCTTACGCAACTATAGAAATCAATTTGCACATCCAAATTTAAAGAGAGGGGATGTGCGGTACTTCCTTACTGAATTGCTATCTAGGATATGAGAAATGATTTCAGAGAAGATCATTCATCAACTTCCGAAGCCTTAATCTGTATTACAATTACGAAAAGTTCAAAATTAAAATCCAGCATACTCAGTCGAAAAGTGTATAATCGAGTTCGCAATTTGGTAATTGAAAAAGTCATTGGAAGCTCCAGAATGTTGTTTGTACGACAAACACAAAGGATACAACCAATAACCACTACCAAGGATAGCACGTTCTTTGAAAACAAGGTATTGGATTTTATTGCCAAAGCCAGATCCACTGTATGCAATGATACAATGGCTAAGCGAGCAGCTTATGGAGATCGATGTATCTGTATCCAAGAAGGTGAATGCGGAGAAAGGAGTACACAGCAGCGAACGAACGATGTATCGCTTTGGGACACGATTACGATGTTTTGATACGAGGCTTGGCACGATGTATCTCTTGATCCCGAAACTCAGGGAAGGAGGGTATATACCCTTCTTTGTGACGGAAAAGAAGCGAAGCGAAGAGGCATTGATTGAAGTAGTGCAAGAAGCCTTTTGTGAATGGGATTTCGACACGGAAGATCAATCGGCTTGCAAAGAGTTTAGGGATAGAGAATATCAGTGCGTCGCAAGTGAGTGAGCTCATTAAGGGTCTTGACGAGATGGTAAAGGAGTTTCGGACTTGACCGCTTGAAGAAGAGTATCCTGTTGTATGGATTGATGCTCTATATGAGAAGATACGGGATAAAGGACGATCGAAGCATATGGCGATCATGGTGGTAAAAGGGATTACGCTTGCTGGTATGCCACAAATTCTTGCAGTAGAAGCAGCCTTAGACGAGACTGAGGAAAAGTATAAAGCATTATTTCGCTCGCTGAAGGCTCGGGGCTCAAGAAGGTATGGTTGTGTGTTTCAGATGCGCACCATGGGCTTAGGGCTGCGATCCAGAAAGAATTTCCTGGAGCAAGCTGGCAACGGTGTAAGGTCCACTTTATGCGCAATATCCTAGCCCGAGTATCGCAGAAGGATAAGGTAGCATTCGGCCAAAAGCTTAAAGCAATTTGGTTACAGCCAGATAGAGACTCTACCATTCGGTATGTACATGAGATTATCGAGGAGTATGCAGCACGATATCCTGAAGCAATTCGTGTCCTGGAGGAAGGCTTAGAGGATTCATTGCAATTCTATGCATTTGGAGAACTTGATGCACGGAAGATATCATCGACAAATAGCATTGAGCGACTGAATGCTGAGATTCGGAGGCGCTAAAAGGTGGTGGGGATATTTCCAAGCGTCGATTCATATCTGCGACTCTTATGTTCGTACCTCATGGAATACGAAGAGGATTGGCAGACAGGACGGTGTTATATTTCAGAGGCTTCGCTTGCAAAGCAGCAAACTTTGCTATATCAAGTAACATAAGGGAAGGGAAGCTCCTATGACTGCTTTGAAACCAAATTGCGAACATAACTTGACACGATCGTATGGAGGCCTATTAAATGACAATTCAAAGGTATTCTGTAAATCAATATCCTATTCAGACAATCATCAGCTGGATTCAATCTAATGAAATTGCTATTCCTGAGATTCAGCGACCCTTCAAATGGGATGCAACAAAGGTTAGAGATTTTATTGATTCATTGTATTATGGCTATCCTGTAGGATATTTTATCATTTGGCGCAATCCAAATGTTCGCCTTAAGGATGGCACAATCTCTATTGGCAAACGTATCCTGATAGATGGCCAGCAAAGAGTTACTGCAATTATGGCATCACTTTTATCTACTGAGATTGTTAATAGCGAATATATCAAGAAAAAAATCACTATTGCTTTTAATCCCGTAAGAAAGGAATTTGCCGTTTCTGATGCTGCAATAAAGAAAGATAAGAAGTGGATCTCGGATATATCTGATGTATTCCATCCTGACTTTTCTCTTCTTGACTTTATTGAAAGATATTGTGATCAGAATGAAGAGCTTGACAAAAATGCTGTTTTCAAGAGCGTTGAATTATTAAAAGGTATTGTAAATAATAGTATTGGCCTCATTGAACTCAATTCCGATTTGGATATAGATACTGTCACAGAGATATTTATTCGAATAAATTCCCAAGGCGTTGTTTTAAGCCAAGCTGATTTTGTTATGTCTAAGATAGCAGCAAATGAGAGCTATAGCGGGAATTTATTGCGAAAGGCTATTGACTACTTTTGTCATCTAGCAGTTGAACCATCATTTTACAGGCAGCTCAAAGAAATAGATAAAGAATTTGCTCAAACAGAATATTTTCAAAAGATGTCTTGGTTAAAAGATGAAATTGATGATTTGTATGATCCGTCATATACAGATGTTCTTAGAGTTGCATTTACTTATAAATTCAAGCGGGGCAGACTTCAAGATCTTGTTGCCCTTTTGTCCGGAAGAAATTTCGAGACAAAACAATATGAGGAAACGATAGCAGAAGAATCCTTTTATCAATTATCAGAAGGAATTAAAGCCTATATAAATGAGAATAACTTTAAGAAATTTGTCATGATTATACGCTCCGCTGGATTCACTACCTCCTCCCTCATTCGATCTCAGAATGCACTAAACTTTTCATATATCTTGTATCTTTCTCTTAGAGAATCTGGAGTATCACAGGCAGAAATTGAATCTCTTGTACGCAAATGGTTTGTTTTATCAGTACTTACCAGCCGCTATTCAGGCTCGCCAGAATCGGTATTTGATTACGATATTAAGCATATAAATAATGATGGTGCTAAAAAATATATTGATGACATAATTGCTGCGCAACTTCCTGAGAATTATTGGGAAATAGCCCTTCCTCTACAAATGGATACCTCTGTTACGAGTAGCCCTTTGTTTAATGTTTTTCTTGCCGCTCAGATTAAGAATAATGATAAAGGATTTCTTTCAAGAGATGTTGCAGTCAAAGATCTCGTCGAATTGAAAGGTGATTCCCATCATATTTTTCCTAAAGAGTATTTAAAAAAACAAGGATTCAATCGTTCAATATATAATCAAATAGCTAACTACGCTATGGCCCAAAGTGAAATAAATATTGCTATAGGCGCTTCTGCCCCTTCTATATATCTTAATGATGTTTTAGAACAGTGTAGGGGAGGACAGTTGAAATATGGAGGCATACAATCAGAGGAAGATCTAATGAAAAATATGCATATTCATTGTATCCCATTGGAGATATTTCAAATGACCGCTAGCGACTACAATGATTTTTTAGAAATTAGGCGTAAATTGATGTCCAGAAAAATAAGGGATTATTTCTTATCTTTATGAGCTTCTTT
>ERZ795044.5262-NODE-5262-length-10499-cov-5.164305_pt1 | contig 10499 bp, 6 predicted proteins | sample MGYA00375128_ERZ795044 | MGnify/ENA primary metagenome ERZ795044 (study PRJEB30173, sample SAMN05720213) | anaerobic digester metagenome | isolation source: active sludge of municipal wastewater-treating anaerobic digesters | place: USA | collected 2014-12-22 ... | reverse complement strand
CGCCAGCGCTTTCGCGGAGAGGCAACGGCGATATGACGGTGTCCCAGGCTGTACAAGTGTTCGGCCAGCAGCTTCAAGCCGTGATCCACGTTGCTCGTCACGGAGTCCGCGCGTCCGTGATCGGTCGTTGGCGATATGCGCACATACCGGACCTGCATGCGCTCCAGCAGATCCAGGATCTCCGGCTGGTCGGAGAGCTGCGATACGATCACGCCGTCAAAACGCATCTGGCGAAGACTGTTCTCCAGGTAGCGCAGGGTGTCGCTACCCAGCGTGTCCAGCTCCTCGACAATGAGATGCAGGCCACGCTCACGGCAGGCGCGAACGCCATGGCTGTGCATGGCGCGGAAGATGTAGGCATCGAGGCGCATGCTGATCAGCCCGATCAGCATGCTGCGCGAACTTGCCAGTGAGCGGGCCGCCAGGTTCGGTCGATAGCCCAGCGCGGCGATTGCCTCGTGCACCGCCTCCCTTGTTGCGTCCCTTACGTGCGCTTCTGCATTCACGACGCGCGACACAGTCTTCGGCGATACCCCGGCCAGACGGGCGACATCGTCGATAGTGACGGGTGGTTTCAACTGGCGCTACTCCTGACACCTGCGCGGCCGGGCTCCGCGGCTATTGTCAACGACGCGCCCGGGATACGCAAAGGCCGGCTTTTTCCCATATTGACAGCGCTGTCATTTTTGTCGATGCTCTCTCACCGGCAAAGACCGCTCCGACCTGCTCGGGCACATAACGCCAACGGCCCGCAGCGGCATTCCATGTGGACCGGCATTCAGGCCGGGCCTCGCACATTGAGCCTGCAGGCGGCCTCATCTGGATGAAACGGTTATCCATCAGAGGTTCAGATGATGAACAGAACCGAAGGTCGCGCTGCGCCGCTGCTGTGGCTGCGTATGCTCGCACTGCTCTCGAGCATCATGGCGTGCGCGCAACTCCACGCGGAGGCCGCCAGCTCGCCTGATCCGCTCTTCGACCAGCCCTACGTCGACATCGACGAGTGGCGCGATACGCCCGTGCGTCATCGCTATGTCCACGGCGGTTTCAAGGGAACGGAAACCCGCTTCTCTTTCTATCTGCCGCCCAGCGAGCAATACCAGGGTCGCTTTTTCCAGTACATCACGCCGGTGCCTGACAGTGAAAATGTCTCCCAGGGCGCACAGGGCGAGGAGGACAAAATCGGCTTTGCCATCGCCAGCGGCGCCTATTTCGTCGAAACGAACGGCGGCGGCCCGACCGGGGCCAGCCTGCCAGGTGGTTCGGGCGTCGATCCGACCATCGCGGCTTACCGCGCCAACGCGGCATCGGCCCGATATTCGCGAGTCATCGCGCAGCAGTTCTACGGCGGCAAACGCCCCTGGGGCTATGCCTTTGGCGGCAGCGGCGGTGGTTTCCGCACCATTGGCGGTGCGGAGAATACCGTTGGCGTCTGGGACGGCTTCGTGCCCTTCGTGATCGGTTCACCGATGGCGATCCCGAATGTATTTTCCGTCCGCATGCACGCGATGCGCGTGCTCAGGGACAAATTCCCGCAGATCGTCGATGCGGTGGAACCCGGTGGCAGCGGCGACATGTATGCCGGCCTGAACGAGGAAGAGCGCGAAGCGCTCGCCGAGGTCACCCGCATGGGCTTCCCGCCCGAATCCTGGTTTGGCTACGAGACCATGGGCGTGCACGCCTTTGCGGTCCTCTACCCGGGCATCGTGATGGCCGACCCGGGCTATTTCACGGATTTCTGGACGGTTCCCGGCTATCTCGGCGCCAATCCGCCGGAGTCGCTGCTAAAGGCGCGCGTCCGGCATCGCAGCACGATCGCGCAGGTCATTACCGCGGCCGATGCCGGCAGGATGAAGCTGGACGTCGGTCGCATGGCCGGACAGGGCCGCGGAACCGCCGACAAGGCGTGGCAGAACCTGCAGGAAGAGACCGCGAAAATTCCCGTCGCATTCCGGCTCGCCAGCGCAGCGCCGGACGTCGACTTCATGGGTGGCGACCTGGTGATGCTGACGGGCGCTGCCGCAGGCAGGACGGTGGCGCTGCGACAACTGGCCGGTGATGTCGTCGTCCCCGGCGCCGCCGACCCGGCAGTGCTGGCCGGGATCGAGCCGGGCGACGAGGTTCGGGTCGACAACTCCAATTTCCTCGCCGCGCAGACCTATCACCGCCACCAGGTACCCGGGCGCGATTTCCCGGTCTGGGACCAGTTCCGTGGCGCCGATGGCCAGCCGATCTACCCGCAGCGTCCGATGCTGCTGGGGCCGCTGTTCGCAGCCCATGCTTCCGGAACAGTCCAGACCGGCAAGTTCGAGGGCAAGATGATCGTCGTTGCGTCGCTGTGGGACCGCGAGGCGTTTCCGTGGCAATCCGACTGGTATCGCTCGAGAGTCGAAGAGCATCTGGGCGAGAGTACAGACGACAACTTCCGGCTCTGGTATGTCGATCATGCGCTCCACCATGACGGTGCAAATCAGGAAGATCCGACCCGAACGATCAGTTATCTCGGGGTGCTGCAGCAGGCGCTGCGCGACGTCGCCGCCTGGGTCGAAAACGGTGTGGCGCCGCCGGCGAGCACGGACTACGTCGTGGTGGATGGCCAGGTGCAGGTGCCGCCGACGGCTGCCGAGCGCAAGGGTATCCAGCCCGTGGTGACGCTGACGGCCAACGGTGGCGAGCGCGCCGACGTCAGGGTCGGCGAGCCGGTGACGTTTTCCGCAGGCATCGAGGTGCCGCCGGGCACGGGTGTGGTCGTCGGCGCCGAGTGGGATTTCGAAGGCCTCGGCGACTATCCGATTAAGGAGCAATTCGATCCCGGGCGCCGGGCCGATCGCCTCACCTTGCAGCGCACCCATACCTTCACCAGACCGGGCACTTACTTCCCCGCGCTGCGCGCCTCGTCGCAGCACCCGGGTGATGCCGGGACCATCTTCGCCCGCCCGCAGAATCTGGGCAGGGTCAGGGTCGTAGTCCAATGAGCCGGAGGAATCGCAAATGAAATCCAGCAGGAATTTTTCGAGGAGGTCGGCGCTGTACGCGGTCATCGCGACGACCTCGGGCCTGGTACTCAGCCCGCTTCACGCGCAGGAGTCGCGCCTCATGCTCGACGAGGTGATCGTGACGGCCCAGAAACGCGAGCAGAGCATCCAGGATGTTCCCGTGTCGGTGACCGCCATCGCCGCCGAGATGATCGAGCAGGCCGGGATCCAGACCACCGAGGACATCGTCCGCGTGGCGCCCTCCCTGACCTTCACGGGAAACACCGACAAGCAGGCGCAGGCGTTCAGCGTGCGCGGCATCGGCACCAGCGTCTTCGGCATCAACACCGAGCAGAGCGTCGCGTTCATCGTCGACGATGTCGCCACGGTGCAGCCGGGCGAGTCCATCGAGAACCTCTCGGACGTCGAGCGCATCGAGGTGTTGCGCGGCCCGCAGAGCACGCTCTTCGGCAAGAGCGCGTCAGCCGGCGCCATCGTCGTCACGACCAGGGCCCCGTCGGAACAGTCAGAGGCCGCGCTCGAGAGTACTGTCACCAATGACGAGGAGTACCGGCTCTCCGGCTCGGCTTCCGGGCCGCTGGGCGAGTCCTTCGGCTACCGCATGAGCGGCTACTGGACGGACCGCGAGGGGTACATAGACAACCTGTACAACGACCACGAGCTCAACGGGACGGAGAATCACGGCCTGCGGGGCAAGCTGCGCTGGGATGCCAGCGAATCGATCGACGCCACGCTGACGGCCTACTACAACAAGGACGACGACACCTGCTGCGTGCTGACCGCGCGGGAACTGAGCCCGGATGCGCTGCTCTTCGGTGCGCTGCCGCTGAACCGCAACGGCATCGACGTGGGTGACGACAACGATCGCGTCCGCATGGACATCGACTTCGAGGGCCAGACCGAGACTACCGGGGGCAACCTGCGCGTCAACATCGGCGCCGGCGAACACACCCTGGTGTCCATCACCGCGATCAACGACTGGCAGTACGACAACGCGATCGACGTGGATGGCTGGGACATCGACATCGCCGCGCTGGTCGGCGCTGGCCACGGGGGGATGTACCAGGTCTCGGAGATGGACAGCGATTTCTTTTCCCAGGAATTCCGCCTGCTCTCCCCGGCCGACGCGAAGCTGGAGTACCTCGCGGGTCTGTACTACGCCGATTCCGAATCCGAGCGCTACCATGAACGCAACGTCGAGCCGGCACTGCCGTTCGCGCAGGCGCACGCGAATTCTGCCGCAGGCACGGAGACGAGCGCGGTTTTCGGCCAGGCGACGTGGCACTTCGCCGAGGCGACCAGTGTCACCGCGGGGCTGCGCTACCACTACGAGGAGATCAGCGGCGAATACACGGATCTGCTGACCGGTGCCGGTACGATCCGCGGCGACGACGACGATTCGAAGGTGGTCGGCAGGATCACGCTGCAGCAAATGCTGGGCGAAGACACGATGGTGTTCGCGAGCTACGCCACAGGCTACAAGGGCCAGGCCTTCGACGTGACGACCGGCTTCGACGAGACCAAGGCGGAAAACCCGGTGGCCCCGGAGACCTCGGAGTCGATCGAACTGGGCATGAAGGGCACGTTCTGGGATCGGCGACTGCGGCTGAACGCGACGCTGTTCCAGACCGGATTCGAAGATTACCAGGCGCAGTCCATCGTACTCGAGGGTTTCGGCGACGCGCGGTTCGACCTCGTGAACGTCGGCAAGCTGGAAACTGCGGGTGCCGAGATCGAGTCCACGGTGCTGCTCATGGAATCGCTCACCGTGACGCTCAACGCCGCCTACATCGACGCCGAGGTCAACGATTACACCGGCGCCAACTGCTGGCCTGGCCAGACGCTCGCCCAAGGCTGCACCGGCGACTACCAGAACATCGACGGCGGTGAACTCCCCTCCGCGCCGCAGTGGAAGTACGGCCTGTTCCTGGAATACGAGCACGATCTGGACGGCGTGCCCTTCGACGCCTTCGCCGGCTTCAACTACAGCTGGCAGGACGACGTCATCTTCGACATCAACCAGGATCCCGACCTTTACCAGGATGCCTACGGCATCGCCAACCTGCGTGTCGGTATCGTCGATGACGACTCCCACTACCAGGTCGCGGCCTTCGTGAACAATCTTTTCGACGAGCAGTACGCTTCCGGAATGCGCAACGGCTCTCTGCTCTACGACGGTGCACCCGCATACAGCCAGATGCTGGCGCGCAATGCCTTCCGTTACTGGGGGCTGACCGCAAAGTATCAGTTCCGGTGAACGTCGTGTTCGGCACTGGCTCCTGATGCCCGGATCAGGCGGATGTCATCGACGCGGATCTCGCCGATCGATTGCGCGTCGAGGGCAAGCCAGCGCAACGCGATGCGATCGACCACGCGTGTCTCTGCCGCACCGGTCACGCCCACGAGCAGCCCGCCGGATTCCGCGAGGGGCAAGCTGGCATTGTCGCCGTCCGGCGTCTGCAGTCGCGCCCACACACGCAAGCCCTCGCGCCACGTCCCGCGAACTTGCAGCCGCGAACCCGCAGGCAAATGCAGTCTGCCGAATGAGGCGGAGCGCATCCTCAGCCACGGTTGCCTGACGTCGAGTCGCAAGTACCCGGGGCCGCTTGCCATGGCGACGGCCGACGACGTCCAGCCGTCATTGCTGGATACCGCCTCGTTGCCGAACGGAAAGCTCAGACTCCCGACAGGCGTATCACGCCTGTACCTGAGCCACCACACCAGCTGGTATTCGAAGCTCGAGGCGGTGAATGCATCGTAGGACCGGAAATGCTGCGGGTAAACGAAGCGGTCGGCCACGTTGGTGCCCCACATGGGCGAGACGAAGCGCGCGCCAAAATTGAGGATGCGGGAGATGGTTGCGTACGCGTCCGCATGCGAGGGCAGCTTTTCGGGAAACTCTATCGTGGCCGGATGCAGTTCCACGACAGCCCAGTCCTGATCGGTCTGGCGAATGTTGTGGAACAGGGATTCCCCCGAGCGTGGCTTGCCTTCATTGCGGCTCGCGGGCCCGTAGAGTATCGCCCCCAGGCGGCCATCCACGGGCTTGGCTCCCTCGATCGAGACGCCCGCCTCGTCGGTCCATCCCGTCGCGGTGTCTTCCACGCCGGTGGCGACATCGGCCTGGATGAATGTCTGGCTGGTGTAGACGCGCGCAGGAGCAAGCCCCGCAGCGACGGCCCAGCGAGCGAGATCGCTGTAATGCGACGCCACCTGGTGACGCTTGAAGGCGGTCCACAGCTGGTGCCACGGATCGGCATAATCGGGTCGCTGCCTGGGCGGCTCCACGAGTTCCAGCGAGCTCCAGTGCTGCGCGGCGATGCGGTTGATGCGCTCGAGGTCGAGCGCAGTGGAATGCGCGGACCCGGCGAGTTCGCCACCCTCGGCATAGGGGCCGGCATGCGTCAGCCATTCGCGGAACTGGCGCAGGCTCTGCGGGCTGTAGTCGTACCACTGCGCCTGGTAGAACCACGGATTGATGTATTGATCGGGATCGAGATCGACCGCGACGAAGCGCCCGGCGGCACCGGCGCCCGATGCGAGGATCGTACGCACGGCGGATTGCAGGTTGCGCTGCTTGTAGCGCCGGAACTCCTCGTTATAGATGGACAGGTTCATCATCCGCGCCAGTTGCGGACTGCCGTAGGAACCTGCCAGTCCGCCGAGAGCGTCGTCGGGCTCGGTTTTGCCCCACTGGTTCCATTGCACGGCCTGCTCGTCCTGTTCGAGCACGTCGACGATGTCGATGTCCGGTGCAGCGAAGCGCGCATCGCCCCACACCCCCCCGTCCAGCGTGACGAGCAGTGGCGCATCCAGGCGCGCAGACAGGTCCAGCAGTTCGTTCAGCGCCGTCGACGTGACCGAGCCCTCGTCCCTCAGTCGCAGTTCGTCGGGAAAGTCGGGGTCGAAACGATAGTCCTGCTGCTTGCCGCGCGTCGTGCGCAGATACTCCACCCTGCCGCGCATCCCGATGTCGACACAGGGACCGGTTGCCAGCTCGCGCAGCTCCTGCATCGCCACGAAGCCTTCCCTGAACGTTTCCGTATCTCCGGGAAAGAACAACCGGAAAGGCTCGCCGGGACAGGCAACCCGTGCTTGCTCCGACGGGGATCGCCTGAGCACCAGCGGCCCTGGCAGCAGCGCGCTACGGCCGCTGTTGTCCGTCGCCCGGACGCCCAGGCGGTAAAGTCCCGGCGGCAGGCTGTTCGTGTCGAAGCGCGCACGGTAAACCCGGCCCATGGCAACGGCCGGCTCGGGTCTGCCGAGCTTGCGCTCCGTCTCGTCCAGCAGGGATTCGAAGGAGACCTGCCCCCCCTCGGGCGCAAGCGGCGCGAGTTCCCGACCGGTCTCCGATACCAGCGTCACCGATGCGATCCCGTCCTCGTCGGCCACCCAGGCGGAGAAATCGAGCGGACCCGGATCGACCATGCGCCATCGGCTCTCCAGAATCCGTCCGATCGGCAGGTCGTTGTGGACAGGCGGCCCGGCTATCGTGAGATAGTCCCCTGCGCCGTCGCGAAACGTCACCGTCAGCGGATAACGCCCGCGGGGCAGTTCCCGGAAGGACAAGCGGGCCTCCACGCCGGACCGCGTCGCGTGAGGCCAGTGCGCGTACTGCTTGCCGACGTCCTCACGCACTACATCGGCCTTGAAGAGTCCGATGTCCTTGTCCAGAGCGCGAATGCGGACGCTGCCACCGCCATCGGCGGCGATCGACCATCCGCGCAGCACGTTTTCTGCGTCGAGCTCTATCGGAGCGCTGTTTTCGAGCTCTCCGAGCGCCCGGTCGTTTATCACTTCGGGTCCGCGCAGGTTGCGCTGCCGGCCGTTGCGGTCGACGAGCCGTACGGTCAGGAAATAGCGCCCTCTCGGCAGGGTGCGAAACGACAGCGGCAGATCGAAGCCGGAGCGCTCCGCTGCATACGAGGCTGCGACGTCGTCCCGGCGCCCCCTGGCGAACCCGGTCGCCAGTTCGACGTCCCCTGCCAGGACGCTGACTTTCAGGTCGCCGAGCGCAGATATTGCCCAGCCGTGGACGCTGCTCTCGGCGCTCTGTGCGATGGGTCCGTTGTTCTCGACCACGCCGAACGGTTCCGACAGGTCCATGGCTGAGGTCCCGATCTCGAGCACACGGCCGTCGGCGGTCCTCGCCTCGACCACCAGGCTGTTCGCCCCGAGCGTCGGCGGAACGAGGATGCTGAAACCCGGGTGCTGATCGCTGCGGCAACCGGGAAATGCGGCGACCACATCGTCTCGCGGCAGGGCCGGCGTCGCCACGCCGAGCACGCGCTCACCGTCACGCACGCGCACCTCGGTGATGCGTGCAGACGACCACACCCAGCCGTCGATGCGCGGCAGCACGGCATGCTCCGTCGACGCGGGGGCATCCAGAAATCCGCGCTCGGGACATGTGCCGGCGAATGCCGGGTCGCCAGCCACGGCAAGGAGCAATGCGGTCGTCAACGCGAGAATCCGGCGCATCGGGACCGAAAAGACCGAAAGCTGCATGGATTTCAGGGGCGGAGATTATCCGCAGCCACATCACGAATACGCTGCACCATCGCGCGCAGGCCGTTGCCGCGCGTGGGGCTCAGGTGCTTCAGCAGGTCGAGTCGTCCGAAATAGCCCTCGATGTCGAAGTCGAGGATCGCGCGCGGTGTGCGGCCGTCGTAGGCGGCGAGCACGATCGCGATCAGGCCGCGCACGATCAGCGCATCGCTGTCGACATCGAAGCAGATGCGCCCGTCACGCTCGGTCCAGTCCAGCCACACCTGGCTCTGGCAGCCGCGCACCAGCAGTTCCTCGCGCTTGCGCGAATCCGGCATCGCCGGCAGTTCCTTGCCCAGATCGATGATGTAGCGGTAGCGGTCTTCCCAGTCGTCGAAGAAAGCGATCGTCTCGACGATGTCCTCTACCGTGTGCGTTGTTACAGTATCCACGGGCTTCCTCTATCCACCGTACGGGGCGCTCAATAAAACAATCCGGTCTCGAGCTTCGCCTCGTCGGACATCATATCGCGCGACCACGGCGGGTCGAACACCAGATCCACCGTGACCTGGCGCACGTGCGGCACCTTCGCCACGCGGTACTCGACGTCGCCGACCAGCACCGGACCCATGCCGCAGCCCGGCGCGGTCAGCGTCATGCGGATGCGCACCGCGCGCGCTTGCTGGTCGATGTCCACCGAATAGACCAGCCCGAGCGCGACGATGTCCACCGGGATCTCCGGATCGAACACCGTGCGCAGCGCCTCGTAGACCTGCTCCTCCGCGATGCGCCCGTCGGCGGGCGCTGCAAAATCCAGCTCCAGCGCCGCGAATCCCAGCGCGTCGGCATCGGTGCCGTCCACGCGCGCCATGTTGCCGTTGACCGTCACCGTGTAGCTGCCGCCCAGCGCCTGCGTGATCGTGACGAAGGAGTCCTTCGGGATCGTGATCGGCGTGCCCACCGGCACCAGGCGCGCAGGACAATCGCGCTGCGTCACCACCATGCGCCGTTCCATCAGGCCCGGATCTCCCCGTCGATGCTGAAACTCTCGCCGCAGCCGCAGTAGTCCTTCGCGTTCGGGTTGCCGAAGCGCAGCAGGCTGTTCAACCCCTCGCGCACGAAATCGACCGTGGTGCCGCGCAGCACCGGCAGCGAGGCGCGGTCGATCCACAGCCGCACATCGTCCGCGAGTTCCATCAGCAGATCGTCGGCCGGCGGCGTCTCGACCAGGTCCATCACGTACATATAGCCGGTGCACCCGCTCTCCTTGATGCTGAGGCGCAAGCCGGCGGCCTTCGCGGCCTGGATCTGCTGGCGGAAATGCCGCACGGCGGAGTCGGTCACCACGACCGGTGCCTGCGGATCGGCATGCTGGACTTCGATGGCAGTGTTCACAGGAAACTCCGGACCTTGTGCAACGCCGCGAACAGCCCTTCGACCTCGGCGTGCGTGTTGTAGAGACTGAAGGACGCGCGGATCGTGCCGGGCACGCCGAAGCGTGCCATCAACGGTTGCGCGCAATGGTGCCCGGTGCGCACCGCGACACCCTGCTGGTCGAGCAGCGTGCCCACGTCCTGCGGATGGCCGCCCTCGAGCAGGAAGCTGAGCACCGCGACCTTGTGCGGCGCGCTGCCCACGAGACGGAAGCCCGGCAGTTCCCGCGCGAGTTCCAGCGCGTGCGCGAGCAGCGCGTCCTCGTGCGCGGTGGCGGCGGCGCGGTCGATGCCTGCGAGCCACTCGATCGCCGCCCCCAGCCCGACCGCGCCCGCGATATGCGGCGTGCCGGCCTCGAAGCGGTAAGGAAGCGCGGCGTAGCGCGTGCCCTCGAAGGAGACGGTCTCGATCATCTCCCCGCCGCCCTGCCAGGGCGGCATCGATTCCAGCCACTCGCGCTTGCCGTAGAGAACGCCGATGCCCGTGGGACCGAACATCTTGTGGCCCGAGAAGGCGTAGAAATCGCAGTCGAGCGCCTGCACGTCGACCGGCATGTGGCCCACGGCCTGCGCGCCGTCGAGC
>ERZ795044.5255-NODE-5255-length-10505-cov-5.573876_pt1 | contig 10505 bp, 7 predicted proteins | sample MGYA00375128_ERZ795044 | MGnify/ENA primary metagenome ERZ795044 (study PRJEB30173, sample SAMN05720213) | anaerobic digester metagenome | isolation source: active sludge of municipal wastewater-treating anaerobic digesters | place: USA | collected 2014-12-22 ... | reverse complement strand
CAACGGTTTTGAATTTCGTTAGCGCTATTGTCTGCCGTCCCTACGGGACTCGTGGTTTGAGGGATACGGGGTTCCCACCACTGAAGTGGTGGGCTATTCTCTTCCGTCCCTGACGGGACTCAATGCGTACGCGGCGTTTATCCCGTCTTCTGCCGTCCCTGAAGGGACTTAATGCGCACACGGCGTTTATGCCGTTTTCTCTCGTCCTTTGGGAAACTGAATCCGAGCGCGCTGGCGATCTCCGGGCTGACCTCCTGGCGGCTCACATTCGACACCTGCGGTGTCGTTCAGAGAATGCGGACGGTTTCAGCGACGCAGGCTGCATCCGTGGCGTTGACGACAGAAGAGTCGCGCGGGGCCGTCCACCCCGTCCACCCCGTCCACAAGAAAACAAGATCGCAGGCGAGACGCCTGCGCTACACGTGAAAAGCATGCCGGGCCGGCGCCTGGCCTTGCGCAATCGATGACCATGTCGTACACTGCATTCTACCGGTGCAAGTGGGCCAGGGGGTGCGCAGACGCGCCCTGCCTGCCGAAACCGTGTGGTGCATTTCCTGGCGACTGGAAAACGTGGAGGTGGAAGGGGCCCGGTGGCTCCTGCGGTCTTCAAAACCGTCATGCCGCCTGACCGCGGCAGGTGGGTTCGACTCCCATGCGCCTCCGCCATATTTCACCCGAGGTTGCGTGAAAAACCAGACCGATCATGGGACAGAACCCGACGCGCGGCGCAGCCTGCCTTCGGTTTCGGCGCTGCTGGATACGGCGCCGGTGCGGTGATTGCTTGCCGCGCATCCGCGCTGCCTGGTCGTGGACGCCGTCCGCCGGGCGCTCGACGCGTGCCGGACCCGTATGGGCGACACGGCGGTCTCACCGGGGCTGCCGGAACTGGCCGACCGCGTCGTGGCCTGTTTTGAGGACGGCCGGCGTGAACGTACCCGCCCGGTGATTAACGGCACGGGGATCATCCTGCACACCGGGCTGGGGCGCGCCGTGCTGCCGAAACCGGCGGTGGAGGCGCTCGCCCGGCTGGACGGATGCTGCAACCTCCAGATCGACCTCGAAACCGGCCGCCGGGGGAAACGCCACTACCTGGCGGAACAGCTCCTCTGCCAGCTCACGGGGGCCGAGGCCGCCCTGGTGGTCAACAACAACGCCGCCGCCACGATGCTCGTGCTCGCCAGCCTGTGCGCGGGCCGGGAAGTCATCTGTTCGCGGGGCCAGCTGATCGAGATCGGCGGTTCGTACCGGCTCCCGGACTGCGTCCACCAAAGCGGGGCCATTCTGGTTGAGGTGGGCACGACCAACAAGACGCATCTGCGCGATTACGCGCAGGCCATCTCCGAAAACACCGCGGCGCTGCTGCATGTGAACCCCAGCAACTACCGGATCGTGGGGTTCAGCGCGTCGGTGCCCATTGCGGAACTCGTTGGCCTGAAGGGCGATAGACCGATTCTCGTCATCGACGACCTGGGCTGCGGCGCGCTCGTGAATCTCGAGGAATACGGGCTGCCCCACGAACCCACCGTGCAGCAAAGTCTCGCCGCGGGGGCGGATCTCGTCTGTTTCAGCGGAGATAAACTGATCGGCGGCCCCCAAAGCGGCATTATTGTAGGCAGGAAAGCGCTTATCGAGCGGATCCGCAAGCATCCGTTAACCCGCATGCTGCGCGTGGGCAAGCTCACCGACGTGGCGCTGGAGCACACGTTGTACCTCTTTCTCGAGCCGGAATCGCTTCGGGAACGGCATCCGACGTTCCGCATGCTCTGCCTGCCGCTGGACCGCGTCCAGGCGCGGGCGGAGGCGCTGTGCGCTGCGCTGGCGGCGCTCGGCGGCTCTCTCGAATGCGGAGTGGAACCGTGCGTCAGCGCCATGGGCGGCGGCGCGCTTCCGGATGTAGGCCTTCCGAGCGCGGCGATCTGCGCGGCCGTTCAGGGCATGAGCGCAGAGGAACTTGCCCGGCGGTTGCGGCGCAACGAGCCCCCGATCATCTCCCAGATCCGCGACGGGCGGGTCGTGCTGGACCTGCGCACCGTGCTGGACGGCGAAGAGTCCGCTGTCGTAGCGGCGTTTCAGCACATCGCGGAAAGCGCGCGGGAACCGCGCTGACAGGCGCCGGCAGGAGGCATCATGCAGGGAATTGACATCGCGCGGCGCCAGGCCGTCATGGCCCGTTCACAGAAACTCGGCCATTGCATCTGCAACCCCGCCCATGCCTGCCCGTGCCCGCCCCTGCTCGATTTCAACGTCTGCCCCTGCGCGGGGGAGCGTCCGCCGCGAAAAAAGGGCGATGCGGCGCTGACGCGCCATGTCCGCAAGGCGGGCTGCGCGTCCAAGATTGGCCAGGCGGATCTGCTGCAGATCCTGCGGAACCTGCCCGAGATCACTGATCCCCGCGTATTGCTGGGCACCGCGGCGGGCGACGACGCCGGCGTGTTCCAGCTCGATGATCGCCGTGCGCTGGTTCAGACGGTGGATGTGTTTACCCCGTGCGTCGACGATGCGTATATGTTCGGCCAGATCGCCGCGGCCAATTCCCTCAGCGACATCTATGCGATGGGGGGAACCCCGCTGACCGCGTTGTCCATCGTCGGGTTTCCCATCGACGAACTGGACGGCGCCCTCATGGAAGAGATGCTGCGGGGCGGGATCGAGAAGCTCGATGAGGCCGGTTGCGCCCTGGTCGGCGGTCACAGCATCAATGACGAAGAGATCAAATGCGGATTCGCCGTGACCGGCCTGATCGAGCCGGCCGCCGTGGTGGCGCGCGACCAGGCCCGGCCGGGAGACGTGCTTGTGCTCACCAAACCCCTGGGCTCGGGCATGCTGTCGTTTGCGGCGCAACTCGGGCTGTTGGCCGGCGGGGTGCTCGAGGAGGCCGGCGCGTGGATGGCCACGCTCAACAAGGACGCCGCCGGCCTGATGGTGAAATACAACGCCCACGCCTGCACGGATGTCACCGGGTTCGGTCTGGCGGGCCATCTGGTCGCCATGTTGCGGGGGAGCGGTCTCAACGCGGAGATCGAGCTGCCTGCGGTGCCCGTATTCGGCACGGTGCCCGATTGCATCGCGCGCGAGGTCTACGGCGGCGGCGTTGACCGCAACCAGGCCTACGCGATGAGCTTCGTGAAGACGCCGCCGGATGCCGCGCCCGGCGGGCTGCCGGTCTTGTTCGATCCGCAAACGTCGGGCGGACTCCTCATTGCGCTGTCCGAAAGCGACGGCCATGCGTTCGTGAGCGAGATGCTCGTGCGCGGGCACGCGGCGGTCTCGATCATCGGCCGGCTCCTGGAACGCGACGCAGGACAGGTCTCGAGCGAACTGCGTGTAACCTCAACCGGGCTGACGCACCTGATCGGCTCGACAGCGCCGCTCCAACCGGCCGCCGTGCCGGCGGCGCCCGCCGGGGAGGCCCGCGCGTCCGAAGGGGAACCCTGGGCCGCATGCTGCGATCATCTCCCTGAAAGGGAAACAGCGGCGGCGGCGCCCGAAGCCGCCCCGTCTCTCCCCGGCGAAGGGCCGTTGCGGGGATTCCGGCAATTCATGAAGGAGGCGAACGCGCCGGGAACCATCGACGCGCGTCACAAAAAGCTGATGGCGATCGTCCTGTCCATTGCGCACCGGTGCGCGCCGTGTCTGAAACTGCATCTCGACAGCGCCCGCGCCATGGGCATCCCGCGGGCCGATATCGACGAAGCGGCTGCCCTCGCCGTCGCGTTCGGCGGCTGCACGGCCATGGTCTTCTACGAAGAGGCCTGCCGGAAGATCGCATGGTGAGGCCATCGTGAGCGCCACCGACAAATACACGCCGCCGGGCCTGCTTCGGCCTCGCGACAATCCCGACATGCGGATGATGCTCTGCACGGCGGGCCACGTCGACCACGGCAAAACCCGGCTCGTCAAACTGTTGACGGGATGTTCCACCGACCGCCTCAAAGCGGAGCAGGAACGCGGCCTCACCATCGAGCTCGGGTTCGCCCCCTGCATGCTGGGCGAAGACCTGGGCGTCGGCATCGTCGACGTGCCCGGCCACGAAAAATTCGTCAAGAACATGGTCGCGGGCGTTTCGGGCATCGACATGGCCATCCTGGTCGTCGCCGCCGATGACGGTGTGATGCCCCAGACCATCGAACACCTCCAGATCATGACGCTGCTCGGGGTCGAACAGGGCATCGTGGCGCTGACGAAGACCGACCTCGCGACGCCGGAGCGGGTCGCGTCGGTGCGCGACAGCATCCACACGCTGGTGCGGGGCACGTTCATGGAAAATGCGCCGATCTGCCCGCTGTCGTCGGAGACGTTCGACGGCGTGTTCGAATTCTTCGACGCGCTTAAGGAGCGGATCCGCCAGATCGAACGCCGCAAGCGCGACGGCGTCTTCCGCATGCCCGTGGAGCGGACGTTCGTGCAGAAGGGCTTCGGCAGCGTAGTCACGGGGATTCCGGTTGCGGGCACGATCGAAGTGGGGCGGCAGGTGCAGCTCATGCCCGGCGGCGCGGTAGGCCGCGTGCGCGGCATGCAACGCTTTCTCCGGCAGGCGGAGAGCGGCGGATTCGGCCAGTGCCTGGCGTTGAACGTGGCGGAGTTCGGCAAGACCGGCGCGCAACGCGGCCAGGTCGTCTGCGAACCCGGCAGTCTCGAGGCGGTCCAGATGCTGCACGGGCCGCTCGAGACGGTCGCCACGCTCGAACCGCCCCTGCGCAACGCGGAGCAGGTCAAGGTGCATACGGGAACCAGCGAATGCAACGCCGTGCTGTACCTGCTCGAATCGCCGGCGCTCAGGGCCGGCCAGACCGGTCTGGCGACGCTGCTGCTCCAGCATCCCATTGCCGCGGCCGCGCACGACCGGTTTATTGTGCGCCGTCTCTCGCCCGCTGCAACGGTGGCCGGCGGCGAGGTTTTCGAGGCCTGTCCCGGCCAACAGCGGCCGCGCAAGAAGGCCCTGCTGGCCCGCCTCGAAGGGTACCGCGCCTGGATTGCGGGCTTGCCCCGGCAGGGCGGCGAGTTTGACCGGCGACGCGTGCAGTATCTGTTCCGGACGACCCTGCCGCGGGGCGCCGCCGCGCCGGAGGTGGCCCGCCGCCTTCTCCTGACCCCCGCCATGGCGCAGGAACAGATCGCGCAACTCCGTGAACAGGGCGAACTCATCGAGCTGGAACCGGGGTATTTCATCGATGCGGAAAACCGTGAGCAGATCTTGCGCGACGCTGAAGCGCGCGCGGCCGGGCTCGAACAGGCCGCCACGCTGACGCTGATGGCGCCGGATTTCCAGAAAGGGCTTGATTGGCCCGCGCCGCTCTGGCGGCATGTCCTGCGCACGCTGGAATCGCGGGGCCGGATTGAAGTGCGCGGCAACACGATGCTGCTGAAGCGTTCGGCCGGAGCGCTGTCCGCGGCCGAGCAAGTCCTGGTAGACGCGATCCTGCGCCTGTACGACGCGACCGGATTTCAGTCGCCCCGGCCGGAAGACGTGCCCGGACTGGTCAATGGCACTCCGGAAACCGTCCGGCGGCTGCTCGAGCTGTTGTACCACGACCAGCGGCTGATCCGCCTGTCACCGGCGGTCGTGTTGACCCGGGACCTCTTCCGGGAAGCCCAGGCGCGCGTGGTGAAGCTCATCCTGGAAACCGGCGCCGTGGATTCGGCCGAGTTCAAGCATCACATCGGGTCGACACGCAAGTATGCGCTCGCCATCCTGGATTACCTGGACGCGCGGAAAGTCACCGTGCGCGCGGGCAATCTGCGCAAGCTCGCACCGAACTACGAGGCGCGCCTGGTATGAAACTCTCGCGCACCATAAAGGAAAGACTCGCCGCGGCGGCGCTGATTGCGGTGGCTGTCGTGCTGCTGCTGATCGGGGCGCTGCGCACCCACAAGATCTACGACCCGGTGACCGAGGAATTCGGGATCGTGGCGTTTCAGCGCATCTCCGAGCGGGAACTGGTCGAGGATGCCACCTTCGGCGGGGTCCGTCTCGACAAGGGCCAGTTGTACACGACGTATGACCGCACCCAGCCCCGCGGCAAACGCACCTGCCCCACGTGAAGCTGAACCGTTTGCGGCCAGGGCGGCCGCATCCGCGTTCGTCATGTTCCAGTGCAAGGACCTGCCGATGAACACGACCGCTGAGAGGAGCCGATAGCATGGTCAACGCCTGGCGGAGAATCTCGCTAACCGCCAAACGCCGCGCCGTCCAGTTCGGCTCGCTGTTGCTGCTGCACTCGTCGTGGGGCGCCGAAGCGAAATGGTTGTGCCTGCCCGTGTTGAACTGCCACTCGTGCCAGCTCGCGTGGTTTGCGTGTCCCATCGGGGTGCTGGTGCATTACGCCGGGCTTCACGTGTTCCCGTTTCTCGCCGTGGGCACGGTCCTCCTGCTGGGCGTGCTGGGAGGCCGGATTCTGTGCGGGTGGGTGTGTCCGTTCGGGTTTCTTCAGGACCTGCTGCACAAGCTCCCGGGACCCAAGTTCCGGCTGCCCGCGTGGACGTCCTGGATTAAATACGCCGTGCTCGTGGTGACCGTGCTGCTGTTGCCGTTCATCCTCGGCGCGGCGACCCTGGCCTCATTCTGCCGGTTCTGCCCGGCCTCCGCATTGCAGGTGACGGCGCCCCGGCTCGTCGGGTCGGGCGCGGCCGCCCTTTCGGCCATGACCGTGGTGAAACTCGCCGTGCTCGTGCTGGTGCTGCTTGCCGCGACGATGTCCAGCCGCGCGTTTTGCCGGGTGCTGTGCCCGATCGGAGCGATGCTGGCGCCATTTAACTACCTCTCGCTGTGGAAGATACGGCCGCCGACGGAGCATTGCCGCCAATGCGCGGCCTGCCGCGAGGCCTGTCCCGAGGGCGGACGTCCCGGCGACCGCATCGCCGCGGGCGTCGCGCCGAACCGTGCGCTGGATTGCATCGTGTGCCACGAATGCCAGAAGGTTTGTCCGGAAGCGAATACTTCCGGGGTTTCGGAGGTACTACCAACGAAACCGGGCGCGAATGATGCGCTTGCACTATCCTCGGAAGAAACTCTAGAATGATACGCCACTACTCATGGGTAGTGACCTGCCTTTTTCACAAGAGGCAAGGAGGAGGGCTCATGCGGGGGACGGGATTCGGAGCGGCTTCGGCACGGAACGCTCGATCCGCCATGCGGCGCCTGTCACGCCTCTGCCTCCTGGCCTGTCTGCTCCCGGCAAGCGCCTTTGCCGCCGTCTCCGATGCTCCCGCCGGGCTGCTCCGGTTCACGCCGGAAGGGGTTCTTCTTTCGGTCGACATCGCCCTGGGCAATCGCGAGGTCCGATTCAAGACCGAGCCGGCCTATGAGGGGGACGACCTCCTTCGCGCGGCCATTCCGCTGGGCCAGAACCAGGCGGAGTTCGTGGGATTCGCATGGGACAAGACCGCCGGCCGGCTCTATGTCGACACGAACCGCAACCTCGACCTGACCGACGACTCCGGCTCGCCGTACCGTCCGGCCGCGGCCAATGGCCCGCTGACCGTCTTCGAGAACGTCCGGCTGACCATTGAACGGAACGGGATTCCCCTCGAGTATGTCCTGCTGGTGCGTCTGGGTTCCGAGTGGATGTCCGACGTGCTGGTCGTTTCCGGCTGGCAGGGCCGCGTGACGTTCGGCGAAACCGAGTTCGAGGTCACCGTGGTGGACAATCTGGACGGCGCCCTCGGCCAGGAAGATCAGTTCTACCTGACCGTGCCGGGAGAAGCGAGCGAAGCATCCGCCCGGGCACAACTGGACGACCTCTTCATCGACTCGATCGCGTGGGGCGTGCCGGGTCATCTCGCCGTGGCCGGGGCCACCTACGCCGTCGACACGGCATTTGAGATGACGGAGCAGGGCGTCGCGGTCCGGGCGCGGTTTCTTTCGCCGCAGGAGCCGCTCGCTGAAGTCCGCATCCAGGGGAAATACATTCGCGAGCTGGTGCTGGCCGACCAGAATGCCTCGGTGTGTCTGGTCTACACGCCGGGGGACCGCGTGCGCCTGCCCGCGGGCATGTACAGCGTGAATTCGGCACTTCTGGAGGACGGCTGGGAACTGGGTTACCCGCGAAACGGCAATGCGTACCGGGTCACAACGGAAAGACCGGCGACCCTGCCGGTGGGCGGGCCGCTTCGCCAGCGTATCACGGCCGAACGGCACGTGAACCGGCTCGATCTGTCGCTCGAGGTGACGGGCGCGGGCGGCCTCCCGTATTCCCGCAACGGCCAATTCGCCGCTCCGGCCCAATTCGCGGTCTACCGCGGCGATTCGCAGGTTCACACCGGCACCTTCGAGTATGGGTGAGGCGGAACCTGTTCGTACTCATGGAGAGTACCGTTGACCGTCCACGGAGAGATGAGGATCGTTCCCCTGTCGGGGTCCGGCGGAGTCTTTGAAGGACCCGCCGCGGTCACGGTCGTCTGGCCGTGGGGTCTCCACGCGATCCGTTTCATCCCGTGGGCATGTGTGCTGTTTCTGGCCCTGCTCGCGGCCAACCGGGCCACCGGCGCCTGGCTGGCCCTGCTGCCCGCGGCGGCCCTTCAGGTGATCTCCATGCTCTGCGAGGTTTTCTTCCCCCGGGCAACGGACGTCATTGACGGGCTCTTGCTGCTCGCCCTGGGGCTGTCGTTGCTCTGGCTGATGGGGGCCGTGCTCGCCCGGCGGTCCATTCCGGAGATTGTGCTGGGCGCCCTGTGCAGTCTCGCCCTCCCGGCCCTGCTTGTCGCAGTGGGATGGATGGTCCCGCTCGCCGGCGCGTGGTCGGCCGAAACCGGCCCCTGGGACGCCCTCACGGTGGTGAGCCGGACGCTCCCGGTGGTGCTGCTGGCGCTGGTCGTGGTGGCCGCGCTGGCCGTTGCGCGGTTCCTGTGCCGCAGACGCTTCACGTGGCCGCGGTTCCACGGCCGCCTGTTCGCGGCCACGATGCTGGCGGTCCTGCTGCCGACGCTGCCGCTGCTCCTGCTGGTTGTGCTTCAGTTTGCGGTGATGGACGGCCTTGAAGACGCGCTCGCGATGCTGGCCATGGGGGGTGGCGTCCTGGCTGGCGGCGGCGCGGCGCTGTACGTTCTCATCGCGCTGTATTTGGAAATCGCTCGCCGTGTTCCGGCCCTTCGCGAACGGTTTCTCACGATGATGCGCCTGAACCGGCACGAACCGGATCAAACCACCCCGGTTTCCAGCTGGATCACGCCGGGGGAAACACAGGAGGAAAAGCCATGAATCCACGAGGAAGTCCCGGACGCAGGTTGGGGGTACTGGTTTGCTTCGCCCTGTGCGCGGCGGGCGCGGCCGGCGCGCTCGACGTCGAGATCGCGTACCGGACCCGGTCGGACTCGCAGCAGGGGTTCTTCCCCTACGGCCACCAGTCCGCGCCGCTTTCGTACGACCCCCCGAAAGGGGAATGGAAGCTGCCCGATACGCTGACCGGCAAGCCCCTGTACGGCGCCATCGAATTCGGCGACCGTACGCATCTGATGGTCCTGGACCGGGAGAATGAATCGGACGATTTCTACACCCGCCTCCGGTTCGACGGAAACGGCAACCGCGACGTGACGGATGATCCGGTCCATACCGCCCAGTCCCGCCAAAGCGACAGGAACCGGTTCTTGAACGTCGAGCGCATCGCCGCCACCGTGATGCTGCAGGGGAAGGAACTCCCGTACCTGTTTGGCGTCCAGTTCCATGCCTACAACCAGAATGCGGATAGCGAACTGGACCTGCGGTACGTCAACTTCTACATCAGCAGTCACTCGGCCTACCGCGGGACGTTTACGCTGGACGGCGCCGCGTATGACGTGTGGCTGGGCGACGGCAACGCGAACGGCCGGTTTGACGACGTCTTCAAGGCGTTGCCGAACCGGACAGAAGGTCCCATCTACGGTATGGCGGACTCGCTCTTTCTCGCACGCGCGAACGAAGAGGTCGGGTATTCGCACAGCCAGTCGTTGGGGCGTCACCTGGTGATTGGCAAGCACGTGTTCGAGTCCGAGATCGACATTCCCGGCGGCGTCATGAGACTCACGCCCGTCGACGGGCCGCACGCGACGCTGTCGTTCCCCGCGGAGCTCGTGTCGCTGCAGGTGTACCAACCCGACACAAACGCGGTCGTCACCATCCTGCCGGAGGGCAAAAGCGCCCCGGTGCCGCCGGGCGCCTACCGCCTGCTGCGCTACCGGTTGCAGGGAGAAGATGCCGGAGATGCGCTATGGGAAGTCGTCAGCGCCGGTTCGGTAGACGGGCCCCTGGTCCAGGCGGTCGCGGGCACACCCGGCAAGATCCCCCTGGGCGAGCCGTTCGCGCCCAAAGTGACGGTGCAGTACTACGGCGTCAGAAACAACAAACCGCAGGCGCGTCTGGAATTCCGCGTCAACGGCAGCGGCAACGAGATCGTTTCTGACCTGCGTGTCGTGAACGGCAAGTCGAAGGTCAAGCTTTCGTCCAGTGACAGCAACCGGCCCGCCGAGCCCACCTACCGGATCGTGAACACGGAGGGCGAGGTGGTCGCCAGCGGCCGATTCGAGTATGGGTG
>ERZ795044.5254-NODE-5254-length-10507-cov-4.975794_pt1 | contig 10507 bp, 4 predicted proteins | sample MGYA00375128_ERZ795044 | MGnify/ENA primary metagenome ERZ795044 (study PRJEB30173, sample SAMN05720213) | anaerobic digester metagenome | isolation source: active sludge of municipal wastewater-treating anaerobic digesters | place: USA | collected 2014-12-22 ... | reverse complement strand
AAATCATTGCTCATTTCATAGCCCATCGCGACATAAGGAACACTAAAAAGGGTGAGGCCTAAGTAGAATATAAATGACCATAGTATGAAATAAATAAAATTGTATTCAACGCCATTGCTTCGATACAATTGCCACATCACAATAAAGGAGAGCCCCATAAGTATGGATCCAAAGAAAACGTATTGCCTTCGTCTGCCCCATTTGGATTTTGTATTGTCAGAGATGAAGCCCATAATGGGGTCTGTAAACGCATCAAATATTCTGGGAAAAAAGTATATCGTTCCCCACATCCATCCGGGAAAGCCCAGGTCTTGCACCAATACTACCATGAAGATACCCAACACGGCAGGGAACATTTGATTGGCTAGCATGCCCAGACCAAATGCTACTTTTTGACCAAACGGAACCTGATTTGTAATCGCAGACATGGTTTTTATTTTTTAGTGATCGTGAATATGATTTAAACTGCTCTCTTAGTCTTACTATTTGACAATCATTCTTACTTAGCGGGTGGTGCTTTCACTTCTTCCATAAGCTTTTTCTTGTCGCCATTATAAGTTTTGATAATCGGGTTTCCTCCTCGCGTCAGGTTCTTAAAAACACCTTGATCAACTAATTCCCAAAGCGGATATTTTGCTTCACCTTTAAGTGTAAAAAGTCCAAAGTGATTTTCTGAACCCTTTGGATTTTGTGCGTCTTTCCATTGCTCATCAAATCCTTCAAAATAAAAACAGGATATGCCTGCTGTGTTTGTCCAGTCGCGCATGTGTTTATAGTAGCGCCCTTGTTTATATTCATCCGTAGCGTGCGATCCTTCGGGACCATAAAATCCGTCTGACTCAGATGCCCAACCGGTTTCGCCAATATGTAAAGGCTTATCGATTCCCAGATTCTTGATATAACTTGCCACAGAATCATATTGATCTTTCGCAAATTCCTTCGCACGAATCATAGCCCTCTCAACCTTTTCAATTTCTGATAGGCTTGCTTCTTCTGCAGGCACGCGCCAGAAGGCAGGATTGTAATGTGTGTTATGATAAGGATATGTATGCATGGAAACATAATCCACTGCCTTGATTAGTTTTTCAAGATCTTCGGTGTGATAGCTAGAATCTCCACCTCCCCAGGAAGCAAAATCATCGGAGCAGGTAATCCAAAGTTCCTTTGGAAGTTTATTGGCAGTTTTTAAAGATTGCAGGTGAGTGACCCACTTAAGTATTACGGAAGGTTGCACATAATAACTGGCGGCCCACCGAACCATTGCCTCATTGCCAACGGCCAGAATTTTAATAATGTCCGGATATTGATTTGCGAGCGCAACGGCCCTGGCAATTTCTCCTTCGTTTTGTTCACTTTCCACATCGTGATCCGGAGTTTGATCTGTCCATGCATTTTTGCAATCTATCCACGCGCCTAACATCACATACATTTCAAAATCAGGATTTTCAGTCTTAAGCTCACGGATGGCTTTAAGCACATTTGATGCGTGCGCCATTTGAACGTTATAGGTCCTCAATATTCTGATTCCCATGGCGGATAAAATTCGGATATCCTCTTTAAGCTCTTCCACCGTAGGCTGTATTGATCTTGATTTTTGACGATAACCTTCATACGATATAGCCATGTATTCCGGATTACCTAAGATATCTTTTGCTGTCACTTCTTTTTTAGTTTGTTGATTAGTTTCTTCCTTTTGTTTTGTGCTGCACGCTAAGCTTATCAAGACGATTACACCTGCAATGCATATTTTCGATACTGACTTCATGCCATTTTATTTGTTTATGGGTATGTCAATTTCATTTCTTGCCTGATTCGTTATACCGTAATCCAAATCCAATAGGAAAGAGTGGCTCAATGGAACCATCCCAAAAATTAGGACCATACTTACCTTGATAATCTTCTTCTGATTTTGGCCAGGAGTGTGGAAGTTTCCCCTTAAAGTCATACTCACCAAAAAGTACTTCGGCAATGCCATCGCCTTCTGAGCCTGGAAACCAGGCCGCTACGAAAGCATCAACTTGTTCAAGTTGTTTTGTTACTACCAGTGGCCGCCCTGAAATGAACACTACCACAGTCTTTATTCCTTTCCAAGCGTACGTATCAATCAGGGTTTGATGAGCCTCGGTTAATGTAAGCTGATACTTATTCATTACTCCTCCAATGTCACCAAAAAACTCTGCGTAGGGAGTTTCGCCCACTACAATCACCGCGATATCTGCATCATCGTTTCCGGAGCCATCTTTATTATAGACTACTTCACCTTTTGAAAATTTTCTGATGCCTTCCAGAATGGTCGTAGCACCCGCATAATTTTCTGTCATACCTTGCCAGTTCACCGTCCATCCTCCAGATTGTAATCCTGAGTTGTCAGCAAACTCACCAACTACTACGATTTTGGCGTTCTTCTTTAATGGCAATACACTATTCTTATTCTTGAGCAAGACGAGTGACTCGCGCACTGCTTGTCGTGCCACATCGCGATGTGCTTGAATTCCAATCTTTGAAATAAGTGTTGCATCCGGAAAAGGGTTTTCAAACAGACCAATCCTAAATTTCTGTCTCAATATTCTGCGAACTGCATCATCAATTCTTTCTTGCGGTATGATGCCACTCAACACACCGTTTCGCACGCCATCTACATACATGTTAAAGTCGCCTTCAACCGCCATTACTACATCCACACCAGCATTAATAACATCTGTTCCGCCAAAGCGGGAATATGCCTTCCAGTCGGAAACAACGATACCTTCAAATTTCAACGAACCTTTTAATACATCGGTAATCATAGTGCGGTGTGCATGCATCGGCACGCCATTCAAACTGTTGAAAGAAGCCATGACTGATCCGACACCAGCTTCAACAGCTGCACGATAGGGTGGTAGTAATCGTTCGTATACTTCTTCCTGACTTAACGTGGTATTTCCGCCTTCTACTCCAAAATCGGTTGCACCGTCACCAATAAAATGCTTGGCTGTGGCAATGAGTGATACAGGTTGGCCGGGCAGGCCTTGATGACCACGCACGGAAGCTATCGTTAACTCCGTTATGATGTCCGTACTTTCAGAAAATGCCTCATACACACGACCCCACTTTTCGTTGTAAGGAATTGCAACGCAAGGAGAGAAAACCCAGTTGAATCCTGTAGCTCGTGCTTCAATCGCAGTAATGGCTGCTGCATCTTCAACCAGTTTGGGATTGTTTGCCGCACCCAAGCCGATGTTGTGGGGAAAAATAGTTGCCCCTGCGTACGTATTTTGACCATGCACCGCATCCACACCAAAGAACATGGGAATTCCCAATCGAGTGGACAGCGCTAACTTCTGAAGTTCAGTAAATTTTGCTTGCCACTCCGCAGCATCATTGCCGGGCGTTGGTCCTTGTGTGTGGATAATCGAGCCGATGAATTTGGTTTTTATTTCATCGATGGTAATATCATCAAAGTGTCGCACTTGTGTCATCTGACCGATTTTTTCATCCAGGGTCATTTGCGCAAGCAAGGATTCAACTTTTTGCTCCAGGGCCAGATCCGTTTTGATTTCTTTATTCATCCGTACTACCTTAAATTATCTTGTTTAATCTGAACAACGATTCGGGTTATATCTCCGGTTCTGGCAAATAATTTCTGACTAAGCGTTGTATCAAGATTTAATTTTTTAAAAGTGGAGACTTCCTTACCCGATATTATTTCCAGTGCATTTTCAGAAGCAAGTTTGTACACCACCGGAACCTGACAATAGGTAAAACACAATGACTTCTCTTCCACGGGCAATTCATTTGTCTTTCCATGTACATCGATATAATGAAAGAGTTGCTTCTCAGTCAGGAACTCAGATGTTCTCAGCAAACTGGGATCAAAACACAGTTGCCCATCTTTTACAAACACGCCCAATTCTCCAAAACGTGATAAAATATCTTCTTTTACCTGACCGGTCATTCCCGGTTGTTGAACGCCTTTGCCAAAAGGAGTGTGGGAATAGGGATCTGTTGGGAAAGCTCCATAACGTGATGGAGATTTATGAAGACCGATGCCTTCGTTGATTTCATAATAATGATTTACAAGCCTGCTGATTAGTGCTTCATTTTCGTGACGTTCGATTGCCGTCAGGCAACATTCCTGCGCGGCCAGCAACAGTTTGGATACCATGTGCCAGTAAATGGAACCCAATCCTTCATAGCCAAAAAATGTACCCGATCTTCCCGTAAATGTCTTGTGGTTAAAGACGCCTTCGAATATCTCGAATACTACTCTTTTGTCTGACTCATTGAATTCTGTGTTTATGGTAAGTCCATTTAACGCACTTCGCAGGTCATTGGCATTTTTAAAATTTCCATTGAAGTGAAAGCCACCGTTGATATCTTTCTCTATGATTTGTGTATTACCTTCAGCGATAAGAGTCTGTAGTATCGATGAGTTGGAAACAGCGTTGGGAGGTATCGTATTCTTATCAAGAAACCCTTTTAAATTCTTATTCGGATAAAGTATGTAGCTATTCTGATCTTGTCGGTAAAGTTTACTGCTTCTCAGGCTGTCTAGTAAATTCAACGCTTCAGCGGAGGATAAATAACCTGAGCTTAACACAGCAACCTGGCCCTCTAACATTTCACTCAAATAAGAAACTGAAATCTCCTGCTGATTTTCAACCGTCATCAGATTATAAGAATGATAGAGGTTGTCCTGTCTTTTGTTTGCACGAATGGTGTGCTCTGAATAAGCAACGCACAATTGAGTAAAATGAAGTAGGTCCTTTACTTGTATTGCGTTTTGCTTGCTGCTAAACGAGTGCTCATAAATATGAAGTCTGTATTGACTGGCGGCCAATCCTAAACCATCTGTTATTTTTTTGCGATCCTTATTGCTGAACGCACCTGACAGCAGGTGCTGATTGTTACCAAGTGTTTCGGACATGCTGTGAAAAAAGGTCACTAACTCTTCCGAAATGCTTACGTCCTTAATGGCTGTTCGTTGAAGAATTTCATGGAAGAAAGTTAAAAACCTTCGGAGGTAGCACAAGGTCACCAGGGATACTCCATTTCCAACCAACGCGTTGTTGGCATCATTCCATTCGGGCCGCTGTGTATTCATCCATATGCCACCCTCAGGAATGAAATTGGACATCTTGGCTAACACCGTGGCTAATATCTTTTCAATGAAGTTGACATGATATATTGAACCCTGCTTATCCTGAATCAAGGCACTGTCTGATCCCATCGCTTGCCAGCGTTCCTGTATTTTTTTATCAAGCTGGTGGTCAAAATCAATGGTGTCCTTAGGATTTTTTAATAGCTCTTCGTAACGCTTGATTTTGTAAGGCACATTGGCGTAAACAAAGTCATGCTTTTCAAAATAGCTTTCTAACCTGCCCGGGTAATGGTTCTCAATAAATTCCAGAAACTTCAACAGATAGATGATTTGATGATCGCCCCAATAGCCGATGTATGACCACGGATCATCCGGTTCAATTCTTTCCCAATCCATACCATGTTTGGTTATCCGGTAAGGATTATAGCCATCAAACGTAGAGGCATTCAGGAATTTGAAAATCATGCCGTCTATGAATCCTGGATAGGAATGCACTAATGCTTCCCAATTCTGAAAAATATCTCTCCAGTTTCCCTGGTAGTCAAGGATTTTAGAACCGTCTGATTCGTTATACGTGTTGATGGAAAACTGATTCCAGGGTCGGCTGGGATCACCATGCCTTCGGCTGAACTTTAGTGGTAAATACTCTGTGCACAATCTTCTGAAATCCGCATCATTCGATTGGGATATCAATTCCTTAATGGTGGCGAGTGAAATCTGTTGCGGAAGACTTCCACTTATTTTTTGCCAGTACTCAAAAACCTGTTTATTGGTTTTGGAGAGATAATGAGATACGTCTTTTTTTTCAAGCTGGTAGTTCTCGTCAAATATGCCACCCCGCATGATATTGAAAAGTGAATTGGCGAAGTGCCTCGTATCCCGTAATGTATCGTTCGTCAATTGTAACCCATCAGCCGCGGCATTGAGTTGTATCAATTGTTCTGTTCCTGCTTCAACGTCTGCATTTACCTTTAGCGCGAGTTGCTTATCATTTTTAATACTAGTTGAAAGTGATATGAGTTGAGATACGTTGACATTGACGTTCGCCATGATCAGCCACTCCTTATTCTGGCCCGCTGAAAGTGAAACATCTACATTCACAAAGTAAGCTCCCTTTTCTGCTTTGATATCAGTCTCTTCCTTAATGGACAGACCTTTTCTGAAATTTTCGAGTTGTAATGATGAGAGCAGATGTTTGGGATACTCTAGACCAAGCGACCAAGCTATGTTTGCTTTTAATGCTTCACTCGGTTCAGGTTTATCAACGATAATCGCGCTAAGAGCAAAGATTCCGATCCCGCTTTCTTTTTCAAGCTCGTTGCGTTTATAGGCATCTACCAGATTGCTGCGCTGAGTTTGCAACATACTGCCAACTCCATAGGGCAAAATATTTTGTAAACCATCCAGGATAGAGACATCAACCTGTCTCGAACTATTATTTATTAGTCTGCTTCTTTTTACAAAACCATAGGAGTGACTTGTGCTCCATTGATATTGAAATGTCAGGTTTAGATCATGGTTGATCTCTTCAAAGAGTATCGCATTGCCATACACATTCTTATAGAGATTTCGCTGAGTGTTGTATTTGCCTGTGTTTCTTACCGAAAATGGTTCCCACACAACAGACTTACCTTCTTGCTTTACCTGAAAAACTGATTTCGATCCTGTGTTTTCGGCTGACTCTGTAATCTTATCATCTGTTTCATAAGGGAACAAAGCTACTTCTGCATTTTTTCTGCCTGCACTTAATCCACCATTGCTGCTTATAAACAACCAATGATTTGAGCTGCTGACTATACTCATAAAGAATGGTCGCATGCTGTCGACATTCAGAATCTGAAAGTAAGCTTGGTTGTCTACATAAACCTCCCTTAACAAAGTCTCTTCGGCAGTAGTAACATGTTTCATTCAGGCTATCTTTTATATGTGTAAAAGATCATAAAATAGGCCGGGTTTTTATACCCGACCTACCCAATAAATCATTGCTAAGAACGCAACACCTATGGATTAATTTTTACGGATACATTGTCGAAGAAAGCTTCAACTTTACAACCTGGATTGGCACCACAATCAGCCTTAAGTTGCACAGTTATACCACCACTCACATCAGAGCCAACTGTTGTCGTGTAACTTTTACTGGTCCATGTATTATTTGGGAAAAGTGGACCACCACCTAGGATTTCAGCTTTTGAAGTACCACCACCACTTAGTTCCGAGAAGAGTTCAACAAAAACCACTCCACCTGCACCAGCTACAGATCCATATAAATCGAATGTGACGGTTACTGATGCGCCCGGAGTAATTGTGCCGATTCCGATATTTGCATTTTTAACAACTGGGAATGAAGCAGGGCCACCACCAGCCGGAACTTCGGCTACAAGTAGGCCAGAATAGGTACCGGTTTTAGCTTGAGCATTGGTAACCGCAAAAGTGCCATTGTTATCTGTTGCAAAGGAGGTCCAACCGTTGGTATTTCCTGTCTCAAAGTCACCATTAACAACTAACTCACCTCCAGCAGGAGGAGGGCTACCGGCACCTTTGTAGAAGTATATATTGTCTAAGTATATATCAAAAGGTGTTGTGTTAGCAGAACCATTACCGTTGAACTGACCGTCAAATTTCAATTCTTTAACAGCGTTCCAGGTCATACCTGTAAAACTGCTAATCGGCAGATCAACACTATTCCATGCACCTGGAGTAAGTGGTACATTAACAAGTACTTCTGCAACGCCACCATTGTTGATTGGGCTTACTTTTACTAACCTATCTGTGCCGGAAGCCACCCAAATGTCTACATGTAAAAAATTCATAGCAGAAGCGTCTAGATCACCTGCAAGCTGGGTGCCTTGGTAATTGAAATTGGGGTAAGCTAGTACCAGGTTACCATTGCCTGGATCGAAGGAAGGGTTAACTAGCCCGAAACCACTTTGACCCCAGTTGGGATTGTAATTGATGCCTGCAAGGTTAGTGTAAGGCGCCCCTCCATATATGGATATTACATCACCTGCAGTGCGTGCTGGTGGAGTAGGAGCAGCGGTTGTTGGTCCACTTGGCGTTCCTGTTCCATACAGCTTAAGGTCATCAAAATAAACTGTGCTCGCGGTCGCTCCCTCAAAATCAGCAAATAAAACTATTCTATCATATTTGTTGCTTTGGCTAGCTGCAAAATCGAAAGTCAACTCTTCCCAAACATTAGCTTGAGCTACGGTTTTTAATACTTCTGTAGCAATTCCACTATTAGTCTTGTCTTCAAGTTTCAATAAAACTTTAGATCCGGCTACAGCCGAATACACTTTCATTTTGAAACCTGAATTGGTATTAAAATTAAATTTAGCGTCTACAACAATCTGATTATTACCGTAAAGGTTTCCTGCAGTTTTTACACTTTTTCCGACAAAACATGAAGTGTTTACAGTATTCGCGATATTAGGATTTGCGGCATAGACATACCCCGCATTATCATTGATAATAGCAGAACCGGGGTCAGTTTTGAACGTCAGATTGAAATCTGCAGCGCTAAGTGACTGTGCCGTTTCGGCTGTACAAGGAGTTGCAGCACCCTCTACTAACTTAACATTGTCGATAACAACTACTCCAACCGCTGCACCCATATCAAACAATACACGACTGTTTGCTCCTCCAAAGGCTACGGCAGAAAGTTCAAGTGTAAATGTTTGCTTCGTGGTTGTTAGGTTTACTGATTTACTATCGTTCGTAAACGGATCAACACTCAATCCAATACCAGCAAGCATAGTGCGCGCACGATCCGATGAGGCTTCGAAGGATAGTATATAATTTTTGCCTTGCACAAGCGGAAGCACTTGACTCAGATTGACATTGAATGCATCTCCGGCAGTTGCCACGTTTACAAAATTAAAATTAGTGCCTCCTTCGTTTAGTACATTAAATCCATTGCCAGACCATGCCTCCGTGGTACTGCTAAAAGCACCATTGGTGAGCAATCCATCTTCAAATGCAGTAACTATTACTGATCGGGTAACCGGAATAGCTGCATTACCTGCTGCATCGCTAACATTATAGGTGATCACATAGGTACCAGGAGTAGCTGTATTTACAGCATCTCCACCCTTCACTATGTTTGCTGTAACATTACCATCCAGGTTATCATTCGCAGTAGCTCCTTTATCAGTGTATGGATCTCCAACGGTAAGATTGATTGTTGCGTCACCCGTGAGTGTAATGATAGGTTTCGTTGTGTCAACAGTTACGGGTAGGGTAACTGTAAAAGTATTTTGAGACGTGGCTGTACCGCCTGCACTGTTTGAGGCTGTCAATTTTACCGTGTACGTACCTGTTTCATAAGTGTTTGTAGGCTCAAATAGAGTCGAGGTTGTTCCATCGTTCAAGTCCCACAAATAACTGGTCGCATTTGTGGATGTGTTTTTGAATGTAACAACACCGGTGGCGTTATCAACAGTTTGAGTGAAACTTGAAGTGACCTCAGGAATTGGTTCAGGGTCGTCCTTACAAGATAGCACGAAGATTGTTACGAGAACAATTGATGCCCTCATCACATGGTTGAATAATTGCTTCATCATTTTTGGTTTAGTTTGTTTTAATTATTTATACACTCGCACATAATCAACCAGCATAGTTTGAGGAAAAACGGTCTCACTATTGGGTGATCCTACAAAACTTCCGCCTACCGCCATATTTATTAAAATGTAGAATGGTTTATTAAACACCCATTCACCCGGAACATCAGCAGGAGTTATTTGATTATATAATACATTGTCCACATAAAAATTTACATATTCCTTTCCCCATTCAATACCAAACACATGAAAGCCGGTATCGAAACGATCATTCTTTAACTCATAACTTTTTGAAATGGATTGACCGCCTGAATAACCTGGACCATGCACAGTGCCGAGCATTATAGTAGGCTGTTGTCCGCGAAATTCCATAATATCTATTTCGCCTGCACCGGGCCATGGATTTGTATCGATGTCGGCACCTAACATCCAGAAAGCCGGCCAGATACCCTGACCCCAGGGTAGTTTAATGCGTGCTTCGAACCGACCATAGGTTTGCTCAAATTTTCCTTTAGTTAAAAGTCTTGCAGACGTGTAGGCAGAACCATTAAATGATTCCTTTATAGCAGTGATCTGCAAAAAACCATCTTTTACGGTAACATTCTCTGGCCGATTTGTGTAGTACTGCAACTCATAATTGCCCCAACCATTTTGGCCAGTGCCAATGTCATACCCCCAGAGCGCGCTATTGGGTGCGCCATTGGTGTCAAACTCATCTTGTATAACGAGTTGATTTAAGGTTGTTACGGTTTGTTCATAATCCGAACAACTTAGGATGATAGCAACCATGCCGGCAGCAAGAAAACGCGGCCATAGCTTTTTGTGCATTTCAGGTTTAAATTGATCTCGCTGATTCATTGTGTGTAACATT
>ERZ795044.5247-NODE-5247-length-10515-cov-6.244646_pt1 | contig 10515 bp, 8 predicted proteins | sample MGYA00375128_ERZ795044 | MGnify/ENA primary metagenome ERZ795044 (study PRJEB30173, sample SAMN05720213) | anaerobic digester metagenome | isolation source: active sludge of municipal wastewater-treating anaerobic digesters | place: USA | collected 2014-12-22 ... | reverse complement strand
GTTAGTTATACTCCTCAGGATAGTACACAAATGCTGTTCATTAAAACGGATTCAGCAGGTCTCACAGGCTGTCATGAAGAACTGGTTGCTCCTGCCACAAGTTCGGATACGATGGATTACAGAGCATCAGGATTTATTCAAAGCAGTGGTATTACCGTAACATCACTTTCGATAACGGAGACTTCAATCACCACAGTAAATAATGATGCATGCCTTTTTGCTGAAATTGAAAAAGGAAATTTAGCAAACGAAGATCTGATTTCTGTTTATCCTGTACCTTTCACTACGGAAATAAATATTGATACAGAAAATTTAAAAGGAAATAGCTTTAACGTTCAGCTGATAAATTCAAGTGGACAAATTGTTCTCTCGGAAACTTATTCTTCCGGGATAAAAATTAAAACAACAGAACTTTCAGCGGGATTTTATTGTGTAGTTGTTTCGGGAACAGAAGATAGAGTAGTAAAAAGAATGCTAAAAGTAGCAGACAATTAATACGAATCAGAAATTTCATCTTATTTGCGATTAATACTGTTCAGGTTATTTATTTCAAGTCTCTAGTTTACTTTCGTGATAAACTGTCTGGTCGCTCCATTAGAGTTCGACAGTCTTATCATGTATTCTCCGGGCTTCAACGAACTTCCTTTGTTGTATGTAAACGTGTTGTAGCCTTTCAATGAGTATTGATAAGTCTTGAATATTGATTTTCCTTCCTTCGAAAGTATTTCAATTGCTACATCGCCATTGCTCTCTGCATAATATTCTGCAGTAACCATAGAGTTGAAGGGATTTGGTCCGACACGCTGAAGATTTACAGAAGATGCTACAGATTCTCTGGCTCTTAAGTTTACTCTCTCAACATTGCTGAATGTGTTTTTTCCTTCAAAGTTTATTTGTCTCAACCGATAGTAAGATGTTCCTGACATTGGTTTATAATCGACGAACTGATAGCTTTGTTGTACCTGTGAATTTCCTGCACCTTTTATTGTTGAAATTGAAGTGAAGTCGTTGCCATTATCTGATCTTTCAATTGTGAATGACTCATTGTTAATTTCACAAGCCATTTCCCAGTTAAGTTCTACACGCTGATTTTTAGATCGTGCACTGAAATAAACCATATCTGTAGGTAATGAATTCGCAGATGTAGATGTAATTCCGAAGATTCCCAATTGTGATACATCGCGTCTGACAACAATTGGATTTTCATTAGTGCCAAGCGCTTTCTCGTGTTTTCCAATTGCTCTCCATGGACTGGAAAGATCTTCGCGTTGACTAATGTGCAGTTTCTCGAAATTCTGAATTCCTGGAAATCCTGCAGCAGATAAACTTATATCGAAAGTTCCACCTTCGTAGCCATTTCCCGGAATTAAATTCCAATACGCATATCCTGCATTCATGCAAACATCGCCACCGTCTGTCATTGGTAATCCAATCTTATTTACATTTCCAATTCCCAGGTTGCAGAGAATTGTTCCACCTCTTGCAGGTGATATTTTGTATACGATACTTGCAGGATTCTCCGTGTTTTGATTTCCAACGGGAAATTCTACTTTGCCAATTGTAGTCGAACTGATCCATCTCCGGAAATTTCCCTGGATGTACCCATGTTCTCTTTTCAGACTTCCGATAGAAATTTCATTTTCACCAAGAGTCAGCAAATTTTTTCCTGTGATTATTCTGCCTGATTCAAGAATTAATTGGTTGCTTACAACAAGTGAAGAGTTTAATTTACAATTCTCCTCATTGCTTACATTTAGTGCATACACAACCGAAGGCAAACCGGTTCCTGTTTGTTGTTCAACACCGCCATTGTAAGTATAAGTAGCCCGTGGGCTGAAATTTCTGGCTCCTTGATTCTGTATGTTCCCACTCATTTCTGATTTTGCTATTCCTTCAGGTGAGCCAATCATTAATCCAGCTCCGGCACTTAAGTTGAAATCTCCGTTTCCTGTAAGAATATAATTGTCCATTCTTAATGTTGATCCCGGCTTTACATTGTAGTCAATTCTGTTTTTGATATTGCTGTTCGCAACAATGAACTGAACCTTTTTCATTCCTGAAAAATTGAGTTCAGCGCCCTTTGATCCTGAAATTTCAGTTATCAAACCATTTCCATTTACAGAAAGATTACCAAGTAAATTAATAATTCCTTTTGTTGCTGATGGAGAAGCATTCATATTAATTATTCCACCGGTGATATTTAAATCGCCACCAACAGTCAAACTTGAATTCATCTCTGAATTTCTGCCATTGAATGTCAATTCACCTGAATTTAAAACAACATTGCCGGCAACATTTACCTGGTTTGAACCATTTGGATTTATACATACAGTTCCACCCAGAATAAATAAATTTCCATTAAGTTTTATTTCATTTTGCTTTCCTGATTTATCAAAGAAGATATCTCTTGTTCCGGTTGAACTGATATAAATATCATTCTGAACTTTTGAAATTGTGGTTCCAAGATCTACCGGAATGTTTTGTGCAGTGCAATTCCATTTGAAGTTGCCAAAGTTTTGATCAAGGTTTTGTGGCAATAGCATACTTACACCTGTTACTTCACAATAAGAATTTTTTTCCCAGTTTGCTATTGGAAGTGCACCACCATCGAATGTATGTTCATAGGTTGCTTTATCCTTAACTGTTATATGGTCTCCATCAACTTGCATCTTTCCGCCATTATTGACGAACTTTCCTGTGATAAAGACTTTTCCCTGAAGATCGAAAATTCCATCAGTAGCAAGTGTGCAATTATTGATCTCTGCTTGCGCGTCTTTTGATATTTCTATTTCGCTAGTAATTTCAAGGTTTCCTTTAACAATAAGATCGCTGCCTGAACCATTGGCAATTTTTAATGAACCTTTTTCAACGACCAGTTGTGCACCTTCAGAAACTAATATCTGATCAGCAGTAATTTTTGTGTTGATTATAACACTATGTCCCTCACGGATCTCTATTACATTTGAAGAAGCGGTAGGTGAGTTGTCGGAAATAACCCATTCCGATCCATCAAACGTTTCCCATATTCTTGGTGTGTGCCAGTTTCCTGAACTCACTGTCCGATAGTCACCTTGAAATGCAGCCTTTGCACTATCACTATGACCGATCTGAAAATAAATTAACAATCCTGTGATTGCAGCGGCCATTATTGAAGAAGTGCCAATGAAGATCTGCTTTGCAGTTAATCGCTGACGTTGCGTTTGACGTTGTCTGCTTCTTCTGACTCTCTTTAAATCCGGATTTGTTTGATAGGACTTCATGGTAATCTCTTATTATTTTGAGATTTTTTACGCCCATGCGCGCGGATAAATTCACTTAACTATGCGTTCTCATCTCAATTGTAAGATTGTCGCACTTTTCCCCCAAATACAGATAATTCCACCGGAAAAGAATACAAAACATGTATTTTTCGCTTAAAAATTGTATTCTATTTATGTAAGATATTATTCGGATTGCATCAAAAAACTCATTTTTCACAAAAAAGCCTCAAATTGTCCCTGATTTTTTTAAGCCTATTAAAGTACTATATAATTGCAATAGAGTTTTTCTGATGTAATTAAAAAAAGAAAATCATTATTCAATCAACTCATCAATCCTGTCAAACTTATCTTCCGTATACCCGCCATTGGTTCTGTAAATGATCCTGGCATCTTTGTCAAGTAAAAACAAATACGGAATTTCCCCGCTAGTCATCTTTAATGAAGAAATTAATTGTTCTGTATTCGATTCACTGAACAGGACATGAGGTCTCAAATCTGATTGCGCAGTTTCCCTGAATTTACGTTTCATGTTTTCTGCAAACATCTGGTTACTGCCTTTTACTAACGGAATGAAGAAGACATTTACGTCATACATATCATCCATAATTCCTGTCTTGGCAATAAATTTCTGATAAACCGGATCGAGCCATGTTTCCAGATCTTTCTGGGCCTTAGTTGATGATGCAAAACAAAGAAGGGTGTATTTACCTTTTACATCTGCAGGCATTGTGATCCGTTTCTGATCTATTGTCTGCCCGGTGATATTATCTATTTCTTGTGATTTACCTTCTATTGAAAGTAGGCTCAAACCGATTACTATTAATAAATACCGCATATGATTTTTATTTAGACTATGCAGGAATCTTGCCACGGTTTTATTATTCTTTCTTAGATTTAAAATCCTTTAGCCGATCAATAAAATTTTCAGCCCATGAAAATATTTTTTTCTCCAGAACTGATTCCTGCTTGGTTATCAAACGGTGCACGATTATGGATATTGTGGCCATTATCCCACTTTTCAGAAAATCACCTTTCACAAAGTTTATTCCTGTAACATTGGAAAGAGCCCTGATTGCTATATTTTCAGGTTTAAAATCATCACGCACTTCTTTGAATTTTGCTTTCAAATTTTCTTCCTTTTTATCCAGCTCTACCTGAAGACGCAAAATTTCTTTTCTCAGCTGATTTGAGTTCTCTATCTTACTCATCTTCTTTTAACATTTTATGGATTATGGCATTTGAAATAGGTTTTTTTATCCAACTCTCCCGGGCCAGATAAACTATTAACCCTATCGTAAGATATATTCCGGCTACTGTTAAAAATCCTGTTGAATAATGTCCGGTTTTTTCTGAAAGATAAAATGCCAAAGCAACACTGCCAAACAAAAATACCATGGTGAAAAAAAGTAGGAGCAATAGTCCCGTAACTGCAGAACCTGCTATCTCACTGCTTTTTTCAACAGCTTGCAATTTCGCAAGCTCAATCCTTGTTTCCAGATATTCTTTCGAATCTGCAAAAAGATCTTCAATATTTTTGTTCTCTTCCATGGATTCTAAGATAGACTTAATTTTTTAGTTTACTCAACTTTTCAAAATTCAGGATATAGATCTGCTTTTCTCTGATATCTATTAATTTCTCTTCTTTGAAATCTGACAAGGTCCTGATCACTGATTCTGTGGCTGTACCAACAATGCTCGCAAGATCTTCGCGACTTACAGAGAATGGTGTTTTCTCTCCATTTTTCTGATAACGTTCCTGCAAAACAAGCAAAGCATCGGCTACTCTTTTGCGAACAGAATTGTAAGCAAGATTGATCAAACGTTCTTCAGTTTCCTGTAAATTGTTTGAAAGCATGCGAATGAATTTGGCTGCAACATCTCTGTTACTATATAATAATGCAAAAAAGTCTGTCCGGGGAATAATTGAGATCTCACATTCTTCCAGCGTTTCAGCAGACTCTTTGTATTCTGCATTCTCGATGAGATCAGAATAACCAATAAACTCACCTTGCTGATGAATTCCTGTGATCAGCTCTTTACCGTCTTCATGAGTCTTAAATGTCTTGAGCTTTCCTTTGTTGATGAAAACAATTCCATTTGGTTCATCACCTTCCATGTAAACCATTTCTTTCTTACGGAAGTGAAGCACTTTTCTGTCTTTCGAAAGTTTTTCTAATTCTCCCAAACCTTTCGCAGCCGCAAGGAATTCGTCGAGCCCTTCAACATTTTTACTGAACTCTTTTTTGAAAAGAGCATTCTTTTTTAATCTTGTGTCAACTGCATTCAGCAATTCCATTTCTTCAAATGGTTTTGTAATGTAATCGTCAGCACCCATACTCATACCTTTTCGCAAGTCAGATTTTTCTGCCTTTGCTGTAAGAAATATAAATGGAATTCCCGCAGTGGATGCATTTTTTCCTAATAGATAAAGAACTCCGTATCCATCAAGGTCCGGCATCATAATGTCGCAGACGATCAGATCCGGAATTTCTTTCAAAGCAGCTTCTACACCTGCTTTGCCGTTAGCGGCTGTTGAAACTTTATAGTTTGCCAGTTCAAGGATCTCAGCGGTGTTTTCCCGCATTTCCTGATTGTCTTCAATCAGAAGAATTTTTTTGTCAGTATTCATTTGTTTGGTAGTGTTATTTTAAAAGTAGTTCCTTCGTTTTCTGAACTCTTCAGTGAAATATTTCCGTTTAGTTTATTTACATAACGTTGAACAATATTCAGACCCAATCCCGTTCCTTGTATTGCAGTAACATTGGCAGCCCTGAAAAATCGTTCAAACAAATGTTGTTGATCGTCTTTGGGAATGCCAATTCCGTAATCAATTATTGTAATGCTGATCTCAGAATCATTTATAACTTGAAAGTCAATTTTAGAGTTCTCAGGTGAATATTTAATCGCATTGTTGATCAGGTTGATCAGAATATGACGCATCAGTGTTTTGTCAACTACTGCTTCGGTTTCTCCCGTATAGCTCAAAATTATATGCTGATCAGGTTTTGAAACAGATTGCATTTCTTCTGTAATATCCTCGCAGAATTGTTTAAAGTTTAAAGTTTCATACCTTATTTCTACTTTTCCTGCTTCAAGCTTTTCAAGAGATAGAAAGTCGTTTAAGATATCAGTCAGATTTTTTACCGAACCTTTGATACGCTCAATATGTTTTTTTCTTTTGTCCAGTAAGGAATTGTCATCATACTTGCCAATAAGTGATACGGATGTTAAAATTGTACTCAAAGGAGTCCGGAATTCATGCGAAGCAATAGAAACGAATTTCGATTTCATTTCATTCAACTCTCTTTCTTTTTCAAGTGAAATAAGAATTTCTTTTTCTGCTTTCTTTACTTCCGTTACGTTTTGAAGAACAAGCAAGATCTCTTTGATAAATCCTTTTGCGTCGGGTAGGGGGACAGCGTTGATCACATAATGCTCATCATTAAGACTTACATCGATGTGTGTGCTTTCCCAATTGAATACGTTTAAGAGTTTTGCTTTATCGACATCCGTGAAATTAAATACATCCAGCGAACTTGTTTTTTTTCCTTTCAGTGTATCTCTTTTCAAACCGAGATTGTCGAGTTCTTTTCCATCGATGAAAACAATATTGAATTCTCTGTTTGTTACACAAATTATTCCATCAGGAAAATTTCTGGCAATGGTGCTATACAATCTTTCACTGTCCCGCAAAGCTTCCTCGATCTTCCGGCGTTCGAACATTTCTTCATGAAGATTCTTATTTACTTTTTCCAGTGAATTATTTGCCGATTCAAGTTCTTTTGTTCTGTCAAGAACTCTTTGCTCTAATTCTTCCTGAGCTTTGTTGATCTGGTCGTCCTGCTTCTTTCTTTCAGTAATATCAATAATAAAACTGATTACGAATAATTCATTTTTATTTCTGAATGAACTTAAACTGATCTCTACAGGAAACTCATCGCCATCTTTTTTCTTTGCAAACAAATTCATTCCTTGACCCATTGACCGGTTATGAAGTTCCTTATAATATCCCTTCCTGTGATCAGAATGTTTATGAACAAATTTTTTGGGAATCAGATCTTCAATTACCATTCCCTGAAGTTTACCTCTTTCATATCCGAATTGCTCGCAGGCACGCGGATTCGCCATTACTATCTCGCCTTTGACATTACTGATAATTATTCCTTCAGTAGCATGATTGAACATTGCATTTAAATTCTCGGTACTCTTTATTAAATTTTCCTGAGATTGTTTGTATTTGATAATTGCATATGTAAACGCCCAGATAAACAGAATCGGTAAAATGAAAAATGGTAGGCTTTCAAAAGAATATTCCAGATTGTTATTCAGAAAATAACCAAGCATGATCAAAACACTCATGATCACACTTACATCAAAAGTACTTCTGTTGCCGGGTGACCAGATCGTCAATAAAACAATCAGTGAATAGACAAATTCAATATGGTACTGTGAAGGAGTGATCAGAGATAATCCAAACAATGCCACACTGGCAATAATGCCTATTATCTGAATTTTCTTTTCTTTCATTTACTGATTCTCAAATATTAACTACAAATTAAGACCCCAAATCTAATTTTCAGTTCGCTGAATTAACATGCTATGAATCCTATACAAATATGATGAATATCATGTAATGTAGCAATAAGCAGAAGTAATTTCGTCTTTCTAATAGAATAAATTGATGACCCTTCCTATTTCAACCCAGTTAAAGAAGATTTTAGTGCCGCTTGACTTCTCTGAAACTTCACTTCATGCAATGAAATATGCAGCTTCATTGGCTTTGAAACTCAATTCGGAAATTGTATTATTTCACACTGTTGGAGTACCTGTGGTTACCAGCGGTGACATGGTTTTCACTACTGATGTTTCTGCCCTTCAGAAGGATGCTATCGTTCAATTGGAAAAAGCAAAGGCTGAATTACTGAATATTGGCCACAAATTAAACGTTTCAATCAGCTTGGCAATCGGTGTTCCGGCTAATGAGATCAATCTCAAATGTAAGGAGGATGGAATCGACCTCGTTATCATGGGTTCGGATGGTACATCGGGAGTAATTGAAGTGGTTTTTGGAAGTGTCACAAGATCTGTAATTGCAAATTGCCCATGTCCGGTTCTGACAGTTCCTTTAAATGCTCCAAATACTTTTCCGGGAAAAGTTGTTTTTGCAACAAACTTCGATGATCATGAATTGCAACCTCTCTTTCTTCTGACAGAAATGCTTAAGCCACTCAGGACTGAGATCCACCTTATTCATGTTGATTCTACCGCTGATATGAAAAGTCAGGATGAACTGCTAACATATTTCAGAGGACAAGTAACTGCAAATATTAATTATGATAATATAAAGTTTCATCTTCTTAAGGGTGATGATGTTGAAGATACAATTGAAAGTTTTATTGTAGGAAACAAGATTGAATGGCTTGCAATTGCTAAACGAAAAAGAAATTTCTTTGATTTTGTCACCTCAAAAAGTCTGACCAATAAATTACATCATCATTCATACGTGCCTTTGCTCGTCTTTCATACTGCAGTTCATTCAGGAACTCCTTTATTTTAAGTCCTGAATTTAATAAGTGTTCTAACGTTACTTCAATCATAATACTAAATGCCGGAATCAGAACTCATCAGGAAATATAATGTTGCCGGACCAAGATATACCAGTTATCCAACTGTTCCTTTCTGGAGCAATTCGCCAACAGAAGAACAATGGCTGGCTTGCATAAATAAACAAATGGAAAGGGATCGCTCTATGAGCCTCTATATTCATTTGCCATTTTGTGAAAGTCTGTGTACATATTGTGGATGTAATACAAGGATAACAGTTAATCACGCCGTCGAAACTCCATATATTTCAGCTTTACTTAAAGAATGGAAAATGTATGTCGATAAGATGGAAAAAATTCCACTTATCAAAGAGATTCATCTTGGAGGTGGTACACCAACATTTTTTTCTCCGGAAAATCTGGGTCGATTGCTTAATGGTATCTTTTCTTTAGCGGAAAGAGATCCGGATATCGAATGCAGCTTTGAAGCACATCCGAATAATACCGATGAAGAGCATTTAAAGTTATTATACGACTGGGGATTCCGAAGAGTCTCTTTCGGTATCCAGGATTTTGATCAGGAAGTACAAAGAGTGATCAACCGGAAACAATCCTTTGAGAAAGTAAAAGAAATCACGGCGAAAGCTAAAGAAATAGGATACACTTCTGTTAATTATGATCTGATCTATGGTTTACCAAAACAAACCAAAGAAAGTGTTATTGATACAATAGAAAAAGTAAAATTATTGAACCCCGACCGTATTGCATTTTATAGCTATGCTCATGTGCCATGGATAAAACCCGGACAAAGAAGTTTTACAGAAAAAGATCTGCCCGTAGGATTGGAGAAAAGTATACTTTATGAAACTGGTCGACAACTCCTCGAAGAAAACGGGTATAAAGAAATAGGAATGGATCATTTCGCACTTGAAACAGATTCATTATACACATCAATGCTCGAAGGTAACTTGCATAGAAATTTTATGGGCTATACTTCTTCAGGAAGAAATCAACTAATGATTGGTCTGGGTGTTTCTTCAATCAGTGATTCATGGACAGCTTTCGCTCAAAATGTGAAAACGATTGAATCATATTATGAGTTGCTTGACAAAGATCGTTTCCCAATTTTCAAAGGTCATCTTTTATCACAGGAAGATCTGATCATCAGAAAACATATTTTGAATATCATGTGTAACTTCGAAACTGATTGGTCAGATGTTGCAATGCAGTTTGCAGAACTTGATCTTGTCAGAAATTCACTCATGGAACTTGAAAAGGATGAATTCATTTTGCTTACCCCATTTCATTTAAAAGTAACGGATAAAGGAAGAGCATTTTTGAGAAATATCTGCATGTCTTTCGACCTGCTTCTCTTGCGTAAACAACCGGATACAGTTATTTTCAGTACTACCGTTTAGTGAAGGAATAAGACATTACGGCTCATCTATTTCCTTGAAATTCTGTATTTTGTATATTGCGCATCCCTTATGCGGAATATTCTCGTAACAATCATATTATCAACTATTTGCGCTTTTAATTTAAAGGCGGGCGAAACAATTCCCGATGATACACTGGCTAAGGGTCAGAATTCAAAGTTTCTTGCATTCCCATTTGTATTACGTTCGCCGGAAACCAGCTGGGGATTTGGTTTAGCTTCAGCATATTTTTTTAAAGCAAAACTGGATGATAAGGATATCAGAACTTCTGATGTG
>ERZ795044.5241-NODE-5241-length-10519-cov-3.746560_pt1 | contig 10519 bp, 13 predicted proteins | sample MGYA00375128_ERZ795044 | MGnify/ENA primary metagenome ERZ795044 (study PRJEB30173, sample SAMN05720213) | anaerobic digester metagenome | isolation source: active sludge of municipal wastewater-treating anaerobic digesters | place: USA | collected 2014-12-22 ... | reverse complement strand
CCTCCGCACCCTCACGATGACGGACGTGGCGACCGTGTGGACGGAGCTGGGTGTGGTGCCGACCAAGGCCCAGGTGTGGGTGTTCGAGCAGATCACCGCAGCTCGCAACCGTCTGCCCTTCCCGCTCCTGGGCCTAGATTCGGACAACGGCAGCGAGTTCATCAACAATCACCTCCTGGCCTACTGCTTGAGGGAGCGGATCACCTTCACGCGCACCCGCCCCTGGCGGAAGAACGACTCCTGCTTCGTCGAGCAGAAGAACTGGTCCGTGGTCCGTCGTTTCGTCGGGCACGGCCGTCTGGAAGGCCACGCGGCCCTCCAGGTGGTGCAAAAGCTCTACGCCGCCCTCCGCCTCTACCTCAACTTCTTCCTCCCCTCGACCAAACTCGTTGCCAAGGAACGCCATGGCAGCCGGGTCAAAAAGCACTACGACCGCCCCCAGACCCCCTATGCCCGCGCCCTCGCCTCGCCGCACCTCAGCGAGGCCATCAAAGAGCCCCTGCGCGCCCTCTACCCCACCCTCAATCCCGCCGCCCTCCTCCGCACGATCCGCCACCTCCAAGCCCGCCTGCTCCATCTCCAGGCCGCCACCACACCGGCCGCGCGGCTTTCCCGTGCTGTGGACGGTGACGGGTCTGGTGGAAAAGCCTTCGGCTTTACCACAGCCCCTCGGAAAACCCCTGCGGGGTTTCCCGCACCGCCCACAGCCTCCACAACTCCTCGTAGACCCCCACCTACTCAGGTAGATTTTTCATGAGGCAACGATTCACCTCTCGTGTAGATTCTTACGTGAGGCAACAGGGCCCCCCTCCCCCACCTCACTCCACGTACGGCCGGAAGCGGACCTCCCCCTCCTGGTACACGGCAAACACCAGCGCGAGGCCAGTGAACTGCACCACGACCTGCACACGCTCCGACAGCCACAGCCCGAGCGCGCGCCGCTGCAGCCGATCAGCCTCACGCCATGCAGCGGCAGCGAGCTTCTTGTCGTGATCATCCTTCCGCGCGCTCTTGAATCGCTGGGCCTCAAGCATCGCTGCTCGATTGACAGCCGTTCCAGCTGCCAGCTCGAGGTACGCCCACCGCTCGGCAGGGTTGCACCAGACGCCGCAAAACGTCCTCGGTCTGACCCGTCTCGCCCAGCGCCAGCCGGCAGACATGACGAGCGCCGCGGCAATTGCGAACGGCTCCACCCCGCGGTACGCGTCGTCGTGGATCTCCCCGCTGCTCCCCGAGGCCCCCGTGCGCCCAAGGGATGCTACGGCGCGGACCAAGAAATCCCCAACACGATGCGCCGGAGGTGCGAGTAGTGCAGCGCATGCATCGGCCACATCCTGCCACTCCCGCGGATATCGAGGCTTTCCGGAGGTCCGCTGAGCCATTCATGCGCTCCCGATTCCACGCCAGTCCTGGCGCGAACAGTAGATCGCGAGCAGTAGAGCGTCAGCGGTCGCATGTGTCAGCTTGATGGCTGGCGCAAGCTCCTGCGCCCGCGCCTTGGTCACATTCTTGTCGCCCTTCGACCGGCACCCCATCGCAGCCTGCCATTTCGCTGGCCGCACCGCCAGAAACGGCACCTTGTACGCGATCAGGACGCCCCGCAAGAATCCGTAGTGACGACCAAACGCGAATGTGGATGCCACCCCCTGTCTCGGCATCGCTCCGACAGCCTCGATCACAGCCACAGGGTCGACGTTGCCGGTCACGAGCGAGTGCAGCAGGTCCGCTGTGTCGCGCTCGGTATCAGGCCACGGGTAGACGACAGGGCTCCATCCATCCGCGAGCACGGCAGCGACACCACCAGACTGCCCTGGATCCAGTCCGAGGTAGACGCGCCGCGGGCTCATGTGGCCCCCAGGTCGAGCTCGAGCTGCTTGAGCTCGCCGGCTAGCGTGAGGCCGCGGATATCAGCGGCTCGCCGGAGACATGAGAGGCCCATCCGCTCCATTTTCCTCGCCGCCAGGCGCCGCTCCTCCGCCGTACGAGCCAGCCGGTATCCGGTACCATCGCTCAGTACCGGATGCCCGTCACGCTCGAGCCTTGCGGCAGCCTCCCGGATCCGCCGGCCAGCTGTCGCCGACGTCCACGCCGCCCCGAATGCACATGCCACGTGCGCCACAAGCTCCGCGGCCAAGATGTCCCTCGTCACTGGCGCTGTCGACTGCCGCAGCCGCTCCAATAGCCATCTCCCGACCTCCGAGTGATCCCGTCGCATTTCATGCCCTCCTTCTGAGCAGCCGCCGATCTCCAGGCGTTCGCGGAATCACTAACCCCTCGGCTAGCCGACTGAAGACGGCGTAGTCGGCCTCGGCGATCTCTTCTGGGCTCGCGTTTGTCGTGATAACGGTCGCTGCGCTGTTGGCATGCCGCGTCCGTATCAGCCCCGCGACATCCGCCCAGCGTAGCGCTCCAGTCGTCAGCTCATCGAGGATCAGCAACCGCGCCGCCCTGGAACGGTCAAACACCTGCGTCTCGTGCTCCCTGGCAGCGACCACCAGGTCGTCAGCGACCACCCACATCGCGCCGACGAAACCATGGCCTAGCCACTCGCGCGCTACTGCGATCGCGAGGTGCGTCTTGCCAGTGCCGGACGGCCCCGACAACAGGATCGTCGATGGATCCCCAGACCAGCCCCTCAGTCCAGCAGGTATCGGCCCATCCCATGAGTCGAATCCACAGCCGCGGTAACCGACTGGCACGCCCGCCTTGATGATCTCCGCCCGCACCTGGTGCGCGATATCGGCCTCGGTCCACTCCGTTGAAATCGGCGGGTGGCGAGCCTGGCAGGACAGACAGCCCCCCATCGCGTACTCGTAGACCGTGAGCCGGACGTCCGCTCCGTGACATGACCTGCATTCACACGTGTGCTCCGTCATGTCGTCTGGGTACCACTTCGGTCGCGGGTACTCGGCCAGGCGCCGCAAGTTGCATGCCCATCCCATCACACACCATCCTTCCTGGCGGCACGTTGTGCCGCCGCCTTTGCCGCGAATTGCCCCGGGAATGCCGCCTCGAGGGCCTCGTAGTCGATCGCCGCTGTCTGGCTCCCGGTGTTATTGCTCCTCGGCGGCGCAGGTACGGGGCCACGAGCTCTCCCGCTGTTCTGCGCGCGCCCCAGCCAGCCGACCAGAAACCGCTTCATGCCACGCGCGGTCTTCCGCCTCGAGGCGTCCGCCCCAATCCATGCCAGTGCCTTCCGACACTCTCCCAACACGTCCAAGCTCGGAAATGCCTGCTCGAGCTCGGCCAGGTAGCTCGCCGTCAGATCCCATGTCGTGATCTTGCCATCGCACCTGTAGGTCAACAGCGCCGGTTCTGGTGCCGGCCCGGAGACGGGCGCCGTTTCCGTCTCCGGGCAAACAGTATTAACAGGGTGGGTGGGTGGGGGGTTTATTTCTGGGTCTGGGTCTGGGTCTGGGTCTGGGTCTGGGTCTGGGTCTGGGTGGGTATCCGGCGAACGTCCGCTTTGTGTCTGGCGGACGTCCGCCTTGTGTCCGCCAGATGACAGGTTGCCGCCAAATCGCCGCTCAGCGGACGGTCTCGAGTGTCCACTGCCGTCCATTCCGCCCCTTTTGGCGGACGGTGGGATCTCGATACCCTCGGCGGACGCCCACTTGTGGACACTCCGGCGTCGCTGGATCGTCCGCGGGGGATGCTCCAGCCAATCGTGGATTCGCAACCGCCCGTCCGCGAGCTCTTCGACGAGCCCCCAGCGGACCAGCGCTCTCGCCCACCGGCCCTCCTCCCCAATCCACCCGGACGCAAACTCGAGATCGTCAGCACTGCGAAAATCCGGGCACCCCTGGGCGTACGAGGCATGGATCAGCATCTCGTAGTAGCCCAGCAGGTGCGCCCGCGGAATGTCCCGGAGTGCATGCTCCAGCCTCAACCACTTGGGGTGCGTCAAAAGCTCGATCTTCGCCACACAACCCCCAGTTGCCTCCCCCGGGGGATGGGTGCCCACCGGGGGAGGACTTCACGCACCTCGGGCGAAGGTGGCTGACCCTGACTGCCGTCAATCTCCCCCGGCGCCGGCCCGCCGGGGGTCCCGTTCACGCCTACCTGTTGCCGGGGCGTGTCTTGAGACTTGCAGTCGGATCTTGCGACAATCACTGCCGCACCTCGACTCTTCCACCGTCGCACCAGAGCACGGCATCGGCTTGCGACCACACCTCCGGCTGTTGCGCGATGTAGATCACCTGGTACGCACCAGCGAGCACCCGAGCCCGTCGCAGCATCGCAACGTACCGCTGCGCGTTATCCGGATCGAGCTGTCCCGCTGTCTCGTCGCGGTACAGCGTCGCAAATCGCCGCCCCGAGTGCCGGCCCACATAAATCGCCAGCGCGAGGCTGATCGCCTCACTGAGGATTGTCTTCTCCCCACCGGACAGACTATCGATCGCACCCTCACGACCACGATCGTGATCCATGACCTGGACGTCAAAGACCTCCTTGGCACCTCTGCCGTCCGCCCGTAGCGCCTGCGTCACGAAGGTGATGTCGAACCGCGGGCCGAAACAACTGGTCAGCAGCTCATTCGTTAGGCTCGACAGCTCAGGCCCTGCAGCGTCGATCTCCAGCGCCTGGATGCCGTCACGACCAAATGCACGCTCAAGCGTACGCCAGTCCGCACTCGCCATGCCCAGCACCAGCATTTCGCCACGAGTCTCGCTAAGCTGCCGCTCGAGGATCCCGCGACGTCCGATGTCGGCTTCGGCGCCAGCGAGCCGGCGCTCTGCAGCAGACAGTGCCTGCTGCGCAGCATCGACCGCAGCGCGCAGCGCTCGCCCCTCTTCCGCCGCCTTGGCCAGCGCATCCTCGACCTGGCCAGCATCTGGCATCGGCGTTGCCGCGACCTCTTGCTCGAGCCTCTGACAGCGCTCCGTCGCATCGTTGCGCTCCAGGAGCAGATCCTCGCGCCGCTTGGCGCGGGCTTCGCGACCCCGGTTCGCTTCCTCAGCCAAGGCCTCCAGCTGCGACACAGCCAGCCGCGCGGCATCGGCCTGCCCGGCAACGGCAGCCAATGCCCGTTCCCTGGACCGCGCCTCCTCGAGGGCCTTGACTACCCCCTCCACCTCCTCCTCCGCACGCCTCCATCGCTCCCCGGCTGCCGCGAGCTGCTCCGGCAGCAGTATCAGCGCCTGCGATTCCTCGGCGAGCTCTCCAACGGTCAAGCTCGCCTTGTGTGCGCTCTCGAGCAATGGACAGACCCTCGACAGATTGACCGCCGCCCTGCTGTCAGCCGCAATCCACTCCTCAGCTTCTGCGCATGGCACGCGGCCCAGCAGCTCCGCCTGCCGCTGCGCACTCTGCAGACGGAGTGTTATCGATTCCGCCCTGTCAGATTCGCGTTGCAGCCGCACATGCTCGTTTCTCGCCTCGTTCGCGGCGGCTCGTGCGCGAGCCACCGCAGCATCGCAGTCAGCTACGGCATCACGACTCGCGGCGAGGTCTCGCTCGGCTTCCTCCAGTTCCTGCAGCCTCGCAGCCTGCGCCTCGAGCTGCTTCCGTCGCTCTCCGATCGCCGACTCGGCCGCCACCTCCTCCTCATCGAGCTTGGCTAGCCGCTGCTCGATCAGATTCAGCGCCCGCGACGCCTCGTCCCGCTGCTCCCGCAACCGACGCACACCTGCGACACGTTCGGCGATCTGTCGTCGCTCAGCCTCCAGCGTTGCGTACCGCTCGCGAGCCGCCTCGAGGCGGCCGCGCAATGACGCGAGCTCATTCACGGCCGCCGTGACAGCCTGCTTCAATGCCTCGTAGTCATGGACTGGCATTGCCGCCAATTCTCGCTCACCCGCGGCGAGGGCTCCCCTAGCGCGCTCGAGAGCGAGTTCAGTCGCTTTCGCCCGCTCCCGTGCGCTCTCCGACAGCGCCTGCAGGCCGGCGGTGTCCAGGATCTCCGCTAGCAGGTCTTTACGTTCAGCCTTCGTGAGGTCCAAAAAGCTCCCGCGCTTCGTCTGACAGCTCAGGGCAGCCGAGAGCATCAGGCGTGCAGACCCAAACCGCTCCACGACAGCCGCAGTGTAGTCTCGCACCTTCCCGGTTGGTGTTAGCGGTCGACCATCCCGGCCGAAGAGGTAGGCTTCCGTCGTCTGCCGGACGGCATCGACTGCCACCAAAGCCCGGCACTCGTCCACCAGGACCTCCAGCTTAGCGTCCCTCCCGTGAGCGACTCCGTACAGCCCACCAGGCCTCGTCGGACACTCGAGGTACAGCGCTGCGAATGGCGCCTCGAGGATCGTAGTCTTCCCCTCACCGTTGCGCCCGGCAATCGCAATGAGACCCTCCCCAAGGCCCTCGAAGTCGATCTCTGTCTCGCCCGCAAAGCGGGTGATCCCCTTGAGGCTCAGCTTGCGGAGCCGCATGGCACAGCTCCATTCTCGCGCGCCACGAACCGTTTGCAGGTACAATCGATCGCCATGCAGCCGCTGCCATGCCCCTGACGAGGGTCGCCGTGGACGAATTCCGCATGGCCGCAGGTCGCACACTTGCTGCCGTCTTGCTCATCTCCCCCATCAGTGGCCTCTGGCTCCGATACCGTCGCGGCCTGCGCAGGCTCACGACTCTCTTGCACGTTCGCAGCCGCCAACTCCGTCATTCCCCTCCCGATGCGCGGCTTGCCGGCATCACTGCGGCGTTTGCGCTGCGGCTTGACAGGAGGCGGCCCGCCGGTTGCTCGCGCCGGATGTACAGGCCACGCATCACGCGTACCGGTACCCTCGATCGCGGCCTCTACCGCCGCGAGACGCCGCGCAATCTCCTCCTGGATCTGCGCCTCGTACTCGGCCCTGACACGCCGTTCGACCTCAGCCGAAATCGCATCTTTGATGTCGTCAGCCATTCTCCACCTCCTCCGCATCCACGATCGTCGCCATAGACGCCATGCGTCCCTCAAATGGCAGCCGCTGTTGACCAGCCTCCTCAACACGCTTCTCGACCCTGATCTCGGCCAGCAGAGCGAGGATCTCCTCCTCGAGCTGCTTGATCGCTTCGTTGTGCTCCTGCATCACTAGCCGCTTGGCCTCGCGGGCCGCAGCCCAAGCATCGCGTTTCTCGGCCAGAGTGTGCTCCAGGATCTGTCGCGTCTCAGTCATGTTGCACCTCCATCTCCTCGAGTTTCGACAGCAGCGACGGCGTAATTTCAGTCCCAGTCGCCGCTCCCCACACCAACAGCTTCTCGGTCGGTGTTTTGGCCGCTGCCACCTCCGCGGCACGCACCCTAGCCGCACGCTCCACCTGCGGCACGATCTTCAGCGCCTGTGCAGCCGCGAATCGACGCCGGATCTCGGCATCGTCGAACAGGTGTTCATCGGCATCGCTGCACGAATATCGATACCGCACGTTGGCGCCCGCAATGTCCGCCGCCGCCGTCTCCACGACACGGCCATCGCTGACCGTCGCGTCGATCGTCATCCACCGCCGGCAGGGCACGCGCAGCCACTCCACGGACGACTCGCCGTCGGCCTCAACAGTCAGGATGCCGACGCGCTTGTCTTCGCCCTCCTCCCCAAAATCATGCACGGTGAGCGATCCGATGTACTCGATCCCATCAGCCAGCTGTTGCGGCTTGTGGACATGACCGAGAGCGACGAATGACGCGCCGAGGTCCTTGAGATCGCCGAGCGTGACCTCGATCGCCTTGCCGATGAGCGGTTGTGCGGAGGATGCGATGGCGCCGAGCACCTGCAGATGGGCCAGCACGACAACTGGGTGCCCAGGGCGCGGCTGAGCGGCCATCAAACCACGCAACATCGCAGCGAGAGCGGCACTCCCAGCGGCCTCTCCAGACTCACCCGCAAGCCCATGGCCGGCCAAAAATGCTCGCTCGGGCCACGGGACGCACAGGATGTCCACCGGACCAACTGCAGCCCACCCTGGACGCTCGAACACCTCGACGCCCTGGTAGCCATCGAAGACCGCCAGATCCTCCATCTGATCATGATTGCCGCGGATCACCAGCGCACTGCGGGATGGACCGGCAACGCCGCCGAGAAAATCCGCCAGCACGCCGCGCTCCACCGGCGTTGATCGACCCTCGTACGCATCACCGGCGATGAGGACGCCGTGCACGGCAGCCGGCTCGGCCAACTGCGCCGCCCACTCGAGACAGCTCCGGACGTCATCGAGCTGCTCTCCTGCTCGGATGTGCAGATCACCAATCAGCAGCAGTCTCGTGGCGTCCATCATCTCCGCGCCTCCCTCTCGCTGCGCTCGGCCGATTTGAGGGCCTCCCCGAGCGCACGAATCTCCGACAACGGCGCGGAGAGCGGATCAAAACCTGGCGCAAAGTGAGCGACAAGCGAATCCGCCTGCGGTCGGCCGATCAGCTCGACTAGCGCGGCAAAGACCTGATTGAGTATCGTCACAAACTGCCGCCGCCGCTGGTCGCCGATGGCGCCGATCGTTGTCTCGTCGACCGGAAGCGGACACCTAGCGGCCAGCTCTAACGCGTGAGCGTCCCATGGATCTTGGTCGCTTGCACTGACCGGCTCTGCTCCTGGCGCTTCCGTCATCTCCGAGACGTCGACGACATCCTCAGGCGCCGCCTCCTCCTCGACTTCGTCGACCGCCGGCGCCATCGCGCCCCGGGGCGTGGCCTGCGGGCCGTACAGCGCCGCCTCCGCACCAATCAGAGACGCCGCCATCATCCGCTTGATCTCCGGATCCGATGTGTCCAGGTCTGGCACCAACGCAGGAACCACAAACGGCTTCGCCACGTCAGCTGGTGCCATCGCGACAGGTATGCCAAGCGCTGACCGAATGCAGCGCAGCTTAGCCTTGCTCTCTGCGAGGCTGTGGATGTGCTGGCGCTGCTGGTAGATCTGGGGCCACGGGTCGCGATTGCTCCGCTTCGCGATCCGCACGAATTCGCGTGCGTCCGCTCCGAGCTCCTCCTCCGACCAGCTGGGCTCGCCGCGGAGGTCGATCTCCTTCTCCGCGTAGACGACCCGCGTCCGGCCGTCAAAGTCTCGGATGCGGGCCGTCGCGCGATACCTCACGCGATAGGGATTGTTGTACCTGTCCACCTGCCCGGACCGCTCCGGGAGCCATGCAATGCCGGCCGCCGCTGCGATCTTGTCGAGAGCGACCTTCGACAGGCCGACCTTGTCGCCTCCTGGGATCTTGTACGTCTCGGTCTGTGGATTCACTGACACGATCCGCACGCTCACCAGGTGCATCGGCGGCACCCGATCCAGAAACACGATCGGCGTCGCCAGGTTGTACTTGCTCGGCTCGTATGCGGCCAGCGCCGCCTCGAGCGGGTTACCGCCATGTCTCGCCGGCTCGACACCGGTCGGCCCCGAGGTCCGCACCAACTGTGATCGCTGATTGTCCATGACGTCCCCCTAGTTGATTGCCCGGCTGCGCAGTATGAAACCCGGATCCCTCGCGTCGGGCTCGTAGCGATTGATCGATCTGTCCGGGAGCGTCTCTCCCGGATTCTCGGCCCTGAGCTCCCACCCCCTCCTCCTGGCGAGGCACTCGACGTGCCAGATCTCGCAATCCCAGACGATCCACGACGTGTCCGACATGATGGTCCGCTTGCATGCCGGGCACTGGGCTGCCAGCTGCAAGGTTTCCACGCGGGCCGGGTACAGCCTGGCGAGTGCCCAGGCCTTGACGCGCCGCCAGACCCGTCCGACAATGTTCCTAGTCACGTTTCCCCTCCTTCCGCCACCCTCCAAGGGTGGCTTTGCATATAGACGTTGCGTTGCGTTGCGGTGCGCTGCGTTGCGGCGCGGCGCGGTGCGGTGCGCCGCGGGGCGACGCGCCAACCACTGCCAGATATCGAATTGACGCCCCGCCGTCGCGGGGCCTGATGCGAGGCAAGCAAGAGCCGATGCCACGAGCACGCGGTCCAGGCGGCTCGTGGCGGCGTCCTCCGTCGACGGCCGGAGGTCGTGTGGGGTGCCCACCCCCACACTGGTTGCGCGCGGGACCGTCGGGCCAACGGTCATGCTCCGCCGTCCCGGACCGGCGGAGCAGCGAAAGTTCAAGTGGCGCACACAGTTCTGTGTGGCATCGGCCGTCCGGGCGGCCAGTTGCGCAGGATGGGCCTGCGCGCCCGTCGCAGGATGGGCCTGCGCGCCCGTGATGGAGTGCCCGCTGCCGACATCCCATAATGGGCCGCTGGCGGGCGCAGCGGGCAAGGTGGTCGCGTGAGCGCCGGAGAGGACGGGCGCCACGAGACCGCCGGTCGGCTCGGCGGCTTTCATGCTTTCTCCTCGGCCAGGAGCCGAGAGAAACTCCTGGCCAGCTCCGCCAAATCTTCGCGCGTCAGCGAGCCGGCGCCGCCACGCGCCGCCACCAGCTCGCGGTAGCGGTCGAGCCAGCGCTTCGCCCCCGACGTCTGCCGGACCAGCGGAGTCCCGAGCAGCGCTGCTGGCGAACCAAGGCTATCCGCGCGCGTCATGCCAGCTCCTCGTTGAAGTCAAACAAGCCCGGCCGCAAACAATGAGGGCTGAACCAGATGCGCTTGCGCTCCCTGTTAGCGCTAGAACCTGGTCTGGCAGCA
>ERZ795044.5240-NODE-5240-length-10519-cov-5.493310_pt1 | contig 10519 bp, 8 predicted proteins | sample MGYA00375128_ERZ795044 | MGnify/ENA primary metagenome ERZ795044 (study PRJEB30173, sample SAMN05720213) | anaerobic digester metagenome | isolation source: active sludge of municipal wastewater-treating anaerobic digesters | place: USA | collected 2014-12-22 ... | reverse complement strand
CCATGATGAGTTGGCCACGGTCGACTTTCTTGAAGCTGTTAGATACCGTGCTGATCGCTTCGCTTTGGTGATGTTTGGGTTGTGGTTTGGGCTTCGGTTTTGCAGTGTGCAATTCGGCCAAAGAGGCGGGATACTCAAGACTTGCGCTCTCAAAATTTGAAAGCAGGTAACGAAATACCGATTTCTCCTGGGCGTCGCAAACTTGTTTGGCGTTGGCACCGATGCGGTCAGTGGTTGCAATAAGCAACCTTTTGTCGATCCCCTTGCGGTTTGATTCGCTCAGGAATTTGTCGACGTCGTGCTTTGTTATGTCGTGCTGTTGGGAATAGCATTTGGCCTGCACAGCCCATGTCTCTCCGTCCTTATGCCGGAACACAAGATCAATTCCACAATCGATGCCCCAACGTTCCGGATACTCATCCCAAAGCCAAACCGTGTCAATTTGCGTTTTCCATTCCGGGTCGTTTAGCAAGAACCATTTGACGAAGACCTCAAACTGCTTGCCGCGCTTAGCGGCATCGGCGTCGAGACTGGCCAAAAAGTTACTAAATGCTCCCATGAATCGACATTATGTTGTGTGATGGATCGTGCTCAGTCCCCGAACAGCATTTTCAAGAATTGGGTTTCCATCAAGATCGCATAGTGAGCCCTCGGATGGGGTAGTATTTTTCCTTGTCCCACCCACCCCACCCCACCCCTATCGGGCCAGCCCGGGATGATGGCGAGCCGCATTACTTGGACTTCGCTGTTGTGCATGCTGGCGCTGATGTGCTGGCGGTGTACCGGGCACAGCCTCGAGGGGAGTCGTACAGCTTACGGCTGATGGCGCGCCCGCCTAAAGATTTGGTGCGGTTGAGGGGGTGAATTGACCGAAACCATGTACCAAAGTCTGCAAACAGTCTGTAAGTGGCAGAAATTCACCAAAAACAAAAAAGCCCGCTATCTTTTGAATAGCAGGCTTTCTATATCTGACGCGGGATTAAATGGTAGGGCGTGAGTGACTTGAACACTCGACCAAAGGATTATGAGTCCTCTGCTCTAACCAACTGAGCTAACGCCCCGAACCAGCGAGGATTGTAATGGCCTTGGCCCGGGCTACTTGTGGTGGCTCAGCGCGTTGCTCACCAATTTGGAGGTGATGTCCACGATCTGGATCATGCGATCGTATGCCATGCGCGTGGGCCCGATCACACCCAGGGTGCCGACCACTTTGCCATCCACCTCGTAAGGGCTGGTAACGATGGACAGGTCTTCAAACGGCACCACCTGGCTTTCTCCACCAATGAAGATACGTACGCCTTCAGCTTGACCAGCGATATCCATCAGGCGCATGAGCTGGGCTTTTTGTTCAAACAACTCGAATGCGCGGCGCAGATGGCCCATGTCGCTGGAAAAATCAGTCACCGACAGCAGGTTGCGCTCGCCCGAGATGATGACTTCGTCCTGCGATTCGGTAATCGCCTCCGAGCTGACCGTCACCGCCGCCTGCATCAGCGTGGCGATCTCCGAGCGCAGCGACTCCACTTCGCCCTGAAGGCGCTCACGCACGTTGTCGATGTCCATGCCCACGTAATGGCTGTTGAGGAAATTGGCCGTCTCCACCAGTTGTGCCTGCGAGTAATCAATCTCGGTAAAGATCACGCGGTTTTGCACATCGCCATCCGGCGATACGATGATGACCAGCACCCGGCGTTCGGAGAGGCGCAAGAATTCGATGTGCCGAAACACCGACGTGCGCTTGGGTGCTATTACCACACCCACAAACTGAGACAGATTGGAGAGCAGGTTGGCCGCGTTGGAGATCACCTTTTGCGGCTGGTCCGGCGCCAGACTGTGCGAGCCATATTGGCTGGGGTGCACAGTCAGCATGGTGTCCACAAACAGGCGGTAACCACGCGCCGTCGGGATGCGACCGGCCGAGGTATGCGGGCTGACGATGAGGCCCAGTTCCTCCAGGTCCGACATCACATTGCGGATGGTGGCCGGTGACAGTTCAAGGCCCGACGCCTTGGACAGCGTCCGGCTGCCAATGGGCTGGCCGTCAGCGATGTAGCGTTCTACCAGCGCTTTCAATAACAACTTGGAGCGATCGTCGAGCATCGGCACATTTTAGTGATGTAATTTGCGGATGCAGACCCACTTCCGAAACGTCGCTCTCATCGGCAAATACCAGGCTGTCTCCAGCGGAGCCGCCGGTGCCTCATCGCGCCAGGCGCTCGAGCGGATCGCGCACTTTCTCATGGACCAGGGTTGTGAGGTGACGGTGGAAGCGGAAACCGCCGCCAACATGGGCCTGAATGACTATGCCACCACCGATGTACCCGGCATCGGCAACACTGCCGATGTGTGCGTGGTGGTGGGGGGCGATGGCACCATGTTGGGCATTGGCCGCCAGTTGGCACAGTACGGCGTGCCGTTGATCGGCATCAACCAGGGGCGGCTGGGTTTCATCACCGACATTCCACTGGACGGCTTTCAGGCCACGTTGAAGCCCATGTTGGCCGGTGTCTACGAAGAAGACCACCGCAGCCTGATGCAGGCGCGCGTCATGCGTGACGGGCACTGCGTTTTTTCTGCGCAGGCAATGAACGATGTGGTGGTCAACCGTGGCGCCACCGCTGGCATGGTGGAACTGCGCGTTGAGGTGGACGGCCACTTTGTGGCCAACCAGCGCGCCGACGGCCTGATCATCGCCACGCCCACCGGCTCTACCGCGTACTCGCTGTCCGCGGGCGGCCCGTTGATGCACCCGTCCATTCCGGGTTGGGTGCTGGTGCCCATTGCACCACATACTCTATCAAATAGGCCGATCGTCCTCGCCAATGCTTCAGAGGTAGCTATCGAAATAGTAGCTGGCCGGGATGCCAGCGCCAACTTTGACATGCAGTCACTGGCATCACTGATGCACGGGGACCGCATCGTGGTGACCCGTTCGCAGTACCAGGTGCGCTTCCTCCACCCCAAAGGCTGGACCTATTTCGACACCTTGCGCCAGAAGCTGCATTGGAATGAGGGAGTGGCCTGATGGCTTTAAGGCGCATCGTCCTGCGGGACTTCGTGATCGTTAGCGAGTTGGAATTGGACCTTGAGTCCGGCTTTACGGTGTTAACAGGAGAGACGGGCGCGGGCAAGTCCATCCTGATCGATGCGCTGCAGCTGGCGACCGGCGCACGGGCCGACACCGGCGTGATCCGCGAAGGCGCCAGCCGCACGGAAGTGAGTGTCGAATTTGACACGCCCGACAGTGTGCATGGCGTGCTACAAGATGGTGGCTTTGACGACAGCGACACGCTGCTTTTGCGTCGCACGGTAGACGTCGCAGGCAAAAGCCGAGCCTGGATCAACGGCAGCCCGGCGACTGCACAGCAGCTGCGCACGGTGGGCGAGCAGTTGATGGATATTCATGGCCAGCATGCCTGGCAGAGCCTGACCCGACCGGAGGCCGTGCGCGGCCTGCTGGATGCGTACGCCAAGGTGTCTACCGACGCCGTGGGCGCGCGCTGGCTGGAGTGGCGCCAGGCGCAAGCCGCATTGACCCAAGCGATGGGCGCTCAGGACTCGCTGCAGCGCGAGCGCGAGCGGCTGGCCTGGCAGATTGGCGAGCTTGAAAAGCTCAACCCCCAAACCGATGAGTGGGACGAACTCCAGAGCAGCCACAGCCGCCTGTCCAACGGCCAAGCCTTATTGGATGCTGCGCAAAGCGCCCTGCAGGTGCTGGAAGACGACGACAGCAACGCATTGCGGTTATTGAACAGCGCTTTACAACAGCTGCAGAGCCAGGTCCATCTGGAAAGTGATTTCAAGGACCCGGTGGACGTGCTGGCGTCCAGTCTGGCGCAGGCAGAAGACGCAGTGCACACCCTGCGCGGCTATTTGCGCCGTGTGGAGCTGGACCCTGAGCGCCTGGCCGAGCTGGACCAGCGCATGGCGCTGTGGGTTTCGCTGGCACGGCGCTACAAGCGCGCGGCGCCAGATTTGCCCGCGTTGCTGGCGACATGGCGAACCGAGCTGGCCCAGTTGGACGCTGCGTCCGATCTGGATGGCCTGCAAGCCACCGAAAAGAAGACGCAGGCCGCGTATCTTGCCGAAGCAAAAATCCTGACCAAAGCGCGCACCAAGGCGGCGCCTCTGCTGGCACAGTCCATCACCCAGGCGATGCAGGGTTTGGGCATGCAGGGCGGGCAGTTTCAGGTGCAACTGGAGACCAGCGCACAAGCCATGCAAAGTGGCTTGGAAGACGTGAGTTTTCTGGTTGCCGGGCACGCCGGCAGCACGCCACGTCCGGTCGGCAAAGTGGCCTCGGGTGGCGAGTTGTCGCGCATGGCGCTGGCTATCGCTGTAACCACCAGCCAGCTAGGTACCGCGCAAACCCTGATCTTCGACGAAGTGGACTCTGGCGTAGGCGGCGCCGTGGCTGAAACCGTGGGACGGCTCATGCACCAGCTCGGCGCGGACCGCCAGGTGCTGGCAGTCACCCATTTGCCACAGGTAGCGTCTTGTGCCGATCATCACCTTGTTGTGGCCAAACAGTTGGCAGCAAACGCCACGTTAAGCAGCGTGTCGATGGTGCGAGGCGAGCAACGGGTAGCCGAAATTGCCCGCATGCTGGGCGGCGAAAAGCTTTCCAGCACCACCCTTGCGCACGCCAAGGAAATGCTTCAGGCCGGAAACTGAGATGACCCAGGACGACACCCACACCATAGAGATCGTGCTGATCACCGGCATGTCGGGCTCCGGCAAGTCCGTAGCCCTGCACGCGCTGGAAGACGCCGGTTTTTACTGCGTGGACAACCTTCCGCCCGAGCTGCTGCTGCCCTTTGTTGAGCTGGAACAACAGCACCTGGCACACCGCGTGGCCATCGCCATGGACGTGCGCAGTGCAACGTCGCTGCCACTGGTGCCGCAACAGTTGGACGCACTGCGCAAGCGCGGCGTTGCCATCAAATCGGTTTTCCTGGACGCCAACACCGAAACCCTGGTGCGACGCTACTCCGAGACCCGGCGCAAGCACCCGTTATCCCAAACCGACCCCGGCCCTGGTGAGCAGGACGCACGCCGTGCCCTGGTGGACGCGATTGAACTGGAGCGTAAGCTGCTGATGGTTTTGCGTCGCCAGGCCCATGTAATGGATACCAGCATCATCCGGGCATCCCAATTGCAGGGCAACATCAAGGCCCTGATTTCGGCCCCGGCGGCACAGTTGACCTTGGTGTTCGAATCCTTCGCATTCAAGCGTGGCGTGCCCACCGACGCCGATTACGTGTTTGACGTGCGCATGCTGCCCAACCCGCACTACGAACCGGAGTTGAGGCCCCTTACCGGGCGGGATTTGCCTGTAGCGGAGTTCTTGCAAGCGCAGCCTGAAGTGGAACGGATGCAGCACCAAATTGCGGATTTTCTGGAAAGTTGGCTCGATGCACTGGCGCGCGACCACCGTAGTTACGTCACGGTTGCCATCGGCTGTACCGGTGGCCAGCATCGGTCTGTCTATCTGGTTGAGCGCTTGGCCCAGCGCTTCGCCGAAACCTGGGTCACGCTGAAGCGCCACCGGGAAATTGACGCAGTCTGACCCTCTTCATCTGCCGGGTGACATGGCCTGCAATAGTTTGCGGATCGGTGCCGGCAGGCCCAGAGTGGGCCATGCATCGGACGCAATCCATTGGCCAGCATCCCACTGCACTGCCTGATATGCCTTTGCAGGCAGCGTCAACCGCCAGGGATGCAAATGCAGGTCCTTGTGCGTCAAGACATGGGTGAATGCAGGAGCAGGTTGCAGATGTTGGCGCATGGCAGCCGGCACCGCCGACCGCAGATCGTCCTCGTTCGCAAACAAGGGCAGGCAATGCAGGCCAGCCCACACACCGGGGGTGGGTCGTTTGCTCAACCACACGGCACCCTCTTCGGTTTGCGCCCACAGCATCCATTGGGATTCGCTGCTGCGCTTGAGCGTGCGGGTGCGAACCGGGTAGCGGTGCGGATCACCCTCAGCGCCCGCCACGCAATCAGGGCGCACCGGACACACACTGCACGCAGGCTTTTTGGGAAGGCAAACGGTAGCGCCCAAGTCCATCATGCCCTGGGTGTAGCGTGGCATGGCCGATGTCGCAGCGCCGTTGGGCAGCAGCGATGTCGCGGCATCCCAGAGCGCGCGCACATTGGTTGCGAGGGCAAGGTCTGCGTCAAACCCAACCACCCGACTGACAACTCTTTTGACATTGGCGTCCAGTATCGCGACCCGCTGGTCAAAACACAGGGATGCGATGGCTGCGGCAGTCGAGCGGCCAATGCCGGGCAGGGTCTGCAGTGCCTCGGCCGTTGTCGGAAACAGGCCGCCGTGCAAAGCCATCACGTCTTGGGCACAGCGGTGAAGGTTGCGGGCGCGGCTGTAGTAGCCAAGACCGCTCCACAAACCGAGCACATCATCCAGGCTGGCTTGGGCCAGAGAATTCACGTTGGGGAAACGCTCCAAGAAACGTTCGAAATAACCCACAACGGTGACGACCTGGGTTTGTTGCAGCATGATTTCTGACAACCAAACGCGGTACGGGTCGCGTGTGTTTTGCCACGGCAGGTGGTTGCGTCCATGCACCAGTTGCCACGCCACAACCCGGGCGGCAAAAGCGCCCGATTCACACGGCAGGTTCAAGCGAACTCGATGTCGACCGGGGCATTGACCGGTTGATTGGCCGCGATGAGGTAGTCCGTCAACTCAATCAATTTGAGTTCAACCTGGCTCAACGCCGCTTCCTGTTGGTCAATATCCTGGATGCGGTCTTCCAGCCCACCGGCGGCCTGCTGGATGCGGTCGATGGCTTCGATACGGCGGCTGAAGTTTCTGCGGCGCTCACGCAACTGGGCGTCCAGTTGCGCGGCAGCCGATTTACTCCACAACTCAACGTCACTCAAGGCCATTTCGTGGATGCTTCGCAGTCGGGTCGACAGCGCGCGCACCAGGCGGTCCGCAAAATCGGGCTGTACCAATTTGAAAGCATTGCCAATGCCCAGGTACTGGATGTGGCTGCGCTCAACCACGTCCAAATCGGTTATGTACTGCGCCATTTGCGGCTCGGTGGGTGCCTGCAGGGAAAAACCGTACTCGCCATTGAGTTGGCGAAAAGTGGCCGCCAACATGGACTGAATCTCGCCGCACAGGGTCTGCACTTTCTGCAAATTGGCGCGCAAGCGGTCAAAGGTTTCGCCATAGGCCCGCTTGACGCCAAGTTTTAGTCCCTTTTCCAGCAACCGACCACTCAGCTGCGACATTTCCTTTTTCAGTGCCGTTGAACCCAGAATGCCAAATACTTCGCGCAGCAACTTCAAGTGAACCGAGCGCACGGCGTGAATCTTGGCGCCGCCCAGATCAAACTCAGCCTGCTCCTGCGAGATGCGGGAACGCATGTGCTTGATCACCGCTGCATTCTTGCCCTGCAAGCCCTTGAGCTCCATCATCTGCTCGGTCAAATCACGCTTGCGGATGTTGATCGCGCGACCCGTCTCCGTGCGCAAATCAGTGATACCCGCCGCCATCGCATTACCCAGAATCCGCTGGCGCTTGCCCATCATGCCGCGGCCCAACGCCTCTTCCAGTACGGGCAGGCAACTGCGCCGTAGCAGATCGTCGTCGTCCGTCACCTTGGCTACAAGACCTTTTTGGGCGGACACGGCAATCACGCGCTCACGGGGAACGCCCAAAATTTCGGCCGTGCTGACTTTCTGGCGATCGATCTGTGCCTCAATTTGCGCCGGGGTGCTGAGGTCATCCCACAGCGTGTCAATCTTGTTCAACACAATCAGCCGTGTCTCAGCGGTGTCGGTCTCGGTCGTCAGGTGCTCACGCCAAATGGCAAGATCCGACTTGGTCACGCCGGTATCGGCGCCCAAAATGAACACTACCGCATGGGCTTGCGGAATCAAACTGACGGTCAGTTCCGGCTCGGCACCAATGGCGTTCAAGCCAGGTGTATCCAGAATGACCAGCCCCTGCTTGAGCAACGGATGGGCGATATTGATCAGCGCGTGGCGCCACTTGGGCACTTCCACCATGCCTTGTGCATCCACCATGGGGTTGTCTTCCGGCGCCTGGCTGTGCCAGAACCCCAAAGCACGGGCTTCATCCTGTGTGACCTTTCGGGTTTCCGCCACTTTTTCCAGTGCCGACGCCAACTGTTGCGGATTGTTTACATCGAGGTCAATGCGGGTCCACTTTTCAGGCACCATCCGCCATTCCATCAGCGCTTGGGGCTGCAGGCGGCTCTCAATGGGCAGCAGGCGCAGGCAGGGAGGTACTTCCGCGTCGTATCCCATTTCAGTGGGGCACATGGTGGTACGCCCGGCGCTGGCAGGCATGATGCGTCGACCGTAACCGGCGAAAAACACGGCATTGATCATCTCGGACTTGCCGCGAGAGAACTCGGCCACAAAGGCCACCATTACCTTGTCAGAACGCACTTGCGTGCCAAGCCGACGCAAGCGCTCTTCCACCGCCGCGTCCAGTAATTCGTTGTCCTTCATCCACTCAGAAAGCAGCTTCAACCGCAGCGCAAATTCCCGCCGCCAAGCGCCGAGCTGGTCAAATTGTTCGTTAAATGAAGTAGTCAAGAGTACCCCCGTCTAGCCGCCCAATATAGCACCGCGCCCGCCGTTCCCGCTCAGGGTTTTTGGCACTGAGGACAGAAAAAAGTGGATCGCTGGCCCTGGCGAATCGTGCGCACAGGTGTTGCACAGACCTTGCAAGGCTGCCCCGCGCGTCCGTAAACCTTGGACTCAAGCTGAAAAAGCCCTTCTTCGCCGTGTGCATTGGTGAAGTCTCGCAGGGTGCTGCCCCCTTGTTGGACCGCGCGCGCCAAGACCTCGCGAATCGCCTGGTGCAAACGGGCTGCCCGTGGTCGGGACAAGCGCGATGCCGCCAACGTGGGCCGGATGCCCGCCAAGAAAAGCACCTCGGATGCATAAATATTGCCAACACCTACGACCACGTCGCCTGCGAGCAACACCTGCTTGATGGGTGCCTTGCGTCGCATCAACCCCTGATAAAACAGCTGGGGGTCGAAATCGGCGCCCAGCGGTTCCATTCCCAGCCTACCCAGCAGCTTTTGGGCAACCGGGTCACTTTCGTCTTGTGCATATACCGCCGCGCCAAAACGGCGCGGGTCGTTCAAACGCAATACTCCTTGGGTGGTCTCCAGATCAAAATGGTCGTGCTTGCCAGCCGACGACGGGCAAATGGCAAAGGACAGGCTCCCAGACATCCCCAGGTGTATCAACAAAAGGCCGTCGTCCAGATCCAGCAGCAGGTACTTTCCGCGCCGTCGCACCGCAATGACCTTGCGACCCACCAGGCTTTCAGGCGCTATATGCAGGGGCCACCGCAGCGGCTTGCCCATGCGCACATACACAATCCGGGCGCCCGCGATGCGGTCGGCAAAACTCAGTCGAGTGACTTCAACTTCCGGCAGTTCGGGCATGGCGACAGGTCTCTTGGTGTTGGATTATTATGGTCTGATGTCACGACCCAACCGACTTATCCCCCTAACCCTGGCAGCCGCATGCATTTGCGGCGCCGCGTTTGGCGCACCTCCGCCCGCGGCGGAAGGCCCGAACAACTCCAGTCTGGATGGAGAATTGTTCTACCAGTTGCTGGTCAGCGAAATGTCGGTGCGCTCGGGAGAGCCTGGCGCAGCCTATGCGCTCATGTTGAACGCCGCCCGCAAAGCCAATTCACCGCTGCTATATGAACGGGCTGTAGAAATCGCGCTGCGCGCACGCAGTGGCGAAGCTGCTCTGGATGCCGCACGCGCGTGGGCACAGGCCTTTCCATCCTCGATGCAGGCGAACCGGTTTCAGCTGCAGATTTTGCTGGGGATGAACAAAATTGCGGAAACACAGGAACCCGTCAAGCGCGAGCTTGCCCGTCTTGCCCCTGCCGAGCGGGCGGCGGCAATGGGTTTGCTGCCACGGTATTTTTCGCGAGCGGCAGACAAAAAACTGGCGGCAAGTGTCATAGAAAAGGCGCTTGCCAGCGAACTTGCCAATCGTGCCACCGGCCCCAGCGCATGGGCCGCGATCGGTGCATTGCGGTTGCAGGCTGACGATGCACCCGGTGCACTTGACGCTGCACAGCGCGGCGCGGCGCTGGACGCTGGCGCCGAAGAACCGTTGTTGCTGGCATCGGCTTTGATTGGCCCGAAAGCTCCCGCAGCGGAAGCGATGGTGCGCACCTACCTGGCACGTAAACCCACCGCCGATGTGCGCATGGCGTATGCGCGTAGCCTGGTCAATTTGCAACGCTTCGCCGAAGCCTACGCGCAAGCACAAGCCTTGACCAAAGAGAAGCCAGACTTCGCCGACGCATGGCTGATGCGCGGCTCGCTGGAACTGCAAGACGTCAATCTGACAACGGCCGAATCGTCTCTCAAGACTTATGTGGCCCTGAACCCGCCGTCTGAAGAGAATGCCCACGGCAGCTCCATGGAGATCGGAAGAGCACACGTCTGAACTCCAGTCACGAGGACTTATCTCG
>ERZ795044.5239-NODE-5239-length-10519-cov-5.759748_pt1 | contig 10519 bp, 8 predicted proteins | sample MGYA00375128_ERZ795044 | MGnify/ENA primary metagenome ERZ795044 (study PRJEB30173, sample SAMN05720213) | anaerobic digester metagenome | isolation source: active sludge of municipal wastewater-treating anaerobic digesters | place: USA | collected 2014-12-22 ... | reverse complement strand
TGCTAATTCTTGCTCTACCAAATGTCGTAATGTTTGCTGCAAAACGCCAACATCCACTTCGCGTTGCGCGTGATGCAGCCACTGGTCGCGCTTTTCGAGCATTTTTACGAGCAAGCCTTTTAATTGCTCGGCATTGTTATCAACATAACGCAAAGCATATTTCACCACCTCGGTATGCGCGGGCGCTTCAAGCAAAGCCAGCGTATGTTCTGCCGCTTGCGTGTAGAGTGCCCCGGCATCCTCCGCGACACGCGGCTGTGCGCCAAAACGACTCATCAAAGGCATTTGCCGCGCCAGATGCGCACACAAACTATCAATGGTAAAAATGCGTAATCGCGCTGGGTTTTCGATGAGCTGCCAATGCTTAGCCTCAGCAATTTCAAGGGCTTTAAGACTCAATGCATATGTGATTTGTTTGTGCGCGGCGGCTGGTTTATCGCGATGACTAGCCTTGATTAAACTGTCTAAAATACGCACACGCATTTCTGCGGCTGCTTTATTGGTAAAAGTAATGGCAATAATTTCTTCAGGCGCGCTCACTGTTTGCAGCAGTTTCAAATAACGCTGCGTGAGTAGTTCGGTTTTGCCCGCCCCTGCTGGCGCCTCTACAATAAATGAGGTTAAATCGAGCGCACGCTGACGGTTTTTTTCATCCGTTGCAAGATTCAATTCACACTGTGCTGTCATGCATTTTTACCTAAAAAATCCAACTTTAAAATCACTGAAAAAAATCACTTAAAAAATCGCCGAGAGAAAAAAATACCTCTGCGAGCCTTTATTTACAAGGCTTCCAGAGCATCGAAAAAGGTTGGAGGTAAAAAATGCCTTAAAACACGTGTTTTTTTGCGCTAAAAATTGCATCATACAGCGCCCTCATCTGCGTTATTTGCAAAGCGCTCAAACTGCAATTTTCGCTCGGGCAAACGCAATAGTGGTAACACTTCACAATACGCCAATGCCTGTTCATCGTTAAAGCGCACAGCCGCCTCGCCACTTTTAATTTCTTGGGCAATGGCCTCAATGCTGCTTTTCCAGTGCGTGAGTAATGATGCCCAATCGCTGAATGCGCGAATAAACACTGGCTTGCGTTTTTCAGGTTCAGTGTCAAAATTTTCTGCGCTCACGCCAGTAAACATGTGCTCTGCTGTTTTAACCATACCAAACTGTACGCCTGTAACGTGTTCAGCATCTTCCATATAAAATGCCGCATAGATGGGCAGTTGCGGCTCGGTAATGCGCGTTTCTGCCCAACTGGTGATTTTGGGTGCTTGCCCAGTTTTATAGTCCACAAATTCCAGCCCACCATTTTCAAGCGCATGAATGCGGTCAATTTTTAACGTGACTTCAATGCCACAAATGCTGACTTTTTTCTCGGCCTCGCACGCTACCATGTTAAAACCTACGCCGCGCAATTTTTCATAAAGCAGCCAATCCGTTATCAACTTAAAAAGCCGTTCATGCTCAAGCGCCAGCACATTGGCTGAAACCGAATTTTCGGCCGCAAATACTTGCAAAGTCTGCGTGATGGCATGATTGACCGCAAGATAAAGCGCATCCACCGACATATCGCGCAAATCCGCAAAATGGCGCTTGCGCCAAAACTGCTCAAGCACGCCATGCACCAGCGAACCACGTTCCATGCTATCAATACCATCCGTTGGGGTTTTTAACGCTTTAGCGCCCAAGCGATATTGGTAAAAGGCCCAGGCGGGGCAAACTGCCTGCGCTTTAAATAGACCTGTGCCACCGCGCACGTGTTCATCGGCTTGTATTGCGGGGGCAATGTGGTCATCTAAAAAAGTTAAATCGGTATTGCCTTCAGCGCTTAATTGCTCGGCCAGCGTGTTTGCTAGCGGCATTTCATGCGCAGCATGGGCCATATTTTTCATCAGTGGTGACGGGCGTAGTTGGCTATCTCTTTCTGACATGCTGCTTGAAAAAATAATCTGTGGTGCGGAATGAAGTAATCGCTGATGAATCGTCTCGGCGAAAGCAGCCTGCACAGTGTTATCGGCATTGGGCAGCATCGCCTGCCGTTGCAAATACGCAGGTAATAACGGGTTGGGGCGCGCTGGCGGCGGCCAGATGTGGTCGTTCATGTGCATGCACCAAAGCGCATCCACCGGTGCGCTCAGAGCTTCCATAACGCCTAAAATCTGTATCGTTGGTGCATATTCTGTTTCTGCCTGAAAAATCATCGCCGTGCAAATTTGCTGCAACAGACTCACCGCTTCTGCTAGCCCAATATTTTTTTGAAGCACATCCATTTGCGCTAATTGCTGCAAGGCTTTTTGCCAAGCATTTTGTGCCTGATATTCCATGCTGGTAACAGCGCGTTCACCCGGCCAATGCAATGCGGTTAATAATGTCGTGATGGTCTGCGCCCATTGTGATGGCGGCACTTTTTTATTGGGGATGAGTGCAATTGCGGCTTTTAAATCGGCCAAAAATTTGGTAATCGCTAAGCCGTTTTTAAGCTGTTTTTCTGCCAATGCCAGCAAGTTGGTGAGTTTAAACTGCATCGGTAATTTGTCGCGCATGGTTGCATCCAGCATCGCACGGGCATCGGCTTCTGTTGTACTTGCAGACCAAAATGGCGATAACAGCACTGCTGAATAGTCACTTTGCGGCATGGGTTGATTGGCTGAACTGTGGCTCAATAGACGCAGCAAATTCAGCGCAGCTTGAATAATCGGCTGCTGTGCTAATGGCGTGCCGAGCGAAAAATTGTAATTTCGCGGCATTTCAAATAAACCAGGGCGCACACTTTCTGGGTAAAACACATCATCCAGCAAATCTGCCAGCTGGTTTCGCACGGTATTAAGTTGCGGCACAACAATCGCTAATTTTGCTTTGGGCTGGTGTGCCAACAAATCTTTAGCCCAAGCCACCGCTGCGCGTAGCTCTGCCGCTTGATTCTCTAAGCGCACATGTTGCGCATTAGCCACTGTATCAGCAGTTGTAGCGTACTCAGAAACCTCAACGCCCTGACACACTAAAATTTTACGCAAACGCAATTCTTGTGGTGCGGTTTGGTCAAAACCAGCAAAGGCGATGTGCGATGGCAACATGACGAATCCCGCGGCCAATTGCGCGAGTTGCCAATCCACATAGCGCACCTGTTCAAGCACATTTAATTCAGCACAACGCGCCGCAAATGCACGTTGCCAGTGCAAAAACTGGCGGGATTCTTCAGCCAAATGCTCACGCGGCAAATGCAAGTGCCACGCTACTTGATAGCGGTTCGCCTCCATGGCGGCCTGCGCCAAACCCGCAACATCAAACAACGCACCAAACGCATTTTTCTTTAAAGATTGCGTAATCACCTCTTGCCAAAGTAACTGCTCGTTGAGTGTGCTTAAGGCATAAGGCTGCACCTGCGTGAATTGCCCTGATAAAAAAGCAGTATTAATGACATTTTCTAACCACTGCGATAGCGTCATTACGGCGGGGCTATGCCAAACGACTTGGCCAGACTGGCTGTTTTGTAGGGCAATATCGTTTTGAATACTGCGCGCCAAACGGGCTGATGGGCAAAGAATAAGCGTTTGTTTTGACATCCTAGTATTCTATAGCGACTTGATAATTACCATGCTAATAATTATTACACTATTATTTGCCACGCTAGGATAATTTACCCAAGCCGAATAAAATAGTGGCAATTCGCGCGATAATGACGCCACTTACAAAATATGACGCACTTAAAATAAGGACTTTTCATGTTAGCAAAACTCTTGCAACTGCTTAAATATTCTATTTGGCTATTACTGGTGCCAATTGGCCTATTTGCTTTATACACTTGGGCAACACTTACTTGGGTCTATTCTTCTGGCGAACGCGCAGGCTACGTGCAAAAGCTATCAGAAAAAGGCTGGGTATGTAAAACTTTTGAAGGCGAACTGATATTGGTTTCAATGCCTGGCACACAAGCAGAGAAGTTTTTCTTCACCGTGCGCGACAAAGCCGTGGCAAAAAAAATCAATGAAACCGTCGGCAAACGTGTGCGCCTTGTTTATGAAGAGCATATCGGTATTCCAACCACCTGCTTTGGCGAAACAGGTTATTTTGTGCATGATGTACAGCCCATTGATCAGGTTTGGCCAGAACAACAGTTGCTCGACACGCAACCCATGAATCCGCAAACAGCGCAGTAAATATGGCCAAAGCAAAACTAGCCGTCTCAGACGAAAAAAACTACATCACGCCTGAGGGTCATGCAGCGCTTGAAGCGGAATTTCAGCAATTACTTAAAGTAGAACGGCCAGAAGTAGTACGCGTGGTGTCGTGGGCGGCAGGCAACGGCGACCGCAGTGAAAACGGTGATTATATTTATGGCAAGCGACGCTTGCGGCAAATCGATAGTCGCCTGCGTTTTTTAATGCAGCGCATGGATTTAGCCATCATTGTGGACCCCGCCACGCAAGTCGGCTTAGAAAAAATCTTCTTTGGCGCTTGGGTAATCTTGTTTTCACTTAAAAATGATACAGAGCACAGCTACCGCATCGTTGGCAAAGATGAACTTGAACCAAGCAAAGGCTATATCAGCTGGGTTTCACCTTTAGCCAAAGCCATGCTGGGCAAAAGTGTGGGCGATCGTATTAAAGTCTCAACGCCAGCCGGTGACGAAGAATACGAAGTCATCGACATTCAATACAACTTACCCAAATAAATCGAACACCATGCAAAACGGCACCGACCAGCGCTGGGATATTTTCTGTCGCATTGTCGATAACTTCGGCGACATCGGCGTTTGCTGGCGCCTCAGTCAACAACTGGCCAATACGCATCAACTGCCGATTCGATTATTTATTGATGACCTTGAGACCGCCAAAAAAATCATTCCTGGTTATCAACCTGAACTTGGCACACAAATCATCAACCATGTTGAAATATGGGCTTGGCCCAATGATGACGATGCTATCCAGCCTGCAGAAGTAGTGATTGAAACCTTTGCCTGCGGCATTCCTCAACGGTATTTAAGCGCAATGCAGCCGCAAACAAAATGGGTGAATTTAGAGTATTTATCGGCTGAAAAGTGGATTGATGAATTTCACGCTCTACCCTCACCGCAAGCGAGCGGGCTATCGCGTCACTTTTTCTTTCCTGGCTTTACCGAGGCCACCGGCGGCTTAATTCGTGAGCCGAATATTGTGTCGTATGCTGACACACATAGAACAAATCTAGCAGAACAAACGTTAAAAATATCCCTATTTGCCTACCCAAACGCACCCATTGAAGACCTACTGCACATTCTGCAAGCCAGCCAGCAATCCACCGTGGTATATGTGCCAAATAGCAGCATTTTGCCGCAAGTTGAAAGTTTTTTAGGCATCACACAAAGTAACCCTCACGAAACGTATTTGCGTGACAAACTACACATCAAAATGCTGCCATTTTTAAGTCAAGACAATTACGACGCGCTGTTAGCCACTTGCGACATCAATTTTGTGCGTGGTGAAGATAGCTGGGTGCGGGGCATTTGGGCAGCAAAACCACTGATTTGGCAGCCTTATTTTCAAACAGAAAACACGCATATGGTCAAACTCAATGCGTTTTTGAAACTTTTCTACACCGCTTGTCATGAAGAAACGTTTCAGGCCATTGCCGAATTAAACGGTGGCTGGGCGCAAGGCAGCATTTCAACTGAAATTTGGCTGAATTATGTGCGCCAGTTGCCCGCGATTCGCGCAATTACGCAAGCAAGCACAATGGCGCTGGCCGCGCAGCCAGACCTTGCTTCTAAGTTGGTGATTTATTTGCAAAAAATAAGCGTTCAGGTATAATGCGCGGCTTTAATATTTAACCCAATTTTTAGTACTTTTTTATATCAAGGCAATCTCATGAAAACAGCTCAAGAACTTCGCGCCGGCAACGTTATTATGGTGGGCGATGTGCCATTAGTGGTGGTAAAAGCAGAATACAATAAATCTGGCCGTAGCACTGCTGTGGTAAAAATGAAATTTAAAAACTTGCTGACTGAAGCCCCAAGTGAGGCCATTTACGGCGCTGGAGATAAATTTGACGTGATTGTGCTTGAGAAAAAAGAAGCGACTTACTCATACTTTGCCGACCCAACTTATGTGTTTATGGATGCAGACTACAACCAATACGATGTTGATGCTGAGTTCATGGAAGACGTACTTCCCTACCTTGAAGACGGCATGCCGGCAGATATACGTTTTTATAACGACAAAGCCATTTCAGTTGAACTACCAACAACGGTTGTGCGTGAAATTACTTACACAGAACCCGCAGTAAAAGGTGACACCTCAGGCAAAGTGATGAAACCAGCTAAAATCGCCACAGGTTATGAAATCTCAGTGCCATTATTTTGTGCGCAAGGCGACAAAATCGAGATTGACACGCGTACAGGTGAATATAGAAACCGTGTCATGAAATAAATCACGCATTTAGTTCATGTCATCATCAAGGGAGCAATTTGCTCCCTTTTTTTATCCATGTTTTTTATCATTGTTTTTATATAGAAGGTTTTTACAAGCAAGGTTTTTATATACAAGCCATTAAAATTCGCGCTACTATACTTATCCATCGCAATAAAAACTTTGCTGGAGGCAGTATGAACGATAAGCAATTAGTCGCGCTAGAAGCCGCTAAATTTGTTAAAAATGGCATGTTGGTGGGCTTGGGTACAGGCTCTACTGCCAATTATTTTATTGACGAGCTAGCACGCCTGCAACGTGAAAATGGTCTTAGCATCACCACCGTTGCAAGCTCCACCATCAGCGCCCAACGTGCGCAATCACTTGGTTTGCCTATTGTCGCCTTAGAGCATATTAGCCAAATTGATCTCTATGTAGATGGTGCAGATGAAATTTCACCCGACATGACCTTACTTAAAGGCCGTGGCAGCGATTTAGTCAAAGAGAAGTTGTTAGCCAAAGCGGCCACACAATTTATTGTGGTGGCTGATGAAAGCAAATTGGTCAGCCGCATTGGTCAGAATTTTGTTATCCCGATTGAAGTCATTCCATTTGCATGGCAACTCACCAAAAAAAGTCTTGAAGATGCGGGTGGCATTGGCCATTTGCGCCCTAATGCTGCAAAAGATGGCTTTTGGATTACCTCGCATGGCAGTTATGTGCTCGATTTAACCTTTGATGCCGATTTTAGCGCCAACGCACTGAATGAACTCATCAACAATACGCCTGGCGTGGTTGAGCACGGCATTTTTTATGGCCTAACAGATGCCGTGCTGATTGCCGCCAATGGCAAGGTAGAGGCGCGCTGGGCTTAATGCACGCGCGTTTTCTTGTAGTGAATGTGCTAAATCAGGGTTACATGCATAAGCTCTTTATTGTGCTGCTCGTGCTGTTGGCGGCTGCCTGTACGCGCACTGACGAGCGCACAACTTCTACAGCACATTCTGAAACCGATGATGCCAACACCCTGATTTTTGTCACACATAACGGCCCTACGACTTACTATTACAATGGCGATAACGAGCTGGCTGGCCTTGAATACGATTTAGCAACTTTATTTGTTAAGGATTTTGCGCCTGAATACCAACTTAAATTTTTAGTGGTCAATAGTGTGAGCGATGTCATCCCCTCGCTATTAAAAGGCCGTGCGCATATTGCTGCAGCCAATTTATCTATTACCCGTTTGCGGCAAGAACTGGTTCAATTTTCCACGCCTTACCAACAAACACAGCAACAGCTTGTCACCTTAAATGAAGAAAATACCAAACAAAATCGCCCTATTCAAGTAAAAGACTTTAACGTGCAGTTAGCCAACAAAAAATTGGCTGTACCACTGGGCACAAGTTTTGAAGAACGGCTGATTCAGCTCAAAAAAAGCCAGCCAGCACTGCAATGGCAATCCATACCCAATACCAACTCTGAGCTACTTTTAAGCGATGTGGCCAATGGCACGCTGGACTACACCATGGCAGACAGCCACTTGGTGTCTATTATGCAAAATTATTACCCCAACTTGGCCGTGGCGGCAAAAGTGGGAGAAGCTGACAACCTCGCTTGGGCATTTTCAAAACAGGCGAACCCAGCGCTTGTTAAAAAAGTGAATGCCTTTTTTGCAAAAATTAAAAAAGACGGCACTTTAAAGCACCTGATAGACCGCTATTATGGCCACTCAGATCGCCTGAATACGCAAGACGTCACCGTGTTTCTTGCGCGTAGCCAAAGTATTTTGCCCAACTATGCGGCGCTATTTAAACAAGCGCAGGAACAAACCGGCCTTGATTGGCGCTTAATTGCTGCGGTGAGTTATCGCGAATCGCACTGGGACCCATTAAACACGTCACCCACAGGCGTGCGAGGCATGATGATGCTCACCGAAAACACCGCCAAGCTCATGGGGGTCACTGATAGGCTGGACCCCGTACAAAGCATTCCTGCTGGCGCAAAATATCTCGTCAAAATGATTGAAAAAATACCTGAAACAGTTCCAGAACCCGACCGCACCTATTTGGCATTGGCAGCCTACAACATCGGTTACGCCCACCTGCTAGATGCGAGAACCCTCGCAAAGCGCTTAAAACTCAACCCGGACCGTTGGTCTGATGTTAAAAAAACCTTGCTCATGTTACGCCAGCCAGATTATTACACCACGCTAAAGTATGGCTATGCCAATGGCAGTGCGCCCGTTATTTTTGTAGAATCCGTGCGCAGCTACCAAAACATTTTGGAATATCATCAGCCCAGCCACCCTGCCAATGAACAAATCAACGTCGCCAATCTGAGCAAATAATAAGCGCTCAACATTGCCTTAAAAATGCTTTAAAACCGCCGAGAAAAAAATAATGCCCTGGAAGCCTTTATTTATAAGGCTTTCAGGGAATCGAAAAAGGTTGTTGTAAAATTAAAGCTTAAATTGGCTTAATTTTATCGAGATTATTCATGTACGGACGCAGCACTTGCGGCACAGTAACACTGCCATCGGCGTTCTGATAATTCTCTAACACCGCCACTAACGTGCGCCCAACCGCCAAGCCTGAACCATTGAGCGTATGTAGCAACTCAGGCTTGCCTTGCTCGTTTCTAAATCGTGCCTGCAAACGGCGCGCTTGAAACGCCTCACAATTGCTCACAGAAGAAATTTCACGGTAAGTATTTTGTGCGGGCAACCAAACTTCTAAATCATAGGTTTTGGCTGCGCCAAAACCCATGTCGCCGGTGCAAAGTGAAACCACGCGATATGGTAATTCTAGCGCTTTTAAAATATTCTCAGCGTGGCCCACCATTTCTTCTAACGCTTCATAGCTTTTTTCAGGATGCACAATTTGCACCATCTCGACTTTATCAAACTGGTGCTGGCGGATCATGCCTTTGGTATCACGCCCATAAGAACCAGCCTCTGACCGGAAGCAAGGCGTGTGTGCGGTAAGCTTAATTGGCAAGCTTTCTAACGGTACAATTTCATCGCGCACGGTGTTGGTGAGGGTGACTTCTGAAGTTGGGATTAGATAAAGGCTACTTTCAAACACTTGAAATGGCCAATCTGGAGGAACATCTATTTTGCATTCAGGATTGAGCATCATTAACTCTTTTCTAGTCATGCTTTTATCAAACTTAACTTGAAATAAATCTTGCTCAAACTTCGGAAGCTGTCCAGTACCAAGCAATGTCTGCTCATTCACAATATATGGCGTATAACACTCTTCATAGCCATGCTGTTCAGTTTGCGTATCCAACATAAATTGCGCCAATGCACGGTGCAGCTTAGCAACCTGCCCGCGCATGAAGGTAAAGCGGGCACCAGAGAGTTTTGCGCCTGTATCAAAATCCAAACCCAGCGGCGCGCCTACATCCGTATGGTCTTTTATTTCAAAATCAAAACTGCGCGGTGTACCCACTTTACGTACTTCAACGTTATCAACCTCTGACTTGCCTTGCGGTACACTCTCGTGCGGCAAATTGGGAACATCTAACAATAAATCTTGTAGCTTAGTTTGCAGTTTACTTAACACCAAGGCATCAGCTACCAACTGTCTACCTAAACCAGCAACTTCCGCCATGATTGCAGAAACATCTTCACCTTTAGATTTTGCAAAGCCAATCTGCTTAGAAGCCGCATTCCGCTTAGCTTGCAGCGCCTCTGTACTTGTTTGTAGTATTTTGCGTTCTGCTTCTAACTCGCTAAACTTGGCTTTGGGAAAATCAAACCCACGCGCACTCAAACGTGCTACAACGCAATCTAAATCACTTCTCAATAGTTGAATATCTAACATTTCTCTCTACTTTTTGGCTTTGTTGTCTAGTTCACGCAGATGCGCTAATTTTTCCGTAATTTTACCCTCAAGCCCGCGTGGTGTGGGCATATAAAATTGCGGTACGGCATTTTTATCATGTAGTTCATCGGGAAAATAATGCACACCTGCCGCATAAGCCTCTGGCTCGTGATGCGCATAACGGTATTCTTTGCCGTAATCTAACGCCTTCATCAACTTGGTAGGTGCGTTTTTTAAATGTAATGGCACGGGGCGCGATTTATCTTGGCCAACAAAGGCTATGGCCTGATTATACGCGTTATAAGCTGCGTT
>ERZ795044.5238-NODE-5238-length-10521-cov-8.089528_pt1 | contig 10521 bp, 7 predicted proteins | sample MGYA00375128_ERZ795044 | MGnify/ENA primary metagenome ERZ795044 (study PRJEB30173, sample SAMN05720213) | anaerobic digester metagenome | isolation source: active sludge of municipal wastewater-treating anaerobic digesters | place: USA | collected 2014-12-22 ... | reverse complement strand
ACGTGCGCGTCGCCGGCGTGGCCGAAGATCACCCCACGAAAGCGCGACGCGGCGAGGGCGTCGCGCACGCCGCGCACATAGTCGCCAAGTCGCGCCGGCGGGACGCAGCCATCCTCGACGATCTGCATCGACTTGAGGTGGGGATCGAGGCGCGAGAGGATGGGGCTCGCCGCATGCCGCAATGTCCACAGCGCCTCCTCCGATTCCGGATCGAGCCCCACCAGGACGCTGGTGGCGCCCTTCGCGTCGCACGCCTGCGCCAGCGTCGTGGCGCGATCGGCGACCGACGCATCCCCCTCCAGCTCGATCAGGAGGACACACTCGGCGTCGTCGGGGACCGGGAGTGGCTGCGCACTGCGCGCGACGTCGAGGAAGGTGCGGTCGAGCAGTTCGCACGCCGTGGCGCCGGCGTCGCGGGCGAGGGTGGCGCCGACCACGGCCAGCTCGAGCGAGGGCCACGAGGCGAGTACGCTGGCCGTCGACGGTGGGACGTCCGTCAGGCGCAACTCGACGCCGGTGAAGAGGGCGAGCGTCCCCTCGCTCCCGACGAGCAGGTCGACGAGGTCGCCGCTGGCCGCGAAGTCGTGCACCCCGTAACCGGACGACTCCTTGCGCACCCGGGAGGGCGGGAGCGCCTGCGCGGCGGCGCGAACGTCGTGGGCCACCGCGCGCCAACGATCGAGAGCGCCACTCCCCGTGGGGAGCGCGTCGCCGCGGCGGATCGTCGCCCGGCTCCCATCGGCAAAGACGCAGTCGAGCGCCTGGACCCATCGGCGCATGGCGCCGAAGGCCAGGGTGCGAGGGCCCGCGGCGTTGGTCGATGCCATGCCGCCGATCGTGGCAAAGCTCCCACTCGACGGATCGACGGGAAAGCGCAACTGTTCGGCGTTCGCTGCCTGCTCCACCTCGCGACGCAGCACACCGGCTCCCCCCCAGATCGTACGACGCTCGAGGTCGACGGGGGCCAGATCGGTGAGGCGCGAGAGATCGACCACGACTCCGTCGCCCACCGCCCCCCCTCCCATGCTGCTGCCACTGCCACGCGGGACGAGGGGGACGCGCTCGGTGGCGGCCCAGCGCATGAGCGCGACGACGTCGTCGGCGTCTGCAGGGACGGCGACAGCGAGCGGAACGAGTTGGAGGACCCCGGCGCTTTCCGAGTACACGGCTCGGGCCGCATCATCGGTGCGGAAGGGGCCACGCATGCGAGGCGGCGTGTGAACGAAATGAGACCTCATGCAGGGAGAATGATGCCACGCGAGCGCTGCGACAATCGGGAGGTCGCCCGGGCGATCTGGGGAAGGATCACCCTGGTTGGGTTGGCCGCACTGGCGGTGATGGTCGGTGTCGCGGTCGCCCCCCGACCGGTCGTGGCGCAGCGCGCGACCTCCGCCGTCTCGCCGTCGCGTCGTGACGGCGGGCGCCCCCGTGCCGATACCGCCTTCGCCGCCGCCGTCGCGCGCCTGTCGGAGGCCAGCGGCTTCTTCGACACCGACAACCTCATTTCGAATGAGGCGTCGTACCTGCACGTCGTCCCGCGCCTGCGCGCGCTCGGCGTCACCGGGGGCGCCTACATCGGCGTCGGCCCCGACCAGAACTATTCGTACCTCGCGGTCATCCGTCCGCGCGTGGCCTACCTCGTCGACGTGCGACGCGACAACCTGCTCCAGCACCTGATGTTCAAGGCGCTCTTCGCCCGTGCGTCGAGTCGCATCGAGTTCCTCTGTCTCTGGTTGGGGCGCGCGCTTCCCCCCGATCCGGGGGCATGGGGGGCACGCCCCATCGATGACATCGTCCGCTACGTCGATGGGGCCCGGCGCGACGAGGCCGGGGCCCGCCAGTTGCAATCGCTGCTCGTGCGCGACGCCGTCGCCACCGGCATCCCGCTGTCGGCCACCGATCGCGCCACGATCGAGCGCTTTGCGGCCACGTTCGCGCGCGAGGGGCTCGATCTTCGCTTCACGTCGTTTGGCCGGGCGCCGCGCCCGTACTATCCCACGCTGCGCGACCTCGTGCGGGCGCGCGATACCGACGGCAAGCAGGTGTCATATCTCGCGAGCGAGGACGACTGGCGCGTCGTGAAGGCGATGCACGACACGCATCGCATCATCCCCGTGGTCGGCAACCTGGGCGGCACGCACGCGCTCCCCGCCATCGCCCGCGAGGTCGCGGCCGCCCGGGAGACCGTCTCGGCGCTCTACACGTCGAACGTCGAGTTCTACCTGTGGGGGGAGCGCGCCTTCGACGACTTCGCGCGCGGCGTCGCCGCCATGCCGCGCGACCAGCGCTCGGTGATCATCCGGTCGTACTTCGGGCGGCAGTTCGGCGACCAGCATCCGCTCGCCGTGCCGGGCTTCGCGAGCGTGCAGCTGCTGCAGCCCATCGACGACTTCGTGCGACGCTACCGCGGTGGCGGCTGGACGTCGTATCGCGCCCTCGTCACGGACGGCGCACGATGAGCGGCGCTCGCTGACTGGCGCAGGCGGAGGCGGCGCTCGCAGGGGCGGCGCGGCGCGCCGTGCCCAGCGATGCGCCAAACTACGGCTTGTCGGACTTCTTGGGGCGCTGCGCGACGAGCGTGGTGTCGATCCGGAAGGCGAAGAGCTGCTGCACGAGCTGCCGCACCTTGCGCCCCCCCATGACCGCCGGGCGGAACTTCATCTGCGGCAGCGTGGCCTTCACCGAATTGGCGAAGTCGGGATGCGTGGCGGAGAGGATGACGATGCTCGAGGCGTCGGCGGTCCCCGTCGTGTCGACGATGTACTGAATCCCCACCGACCCTTCGATCTTCTTTTCCAGCATTTCCGGCGGATACGGCGGCGCCGCACTGTCGTCGAATCGCGCCGCGGCCGAGTCGACCTCGAGCACCGTCATCACCGAGTCGCCCGGTGCTTCGGGGGCCGACTGCTGCGCGTCGGAGAGCTCGCTGCTCAACTCCGTCACCCCGGGGCCCGACTCCACTTCCCGCTGGCGAGGCTTGGACGCTGCCGGGTCGATCTTCTCATCACCGGCGCCGCCGGCGCGCTCGGTCGACATGTACGTGATGCGTTCCTGTTTTGGGCGCGAGCCGAGGATGCGATCCTTCGGGATGAAGAACGCGACCGGCGTGAACGAGTTGGCCAGGTCGGATGGCTTCACCTCGTGCGAGGCGACCAAGGTGCTGCCGATGATCGCGGCGTGCGCCACGAGGCTCACCGTGTAGCCTTCTACACTGGCGAGCGTGCTCGCGCGGGCGCTTGACTCGAGTAGGCGTCGGAACAGCATGGGAACCTCCGCGCATGACGGCGGACGGCTGAGGGACCGACGGGGCGTCCGTCGGCCACTACGAGTATGGGGCGCGTCTCGAACGGGAACAAGCGGCGAGGGGCGAACGGTCCATCCCACGCCGCCAACGCATGTTGCCGGCCGGTGAACTGCGGGGGCCGCTCCTCGAGGAAGGCGTCGTGCTCTTCACCACGGTTGGCCCCGAAGCAGGCGAGACGACGCGTCCCCGCTCTCACTGCGTATCCCCTCGACCCAAGACGACAGTCGGGTCGCCCAAATCGCATCAGGGTGGCGGACGGCGACGCTGAGCCGAAACGCTACCCGGCGCGGTCGCTGGCGCTGGCGGCGGCGACGCGGTCGCTCACACCCCTAACCGCCAATGACCACCGACGCACGCGGGCGTGTCGGTTCGATGTCCGTCAGCTTCGACATGCGGAACCCGCGCAGCCCCATGAAGCCCAGGGCGACGACGAAGGTGAGGTGCTTGACCACCGCCTTCGACGCCGCCGACTCGAACGCCTGCTGGGCCTCCGCCTGCACCACGTTGCGCAGCTGGAAGATGTCGAGCAGGAAGAAGAGCAGCAGCGCCACGAAGCACGCAGCGATCACGAGGTTGGCGATCGCCATGATGCGTTGGAAACGCTGGTGTGAGGCGTACGCCGCGACTCCCATCGCCAGGCCGACCCCGAGGAGCGGGGTGAGGAGGAAGCCCGAGAGCAGCCCCACGGAGGCGAAACGCCACTCGATGTCGCTCACACGCAGGGGGACGATGCTGGTCACGAAGTCCAGCGCCGGCGTTGCGACGAGGAGGAAGGCCAGGACGTACAGCGGAGCGATCAGCGCGTCGGCGTCGTAATGCGTGCCATTCATGGAATCGGGATTCGGTGGCAGGGGACCGAGCGAGCGACGATTGCCCTGGGTGCCCGTCACGTTATGCCGAGGGGGTAACCATGAAAAGTGGGCTGGGTTCCGGGACCCAGCCCACTTTCCACCGGTCGCGCCGAAAGGGGGAGACGCGACTAGAACCGAATGGCACCCTTCGTCATCGCCACGCCGAGGATGACGAGCACCCCGGTGCCGAGCAGGATCCAGGTCTCAGGCTCAGGGGTCGCGACCGTATCGGTCAGGAACTCCTGCGCCCCCACCCCGGAGACGCGTCCGGCGGCGTTCACATCCGTGACGATCGACCAGCGCGAGAAATCGAAGGTCGACGCCCCACCATTGTTATACCACGAGTCGGCCTGGTTCAGCCAGTAGGCCTCCGACGAATTGATCGCCGGGTTCGCCCCGCCGTTGGGGTTGCCCGGGTTGAGCAGATTCCAGATCGCGGTCTGGATGCCACCCCACTGCGCCGTCTGGATGCCGGGGGCCTTGTACGTCGATGCGAGGAAGGCCGCCTTCTGGTAGTTGACCTGCTTGGCGTTTCCGTGGCGTGTGGCGCTCAGGTCGTTCGAGGAGAGGCGGGTGAAGACCCCCGTCCACTTCTGCCCGAAGCTGATGCTGTTCAGGATGTCGACGCAGAACAGGTTGAGCGACGGACGCGTCGGATCGGAGAGCACCGTTCCCGTGAAGGGGCCCACATAGTAGCCGTAGGCCGTGACCGCGGGATTCGGCGCCCTCGTCTGGAACTGGAGGTTCTTGACCCGGTACGTCGGGACCGGCTGCTTCAGCGCGTGGGCAGGAGAGGCCGTGGCGGCGAGCGCGACGAGGGCGAGTAACGGACGGGAGAGGCGCATAATCGGAAGACGCAGGGCTGAGGACACGGCCGGGAGATTCCGGTGGCGCACATCGGCGAGAGTTGCCGCCCGAGGGACTGCTTCGGTGCGATGCAATGCCTCGCCGATGTGCGATACCTCACAATTGCACGCGGCATGCCGTCGGCGGCCAATTCGGAGAATCGAAGGGACAGATTTCCCGCGAGGTTTGCCGCAAGTCGTTTTCTTGCATCGACTTACCGCCTTCAACGGGCATGATGTTCCGTCATGAGCTTGTCTGGAAGCACGATGAAGGAACGGTCGCACTCGCTGGTGCTCCGCGAAGGTGTGTCGCGGGCGCTCGCCATCGGCGTCGTCTGACGTCGACGTTGCAGAATGCCGGAGTGATGCGGTCTGGCGACTCGATCTCGCGACGCGTCTTTTCCCGCGACGTCGGGGGGCGGAAAAAGCGACCGCCGATCCGGCGCGAGGCGTCGAATCGGCGGTCGGTGCGGACCGGGCGATGGGTCGGGGGGCTTGCCGTGCTGCCGTGGGCGGGGGAGCGTCACGGGCAGGTTCGGCTGTCTACGAGCTGGGCTCCCCCTCGAATCGTCAGGCCGCGGCGGCGTTGTCGTAACCGCCAATACGGAGTGCTTCGCTGATCCCCTCGTTGGCGGCGGCGGCCATCTTCAGCGCGGCAGAGAACATCCGCTTGGACACCATCATTTCCACGGTGCCGTCCAGAAGGCCCGTCTCCTGGGCCGCCAACGCCTCCGCCTCCTTGGCGTTGGCCGGGGCATCGGTGACGTTGGTGGTAGTCGCGCGCGCCACCTTCTCGGCCGCACGGTCCATCGACGCCGACTGTCGCTGGATGGCGGTGAGACTGCTGGATATCGCGTTGATTGCCATGCACGCACTCCTGAAGGCGGGGTCACGGTTCCGGCACTCGCCGGCGCTCGCGGAGGGGGCGACCTCTCGGGGCACCGTGTGGGCGACCTGGAGGCGCTGCTCTGCGGGGCGGATACACTGCTGAGTGGGAGTGTCGGCAGCGGTCGACGGAACTTTAGCGATCCCCGAAAAACCGCGATTCGGGAGGGCCGCCGGCCGCTGCGGTGCGGAGGGAGGACCAAATCGGGGAATCCCCGAGGTTGTTGCGGACTTTTCAATTGCGGGCGTCGCTGACGAGCACGACCGTCCACTCACGAAGGATTCCGTCACGACGCACGGATCCGATCCGTGCCGACCGCCTGAGTGAATTGATGCCGTATGCACTGCAGATAAATGCGACGCTTCGATTGGCCGTCACCCGCGTAGACGGTGCGCTGTCGAGCGAGGAGCTCCGCCGGCATGAACATGAGCTGCGGCATTCGCCCGACTTCGAGCCCAGCCTGCGTCAGCTCATCGACTTCCGACAGCTCACCTCCCTCGAGGTGACGGCGCGCGATATCCGCGACGCCGCAAGCGCGCAACCGTTCACCTGTGGGGCGATGCGCGTCTTCGTCATCACCACCGACGAGCTCTTCGGGATGGCGCGCATGTATCAGATCCTGACCGAGGACACTCCGCACGACCTGCACCTGGTGCGTGACATCGACGAGGCGTTCTCGCTGCTCGGGATCGAGCCGGGGAGCGACCGATGGGAAGAGGTGACGGACTTCCTGGACGGGCACGTCGTCCGCAGCGCGTGAACCGACAGGGCATATCACGGCGTTGATACTCGTGTGCGTCAGGCGGCTGAGGTCTCTCGCTCGCCCGGCGGCGCCGTGCTGTCGTGCCCCACCGCCTCGTCCCCGTTCGCCGTGCCGCGTCCCAATCGCGCTCGCCCGCCCTCGCAGCGCCCAACCCGCATCTGCGCCAGCTGTGCCCGGCCGTTCACCTGGCGAAAGAAGTGGGCGCGCGACTGGGAGCAGGTGAAGTATTGCAGCGACCGCTGTCGCCTCACGCAGGGGCGAGCGTCCGCCCCTCGATGAAGGCGGCGATGCGGGAGTGCTGCCGTTCCGCATCCTCCTCGCCCAACGCGATCACGCGTTTCAGGAAGTCCTCCTGGAACATGAGGAGCGAGAGGATGTCGGGGCTCGCCGATTTGCGCGTGCCGAGTCCTCGCGTCAGGAATCGAAAGACGCGTGGCAGTCGCGGCTCGTACTCGCGGGCCAGCTGTCCCAGGTCGACCGACGGGCGCAGGACGAGGATGTCGACCACGCGCATCCCGTCGCGCTGCTCGGGCGGTACTCGCTGCACGAGGTCGTTGATCATGTTCGTTCGCACCACGTCCTGGTCGATGACGTCGAGGAAGACGGCGTTGTAGAGCGTGCCGAGGATCTGCGCCGGCGGCGGATAGGCCGGGAGTTCGGTCGGTACAGGGCGCCGGCGCGAGGCGTCGCTGCGCGTGGAGATGGTCAGGATGCGCGACGCCCCGAGGTGCAGCGCCGGCGAGAGCGGCGCCGTGAGGCGCATCCCGCCGTCGCCGTACCATTCGTGCTCCACGCGCTCGGCGGGAAAGAAGATCGGCAGCGCTGCCGACGCCATGACGTGATCGATGCCTAACCGTGCGATGACGCTGCGGCGCTGCGGGCGCTCCCACATCAGGGGGCGTCGCCCCTCGACCCAGGTCACGGATTGTCCGGTGGTATAGCTCGTCGCACTGAGCGCCGCGGCCTGAAGCGTCCCGCGCTCCAGATTGTACCGGATCCCCGGAAGTGCCCCGGTCTCGTCCCGTTCGAGTGTGCGTTCGAGGAAGTCGCGCAGCGGCGCCGTGTCGACCATCCCGCGCACCCGTTCGCGTTCCGATGGATCGCCCGACATGAGCCCATAGCCCGAGCGAATGACCCCCGTGAGCAGCGAGCGCGCGTCCACGCGATACACCTGCTCGGGCGACATCGCCAGCCAGTGCCTGACGAGTTGCTCGGTGGACTCGGCGAAGGTGCCGCGGTGCGACGCGAGGTGCACCGTGTTGATCGCCCCGGCCGAGACGCCGACCAGGATGGGGAGCTGCAACTGTGGATAGTGGCGCGCGATGGCGCGCAGCAGCCCCGCCTGGTACGCGCCGCGCGCGCCACCGCCGCCCAGTACGAGTGCCACGTCGTCGGTGACCGGGGTTGGGCGCTGGGGGATGGACATGTGGACGCTCCTCGAAAGTATCCCGCTTCGTGCCGACGTCGTTACCGGAGTGCAGGCAGCGGTGCGACCAAGGCGTTACGTGCGACCGAGAGCTTCGCTGGTGTCACGGGCAACGGCGCCCGTGCTCTTCACCTCGGAGCCTTCATGACGTCCGTCTCATGTTCGCCGCACGCGCACGAGTACGCCAGCGCATCTCGTGACGGGGCCATCGCCCCGCGCGCGCGCCTCGTGGTATCCCCCCTGCTCGTCGCCCGGGCGCTGGCCCTCGCCCTGGTCACCGTCGCCCCCCTGCAGGCCCAGCGCGCCGACTCCACGTCGCGCGATTCCACCCGCGTGCTGCGCACCATCGAGGTCCGTGGCTCCGCCACCGGGCTCGGTCAGGTGCGCGCCGGGAACGCCATCTCCAAGCTCGACGTGCAGCTCGCGCCGTCGGGGACCTCGCCGCTCAAGGCCATCGAGCGGCTTCCCGGGGTCAACATGCAGGGGGCCGATCCGTTCGGCCTCTATGAGTGGGCGACGCGCATCACCATGCGCGGCTTCCAGTCGTCGCAGGTCGGGCAGACCTTCGACGGGATCACGCTCGGCGACATGTCGTACGGCAACTTCAACGGCCTCAACGTCGGGCGCGCCGTCGACTCCGACAACCTGTCGGACGCGACGGTCACGCAGGGCGGCAGCGCGTTAGGCACCGCATCGAGCAACAACCTGGGGGGCGTGGTGCAGTACACGAGCGTCGACCCCTCCAACACGCGCGGCGTCTCGCTGCGACAGATGGTGGGGGCGTCCAGCGCCCGTCGCTCGTCGCTCAAGTTCGAGTCCGGGCTCCTCTCCAGCGGGAGCACGGCGTTCAAGAGCTACCTGAGCTTCTCGCGCTACGACACCGACAAGTGGAAGGGGTCGGGCGAACGCTTCTCGCCGGCGCGCTCAGGGCTCTTCGCGCAGAACGGGCTCGTGGGCGGCGCTGGGGAGCAGTGGATGGACCAGGTGAACTGGAAGGCGCAGCTCCTTCGCGGGGCGCACAAGTTCACCGCCTACTACAACTTCGCCGACAAGAAGGAGTCCGACTACACCGACCTCACCCTGGCGCGCTTCAACCAGTCCGGGCGCGATTGGGACCAGTTCGCCAGCTGGGACGCGGCCAAGGTGGCCGCCACGTCGAGCAACCCGGACCAGGCGTACTTCCACTCGGCGCAGGGCGCCCGTCGCGACCACCTGGCCTACCTCTCAGCCGACTTCCAGCTGAACGATCGCGCATTGGTGAGCCTCAAGCCGTACCTGCACACGAACGTTGGCGCCGGCGACTGGCACGCCCCCAACTACGGCTCGACTGCCTTCTCGCCGGACCCCATCTACTTCCGCCAGACCATCTACGACACGCGGCGCATGGGCGTCCTGGCGCGCGGTCGCTTCCAGTTTGGCGGGAACGACCTCGAGGTCGGTGGGTGGCTGGAACAGAACGAAGCCAACATCACGCGCAAGGCGTGGCGCATGAAGAACTACGCCAGCAGCCCGGTCGTGGACTTCTCGAACGTGCTGGCGCAGTTCTTCGATCGCACCGGCGACATCTCGACGCGCACGCTCTACGTGCAGAACACCAACACCTTCGCCGGCGAGCGGCTCAAGGTGTCGTATGGCGTGAAGTACCTCTCCATCGGCGCCGACTTCACCAACAACGGCAAGACCGACGCGGCCGCCAAGCTGTTCGGCGACCCGACGCGTCCCAACGTCTCGATCCCGACCGACGGTGGGCTGCTGCCGCAGGTGGGGCTCGTCTGGTCGGCTGATCGCGACTGGCAGTTCTTCGGCAACTTCTCGCAGAACGTGAACGCGTATCCGTACTCGCCGCAGAGCGGTGTGTACAACACCAACGCGACGGCCTTCGACTTCTTCAAGGACAACACCAAGCCCGAGAAGGCGACGACCATCGAGGGTGGGGTGCGCATGCGCAAGGAGCGCGTCGAGGCGTCGCTGGGGCTGTACACCATCGACTACAACAACCGCCTCATCGGCGTGGCGGTCTGTCCGCTGACCGCCACCTGCGTCTCGTCGTTCGCCAATGTGGGCGGCGTGTCCACGCGTGGCGCCGAGGCGTTGCTCTCCTTCCGCCTGGCGGACGGCCTGAGCTGGGTCAACTCGGCGGCGTTCAACGACAGCAAGATCGACAACGACTACAAGAGCGGGACGACGACGGTCGCCTCGTCAGGCAAGACGGTGGTCGATGCCCCCAAGGTCCTCGCCAACAGCTCGCTGCGCCTCACCCGCGGCGGCGTGCTCGGCTCGCTCAGCGCCCGCCACGTGGGGAAGCGTTACTTCAGCATCCTGAACGACATCGCGGCTCCGTCGTACACGACGCTCGACATGTCCGCCGGCTACACGTTCAAGCGGGTCGGGGCGCTCAAGGGGCTCTCGATCCAGATGAGCGCGATGAACCTCCTGGATGAGAAGT
>ERZ795044.5235-NODE-5235-length-10523-cov-4.215227_pt1 | contig 10523 bp, 8 predicted proteins | sample MGYA00375128_ERZ795044 | MGnify/ENA primary metagenome ERZ795044 (study PRJEB30173, sample SAMN05720213) | anaerobic digester metagenome | isolation source: active sludge of municipal wastewater-treating anaerobic digesters | place: USA | collected 2014-12-22 ... | reverse complement strand
TACTCGCTGCAGACGGAGCTCAATTGGCACCCGTGACTGTGGCTGCAAGTCGCGGCCAGGCACGCGTTGAGGCCATGCCCCTGAATACGACCATCGTGTCGCAGGTCGATATTCAAAAGTCATCCGCGCAAACGCTCGACCAACTGCTGCGCGATATACCCGGAATGAACTTTACCGGCGTACCAACGCCCCAGTCTGACCCCACCGGCCATCAGACCAAGATGCGCGGAATGGGTAACGCCAAGGTGCTGGTATTGCTGGACGGCATTCCAATTCACGACCCGTTCTACCTGACCACCCAGTGGTTCAAAGTACCGCTGTCCAGTGTCGAGCGAGTAGAAGTGGTGCGCGGAGGCAACTCCAGCCTGTGGGGCAACATGGCGGTGGCGGGGGTGGTCAACATCGTCTCCAAACGTGCATCGAATGACGCGGGCGAGGCATCGATGTCGGTCGGTTCGAGCGGCACGGTGAGCGGTGCGTTCAGTAAGAACTTTGCGGTGTCTGACGTGCTGAGCTTCAATCTGGCAGTCGATAAGTTGAACTCCCGTGGTTACACCATGGTGTTGGCAGACCAACTCTGGCGCTACCCGGCGCGTGACCCGGTCAATGCACAGAACAGCAATGCGCAACTGACCGCCTTCTTTCGTCCATCAAACGACCTGCAGGGCTATGTGCGCCTGGGGTACCACGTGCAGGACCAGGACATTAGTTACCAGTTTGGTAACAATTTGCAGACTAATCCCGATATGTCGGCCAGCATCACCAAGAAGCTCAATGACAAGGCGGCATTGACCGCGGCTGCCTGGGCTCAGTATGTGGAGTTTGAGAAGTACAACGGCGCCACCTGCTATTGGCAAGTCAGCGCTGCAGCCAATGCGCGCTGCCCCGCCACAAATAATGTGACGCGGGCGCAAGTCAACAACCAGATCGTGCAGTACTACACCCAGTACGGCTCGCAGCGCTACCGAGAGCAGGGCGCCTCTGCGATTTACTCCCAAGACTGGAGCGGCATTTTGCGCAGCCTGCAAGTCGGGGCGGATTACCGACACTTGTCAGCCTCTGATCTGGAGTATTTCTATGCCGCGCCCCAGGTGCTGACCACGCTGCAAAACCTGGGAAGCAGCACGTTTGGCAAAGCCGAGCAGACATTCAGCGGCGTGTTTGCGCAGTCGAGGGTAGTGCCGACAGAGCCGTTGGAGTTGACGGTGAGTGCCCGGTTTGACAGTTGGGACAACACCGACCGCCTGAACACCCGCACCACCGCAGCAGGTGTTTTGTCGGGCGGACCTCAACCGGCCACTACCACCACGGGGTTCAACCCCAGTTTGGCGGCGCGCTATTCAGTGAGCGATGAACTGGGTTTGCGTGCGGCTGCCTACAAGTCGTTTCGGGCACCGGGTTTCAACAACACTACACGTACCTTTGGTGCTGGCAGTCCCACCATTGCCAACCCGGATCTGGCGCCTGAAAATCTGGTGGGCAGGGAAGTTGGGGTGGATTACAAGGGCGGAGCCTGGTCTGTGGGCGCCACCTGGTACCAGTACGACATTGAGAACATGATCGCCACCTTCCGGGTCAACAGCTATGCCACCGCGCCCCAGTTGGTTCGCACCATTTGCGCAGCCGGGGGCGCAAACTTGACCAACTGCGGCGGTTCGGCCAGTTTCTATACCAATGACCAGGATGGCCAGTCGTATGGGCTGGAGCTAAACGCACGCTGGCAGGCAAGCAAGGATCTGAGCTTCAATGCCGCATACACCCGCACCACTTCCCGCCTCACACGTAAAGGCAGTGTGGTGACTGACCCCATTGGTGTGCAACTTGCAGGCGTGCCGCAAGATGTGGCCAACCTGGGAGTGACCTGGAGACCGTCGTCGGTACTGCAGACCTACCTGCAAGCACGCTACATCGGTGTGATGAATATCGACACCACGAGCACCGCGGGTGTGCAGTACCAGCAACCGGCGGTCGCCGTGTGGGATGCCAGCTTGGTGTACCAGCTCAGAAAAAACCTGGACTGGACGCTGAGTGCCGTCAACCTGTTCAACACCGAATATTCTGAAAATGCCTATACCTTCAACCAGCCCTGGAGTCGCACGCTGTCCATGCCGCGCACCTTCAGCATGGGCGTGAAGGCGAGGTTTTAGGTGCTCGCCGTTTTGAGTGCGGTTTTGCGAAACGCGCTGCGGGGTGTGATGCTGACGCTGTGCGCAGCGAGTGCAATCGCGCAGGCGGTAGCCCCGGTGCCGGCTGCATCAGTGGGTGGCCACACCAATGCGCGCCACGCACCACGTGCGCAGCTGGCGAGCGGTGTTGCCTTTGCGGCGGATGGCAGTTTGTGGATGGCAGGGCTGAACGCGCAGGGAGACCTGTTTGTGCAGAACGCCCCCGCGAAAAACCTGTCCGCATGGAGCGCTCCGCGTATTGTGGTCTCGCAGGGTGAAGCCATTTCTGCTGATGGCGAAAACCGGCCCAAACTGGCCTTCGGACCTAACGGTTGGGTCGTTATTACCTACACGCAACCGCTGGCCAAGCCTTACACCGGGGCCATCCGCATGCTGCGCTCCAGTGATGGGGGGCAAACGTTTTCGCCGCCTTTCACAGTGCATTCCGACCGACAGGAAATCACCCACCGGTTCGAGTCGGTTGCTTTTGATGCGCAGGGTGTGCTGCATACGCTGTGGGTGGACAAGCGTGACATGGAACTCGCTCCCAAGCAGGGCAAAAAATCCAGCTACCGCGGTGCGGCGATTTATCGAAACGCCTCCCGCGACGGCGGTGCCAGTTTTGGTCCGGACATCAAGCTCACCGATCATTCCTGCGAATGCTGCCGCATCGCGCTTGCGAACGGCCCAGATGGCAACCTGCGCGCCATGTGGCGCCACGTCTTTGAGCCCAATGTGCGCGACCATGGCTTTGCCGTAGTGGGTGGCGCCTCGCCAGCCGAAGTGGTGCGCGCCAGCTTTGACGATTGGCATATCGACGCCTGCCCGCACCACGGGCCTGGCCTGGCTCCCGCACCGGACGGGGGCTACCACGCCGTGTGGTTTGGCATTCGCAAAAAGGGCAACGAAGACATCGCCGCAGTGCGTTATGCCCGCCTGCAAACCGATGGAAGTCCGCTACCGGAATCAGTACGTGCACTGCCCGACGAGCGCGCTGAGCATGCTGACGTGTTGGCGTCGGGAAATCAGGTTGCCGTGGTCTGGCGCAGTGTGAACAGCTTGGAGAGCACTTTGTTTGCCTGGCTGTCGAAAGACGGTGGACGGAACTTTCAATTGCGCCCGTTAAGCAAAGTGCACGGTGACAATGACCACCCCCGCCTGGCGCAGAGCGGCGAGCGCATGGTGGTGGTTTGGCGTAACGCGAAGGAGGTACAGGTTCATGAACTCAAGTTTTAGTGTTGGCCCTTTCGCGTTTGCGCGGCGCATGGCGTTGGCCTTCGCATTGTTTTCGCCAGGTGTCTTTATGCCAAATGGGGCTCTAGCCCTCGCACAACATGCACACGCCGCTATCACTACCGTAGCAGACTTTGACGCCGCCACGTGGACGCAGTTGCTGCGAAATGGACCGCGGCCGGCGGCCTATGTCTTTACCAACAGCTTTTGCGCCACCTGTCCCGAGACTTTTGATGTTCTGAGCAAAGCGGTCATGGCATCAGGCAAGCCCGTGCCCTTGGCCGCCATCCTGATGGATGTGCAAGGTGAGCGGGCTTTGGCCCATGCCCACCACTACGCTGGGGTCACCAAAATCTATGCCTTTGACGGGTTTGAACCCGCCATCCGCCAGGTGGTGGACCCCAAATGGCACAACATCACGCCCTATGTGGTGCTGGTCGCTCGCAGCGGCAAGCTGCAGCGCGTGACCGGCCAGCCTACTGCCTCCCAACTAAAAGCCTGGTTGGGCTAACCCCTATTTTTTACCAAGGAAGCACCATGAAACTCAAGACCATTGCCACCATCCTCGCCCTGACCAGCGGCGCCTTGTTTGCCCAAACCGTCGAAGTCAAAGACACCTGGGCACGTGCCACGGTTCCCGGCCAGAAAGCAACCGGCGCGTTTATGAAACTCACCGCCAAAGACGGTGCCAAACTGGTCAGCGCATCCAGTCCTGTGGCGGGAGTGACCGAAGTCCATGAAATGAAGATGGAAGGGGATGTCATGAAAATGCGCGCCATCCCCGGACTGGACCTGCCAGCGGGCAAAGCGGTAGAACTCAAGCCCGGCGGCTACCACGTCATGCTGATGGACTTGAAGAGCACCTTACAGAAGGACACGACGATTCCCCTGACGTTGGTGTTTAAAGATGCCAAAGGTGTTGAAACCAAGACCGAGCTGACGGTTCCAGTCAGCGCCATGGCGCCTGGCGGCAAGCCTGCCGACATGCCGGCCATGGACCACAGCAAGCACAAGATGTAAGCGCACGCGCTGACATTGATGAAAAACACACTGCGCCGCCACCAGCCGCGCCACCTTTGGGTGGTGTGGCTGGCCGTGCTCGTCGCGGTGCTGGGTGCCATCGCACCCACGGTGTCGCATGCCCTGGTGTTTGCAAATGGGCCGACGCAGCAGGGATTTGAAATTTGCACTAGCCAGGGTTCGCGATGGGTCATCGCTGACCCTGATGGTTCGACTGACAACTCTGACCCCATGCAATTGCCAGCCGCCACGCTGGACCATTGCCCGTTTTGCCTGCAATCCACAGACCGTGTGGCATGGATAAACGAACCGTTGACTTACCCCTTCCTAGTTCAGGACGGCGAACGGGAGCCACCGGTCTGGCAGGCTTTTTTCTACTCGGCAACGCACGGCTTCAAACCGCCACCGCGCGGACCGCCGGATCTCTCTTGACTATCGAATTCATAGCGCATTACATCCATTCCATAAGGGCTGTAGGCGCTTTTTATAGTGAAAAAGAGAGAGGTCCCCATCATGTCGCATTTCAAAATCAAAACACTTCCCCTGGCGATGTCGCTCGCAGTACCCGCTCTGTGCCTGCTGTGCAACAGCGCCCTGGCGGCCGATGTCAAAACCCTGGCTTTGCCTGCGGTCACCGTCAGCGACTCCAAACTGGACAACACCGCACCCGGCGCCACCAAACTAGACAAAGCCAGCATGGCACCGCGCCTGTCTGCCACCAGCGATACCGCCAGTTTGCTGTCTGATATTCCCGGTGTCAGCCTGTATGGCGCTGGTGGCGTGTCCAGTCTGCCCGCCATCCACGGCCTGGCAGACGACCGGCTGCGCATCAAGGTGGACGGCATGGACCTGATTGCGTCCTGCCCCAACCACATGAACCCGGCGCTGTCATACATCGACCCGACCCATGTGGGCGTGCTCAAGGTCTTTGCCGGCATTACGCCGGTCAGTGCCGGTGGTGACAGCATTGGCGGAACCATCATTGCGGATTCGCGCGCACCTGAGTTCGCGCCCGCCGGTCAGAGCATTGTCAAGGGTGAGGCGGGTGCCTTTTACCGGAGCAACAACAAGGCGCGTGGCGCAAACCTGTCGGCCACTTATGCCACCGACTCGTTCAACATCAGCTACAGCGGCTCCACCAGCAAGGCCGACAACTACACGGCCGGTGCTGATTTCAAGACCTACGACTTCACCGGCCGTGCTGGGCACAACCTGCCGCGCAATGAGGTGGGCTCCACCGCGTACGACACGCGCAATCAAGCTCTCGGCGTCGCATTCAAGAACGACAACCAACTGTTCCAGGCCAAGCTGGGCTTTCAGGACATGCCGTTCCAGCTCTACCCAAACCAACGCATGGACATGCTGGACAACACCCAGCGCAGCGTGAACCTGCGCTACGCCGGCCAGTTTGACTGGGGTGCGCTGGACGTGCGCGCGTACCAGGAAAAAGTGGACCACTTCATGGACTTTGGCGCGGATAAGCGTTACTGGTATGGCAACGGAGTGCCACCGGTTGGGTCCGGCGGACCGACTGCGCTGTTTGGCACACCCTGCGCGCCCATCAGCGCTACTTGTGCGGCAGGCATGCCGATGTACACCGAAGGCAAGACCACCGGCTTTAGTGCGAAGGGAGACATAAACCTCACCCCGCACGACGTGCTGCGCGTGGGTGGCGAAGCCCAGCAGTACCGCATCAACGACTGGTGGACGCCGTCGGGTGGCGGCATGTCGCCCGGCACGTTCTGGAACATTCGGGACGGCCAGCGCGACCGCAGCGCGGTGTTTGCCGAGTGGGAAGCCCGCAAAGGTGCACAGTGGATGACCCTGCTGGGCTTGCGGCATGAGCAGGTAACCATGGATGCGGGTGCCGCCATCGGCTACAACCCGGCTGGCATGGGCTTCCAGGCGCGCGACGCCAATGCCTTCAATGCCGCCAGCCACAAGACAACGGACAACAACACCGACCTGACCGCCGCGGCCAGCTACACCGCCAGCGACAGCTACGCCATCGAAGTCGGCTTTGCGCACAAGACCCGCTCACCCAATGTGTACGAGCGCTTCACCTGGTCCACCTGGCAGATGGCGGCGCTGATGAACAACTTTGTGGGTGACGGCAACGGCTACTTCGGCAACCTCGCCCTCAAGCCCGAGCAGGCCAACAAGCTGTCTGCCACCTTTGACTGGCATGCCGCCGATGGCAGCTGGGGCTTCAAGGCCACACCGTACTACACCCAGGTGGCCGACTACATCGACGCCGTGCAGTGGAACGCCACCACTAACCAGGCGTCCACCGTGGCGGTGAAGGACAAGTTCAGTGTTCTGCGATTCGTCAACCAGTCGGCGCGCATCTATGGCCTGGACCTGTCGGGTCACATGCCTTTGACCAAGAGTTCGATGGGTGACTTCGGACTCAAGGGCCTACTGAACTACACCCACGGCACCAATGAGGACACGGGGGACGGCCTTTACAACATCATGCCGCTCAACGCCAAGCTGGCGCTGACGCACACGGTGGGCGGTTGGGATAGCAGTGTGGAGGTGCTGGCGGTGCAAGCCAAGGACACGGTGTCTGGCGTGCGCAACGAGAGCAAGACCCCCGGCTACAGCCTGGTCAACCTGCGCACCAGCTATGCCTGGAAACAGGTGCGCCTGGACCTGGGCGTGGAGAACCTGTTTGACAAGTTCTACTCCCTGCCCACGGGTGGCGCCTACACCGGACAAGGGACGACCATGTCCAACCCAGCGCTGCCCAACTACCCGCAGTGGGGCACTGCTGTGCCGGGCATGGGGCGCTCGGTGTACGTGGGTGTGAACTTTAGATTCTGACCGCCATGACATTGAAAACCCACTTCCACAACGGGCATAGGCGCGACCTTGCCCAGCGCGAGACACTCTCAATCACCGAGACCCATACCGTGTGGCGCCTGGAGTCTGGCGCCCTGCGCATCGACAGCACAGGCGCGGACGCATCAGAGACTCTGGTGCGCCTGGCCATGCCGGGCGATCTGCTGGGTATCGAAAGCCTGTTGGGTGTGCCAGACCGCTTCAGCGTGCGCGCGCTTACACCGTCGCGCCTGGTCCCGCTGGATTTTCTGGAAGGCCAATTGCCGCAGCTGCTGATGGATTCGGTGCTGACGGGCTACCAGCGCAGCCGCCAGATGGTGCAACTGCGCAGCGGGTCGGCCGAAGACAGGGTCAGAAGCCTGTTGGTCATGCTGGCAGAAGCGGGGCAGGGGGGCCAAGGTGGAGCGGCCACCTGTGCACTGCCTACACTGGCCGACATTGCCGGTATTGTGCACACGGCGCCCGAGACCGTGAGCCGCGTGCTGGCCAGCTTGCGCCAAGCCAGCTTTCTGCAGGATTGCAGCCCGAAAGCGGCAAAGCACAAGAAGTTGGAGCACAGAACGCACCGGCTGATGACATCTGGCACGACGGTGTTGGCCCTTGGGGCCAGTCCATGAGCTGATGCGCCGGTAAGGTCTGTGTGGTGTCCGGGGCCACACAGACGCAGGTTTGTTCTACCCGGGTGCCCAGCATTGGAGTAAGCTGTTGACTGTTCCGATTCGACAACCTCCCTTGGAGTGCATATGAGCGACACAGACACCACCGGTTTTGGCAAATTTGTACCGGGCTTTGACTTTTTGCAGGGCCTGGCCAAAGGCGCCAGCAACAACATTCCACAGATGCCCAACCTGGGCAATTGGGTTGCGCCCACGCTCAATGTGGACGAACTGGAGAAGCGCATTGAAGAGTTGAAGGCGGTTCACTTCTGGCTGGAACAAAACTCCCGCGCGCTGGGCGCCACCATCCAGGCGCTGGAGGTGCAGAAAATGACCCTGTCCACCCTCAAGGGAATGAACTTCAATATTGGCGACGTGGCCAACGCCCTGAAGCTCAAGGCGGCCGAGTCCGTGCACACCGGTGTGCAGCGCGTGACCGAGCGCGCTGCATCCACTGCCAAAACCATTACCGATGTGGCCACTGGCCATTCCGGTGCGGGGGCCAAGGTCAGCAAGGCGGCCGCCGGTGTAGGTGCCATGGTGGACCCGCTGCAACTGTGGGGTTCGCTCACACAGCAGTTCCAGCAAATCGCCGCGGGCGCATTCAAGGAAGCCACGACCAAGACAGCCATGGATATGACCAAGAACATGGCCACCGGCATGGCCAAAGAGGCAGTGAAGTCAGCCAAGACCGCCGGCAAGAAGGCCGCCAGTGGTGCTGTCAAGCGCGTCACCAAACCGGCCGCCCGCAAGACCACCCCGCGCAGCCGCTAGGGCGGCTTGTGCTTACCCCTTAGCGGGGGCAACCATGAAACTTTTTCCGTATGCACATGCCACGCATCCGCAGTGGCAAATGGCCGCTTCGCTGGTGCTGGCCCAGCTGCGTGCGCAAATGGCGCTGCAGGGTTATGCCAGCGCTCCCACGCTGGCGCTGCTCTACATCACCGACCATTACGCCGATCAGGCGCAGGACATTCTGGAGTACCTGGGCGGCGAGCTGCCACTGGTGACCGATTGGTCAGGCACGGTGGGGGTGGGAATTGTGTCGAACAACGTGGAGTACTGGGACGAGCCAGCCATGGCTGTCATGCTGCTCGAAATTCCCGGCGACCAATACCGGGTGTTCTCGGGTGTTGCCCCCTTGGGCATGGGTTTTGAGGCCTACACCGCCTTGGTCCATGCCGACCCCGAAACGGTAGATCTGGGCGAGCTGATTGAAGAAATGTCGCAGCGTACTGACTCAGGCTACCTGTTTGGCGGTCTGGCCAGCAGCCGGCGGCATGCGGTGCAGTTCGCGGTGGGTGGCGACGGCAATATCAGTGGCCACGGGGCTGCCAGCGGCGTGTTCCGCGGTGGTTTGAGTGGCGTGGCGTTCGGGCCGAATGTGTCCCTGGTGTCCCGTGTGACCCAGGGCTGCATGCCGGTTTCTGCGGTGCACCAGGTGACGGATGCGGACCACAATGTGGTGGTTGCCCTGAACGGGGAACCCGCGCTGGACGTGATGCTGCAGGAACTGTCTATTTCGCTGGACCAGCCACAAGAAGCGCTCGACGTGGTGCGTGCCACGCTGGTGGGGCTGGTTGCCGCGCAGGACGCGCCCCGGGCAGTCCTGCACCAGACCGGCAATTTTGGGGAAGACGTGCTGGTGCGCCATATCATTGGCCTGGACCCGGGCCGCCGCGGAATTGCTGTGGCCGACCGGGTCGAAGCGGGTGCCCAGCTAGTGTTTTGCCAGCGCAATGTGCAGGCTGCCCGCGCCGACCTGACCCGTATTTGTGCCGAGATCCGTGAAGAGCTGGAGCCCCAGGAGCAGGCGCTGGAAACCGCCCATGCGCTGCTGGCTTCAGCGCTGGAATCGGCGCCGCACCCGGCAAGGCGGATCGCCGGAGCCGTGTATGTGAGTTGCACCGGGCGCGGTGGGCCGCACTTTGGGGGCCCCAGTGCCGAAATGCAACTGGTGCGGCGTGCGTTGGGAGATGTCCCCTTGGTCGGATTCTTTGCGGCGGGTGAAATCGCCCACCACCATCTGTATGGCTACACCGGTGTGTTGACCGTGTTCATGGCGGAGCCGGTCATGGGTAGCGCATGAAGGGCAAACCGCGTTCGTTTCAAGGGTCAGGTAAACGCACAACCCAGCGGTCGCAACCCGTGCGGGGTGATGCCATTCAGCGGCTCAAGGCCGAGCGCGCCGTTAGCTTTGCAACGTCCGAATTGGCCGGCCGTGAGCTTCTCTTGCAGCAGATTCTGGACACGTCCAGCGTTGCCATCTTTCGGGTCAATATGATGGGGCGCATTACCCATGTCAACCGGCGCATGGTGGACATGTTCGGCTGGACCCAGACCGAACTGGTAGGCCGGGAATATGTCGATCTGGTCGATCCGCTGGAGCGTGCCGTCAGCCGCAAACTCACACTTCAGTTGCTGGGCGGTCATGTGGCATCCACCGATGTGGAGCGGCTGTACCGCAAGGCCGATGGAAGCGATTTCTGGGGGCACCTCTCGGGACGGCGTTTTGTCGATGTGCACGGTCAGAGCCTGGGCCTGGTGGGCGTTCTGGCCGATATCACCGAGCGCAAACGCGCCGACCAGCGCCAACAGCACCACA
>ERZ795044.5230-NODE-5230-length-10529-cov-9.888104_pt1 | contig 10529 bp, 6 predicted proteins | sample MGYA00375128_ERZ795044 | MGnify/ENA primary metagenome ERZ795044 (study PRJEB30173, sample SAMN05720213) | anaerobic digester metagenome | isolation source: active sludge of municipal wastewater-treating anaerobic digesters | place: USA | collected 2014-12-22 ... | reverse complement strand
CTACAACTCCACGCGGCGAAATGCCCGCCCCGCTCCTGACATCAGCAGGCGATATGATAGAATCGACAATGCCGCGAAAAACACGAACGTACACCAGATGACCGCATGCTGGTCCAGGCCGGCCGACAACGCCTTCACAATGGCGTATCCCGCCCCCACTGCTACGACCGTCACCACAGCCATGGCGATGAGTGCGTTCAGGTTGCTCTTCATCGCCCTCTGAGGGTTGTCCCAGGTGAGGTAGGGGCGCATCATGTCGACATACAGCGATGTGAGCGACGCCCACGTCGACCCCGCCACCCCGATCAACACGCCCGCCGCAAGCGCCGCCAGGTCAAGCCGGAGAATCAGCTGCATCACCACCACGAGCGGCAACATGGATGCAAACTGAAACGCCAGCGCAAACATGATCTTCCCGATCACCTGACGCCGGAACGACACAGGGATCACCTTGTACACCCAGTACTGCATCCCATCACGGGAGAACGCGGACGAAGCCACTGCGTTGATCCCGGACACAAACAGGATTGCGCCGGCGAAGGCCAGCGCGCGGGCGGCTGCAAATTCAGGCGATGACATGAAAGCGGCAAACCCGGGGATCTCGGCGAACGGGTTGCCCACTCCCGCGCCCCCTCCCACTCCCCCTCGACCTCCCGCAATGAACCACACAGCTAGGAGGCCCGGGAATACCAGCACATTAGCGAGGCCGTTCAGTAAATACGTCGGTGTGCGCACAAACAGCCACATGTCCTTGAGAGCTATCGCGACCTCCGGCGAACGCTGCACCCACCACGCGGCGGGCAGAGCCAAATCCCCGGCGGTTTGGGTCGGCTGACGGCGGCCCCAGCGCCCCACTTTGCGACCGGCGGCGGATACCGCCACCTCGCCGCCGGCTGCAAGGGCTGCATAGAACAGCCGTGAACCGAGAGCCAACGCCAGAAGGAGCGCGCCGGCAGACACTGCAACCAGGATGGCCAGGTTCCCGAGCCCAGCGGCAGTGCCCGCCTTCGACAGCGAGAACGAAGCCCAAAGGCTGGGCGGAAAGCGCATGGCCATCGACCGCGACAGGCTGTCCTGCACAGTCATTAGGTAGTTGAGCATGTCGGCCTCGCTTTGGGGCGCCTGGTGCATGATGTAGTACTGAAACCAGAAATACAGCCCGAGGAAGATGGCTGTGCCAAGGAACATGAACAACGTGCGGTTCTTGCGCACATTCACAAAACGCATGAGCAGTATGGCCACTGCGGCGTCGATAGCCAGGGGAATCACCGGCGTCAGCAGAAACACTGGTATGCACGTTATCCAGTAGAGCAAACCTGCGTCCGATCGTATTCCATATACACAGAAGGCCGGCACTAGCACCAGCGCCAGCGTGATGTATTCATTGATCAGCACTACCCCGAACCTGGCCATCACCACAGTGGACGCCGGCAGAGGCAGCGGAGTGAGTATGGACGAATCGCGCGAGAAGTAGAACCCGCCGATCACCCAAAAGAGCCCCAGTATGAGCACCAGAACCTGCCCGGCCGTGATTGCATATGTTAGGATCACATTCCCCTGGCCCAGGGCTTCGCCGTTAGAGTACATGGCATTGAGTAGCGCGACATACCCGGCCATCATCGTCACTAGCGCCGTGCCGATCCCAAACGCAATCAGTATCGGTTCCCATAGTTGCTTCTTCTGTACAAGGAAGGTCTGGCGGCCATATGAGATACCGAAATTCACGTTGAGCAGCGCCCGAAACACGGCGAAGAACTGCGTCGCCCGAAAAGATCGCGAGATGCTGCCCGATCCGCTCATGAGTCCTCGCCCTCCGTCAGCTCGAGGAAGAGTTCCTCCAAAGTCTTGCCCTGAGAACGCCGCGCATCCGCCTGCCCCGACGCCCCGGCGAGCGCTGCCTGGCGCTTCAGGTCATCCAGCGTGCCGCAGGCGATGAGTCTACCATGGTCGATTATGCCCACCCTGTGGCATAGCCTCTCGGCCACCTCGAGGATGTGGGTAGAGAAGAAGACCGTTCCTCCCTCCTCGCAGTGCCCGTTCATCATCTCCTTAAACAGATGAGAGCTCTTTGGGTCCAGACCCACCATGGGTTCGTCAAGCACCAAGAGCTTCGGATGAGAAAGCAGCGCGCCCGTGAGCGCAAGCTTCTGCCTCATTCCATGGGAGTAGCTAGCTACCAGGTCGCGAACAGCGCCCTTCAGCTCGAACATGCCTAGAAGGCTGTCGATCCGCTTCGCCCTCTCCCCAGCGGGAACGCCGTAGACATCGCCCATGAAGTTCAGGTATTCCACTCCGGTGAGCCGGTCAAAGAGATCGGGGTTGTCGGGAACATACCCCATCCCGAGTTTCGCCCCGACAGGGTCCTGCACGACATCGCGACCATCCACGGCGATCCTGCCCGAATCGGGCGTCAGAAGGCCGACGATCATCTTGATAGTCGTAGTCTTGCCCGCGCCATTCGGCCCGAGAAAACCGAAAATCTCCCCCGCCTCCACATGCAAAGTGAGATCATCGACCGCCCGCCGAGATCCCTTCGCGTAGCTCTTCGAGATCCCCTCAATCCGAAGCATGCTCGAACCTCCTCGCTGCAGTTATGAAAAGTGTATACTCGCATTCTGGGAGTGTCAAACATCGTCCGTCTGGAACGCGGGTGCAACGATTATGCTTCTCAGGGCCCGGCATTTCTATCTTCCCATCGACGCGTCGGGCGGACGCATCGAGCGGACGCGTCGGGCGGACGCTCGCACAGATGGAAGCGCTGATGAGATAGGATGCCGCCGGCAGATGAGAGGACAGAGACTACCGTCTATTGCCGCTCCGGTGCAGGTCAGGTGGTCTATTGCAACCGCGTGATGCGCGGTCTCGACAGGAAAACAGACCTCGCACAGGGATGCCCTGAGCCTGAGGCCGCTGGCTCTTGGAGGCTCTAGCGCTTGGGCACCTCTAGCTGGGCCTGCAGAGATTTGCAGTTTCCACGGCGCAAAGCGGAAATTTCCTGCCGCGTAGGTGAAGAAAATTTCCGAGGCACTGGTTTCGGGCCACTTGCGTGCCATAGCGAGGAAGCCCCGGCGTCACTGCAAGCCCTTAAATAGCAAAAGGCAACCAGTACCATGCATTAAGTTCGTTTACTACCATCCGGGGACGCCTCCCTCGCTTCTGAATGTCGTTTGTTACCGAGGTATTCCCAGCATCAGTAAGCAAGGGTCTCTTGCACGGAAATCTTGCGCCGCATTTGTGCAGAAAATCTCCGTCGAACGCCTCTAAAGCGGAAAAAAGCTTCCCGGATACCCTCTGAGGGTATCCCGCAGCGCCGGCCACCCTGACGTCCGGCCGGACCGACCCCCGGAAGCACCTCGCAGAAGTAGCCCGAGCATCGAGTCTTCCGCGCAAAGTGCTCGTTTTGTTGGCAAGTGGGCGTGTGGCGAGGACCGTGGGCGATCTGTGCACGCAGAATCCCTTCCATCTCGGGATGGCCCCAAAAGGTGTCCCGTAGGGCACAGGACGCGGTCACCGCCGATGTCGCGCACCCCTGAGGCCGGCCACGCCGCGTCGGCCACCGTCTCTCGGCCCGGGCACGTGACGCCGCGTCAGCCACCGTCTCTCGGCCCGGGCACGTGCCTCACGGGGCGGGGGGGGAAATGAAAGGCCTGCGCAAACACGAAGGCGAAACCCCCGAAACCTGGATCTGGCAAGCCCCTGGGTATCCCGCCGTTGTATCATATCTCCTCAGGCGACAAGAATTCTTCCGCAGCTTGCAGGTATGAGGGCATTCAGTGGAGAATTATGCATTCACGTTTGAGGCGCTGCCTGCACGGTATCACAATGGGCTCGCCACACATATTTACGAGGAGGGTTCCGATTTGAAGAAGTCTCTTCTGATTTCCTTGGCTTTGGTGTGTGTCCTGACCGTCTCGATCGGCGTCTATTCCGCGAGCGACCTGATACTAGCCACGGGAGGCACTGCCGGCACCTACTATCCGCTCGGCGGGGCCATCGCCAACATCGCAAACAAGCGAATTTCCAAGATGAACATGGCTGCCCAGTCCACCGGAGCATCTGCTGAGAACGTTAGGTTGATCAACAAGGGCGAAGCGGATCTGGCTCTGGTGCAGAATGACGTAGCGGACTATGCCTACAACGGAACCGAGACTTTCGAAGGCAAGCCCATCAAGACGTTTGGCGCCATTGCTTCGTTGTACCCCGAGGTCATCCAGTTCGTGGTGCGTGCAGACGGCCCCATCAAGACCTGGGCCGACGTTCGCGGCAAGCGTATCTCTGTGGGCGCTCCCGGCAGCGGAACAGAGGCAAACGCCCGTCAGATTCTCGACATCTACGGCATGACCTACGCAGATGTTGAGGAGCAGTTCCTCTCATTCGCTGAGAGCGCCAACCAGTTCAAGGATGGGCACATCGATGGGTTCTTTGTCACGGCCGGCGTGCCCAACCCAGGGATAACCGACGTGTCGACCCAGCACAAGATCAAGATCCTGTCGATGCCGGCCGACAAGATGAAGCAGCTTACCACCAAGTATCCGTTCCTAGTCGCAGCCACGGTTCCGGCCAACTCCTATCTGAACCAGACGGAAGCAGCCACCACTCCCGCGGTCATGGCGATACTCATAGCGGGCAACGCTGTGCCTGAGGCCGATGTGTACCAGATAACCAAGATCCTCTTCGAAAACGACGGCGACCTCGCGAAAGCCCATGCCAAGGGAGCCGAGATCAAGCTGGCCACTGCTCTCAACGGGCTTTCGACGCCTCTGCACGCAGGGGCAGCCAAGTACTATCGGGAAAAGGGAATCCTCAAGTAAGGCCCATTAGTCTGTTTGACAACCGGCGCGCTGAGCGTCGCAGGTCTACGGTGAGCACCCAGCGTGCCTGACGAGGTGAACAGGAAGCGCGGCAGCGTATGAGAGAAGCTTCGAGCGCTGCCGCGCATTCATTCAGAAATGAGCATGAGGCCAAACCGTTTCCGACTGACCATGCCGATTCCCCTTATAGTCGCGTTGGCAGTAGTTTCCGTGATAGTGCTCGTGATGGCGCTCGTGCGCCCACACGCCATGGTGCTTCAAGCAGTAGCCAGCGGAGGGCGGTTACTGTACGAACACCAGGTGGCGCCGGGCGATGAGTTTGAGATCAGTTATACGCACTCAGTAGCCAGGACCGTTGTTCTGGAGAAGTTTCGCGTCACACCTGATAGGCAGATTCTGCTGTATGAAACGGTCTATCAGGACTTTGGCGCAGGTCTGCCGAGCGAACTGGACGAAGGAGCGCAGGTGGAGGTGGCCCCCGGCGGGGTACGAATCACCGGGATGAAGAGAGTCATGAGCTCAATTCCGCTTCGCGTCGGCAGTATTGCACGGCATCAGATCTCTTGTGGCAGCGATGTCGTCGACCTCATATCCCTGGTCGAATCCGGTGAGCGCGTCGACATTGCCGTTGCCGCGAAAGCCATGTTGCCGTACACGAGGAGGTAGTACTCGCTTTGGGCACCAATGATGACGACCGCAAGAGATTACCCGAAACCGAAGACGCAGTAGACATAGACGAAATACTCGCGAAATACGACCGCGAATCGGCCACTCGGCATCTGGCCGGCTGGTTGACATGGGCCGTAAGGATAATCGCCCTAGCATTCGCCATCTTCCAGCTTTACACCGCGATCCGGGGAGAGCGTCCGCCCCAGATTCAGCGCGTCACTCACCTGGGATTCGTCCTGACCCTGACCTACCTGCTGTATCCCCCAACCACGAAGGGGCGCGATAAGTTCTCATGGTTCGATCTGCTGCTTGCGATAGCAGGCGCAGGCGTGGCGGCCTATTATCTCACCAACTACCAGCATCTGATGACACGCGCCGGCGACTACACCACGATGGACATGTTCGTCGGAGCCATCGCCATCCTGCTCGTGCTGGAGGCTGCACGCCGGGTGGTAGGTCTGCCCATCGTGGTGATACTCTGTGTGTGCCTGCTCTATGCCTACTTCGGCAAACGGATGCCGGGCTTTTTGAGGCACCGCGGGGCGTCTTTTGAGCGTCTGACGACCCACATGTTCTTTACGACTGAGGGCATACTCGGCATCCCGCTGGGTGTGTCGTCCACGTTCATATTCCTCTTCATCATGTTCGGCGCCTTCCTTGAAAAGACGGGCATTGGCCGCTTCTTCATTGACCTGGGCAATGCTGTCGCCGGCAAGCAGCGCGGCGGGCCCGCCAAAGTGGCCGTGTTCACGTCCGCGCTGGAGGGCACGGTTTCGGGCAGCTCTGTCGCCAACACCGTGGGCAGCGGCAGTTTCACGATCCCTATGATGAAGAGCCTTGGTTACCGGCCAGAATTCGCAGGCGCCGTCGAGGCCGCGGCCTCCACTGGCGGCCAGATCATGCCGCCCATCATGGGCGCCGCCGCCTTCCTCATGGCAGAGTTCCTGAACATCCCGTACGTCCAGATAGCGAAGGCCGCCATCATCCCGGCGATCCTCTACTTCACTGGGATCTGGATAGGCGTCGATCTGGAGGCGGCCAAGTCCGGCCTCAGAGGCCTTCCCAAGGAACTTGTGCCCAGTTTCTGGCGGGTCATGCGCGAGCGCGGGCAGCTGATCCTGCCCATCATCGGCATGATTTTCTTCCTGACCACGGGCCGGACTCCCACCAAGGCCGCCCTGTACGGGATCATCCTTGCAGTGCTGGCCGGGGTGCTCAAGAAAGAGGTAGTCGCAGCCGACGGTGAGGACAGATCCGACTACACCCTATTCGACAGGATCACAGGGATAATCATTGCGTTCTCGGCAGGCGCGTTCGCACTGCGCGAGTTCCTCACGATCCCGCTGTGGCATGCCATGCTGATTGCCGCGGTTCCACCGGTCGTGTATCACGGAGCGCTGCGAATCGCCGCCGGAGGCGACCCAACAGAGCGAGGGGGCCAGTTCGCTCGACTTGCGGACGCAGCACAGCTCATCCTGCCTGCACTCGGAGCTGTGTACATGCTGGCGATAGGCGCCGGCACACAGGCGATGATCGTATATGCGGCGGGCATGTTCTTCCTCAGCCGGGCGCTCACCGGCGAGCCTCAGGTGAGCCTGAAGGGGCTACTCGGAGTGCTGGAGCAGGGCGCGAGGGGTGCAGTGGGCGTGGCAGTGGCGTGCGCGGGCGCCGGCATAATCGCCGGCACAGTCACCCTCACCGGCATAGGCCTTAAGCTTGCGACCGGCCTGGTAGATCTATCGGGCGGCAGTGTGATCCTGACGCTCTTCTTCACGATGATCACATCGATCATCCTGGGTATGGGCGTCCCGACCACGGCCAACTACATCATCACATCGACGATCGCGGCGCCCGCCCTGGCCGCTCTGGCCATCAACGGAGTGCCGATTGCCCCGATTGCCGCGCACATGTTCGTCTTCTACTTTGGCATTGTGGCTGACATCACGCCCCCTGTGGCGCTGGCCGCCTTTGCGGGCGCAGGCATCGCCAAGGCCGATCCGTACAAGACCGGCATCGATGCGACGAAACTGGCGATTGCAGCCTTCCTAGTGCCGTATTTCTTCGTATACAGCCCCGACTTGTTGCTGCTCAACCCGTCTTGGGCGCATACTCTCAGGGTCGCTCTCGGATCGTTCGTCGGGATGATAGCCATCGGCGCAGGGGTAGCAGGGTGGCTACGGACCCACTCACCATGGTGGGAACGGATCGTGTTCATCGCGGCAGGCCTTCTGTTGATCGACCCCAGTGTCACTACTGACATCATCGGCGTCGCGCTGATGGCGGGCGCGTTCATCACGCAGACCATCCGCCTCAAAGCCGGTGGAACTCATCCGCCGAAGAGCCCGGGCGCGCAGATGAGGCGGGCAGCGTAAAGCAAGTAACCTGAGCATCGCAACAAAACCGGCGGCCGTCGCGCTGCTGCTGACGCCAAAGTCACACAGTCAGCGCGAACGGCCGCCGTTCGTTTTCACTCCACTGTCCTCAGTCGTGTTCTCCCTCGCCCTGTCTCCTAGCCCCGTCTCGGCGTCCCGCCCTACTTACTCTCGCTTACTCTCGGCCTCTGCCACGGGGCAATCCGCCTCATCACACTCGTTGATCTTGGCGCGCAGGGCCTCGGCGGCGTCTTCGGGGGTGGCTATGTTGATATAGAAGCCGGAGCCCCACTCGAACCCCGCCACTTTGGTCAGGCGCGGCACGATCTCGAAATGCCAGTGGTTGTAGCGTTCGTCTCCCGCCGACGCCGGAGGCGTGGTATGCAGCACGCAGTTGAACGGCGGGTCGCCCAGCACCTGAGCGAGCGCCCAGAACACACGCCTGAACACGCGTGCGAGGTCCATGAATTGGCCCTTCTCCATTCGCTCGAAGAAGGGATCATGATGCTTGGGCATGATCATGATCTGAAACGGCAGATACGAGGCATATGGCGCGAATGCGATAAAGTGCTCTGACTCGTGTATGATGCGCCTGCCGTCTGCACGCTCCTGCCTGATCACATCACATAGCGGGCAGCGTTCCTTGTAACGGAAATAGTCTTCGGAACTCTCCAGCTCCTCCAGCACTCGCTTGGGCACCACAGGAAGACCAATCAACTGCGAATGGCCGTGAGGCTGCGACGCGCCTGCTTCTTTGCCGTAGTTCTTGAAGATCAGCACGTAGCGCAAAGACGGATGGCGCATGAGATTGATCAGCCTGTCGCGATACGACCAGAAGATCTCCTCGAACTCCTTGTCGGTTGCCGTCCCCCAAGTATGGTTGTGCCGCGGCGACTCAACGATCACCTCGTGCACGCCGAACCCGGTTGCCATGTCGTACATGCCTTCGCCTATACGCTCCAGCGGCGTATCGGGATCGAGCGCCGAGAACTTGTTGGGGATCACCCTTATCCACCAATCGGGCGTATCGCGCTGACTGCCTGCATGCCTGTAGGCCGCCACCTCCGGCGGGGTCATCGCCTCATTGCCCTCGCAGAACGGACACTTGGGGTCGCGCACGGGCATGTCGGAGGGTGTCACCGGGCTTGGGCTTGAGAGCTGGCTCGGTCTTTTGGCTCTCTCAGTTGCGATGATCACCCACCTGCGGGTGATGGGGTCCTTCCTTAGTTCGGACATTGGCTCACCTCTTCAGCACAGAATGTAGACCGGTCGCACCTGCAGCATCGCTAGCGTGCCGGCGCAATCTCATGGTACATCGCAAGGTAATCGTGGGTCGACCGCCCCCACGAATAGTCAGCTGTCATGCATCGTATGCGCATGGCGAGCATCGCTTCAGGGTCTCGGAACACCGCCAGTGCACGCTGCATGGCTGCATACAGTTCATGAACTGAGTATTCCCAGAACACGAAGCCAGTGTCGGGCTCGTGCACTGAATCGCGCAGCCCGCCGACTGCCCGCACCACGGGAATCGAGCCGTATCTCATGGATATCATCTGCCCCAGTCCGCACGGCTCAAACCTCGACGGCATGAGGAAAAAGTCGGCCCCCGCGTAGATCTCATGGGCGAGATAGTTGCTAAATGCCAGTTTGATGCCGATTTTGCCTGGGCGCGCGCCGGCAAGAAGCCGTAGTGCTTCCTCGTACTCGGGCGAGCCCGTCCCCAAAATCACAAACTGCACATCTGAATCCGCCATCCGCGATGCGGCCTCGATCAGAATGTCTACACCCTTCTGCTCGAACAGACGCCCCACGAAGCCGAACACAGGCGCTCCGGGCCTGTATTCCAGGCCGAACCTGGCCAGGAGGGCCTTCTTGTTCTCCTCGCGCGCTTGGATGCGCTCCGCGTCATAGTTGGCCGTGAGCAGGGTGTCGGTCATCGGGTTCCATTCATCGTAGTCGATGCCGTTGAGTATGCCCCGGATCACCTCATGCCTTGCGCCCAGCACTTCATGGAGACCCATTCCGAACTCGCGCGTCTGGATCTCGTGGGCGTAAGTGGGCGATACGGTGCTGATTCTATCAGAATACATGATTGCGGCTTTTAGGATATTGAACTTGCCGAAAAACTCGGCCCCGCTCGGGCCGAAGTGGTCCCACGGCAAGGACGAGTAGATGAAGTCATCCCAGTCGCCGGTACCCTGGAAGGCCAGGTTGTGAATGGTAATGACAGTTCCGGGGTCGCCCGGACATCCGTATACCCTGCAGTAGACCGGCAGAAGGCCAGTGTGCCAGTCGTTGGCGTGCACAATGTCCACATCGAGCTGCCGCGCCAGCTCATACGAGGCCTTGGCGAAAAACATGAACCGCCTCATGTCGTCGGGCGAGTCATATGGCTTTTCGCGGGCAAAGTATGCGCCATTGCGGATAGTGTAGAGCGTGAGGTTGGGAGCGATCTCGACGCGTCCGACTTGCCCTTCCTCTCGCCCATATCCCATGGGGGGGTAGACTGATCCCCACTCCTCAAAAGACAGCCCGTTCCATTTAGCAGTCTCGTACTTGGGCATCACGAGGTGTACATCGCACCCAGCCTGAGCCAGAAACCTGGGCAGACTTCCCGCAACGTCCGCCAGGCCGCCCACCTTCATATACGGGTTGACCTCTGAAGAAGCAAAGAGCA
>ERZ795044.5229-NODE-5229-length-10531-cov-5.293146_pt1 | contig 10531 bp, 17 predicted proteins | sample MGYA00375128_ERZ795044 | MGnify/ENA primary metagenome ERZ795044 (study PRJEB30173, sample SAMN05720213) | anaerobic digester metagenome | isolation source: active sludge of municipal wastewater-treating anaerobic digesters | place: USA | collected 2014-12-22 ... | reverse complement strand
GGCCGAGGATCTGGCCGTCGGTGGCCAGCAGATAGGCACTGTTCAGCAAAAACGGTTTCCCATCCGGGTAGCGCCGCAGCGCCGGACTGCCGAATAACAGCGGGGCGCCGGCGCGTCGGGCCATGTCATTGACGATGGCCCGGTATTGCGGCTCCATCTCGAACACAAAGGGTGTGGCGGCTTCCGGCCAGATGATCAAATCAAGGTTCTCACCCAACCCGGCCGTCAATCGATCATAACGGGACATGGTTTCCTGGCGGAACGCCACATCCCATTTCTGAGCCTGTTCGACGTTCGGTTGAACGAGGCCGACGGACAACGTACGCGGTGTGGCATGTTGCGCGGCCGACAAGACACTCGTGCCGTAAAAGAGCGCCACGCCGAATCCTGATGCGGCCGCCACCAGTGACGGCCAGGGGAAGGAACGGAGCTGAAATCCACGATAGGCTTTAAAGCTCCAAATGAGGGTTTCCGCCAGCGCGGCATTCACCAGCACCAGGAGAAACGACACGCCGTACACGCCAAAATGGTCGGCGAACTGAATAATGGACAGCCATTGGTATTGAGAATAGCCGAATAGGGCCCAGGGTAACCCGGACAGAAAATAGGTGCGGATCAATTCGAGCGTCACCCACAGGAAGGGTGCCGGCAGAAATCCCAGCGTAGGGAAAGCCGTTCTGATCCAGGAAAGCGCTCCTGCATAGACCGCCAGATAGAGGCCGAGGTACACCGTGAGCAATAACATGACCAGGGCGGCGATCGGTAGCGGCACCTTGCCATACACATTCATGGCCGTGATGACCCAGAACATGGCGCCGGTGAAGGCCAGGGTGCCGGCAAGCCATCCCACGCGGAAGGCGCGGCGTGGTGACGCATATTCCACCGCGATGTGCAGAGGGATCAGAGCAAACCAGGCCACGATGCCCAGATCGAATGCCGGAAAGGACAGGGGATAGAGAAAACCGCTCGCGCAGGCAAGCAGGATGAGGCGTGCGCGGGAGATCGTCATTAGCGGTAACTTAACGAAAGCCTTGAGTAGATTCAACAGTCCTGTTTCGGCGGTCGATTATGAATCGCCCCAATTCGGAGATTTGCCGTCGCGGGGCTTAGTGCCCTGGCCGCCCGCCGGATGGGCCGAAGCGTCCCGGAGTGGGTGGGGCGGCAGGTGCGTGCGGCTGCGGGATAGCCATGCCTTTCGGCTGTAACGGGAGCAACGGCGCAGGCGTGAGTTGATTCGGCGGAGTTGGCGTTCCAAACGGAGTGACCGGGCCAGGCGTGGCTCCGTGCGGTCCGCTGAAACTGTGGGAAGGGAGGCCTGATCCAAGCTGCGTCGGATTCTTGTTCCCGTGCGCATCAGAATAGATCGCACCGCCGTCACCCAGCGGTGAGACCGTACCGCTGGTGCCGTGTGATTCGCAAAAGGGTGTGGGCTGTGCGTCGGCATGGGAGTGGGAGGAGAGCATCGACCACGTGACGACGATCAGCAGTAGAACAACGCTCGGCATGCAGCACTTTTCCACCAGGCATCATGCGAATACCTTGCGGTTATCGTATCAGAAATCGGAGGTATACCGGGAAGTGCTTGAAGCGAGGAATTTCATGTCACGATGGCCGTCAGGCCGCGCCGGCACTCGACTTTTCGCGTCTTGACCGATTTTTTTTCGAAGCGTAGACTGACACTATCTCAGTCAGTACCACCCTTTCTGCAGGTGGTCACATGGTCTCCCGTGGCAGACATGACCGCGGCAACGACCAAGCGAGTCTTGTCTCATCTCGTTCCTCCTGTCCTCCACCACGTCCATACTTCTGGGTCGGTCCATCCGAGAGCATTCTCGTGTGTGCCGAGCCGAAGGCATATAGGCATGTCGCACAACTGTCACCTTTCTCGAAGGAGGCCTGTGTATGCAGAGACGACCGGGATCCCGTGTTGTTCCACTCACGGCGTGCCGGCATCCTGCCTGTCTGCCCCGCGCCGGATTACCTGAGGCAGGAAGGAGGGTGCCATGGGACGCAAATATGACCTCGTGGATGTCATGGCAGCGATCGGGTTGGTGGCGACCTTATTTGGAGGCTACCTGCTCGTGACGGCTGCCGATGGATTCTGGCAGGCACCAATCTCTCCCACCATGAGCAGTGTCATCGCCGGCAATGAACCATCCACCGGGATGCAGTATCTCCAACCAGTGTTGGGGCAGGCCATCGTGCAAGACTTGTTGTTGGATCGGGATGCCGGCGCAGCCTTGTCGGCGTCTGCCATGGAACTCAATCGGGCCGTTGGTGAATCGGAGCGGATGTCCACCACACTGTTGAGTCCACTCGTGCTCGCAGAATTGCGCGCCTTCGGACAGGAGACCGATCACCAAGCTCGAATGCAGTATGTGATGGGCAAGTCGATCGTCAACCAGACGCGGCGTGGCCTCGCGGCCGGCATTCTGTCCGCTGGGCAGTACACCAGCGATTATAATACGAGCCTGATCAGGATGGCTGAGTTGACCGGGCAGCGGATGCATGACCAATTCGAAGCGACCAGGCAGCCGGTACTGGGGCAATCAATCATCGAGGCGATTCAAGAAGAGGATCGGATGAACGCCACGGTGCAGGAACGAGTCGGACGGGCTGTTGTGCAGGTCACCCAGGCTCAGGAACAGTATGCGGTGGCGAAGGCCGAACGGCAGATTCAACTGGCGAGTGCGACGGTGGCGGCAGTGCGTACCGATGCGTTGATGGAGCGGCTGGCGCTCTTGGAAAACATGTCGGCTGACCGGACGATTATCGCCCATCATCGGGCTGCGAGCGCCGACATCTCTCGCGGCTCCCTGATTCTGGCCTGTATCGGGCTCATAGCGTTGTTTGTGGGCGGCTTGGCATTTAGCAGCCGGAAAGGCGAGGTGGAAAGTATTCCGCTCTGGAAACTGGAAACATTACTGCATTTGCATCGGTCGGGGAGATAGACGGATCCCCCTGGGAATCGATCGGCGATTCCCAGGGTGGGAGAGGAGAACGACTATGTCGTGGGAGAACTGGGCTATGGCGATCGGGCTTGGGGCGCTCCTCATGATGTTTTTCGGTTTGATGGAGATGTTTTTTGCCGGTCCACGGCATCCGCTGGATCAGTCACAGCGGAAATAGCGTTCAGTTCAAGCAGGACCAGAGACCCGGCAGCATCACCTTGGCCATGGCTTTGAGTTCGGCTTCTGATTGCGGGGGAACGCCCGACAGGGCGATGCCGAAGTCGTGGCCTTTTGACCAGCGGACGGTCGCGCGGCGGATGAGCATGGGGGTGTCGGGGATGGCTTGAATCACGATGACCACCAACTCCATTCCGACCGTCACCGCTTCTCTTCCGCGCACGCGTCCCCCGGCGATATTGAAGTCCTCGGTCACCCCGATGGTTTGAAAGGAGCCATTCGAATAATAGATCGGATATTGCACGGGGATGCGTCTGGTTTCACGTTCGCGATAGGAAGCGTTCATCTCGGCTCTGTTCCTTTCATCAAGTGGCGACGGTTCGTCTCCCGTTCCACCGTACAACGTTTCGACACCCTGTCCCACCCCAGCATCAGTGCGCCGGCGATCATGCCGCCCACGAGATCGTTCCACACATCGTCGAAGGACACTTCTCGTCCGGGAGCTGTGCCCTGAGCCACTTCCGTCCAAAGGCCGAATACGCCTGTTGCTAGGATGCCAATGCCGGTCGCATACATGACCGGCCACCCGCGGCGAAGAAGCCCCCACATGACTAACCAGGCAAACAGTCCGTAGGCCGGCACATGCGCTCCATTGCGCCACGCGTCCGGTACGAGCTCGATGAGGGAACCACCCCATCCGATCCCCGGTGCGGCCACCGCAAGTCCGACCAAGAACAGCATGTAGGTTGCGATGACGGGGGCCGCAAAAACCATGTGCGGGAAACTCTCCGGTGAGCTCACGTGACCTTGCGCAGAGTACTGTGCAGGGTGCGGAGCGCACCATCGGTCCTTCGGCCAAGTGGTTAGTGCTTTGGAGGGGAGAGCGCCTGCTGGAGGGGCAGCCTAGCAGTAGGGCGGGACGAGAGAACAACCGGTCCGGATGTGAGGGCTCACGGTTTTGTTTCCGGCTTCTGGTGATGCCACTCGCGTGGAGCGGCGGCATGGGCTTGATAGGCGTGGCCGAATCCGAGCACCAGGTGGGCGTCAGTCATGTGCAGTTCCCACATGGCGAAGTCGCCGAAGCCGAATAACATCCGTGATTGTGGGAACTGTGCCAGGTACCGTTGTTTGACCCCCTCGTATGACTCGTGGGACGGAGAAAGGATGGCTCCGCTGCCTTGCAAGTTAAGGCGTTGCAACGCCGAGGGGTTCTTTCCTGCGTTGTCCGGTTCGGCGATAAACAGACTGACGCGTGGGTCTCTCAGCATGTGTTGAGTGTGCGAGGCCAGACGGCTCAGGTGGAGATAGATGAGGGACCAATCGTCTGCGATGAGATAGGGGACATGAGAGCCGAAGGGGTGGCCCTGTTTGAGCGTCAACAACACGGCGACTCGTACTTGCGCCACGAGTGCATCGCACGCGCGCTGCACCTCTTCGGTGGGCATGGCATCCGGCATGGGCATAGGCATGGATCATCCTCCTGTAGGGCCATTGTAGCGGCCTGCGATCAATTGTCCAGCCAACTGAGAATGCAGGCAGTCGCCGCTGGAAGATCCCCGCAGATGACACTTTGCGTCGGGAGTGGGCGCGAGATAAGATGTGCCCTGGCGATGGTGTCTACGGTGATACGAAACAGGGGGACGCAGACTATGAGACACATGCAATGGGGATTGGCGCTGGTGGGGATCTGTGCGGTGATCGGTCTGACTGGTTGCGGCGGGAAGCAGGCCGAAATCAAGGAGGACCGGTTGACCGTCGGGCGCGTGCAGGGAGAAGTGAAAGTCGGCATGTCGGCCGCACAGGTGGCCGAACTCCTGGGCTCGCCGAACATCGTCACCACCGACGACAAGCGGCGGGAGGTATGGATCTATGACAAGGTGTCGACGGATCGGGTCGATACCTCCAGCTCATCGTATGCCGGGTTGATCATTCTGGGCGCAAACTCCAGCGACCATTCCAGTTCCCAGCGCCAGCGCACGTTGACCATCATCATTAAGTATGACGAAGAAAAAAAGGTCAGAGACTTTGCGTATAACTCCACCCAATTCTGAGCGGTCTGGCCACAAGGTCGGACGCGGGCGGGGCGCGCTCATCCTCACGCTGACCTGCGGAATGCTCCTTGGCGGCTGCGCGGAACGGACGCAGCCGGCCCAGTTTTTTGCGCTCTCGCCGGAGAGCAGCGCCAATCGGGCGATGCAGACTCGTCTCTTCGAGACGGGGAATGATCATGAATTGTTGTCGGCCTCAGCCGCCTCGCTACAAGATCTCGGGTTTCAGATTGAAGAGAGTGTGCGCGAAGTAGGGCTGTTGCGCGCGGCGAAGGAGCGCAGCGCCCGGGAGTATGGTCAGTATCGCAACCGTTTCCTGATCTGGCTGGTGTCGCTTGGTCACTTGGTGATCCCGATCGATTTACATCAAAAAATTGCGGCGACGATCGTGATCCGTCCAACCAACCAGGGTGATACGAGACGGGAAGTCCGGATCATGTTCTATCGTGTGATCTGGAAGGGAGACGGACAGGCCGATCGCAACTATATTCCACCCGGCGAACAGAAGATGGAGATGGTTCGGGACCCGGAGATCTATCAGCAATTTTTCGCGAAGCTTTCCAATGCCGTGTTCTTGGAACCGCATTCGATTTAACGGCGAGGACACATGAATCGAATTCAAGTGATCGGAGCGGTCGGAATTATCGCCGGTGCCGTGATGCTGCAGGGCTGTGTCGCTCCGGAGCCACGGCAGGAATTATTCGCCCCGACCCATGCGCAGATGAAAATCCGGAGTGCGCAGAGCCGCACGTTCGAGGTGGCCGATTCTGCCGTGGCCATGCGCGGGGTGATCGCAGCCTTGCAGGATTTGGGATTTATTATCGAACGTGCCAATGCGCCGCTCGGCCTGGTGACTGCGGCGCGTTTTGCCGAACCGAACTATTATGATGTCCTCGGGGTGACGGTGACCGTGCGGCCTCAGGAATCCGGCAAGACCATGATCCGGGCCAATGCGATTTACAACAGCAAGCCGATCGAGGACCCGAAGGTGTACCAGAACTTTTTTGCCGCGGTGGAGCGGTCGTTGTTTCTGGTGAAGGAGTAGCTCCGTGGCCGGTTTTCGCCGCTCAAAGCCGTTCCCGTTTGACCGGTCGAACGGCCGACCCATCTTGGGGAGTCTCCTCCTGCTCGCGGTGCTTGCGGCCGGCTGTTCGCCCTATGAGTGGCGACATGACAACCAATGGGAATCGCGCGACCAGATCTGGCTGTCCGAGGCGAGCCAGGTCAAGGTGCGGGCCGCGCAAAGCCGGGTCTTCGATGGGGCTGATCGGGTCAAGACCATTCAGGCGGTCGTCTCTACCTGTCAGGATCTGGGGTTCGCCGTTGAAGTGCTGGATGAAGCGCTGGGAATCGTCTCGGCAAAGAAGTTTGATGACTACGAACCGTCTCGTTTGAGTGACCCTTCGTATCATTTGTATCGGGACGACGGGCTGCTGATCGTGAATCAGCATTTCCGCAGCTGGGGGCCGTTTTACCACCGGAGCAATCTTGTTCGTCTCACGGTGACGGTTCGGCCCCGTGGAGAGGCGCAATTGGTCGTGCGGGCCAGCGCCCAGTACTACTTGAAGGCGATTGAATCTCCTGAACCCTACCAGCAATTTTTTCGGACATTAGAACAGGCCCTGTTCATTCAGGCGAGTACGTTACCGTAGGCGGAACGTGAATGGTCGCCCACCGGTCCCTCAGCGACGGTATTCGCTGACGGAATGTTTTGGGGCGCCGTTCATCATGCCGGGCGCGAGGACCGGATCGAGGTTAAAGGCCACGCTGATGCGCGGTGCGATTCCGTGGTAGGTATTCACGGCATGAAAGAGCCATCCGGGAAACAGCACACATTGGCCCGATACCGGCGTATAGGAGATGCTGGTTCCCGCGTCGTGCAATTCGGACATGCTGTACTGAAGATACGGCGCCAGCATGCGCGGTAAACAGCCTCGAGGATCGTAAATCTGTAACTCTCCGCCCATTTCTTTCGTGGAACTGACCTCGCCGACATCCACATAGTACACGCCGGCCCAGAAACTGCCGGGGTGGGAATGGGCCGCATTGGTGCCGCCGGTCCGCTGTACGTTCGCCCACACTTCCACCACATCCCAGTCCGGTCGAGCGGTGCTCTGTCCGCAGCGCTGAGACAAGGTCGTGACCTGTTTCGCCACTTCCAACACCGGAGCAAACAGGTCGCGCAACGGTTCTCCGGCCCATTCGAGCATCGACAGATCGTGAGGCGACGACCAGCCGACGACTTCGGTATCTCGATGGGTCGGCACGGAGGCCTCCCGTTCAAGAATCAGGGGCGAGAGCCCGGCGTTGATGCGGCGATGGTCAGCCGGAGTGAAGACCAGCAGAGGCGTGGAAAAGAGCGGCGTGATGTGTATCTCGATCTCGGTCGGCATGGAGCGTGTCCCATACTGATCTACGAGCGCGGACGGGTGCACGGTATCCCCCCTCACAACGCAAGTCAACCTAGATGTTTACCCAGGGGGAACGGCGGAGGCTTGTTGGGGACAATCGGCGGGGGATTGGGAGTGACCCGAGCGATGCTGGGCAAGAGGCGGAAGGCTCCTTGACAGGGCGTGGCCGTCGGCCTAGCCTGATGGGGCCACGATTGATCGACTCTATAACCAGGGAGGCTATCATGTCTGTTGCTCGCGTGACGGAAATCATTGCCGCATCCCCCAAGAGTTTTGACGATGCCATTCATCAGGGTATCGCTCGCGCAAATAAAACGTTGCAGCACGTCAAGAGCGCGTGGATCGAAGATCAGAAGATGGACATCCAGGATGGAAAAATCACGCAGTACCGGGTGGCGTTGAAAGTGACGTTTGTGCTCAACGAATAAGGATGCATCATGAAAAATGTCGAGATGTCCGTCGAGGGAAGCTGGTTGACCATCAAGGTGGATTTGTCCAAGGAGTTCGGTCCGTCGGCGTCAGGCAAGACCACCATCATCGCCTCCACTGAGGGCAATGTCACTATCCCCGGACGGGAGGAAAAAATCGGCCTCAATGTGTATCGAAAAAAGTAGCAGCAGGCGGGTCGTCCCGCCCGTTCCAGCAATCATCGGGAGGAAGACAGAAGACATGAGCGGCGCAAGAGGAGCTGAGACAGTTAGGCTCTGCCAGCGGTTTGCTGGATTCTTGTCGTCAAAAAGCGGACAATAGCACTCGGCTCAGTGATAGCGTCAAACGGGGACCGTTGGGTTTCGTTGACTGCCATGTTGAGCGCCCAACCCAGTGCCGCCAAGGTGCCCGCGCCCACGATTCTCATCGTGGACGATGATCCCGACATTGCGCTTGTCTTGAAAGATCTCCTGGAGCATTCCGGATACCAGGTGCAGGTCGCGGTCACCGGCGCGGACGCGCTTAGCAAGGCGAAGACGGAATCGTTGTCGGCCGTGCTCCTCGATCTGATGTTACCCGATATGGATGGCCTGTCAGTGCTCACGCTGTTGAAAGCACTCGACCCGGCGTTGCCGGTGATCATGCTGACGGCATTTGTCGAGGTGGCCAAGAAACACGCCTCGCTCACGGAGGGGGCGTTCGGCTATCTCACCAAACCGTATGACGGCGAAGAGTTGAAGGCCCTCATCAAGCGGGCCGTCGGGGTCAAGCATTTGTCCCTCGAAGCCGCCTCGGCCAAGCAGGCTCTCACGGCTAGTGAGGACCGTTTTCGTGAAGTGGTGCAAACCGCGCCGGACGCCATTGTGCTCGCAGATGGCGAGGGACGTATTCTGTCATGGAATAGTGCGGCGGAGCGGCTGTTCGGGTATCGGTCGGAGGAGGTTCAGGAACAGTCCTTGACCATGATCATGCCGGAGCGATACCGCGACCGCCATGTTCGTGCAGTGGAGCGCGTGCGCACAACAGGCGATGTGCGCTTGAAAGGCACGGTCGTGACCATGCACGGCCTGCATAAGGACGGGCGGGAATTCCCCATTGAAATGTCGTTGAGTAGTTGGATCTCGAGCGGCACGCGGGTGCACTGCGGCATTGTGCGGGACATCACCGCGAGGAAGGAGGCGGAGGCCCGCCTGCTTCAACAGCAGATCGAGCAACAGGCATTGCTGGATCTGATCCCGGCCATGGTGTGGTACAAGGACTCTCACAACCGGATTCTCCGGGCCAACCGGCGAGCGGCCGAGTCCATCGGGAAAACCGTGGCGGACATCGAAGGGCGATCGACCGATGAGTTCTATCCGGAGGACGCCGAACGGTACCATCAGGACGATTTGGAAGTGATCGTGTCAGGTCGACCCAAGCTCGGCATCATCGAGCCCCATCGAGCGGGAGGTCAGACACACTGGGTGCAAACAGACAAAGTGCCGTATCTCGACCCGGCGGGAAAGGTCGTTGGTGTACTGGTCTTCGCGCAGGACATTACGGATCAAAAGCGACATGAGGCCGCGTTTCGAGAGAATCAGGATCTCGTGCGGATCGTGATGGAGGCGGCCGGGAACAGCATGGCGATCGTGGATCGCGACGGAACGATTCTGTCCGCCAATGCACGGCTTGCAGAACTATTCGGATACGCGCCGGGTGCCCTGACCGGGCGCTCACTCCAACAGCTGATTCCTGGGCTCTTCAGCGTCGGGAAGTTCGAGTTGTATCCCAGCCTCTGCGCTTCGACGGACGGGGACTCGTTCCCGCTCATCTCCGAATGCGTCGGGCAGCATAAGGGCGGTGCAGCGTTTGACGTATCGATCAGCTCGACCATGTTGATGACGACGAATGGAGCGCATGGAGTCATCGCCATTCATTCCAGGGGCGGCCCCGGATGAACCTCCGCTTTGCGTTCATCATCCTGGTGCTGGTGTTTGTCGCGCTCCTGCTGGCGATCGGCGTCTTGACGGCGATCCGGTGGCTCAGACTGCATTATCCTCAGCGCGCCAATGCCATCCTTGCTGGCGGCGCGGCGATCGTTGCCGGAGGCGTGATCATGACCATCGTCGAGCTGAACGATCGGCCGATGTTCCGGCCGCATGACCTCATCACCTTGCAAGAACCCGTCGTGGCACGGACCATTCCCGTCGATCGCGGGACGGGGAGCACCACCTGTGTGGTGGACCTGCATGAACATCTGGGTGTGTTGGAGATAGAGATCGAACAGGGCGCGCTGAAGGCGCGGGTTGAAAGCAACAATACCTCCGCGCCGGTCTTTTGCCCGATCGGCACAGAGGTGCGCATCGATCTGACCTGGCTCCATCGCCTGACCGTCACCCGCCGGCAGACGCAGGTGAGCGGGTCGTAGAGAGCAATGGTACGCTCTTGACTGATTCATGTAGAGAGGCCTATCGTACCCGAGTGGGGGGAGTTAACGCCCCGGGGGAATATGTACAAAAAGGGGATTGAGTGTTGA
>ERZ795044.5224-NODE-5224-length-10536-cov-3.383456_pt1 | contig 10536 bp, 5 predicted proteins | sample MGYA00375128_ERZ795044 | MGnify/ENA primary metagenome ERZ795044 (study PRJEB30173, sample SAMN05720213) | anaerobic digester metagenome | isolation source: active sludge of municipal wastewater-treating anaerobic digesters | place: USA | collected 2014-12-22 ... | reverse complement strand
CGCCCGCACCGCCGCGAGCCCGGTCGGCGTGAGCGGCACCTTGACCACGACGTTGGGTGCGAGGCCCGCAAGGCGCCTTCCCTCGTCGAGCATCCCGGGAAGGTCGGTCGCGAGCACCTCGCCCGAGACCGGACCCGGCACCAGCCGGGCGATCTCGGCCACCGTCGGCAGATACGGCTTCCCCTCCCTGGCGATGAGGGTCGGGTTCGTCGTCACCCCGTCGACCATCCCCCAGCCGAGGCCGGTCTCGATCTCACGGAGATTGGCGGTGTCGAGGAAGAACTGCATGGCGTGGTCTCCCGTGGCGCGGTGGAAACCGGATCCTATCGCGCCGTCCGCGATCCGGCTGACACTCCGGCCGGGGCGCGTCAGCGGATCTCGAGCACCAGCCGGCCGAAAGCGGGCACCGTGCCCTGCGTGCAGCGTGCCGTCGAGTCCGCGCCCGCGAGCGCCGCCGAGAGCTCCGGCACGGTGCCGCCGCAGACGACAACCGGGCCGGGCGCCAAGCGCAGACGCCCTTCGAGTGCTCCCTCTGTGGTCGCCGCGAGCCGCAGCGCGCCCAGGGCGGCGTGTTGCCAGAGCGCGATCGGCAGACCGTTGTGGAGCAGCAACAGGCCCGAGTAAGGCTCTCCCGCCGTTTTCGGCAACACCGGCACGAGATCCCTCGCCACCAGCTCCCCCGCCTCGCCCGGGATGACCACGGTGAGCTCGCCCTCCGCGCTCTCCGCGCGAGCGACGGCGAGCGGCCACCCGCCGGCTTCGGCCACGACGACCAGGGGAAACTGCCCCGCCGCCACCGATACCTCGAAGCGGCCGTCGGGTCCCGAGATCGCGCTGTGAACCTCGGAGTGGAACGGCGCGGCCAGGCTCACGAGCTCGAGCCGGGCCCCGGCGATCGAGCCGCCGCCGGCCACGACCTGCCCCTCGAGCTTCCGCTTGCTCTTGAGCCGGAGCTCGATCTCCCGGTGGTTCGTCGCGCCGGAGAGATCGACGGTCACCTGATCCGACGCCTCCTGCTCTCCCGTCTCCGCCCAGACGACGTAGCGCCCCTCGTCGAGCCCGCGATGCTCGAACTTACCCTGTGTGTTCGCCGCGGCGGCGCCGATCTCGCCGCCCGCAGCACCCTCGAGGTAGTAGTAGACCCCGGATCGTGCCGGCCGCCCGTCGACACCCACCACCCTTCCCGAGATGCTGCGATCCGGGAGGAGAAGGTCGAGCTCCGCCGTCTCACCTGGAGGGGCGTCGATCTTCACCTCGAGGGTTCGGTCCACGTTCGGTGAGCGGGACCGGATCTTCACTCTCCAGGCTCCCGCCTCCGGCACCGCGCCGGAGAACAGACCGGCCCCGTCGGTGCGGAGCCGGACCTCCTTGCCCTCGCGCCGGAAGTGGAGCGCGGTTTCGGCGAGCAGTTCATCGCCCAGCCTCACGCGGCCGGAGATGGCTACCCCGGTGGCGAGCTCGAAGACGAGCGGTTCGATCCCATCGGTCAGGGTGATGGTGCGATCATCGAACCGGTCGCCCCGCTCGTCGAACAGGGCGACTCGGTACTCTCCCGCCACGAGACCGGAAATCCGGAGCTCGCCTCGCAACTCCCAGACCCCGACCTCCTCGACCAACTCCTGGGCGGCGTCCACGAAGAGGAGACGGAGCTTCCACGGTCCGCCCGCGCTCGTCGTCGGCGGCGAGACGCGGACATCCAGGCCTGCCCCGCGGTCCAGGCGGACGGGAACGCGCACGATCTCCGCGCGCCCTTCGCCCAGGACCACCGGCCGCAAACGCGCCGCGGTCTGCCCGGCGACCGCGATCTGGATCTCGAAGCTGCCCGGTGCGAGGGGGCCGAATGCGAAGTAACCACCGGCCCTGCCGACCCGGCGCACGCCAGCGGTGCGGGTCGCCAGCGGCGCTGCCGGCACGAGCGGCCCTCCGGCCACGGGGATCACACTCGCGGCGAGCGTCGCCGCCCCGTCGAAGGAACCCTCCACCCAACCGGCGAGGGCAGCGCCGTGCTCGAAGGCAAGGCGCACCTCTCCGGGATCCTGCCCCGGCCTGAGGTCGACGGACCAACGGTGGATCGGCACGTGCCCTCGGACCTCGAACCTCAGGTCGAGGACGGCAGCGGGGACCTCACAGCTCCAGGCGGATGCCGCGAGCAGACAGGCGCTCTCTCCGTTGAAATCGAGCGCCGGGCTCTCTGCGAGACGGAACCGCACGCGCAGGCCCGGTTCCGGCGCGCCCTCGGCCGGCAGCGAAAGGGACCCCGCCAAGCGGCGCTTCGGCAGGATCGTCTCGAGCAGCAGCCGCTGATTTTCGGATCCGAGCACGACGGCGGTCGGCTCCACCCAGTAGCGGTCGCCCTCCTCGGATCGCAGCAGCCAGGATCCCGGAGCAAGATCCAGCTCGGCCTGGCACACACGTTCGGAGCATGGCAGCAGAACCGGCACGACCGGTTCCTCCGCGCGGCCGGGTGACGAAAGAGCCAGCCGAATACTCGGCGCGGGAGGATCATCCGCGGGAAGCGTTGCGCTGAGAGTCAGCCGAGAGGGCCACGCCGGCGACTGCGCCAGCAGCGTCACCGCCGCGGCTGCGGCGAGGATCGGCAGCCTGCTTCGCACCCTCGCTCCTCAGCCTGCGGCAGGCATCAACCGCAGAGAACCTGTCTGCGAGGTTCCATTCTCGTGGGGCGGCGTTGCTTCCACGGTGTCCCATGCCGGGGACGCCACTGGCCACCCGGTGCGAGCGCGAACTCGGCATGCAGCATTCTTTGCCGAGAGTTCCGGCGAGTCGCCCGGCTCGGGAGCGAACCCTGGGTCGTAACAGGTCTGCCAAGCGACACAGCCGCCCGCAAGGTCGTCGCACTTGCAGTAGCCAGGCGCGCCGAGAATCTCTAGGCACTGGGCGTGGGGCATTCCGCCGATCCTCTTGCACCAGTAGCAGAGGCCGCTGTGCTCGCAGTTCCAGGCCTCGGCGGCGTCGCCACCTCCGAGGCCAAGCACGAGCGCAACGAGAATGGCCGCGAAGAGGAGCGCTGACGAATGGTTCTCGGCTCTCGACCTGGAGTCTCTCGCTTTCATATCAGGAATGGTAGGTTCGCGATTTCTCCCTGTCAATAGTTCTCGCGGAACAGATGTCGTGCGTGATCGAGATCGATATCGCGGCCGCGTGACCGGGACCTGCTCCGTCCCGAAACAGAACGCCACGCCGTGGGCCGGCACCTCCTCGCGGCCGGGCGCGCTCCAGAGCAGGGCGGCGAGAGCGAGCAGCTCCGGGTCGTGGTTCACGAAGGCGGCGGGGAGCGCCGGTAGTAGCTAGAGGAAGAAGACGGTCACGTCCGAGTTCGGGAAAATGCGGTGCGAGCCGTCCAGGAAGACCATGTCCCCCGCGCGCAGAGGCGGTAACGCGGCGAGCGACGCCTCATCGCGCGGCTGGCGGATCACCTCGTCGCAGAGCGCGTCGACCTCGGCACGGGCTGCGGATCGATCGAGACGATCCGCGTCGCTCGCCATTCCCTCAGTGGATGGTGGCCTGCGGGCCGTCGTCGTCCTCGTCGCCGCCGTTCTCCTCCTCGCGCTCGACGACCTTCGCGAAGGCGACGAGGCGGTCGGCGGGGTCGAGGTCGATGAGCTTGACGCCCTGGGTGGAGCGGCCGCTCTCGCGGATGCCGTCGGCGGCGGTGCGGATGATCATCCCCTCCTGGGTGATGAGCACCACCTGGTCGCCGGTGACGACCTGGCGCACCCCGACCACGCGGCCGGTCCGCTCGGTGACCCGGAGGTTGATCACCCCGAGGCCGCCGCGCCCCTGTTCGCGGTAGGCGGCGATCGGCGTCCGCTTGCCGAGGCCGCGCTCGGCGACGGTGAGCACCGCCCCCTCCCGCTCGAGCACCTCCATCCCCACCACCCGGTCGTCCCGCCGGAGCGAGATGCCGCGCACCCCGTAGGTGGCGCGCCCCATCGGCCGGCAGTCGGACTCGGGGAAGCGGATCGAGTAGCCCTCGGCGGTGGCGAGGAAGAGGTGCTTCTCGCCGTCGGTGATCCGCACCGCGAGCAGCCGGTCCCCGTCGTCGATGTTGATCGCGATGATCCCGCCGGCGCGCGGGTTGCCGTACTCGGCGAGCGCGGTCTTCTTGATCGTCCCCTTCTCGGTCGCGAAGACGAGATAGCGGTCGGCCGGGAAGTCGCGCACCGCCACCGTGGCGGCCACCCGCTCCGCGGCGGCGAGGTCGAGGAGGTTGACGATCGCCTTGCCCTTCGCCGCCGGCCCGGCCTGCGGGATCTCGTGCACCTTGACCCAGTGCACCCGCCCCGACTGGGTGAAGACGAGCAGGTAGCTGTGGGCCGAGGCGACGAAGAGATGCTCGACGAAATCCCCCTCCTTGGTCGCCATCCCGGTGCGCCCCTTGCCGCCGCGATGCTGCGCGCGGTAGAGCGAGAGCGGCGAGCGCTTGACGTAGCCGGAGTTCGAGACGGTGATCACCATCTCCTCGTCGGCGATCATGTCCTCGATCGTGATGTCGTGGGTCTCGGGGACGATCTCGGTGCGCCGCGGGTCGCCGTACCGCTCCCGGACCTCGGCGAGCTCGCGCTTGATCTCGGCGAGCAGCAGGGCGTCGGAGCCGAGGATCGCGCGCAGACGATCGATGAGCTGGAGCAGCTCGCGGTACTCGTCGACGAGCTTCTGCCGTTCGAGGCCGGTGAGGCGCTGGAGGCGCATCTCGAGGATCGCCTCGGCCTGCACCTGCGAGAAGCCGAAGACGCTCATCAGCCGCTCGCGGGCGATCGCCGGGGTCTCGCTCGCGCGGATCGTCGCGATCACCTCGTCGAGGACGTCGAGCGCCTTGAGCAGCCCCTCGACGATGTGCGCCCGGTCCTCGGCCTTGCGCAGGTCGAACCGGGTCCGGCGGATGACCACCGTCTTGCGGTGATCGAGGAAGTGGACGAGCAGCTCGCGGAGGGTGAGGATCCGCGGCTGGTTGTCGACGATCGCGAGCAGGATGATCCCGAACGTCGACTGCATCTGGGTGAGCTTGTAGAGCTGGTTGAGGATGACCTCCGGGACCTCGCCGCGCTTGACCTCGAGGACGATCCGGATCCCTTCCCGGTCGCTCTCGTCGCGCAGGTCGGCGATCCCCTCGATCCGCTTCTCGCGCACCAGCTCGGCGATCTTCTCGATCAGCCGCGCCTTGTTCGTCTGGTACGGCAGCTCGGTGATGACGATCGCCTGCCGGTCGCCGCGGCGGCTCGTCTCCACCGCGGCGCGGGCCCGCATCTGGATGATCCCGCGGCCGGTCTCGTACGCCTGCCGGATGCCGTCGACGCCGTGGATGAAGCCGGCGGTCGGGAAGTCGGGACCGGGGAGCGCCCTGAGGAGCCGTTCGAGCGGGACTCCCGGCTCGTCGATCAGCAGCGTGAGCGCGTCGCAGACCTCGCCCAGGTTGTGGGGCGGGATGTTCGTCGCCATCCCCACCGCGATGCCGGCCGCGCCGTTGACGAGCAGGTTCGGCACCTTCGCCGGGAGGACCAGCGGCTCGAGCTCGTTGCCGTCGTAGTTCGGCTGCCAGTCGACGGTCTCCTTGTCGATGTCCCCCTGGAGCATCTCCTCGGCGAAGCGGGTGAGCCGGACCTCGGTGTAGCGCATCGCCGCCGGCGGATCGCCGTCGATCGAGCCGAAGTTCCCCTGTCCGTCGACGAGGGTGGCGCGCATCGAGAAGTCCTGCGCCATCCGCACCACGGTGTCGTAGATCGCGGTGTCGCCATGCGGGTGGTACTTGCCCATGACGTCGCCGACGATGCGCGCGGACTTCTTGTACGGCTTGCCGGCGGTATTGCCCGCCTCCCACATCCCGTAGAGCACCCGCCGGTGCACCGGCTTGAGGCCGTCGCGCACGTCGGGCAGCGCCCGGCCCACGATCACGCTCATCGCGTAATCGAGGTAGCTGCGCTTCATCTCCTCTTCGATGTCGACCGCGATCGGCCGCTCGAACGGAAGCATCGTCTCCTGATCGCTCATCCTAAGAACCCATTCCCGGCGCTTACCCTCAGCGCCCACTGCCAAGTCCTAATCGCCTTCCCCTTATTCGCGAACGCGCCGACGCTTTGCGTCACTAACTCTCTCTTTGCAGTGTTTTGCGCTGCTATCCGTTCTGCGGTCTGAACTGTGCAAGTCCGCTCGTTTCGATTAGTCGATCGAGCGTCTTCAGCGTGTACACCTTACCGCTGGTTGCAACCAGTAGCTTCCTAACGTCCTCTCGCCGAACGGCAAAACCCCGACCAGCAATTACCGCAACCACCTCGAATCCACGCTGTTGTTTCGCTACTCTCTCCCGCGAAAGCTGCGCTAGGTGCTGGACGCGCGTCACCTTGTCGCGCGCTGTACCGTCATCTTCTGTCAGCTTCGCCTCTATCACCACTGCTGGGCTGAATTCGTCGGGGACGATGAAGTCTGGCGTCTGGTCGAACCCTTGGATGCGTTCGGCTCGTTTAGTCTTTCGAAACGGAATCAGTCCATCCGTCAGACGCCTCTCTATCGCAGCTTCCAGACCACCCCCAACGAGTTCCGATACCGAATCGCGATGGCTGGCAAAAGGCCGTCCAAGGAACCGCTCATAGAGCAGCATGGCGTAGGGCGCACCCATTTTTGCCATCGTTCCAACCGACTTCCAGCCGTCACGCGTGTCGGCCTTGTCGAGTCTGTGGACCGCATCTCGCCCGACCTCGGGCACAGCTCTTGCCAGGAGATCGCTCGCCACAAGAAGGAGCGCATGTACCCGCTCTGTGCGGCTCAGCCCCTGGGGACCCGAAGGATTACGAACCCGCCTGTCGAGGCTTCGCGCAAAACCTTGGTCGACCCTCACCCCCGTCTTCTTGCTGGTGAGGTGCGCCCATTCCGAAGGCGTAAAGCCGAGAATAGACCGAATCACAACTAATACAAGGCAGTCCTCTTCTATCGCATCGGCGAGGGTTACCTCGTCGCATCGAACGAAGGCTCCAGTTTTTCGCCGGAGAACTTCGTAGGCCACCAAAAAGCGCTCGTACTCTACGAAGCCCGGCCCGCGGGGTAGGACCAAGAACTCCGACTCCAACGAGTCAATGAGGACATCTATGAACTCGTCGATACGCGGCTCGATCTCGTCGGCCCGGACCTCAAAAGAGAACCTCATCTTCTCCGCCCGAATCACCATCGGTTGTTGGTTCACATACCTCCCACTGTTGCCTTGATGGAAGCTTCAACTCTTCAGATAGCGGACTGACGATTTCTCCAATATCGCCGAAGGACGCGGCAAAGCTTCTTACCCTAGACAGCTTCTCGTTTGGCGGAACCCTCTCCTTCCACTCGTCTCGCAGAACCCAGGTTGCCAGCCGGGTGATATGTCCAAAGGCTAGGCACCGGGCATCACCGGTCGTTGACCGGATTCCACCGCTCCGAAGGGCAAGCAGATCGCGCCGCACCATGGTCCGGAGCCCCTCTCCAGTCGCCACTAGGTCTCCGCTTCGCAAGGCTCCGGTGCGACGACAGACGAAGACGCTGTCAAGGATCGATGACTTCGTTCCCTGAATGTGAATCGACCCCCCCATTTCTGCCGGACACGGGAAGGCTCGCGTTACAACGAGCCGTGCATCCAGCAATGCAACGGTAACAGGATCGTAGGCCTCGCGTTTGTTGTGGTGGTAGGTGAAGACAAATGGGCCGCCAAGCTTGAGGCCGTCGGCGAAGCGCCTGAAGGCAACCGATAGGCCAGCGGTGAAGTGCACGATATCGCGACCTAACGTCAGATTCCCCGTTAGCTCCTCCGGTGTCCTCGTTGTCGAACTCTTAAAAGCCGACCCTACACCGCGGACGAGTCTTCGTAGCCAGACATAGCAGAAGTCCATCAGCTCCGCGTACTGAACATTCGCGAAGTAGGGTGGGTCAGTAACGACTGCATTAAGAGACCCCGGTTCGATCTCAGCCCGTGTCGATGTTGCACAGGACAAGCTCACTATTCTGTCACTTCCATCGACTGACCGCGTGCCGATCTGCTCGCCCGGTGTCGGGATTTCTCTCTTCAACTTACCACGGTAGGCAACTTCGAACGGTTGAGTGCAGTACTCCTTTGCCGCCCTGTACTTCCTTGTTATGTTCAGCCACCCTCCGCTTCCAATGAGAGAGGCAGTTCCTGCGCGACGGATCCCGAGGGCGTTGGACTCGCACTGAACCAAGCCCACAGGAAAACCGTGCACAGAAAACACATCGAGCGATTTCAACGCCTTCGTGTCGTATCTGCAGAGAAGGTTCTGATAGCGGACAAGATCCGAGAGGTTGGTTGCAAGCGCGTTAGCTATGCGGGCATCTTCTACCTTGCTGATCAGAGACGCAAGTGTCTCAAGCACAAGGAGCTGACGGGCGTTGAAGAGATCGCGGTACTTACGATATCCCCATCGATGAAGACGGTCCGTCTCGTCGCCCCGTGGAATCGTTTCGTCGGGGATCCACTTTGTCTTCATGTGGGATAGTTCGCGCGTGGCAAGGTCCGCTAATGCGTGATCCTTCGAATCGGGCTTCTTGAAAAGTCGCCCGCCGCTTGACCTCGAGCACTCCGGGCAATAGACCTCTATGGCAACCAGCTCATGCGTCAGCGGGTGAAGCAGAGCGCCCGGCAATGGATGTCGAGAGGAACAGGCGGAACAGACCCAGCCGCCACGAGTGACGCGGGGCGTGGTACCACTTGGAAGGAGACATTTCGGGCAGGCTGCTTCCTCTTCAACGGCCTCATAGATCTCGGCACAGCGAAGGCAGACGAAAACATTGCGTGGGTGCCTTCCGGAACGTGCGACAATACTCCCTGGGTAGAGGGTCTGCTCCGTCCCACAGTCCCCACAAAGTGCTCTCTTCACCCAAATGAAGTACTTGGCGGTGGCCTTCTCTCGGCAGCGAGGACAGGCGGTCTCGTACAGGCTCCCGACCCGCGCGCGGAGCGCTTCCTCGACTTCCTTGCTGCACCGAGAGTACGCGTCAATGTCGATCTCTCGGATAGCCTCTGAAACAATCCAGAACGACATTGGGTTGACGTCCCAGCCGTGTACCTCCATTCCGAGGCGATTCGCTTCGATGATCGGGGTGCCACCGCCCATGAAAGGATCTGCTATCCGAAGCCCAGAGAGATCGTTCGACGAGAAGAAGGTGTCTTGTAAATCGGCTCCTCCAAACTCCGAGAGAAGGAGACCTCGAAACAGCGTACCCGGCCGGCGAGCGAACCACTTATGCACAGCGATGATCGGTCGGATTGTCTGCTGTATTTGCTTTTCCTTGAGGGCCAACTTGGCAATGAACGGCACGTCGAAACGTCGCTCAATCCCCTGCGTCCGACAGCTTCCGGTGCCGAGAGTGGTCGCCTGGAAGAGGTTTCCCTGCCCATGCTCTGTCTGCCCTCGAGCAGCGTCTTGCGCAGCCGGACTGTGCGCGACGCGTTTTTTCGGCGCCATCAGACGTCCAGGTTGCGCACGTTGAGGGCGTTCTGCTCGATGAACTCGCGCCGCGGCTCGACGAGGTCGCCCATGAGGACGGTGAAGATCGAGTCGGCTTCGACGGTGTCCTCGACCCGGACCTGGAGCAGCCGGCGGGTCTGCGGGTTCATCGTCGTCGACCAGAGCTGCTCGGCGTTCATCTCGCCGAGGCCCTTGTAGCGCTGGATCGAGAGCCCCTTCTTCGCCCCCTCGTAGAGCGTCTCCATCGCCTCGTCGAGGGTTTCGAGCAGCTGCGGTTCCGTCTTCGCGCTCCGTTTCGCTCCCCCCTCCTCGACCCGCTGGAGGGCGAAGCGCCGGGCCGCGAGCGCCTCGAGACCGGCGGCGTTGCCGGCGAGCGCGCGGTACTCGACACTGGTGACGAGATCCCAGTCGAAGCGCACCTCGCGCTCCACGCCGTCGCGCCGGCTGCGGAAGGTGATGAAGCCGGCCTGGTGCTCCTCGTCCTGCCCGATCGCGACGTCGCGGAAGCCGTTCGCCTCGAGCGCGTGCGCCACCGCCTCGAGCCGCTCGGGGACGGCGAGCGCCTTGCGGTCGCCGAGGCCGCCGAGCAGCGCCACCCGGAGGGCATCCTGCGGATAGCCGCGGCTCACCAGCCGGGCGAGCTGCTGGCGAAACGTCTCGACCCGCTCGACGAAGGTGGCGAGACGCGTCCCGCGCATCGGCTTGCCGTCGTCGAGAGTGAGCTCCCAGGCGTCGCGGATCCGCTCGACGAGGAACGCCTGGTACTCGCGGTCGTCCTTCAGGTAGCTCTCCCGCTTCCCCTCCGCGACCTTGTACAGCGGCGGCTGCGCGATGTAGAGGTGCCCGCGATCGACGAGCTGCCGCATCTGCCGGAAGAAGAAGGTGAGGATGAGGGTGCGGATGTGCGAGCCGTCGACGTCGGCGTCGCACATGATGATCAGCTTGTGGTAGCGCAGCTTCGCGACGTCGAAATCGTCGCTCCCGATCCCGGTGCCGAGCGCGGTGATGATCGTGCGGATCTCCTCCGAGGAGAGCATCTTGTCGAAGCGCGCCTTCTCGACGTTGAGGATCTTGC
>ERZ795044.5222-NODE-5222-length-10538-cov-3.713059_pt1 | contig 10538 bp, 8 predicted proteins | sample MGYA00375128_ERZ795044 | MGnify/ENA primary metagenome ERZ795044 (study PRJEB30173, sample SAMN05720213) | anaerobic digester metagenome | isolation source: active sludge of municipal wastewater-treating anaerobic digesters | place: USA | collected 2014-12-22 ... | reverse complement strand
CTACATTGAGTAATTTCTCCACCTGTGTATTTAATCGCTGGTATTGGGAACGGATCAACTCTGTATATCGCTTGAGCCGCTCATCGGATTGGATCACCGGCTGTTTAGAAAGGAAGTCGCTGGATAATTGGATAGACGTCAAGGGTGTCTTAAACTCATGCGTCATGTTATTGATAAAATCCCGCTGCATTTCTGAATATCTCCTTTGATTGAAGATGACCCAGATGGTGTACGAGAAAAAGATCACGGTAATCGCTGCGATCAAGGCCATTAGCCATGAGCTCATGGTATTGGCTCTCATGTCTTCCTGGCGCGATGGAAATTTCACACCAAAATAATAATTGAACTCGTCATACTTTGGAAGGGTGCCTTCACTCTTCGTTGGTTTATCAGACTCTATCAGATTGCAATGATTACCATACACCATATCATCACTGGAGCAGTCATAGATAGCATATTCAAAATCTGTGTAGTTGGTCTGTGAACTAAACTCCGCCAACAACAAAGATTCCAGGATATTGGCATCGATGACGTCACTGAAGTTGACGATGTAATAGTTAGGCGTAATCTTCTTGATGACTTCACCGGAGGGAAGAGTAGACTTGTTGATGGTCGCCATCTTGTGGGCTACCCTTGACAAAGCAATTTTTGTTGTTTGGTCAAACGACCTGGTTTCGTGACTCCACCGCTGGGTCAGCCAATACGTCTGCATGGCTATGATACTCAGGATCGTCACGGCTCCCAGGAGTATCACCCACCTTAAATTCGAATTTCTCATTGGCCGGCAAAGTTAGGTGGATTAAAGATCATGTGCGCTTTCCTAAGTCTTTAACAATATGTCAATTAGATAGGTTGTATTTCCAATTTGTCGACAATCCAGCCCTATTCATCAGGTACTAGGCTTAATTAGTGTACTTTGTATAACATAGTACTATAATTCTATACTATATTTGCGCCATGAAACTCGATAACATGAAAGCCCAGATGCGTAAAGGCGTGCTCGAGATGTGCATTCTCTCCCTGCTCTCCGTCGAAGCCATGTATACCTCGGACATCATCGAACGGCTCAGGCATTCCCAGCTGGTGGTGGTGGAAGGCACCCTTTATCCCTTGCTGACCAGGCTCAAGAATGCGGGATTCCTTGAATATTACTGGATGGAATCTAATTATGGACCCCCTCGCAAATACTTTAAGATCACCGAAGAAGGCCGGACTTTCCTCAAAGGGTTGAAAGATTCCTGGACCGAAATCAATGAAGCCGTATCTCTCACTTCGCAAAAACCACAACTATAAAATGAATAAAACGATCAATATCAATCTCGGAGGCTATGCCTTCACGATCGATGAGGATGCCTTTGAAGCAGCCAACAATTACCTCAATACCCTCTCCCGCCACTTTGGAGGCAGCGAAGGTGCTGCAGAAATCATGCAGGACATAGACTCCCGTATGGGTGAGCTGGTCAACAAACATAAAGGGTCAAAGACCATCGTCAGTAAAGTAGATGTGCTAGAAGCTATCAGTGTGCTGGGCACGCCTGAAGAATTAAAAGACGTTGACTTCTCAGAAACCTTTTCAGGTGAAAAGAAAACAACCAGTGGTTCATTCCAGATAAAGACAGGTAAAAGACTTTACCGCGATCCGGATGACAAGGTGATAGCTGGTGTATGTTCCGGATTGGCTTCCTACTTTGGCATCCAGGACGCAGTCTGGGTCAGGGTTGTATTTGCTTTGTTAACCATGGTAGGCGGAGCCAGTGCACTCATTTATATAGTTCTATGGGCGATTGTACCTCCGGCCAAAACCGTTTCAGAACGCCTGGAGATGATGGGTGAACCTACCAATGTCAATAATATCGCAAAGATGGTCAAGGAAGAACTCGAAGAGCTGGGTGACAAACTCCAGGACACCTTCGGCAAGAAATCACCTAAGCATCATCATCGCCAGCCTCCCCGTCACGATGACAAGGACCAAATGAGGACCTCAGGCTGGTCATTTGATTTCAAATCCCGCACACCTGAGAAGGTTGAATCACCAGCACCATACAACCACAAGGACTTCGTCTAAAATAAACCGCTCAAGAAGTATTCGTAAAAACCCACCGCTGTCACCAGCCGGTGGGTTTTAATTATACACTATACATACCGCACCTACGGCGCTAAAATGATTTTTCATTTACCTATGCAACAGACATAGCGCCCCCATGGGGCTTTGACATTTCTCCTTGCCCTCCGCTGAGCTATGCTCTATGCACTCTGCCCTTTGCTGCCCTTTGCTCTATGCTCTATACTCTCTGCCCTTTGCTGCCCTTTGCTGCCCTATGCACTCTGCTCTATGCCCTATGCCCTATGCTTATAGCCCAGGTTTTCGCGACAGCAAAGCTGTCATGCGAAAACTGCTACCTTTGCCCCCTCTACAGAGTAACCCATGAGCGCAATAGACGAGATCCAGAAACGAAAGACCTTTGGGATAGTTTCCCACCCGGATGCAGGCAAGACAACCCTTACTGAAAAACTACTCCTTTTTGGTGGCGCTATCCAGGAAGCAGGCGCTGTCAAGTCCAATAAAATTAAAAAGCACGCTACCTCCGACTTTATGGAAATCGAGCGGCAGAGAGGTATCTCCGTTGCCACATCGGTAATGGCATTCCCATACCGCGATCACCAGGTCAATATCCTGGACACACCCGGTCACAAGGATTTTGCAGAAGACACGTTCAGGACCCTCACTGCTGTAGATAGCGTGATCGTCGTCATCGACGTCGCTAAAGGGGTGGAAACACAAACAGAAAAACTGGTGGAAGTCTGCCGCATGCGCCATACCCCGATCATTGTTTTTATCAACAAACTGGACAGGGAAGGAAAAGATGCTGTGGATCTGCTTGATGAAGTAGAAAAGAAACTTGGCTTACATGTCACACCGCTCAGCTGGCCTATCGGCATGGGACAACAATTTAAAGGTGTGTATAACATCTATGAAAAAAAACTTGTTCTCTTCCGTCCACACAGCAAACAAGAAGAAGAGGAAATCATTGAGATCACTGATGTCGAAGATCCACTTCTGGATCATCATGTAGGTAAAAGAGCGGCGGATGAATTACGCATTGAACTGGAAACAGTAACGCACGTCTACCCTGCATTTGACAGGGAGAAATATTTGTCCGGGGAAGTGTGTCCGGTATTTTTCGGCAGTGCGGTTAACAATTTTGGTGTCAAGGAATTACTCGATTGTTTTATTGACATCGCCCCACCCCCATTGGCCAGGGAGACTGAAGAGCGCATCGTACGTCCGGATGAAGAAACGTTCACCGGATTTGTTTTTAAAATTCACGCCAACATTGATCCGAGGCATCGTGACAGGATTGCTTTTCTTCGGATTTGTTCCGGCAAGTTTGAAAGAAATACAAACTACTATCATGTTCGGCAGGAGCGCCAGATGAAATTTTCGAATCCAACTTCCTTCATGGCATCTCGCAAAGAAGTTATTGATGAAGCATGGCCAGGTGATATCGTAGGTCTGTATGATTCCGGTAATTTCAATATCGGTGATGCCCTGACGCAAGGAGAAAAATTACACTTCAAAGGCATCCCGAGATTTTCACCGGAGATGTTCCGTCGCGTGATCAATAAAGACCCGATGAAGACCAAGCAACTCAACAAGGGCCTGGACCAGCTGATGGATGAAGGGGTTGCACAAATGTTTGTCAAGGAATTGAATGGAGATAAGATCATCGGCACAGTGGGTGCCCTTCAGTTTGATGTCATTCAATACCGTCTCGAACATGAATACGGTGCCAAATGTGACTACGAACCTTTAAGCCTTCACAAGGCCTGCTGGATTGAAGCAGATACAGAAGCCGGCCTTCAGGCATTTATCACCCGCAAGAAAAAAGATATTGCCCGCGACAAGGATGAAAAGCCTGTATTCCTCGCTGAATCCGCCTGGGTGCTGCGTATGACTCTAGAAAACTTTCCGGATATCCGTTTCCACTTCACCTCTGAATTCTAGACTACATCCTGTACAGGAAATCCAACCGTCGGGGGCGTATTGCATCCGCCCCCTGACCGATGAGATTTCTTTGGACAGAACCGGTTGGACTAATTCCACAACAATTTCTATATTTGATTATGCCAGATAGATTAACCATGTCCACTCGAGGTGGAATACATAATCAAGGGCAGCTGCAATACTAATCAATATTCATCCTGCTAAAAATCATCATCATGTCAATATTCGGTGGAAATCAACCAGGTCAACAAGGAGGGGGGAGATATGGATCTCCACGTCGCAGGAATATTGGTGGAGGTATTCTTATCGCCCTGTTGCTGGCAGGTTTTTCGATTTGTAAATATTACTCCAGCTCACAGTATAATGAAGTCACTGGTGTGACACAGCACATCAGCATCACTGCCGAACAGGAAGTGGCGTTGGGCTTAAATAGTTTCCCTGCCATGGTCGAACAATATGGTGGTTTGCATCCGGATGAAGAGGCTCAAAAGCTTGTCAAATCGGTTGGTCAAAAGATTGTGCAAAACAGTGACGCACGCCAGACTCCTTATCAATATGATTTCCATTTGTTGGCAGATCCAAACGTCGTCAATGCATTTGCTTTGCCGGGAGGCCAGGTGTTTATTACGACTGCTTTGATATCACAATTTGAGACAGAAGATGAATTAGCTGGTGTACTGGGACATGAAATTGGCCATGTAGTAGCACGTCATGGTGCGGAGCGAATTGCTAAACAAGAATTAACGCAAGGATTGACTGGTGCTGCTGTAGTTGCTTCTGGTGATTACAATACAGCACAAGCCGCACAGATGATCGCCGGCCTGGTCAACATGTCCTACGGCCGTGATCAGGAGCTTGAATCAGATGACCTGGGCGTCCGGTTCATGACCCAGGCAGGTTACGATCCGGAAGCATTGATCACTGTGATGGAGATACTCGAAAAAGCCAGCGGCGGACAACGTCAACCGGAATTTATGAGCACACATCCAAGCCCGGAAAACCGTGTGCAGAGAATAAAGGAGGCCATCGCGAAATACAAGAAACAATAGTTCTTTAGTTGAGTTTTCAGTTTTCAGCTATCAGTAATCAGTCCTTAGTGATTTACCATTTAACCTATAAACTCATCAACCAATCAACTCATAAACCTATAAACTCATAAACCTATAAACCTATAAACCTATAAACCATTCTAAACATGTTTAAAAAATTTGCAGGTGGTGGTAATCCACTGCTAAGGAACAGCCTCCAGAATGAATCAGCCTCAACACTTTCTGTTGCGCAGGAAGGAACGATGACGACCCAGGGAGCCATCAATAAGACCCTGATCTTATTTGGCATCCTTTTGATCACGGCGATATACAATTACCAGGTACAAAGTCCTGTGCTTATGATCGGAGGAGCTATCGTAGGGCTCATCCTGGTGCTGGTCAATGTATTTAAAAAGGAATACTCGCCATATATCGCTCCTGCCTATGCGGCTATGGAGGGATTATTTGTAGGTGGCATTTCAGGGATCTATGCAGGGTTCGGTGGAGGCATTGTCATCCAGGCGATTTCACTGACGCTCCTTGTTTTATTTATCATGTTGTTTATTCATAAAACAGGGATCATTCCTGTGACGCAGCAATTCAGGATGGGTGTGGTGATGGCTACTGGCGCCATTGCTCTTCTCTATCTGATCAGCTTTGGCCTGAGTTTCTTGGGCATCAATATCCCCTTCATCCATGAAGGCGGCACGATCGGTATCCTCTTTTCGCTGGGCGTGATCGGGATCGCTTCACTTAACCTGCTGCTTGACTTTGACCTGATAGTGAAAGGTGAAGAAGCTCAGGCTCCAAAATACATGGAATGGTTTTCTGCCATGGGGTTGATGATTACACTCATCTGGCTATATATCGAAATCCTTCGATTGCTTGCGAAATTGAGAGAGTAAAATAAATCCAGATTTACGTTGGGATAAAAAATGTAGGGGTTCAATATTTTGAACCCCTACATTTTTTATACAAGCTCATTACCTGCCAGGGTATTCAGCAAAATTGCGGGGTGTTTCATACAGCTTGATTCCCAGATCAAGGTGAGCAGGAATCAAAGGCCTCATGATTTCGTAGATCACAATACAGATATTTTCTACCGTTGGGACGATGGCTGAAAATTCAGCACAATCCAGGTTGAGATTCTTATGATCAAAACGGTCCTCCACTTCTCTTTCAAGGATCTCTTTAAGGTCTTTCAGGTTGATTAAGATTCCTGTTTCCGGATCCAGATGGCCGGTCACACGTACTTCCACTTCATAATTATGTCCGTGAAAATTCGGGTTTGCACATTTTCCAAAAGTCTCGAGATTCTTCTCCATAGACCAGGAGGGGATCGCAAGCTGATGGGCCGCGTTGAAATGGCCCATGCGGTATAAAGAAACAGGATGTATCATAAGATTTTACGATTTACAGTGCAAAAGTACAGTCAGGGCAAGCTAATTAAACCGATTCTTCTTGCAGGAAGTTGTAATAAACGGCTTAGGCAAATAAAAATGCCCTCAAGAGAGGGCATTTTGTATATTTTTAAAACTACACTGAACCAGTCAGCAAAGTCATGATTTATCTTTTACTCAGACGAATCGTCTTGATAATTTTTCCAGTGGAAGTCACCAGCCTGACAAGGTAGATACCGTCAGTCAGATCACCTACTGCATATTGTTTCTGTGGAAGTGCATCATATGATCTCACTTTATTTCCAACGATGTTGAAGAGTTCGATGTATTTCAAACCGGGTGTTTCAGAAACCTGGAAATAATCTGTCGTTGGATTAGGGTAAACGGTCAGATTACTTTGAGCACCATTGTTTTTTGTGCTGACGGTATTGCTGATCACAACTTCGCCATCTACATGACCAAGAATGATGGAGGGGTCCTCATAATCCACAAATGTGATATCATAAGGCGTGCTTCCTTCAACTGCGCCTGGATTAACGTGGATCTGGAAGTCCATCTTTTCGCCCGGTGCAAGGATATTAGGTTTGGTGGGCGAGCATGCATTAGCTGTGGGCAGGTAGCACAAATTCTTATCACAGATCCAGGTAAGCCATCCCTGAGGAGCTGATTCCACAGTCCTGGACCAAAGGATATAAGCATCGAAGGAAGAATGATTGGTCACTTCTATATGAATTGACACATCATTGTTAGATGGATGTCCAGTGAGTACAAACGGACTAGGATTGACCGATATAGAAATCTGCCCCCAGGTCGTACCTGCAAGTGACTGGAGAAGGAAAAAACAAAGTAGGAGTCTTTTCATGTGCTTAAAATTATACTCTGATCTGTAAATATACAACTAATTTATTTCTAGGTTAACACCCTTCCTATGCCGCTCTCACGACATAAAGCCAGAAAGCTAAAACACAAATATACACATAAAATAAATATTTAACGTGTAAAATACTGCTATGCAACTATTTAATACCAAACTCTTGTTTGATAGATAAATTTTGGTGTATATAAAAATATATAAATAACTAATTAACAGGCATTTATAAAATTATCGCATACCGCGTGAGGACAAGTTTGGCACCGTTAATAATTTGCAAAATCCACTGGACAGGCAAAATTTTCTACTGAAATGGCCAGGAAACTCCCCTTTATTGTCCTTTGTCCAACATTTTCGCAAATAAATAGAAAAAAGGCCCTTTGATCCCCTGAAATACATATTTTTACACTTCTCTTTACACTCTCAACACAATAAAGATTTTAACATGAAGAAGTTGTACGCATTCCTTTTATTTTCTCTCCTCTTTACTTTTAGTGCCAAGGCCCAATTAATTGATGGTAGTAAAATTCCAGCGGGCTTGACACTCACCGATATCAACGGCAATGTGCATGTAGTTCAGGATTACCTGGACAGTGGCAAGGTTGTCCTGATCGATATCTTCGCTACCTGGTGCGGTCCCTGCTATTTCCTGCATACCAATCACGTCCTGAAAGATCTGTGGGATTCTTATGGCCCTGATGGAACTGACCAACTGGTTGTTTTCTCCATCGAAGGCGATGCCGCAACTACCCATGATGATTTATTGGGTACAGGCACGAACACGCAGGGTGACTGGGTGACCGGTGTTCCTTATTTTATCGTGGAGGACAACACCGTCCCTACTAAGTTTAACCTGACCTACTGGCCGACCATGTATGTGATACGTCCAAGTGGCCAGATGTTACTTGCAAATGATTACTTTTTCAACAATGTGTTTGATCCTACTTTCGACTATGTCTATGACGTGTCGTTCAGAGGTGATAACGATGCAAAGGTATCTGCTACTTATACAACCCGTTATTTCTGCGGTGAGTACCAGCAAGGTTCTTTTGTAGCCAAGATCCAGAACATGGGTGCTGATACACTTACTTCTGCTCACGTTGAATTACTTGTCAATGGTGAAGTTATTCGCACCAAAGACTGGACCGGAAGCCTGCTAGAATTTAAATCTGCCAATGTATCATTGACAGGTCTTACAGTTGATCAGTCTTCAGACCTCGAATTGGCGGTAACATTGCCGAATAATGCTGATGATTTATCTCCTCAGGATAACAACTATGCATGGCAGGTGATCCAGCCAACAGCAACTCAAACAGCTACGCTGACTGTAACGACTGACTTCTGGCCTGAAGAAATTTCATGGACAGTCACTGACCCTGATGGTAACATCGTGGTTTCCAGTGCCGATCTGGGTACCCTTTCTTGCGATGAAACCTATACACAAGAATTCACCCACACGATTGATGGATGTTATGAAGTGGTATTAGTTGATGGTTTTGGTGATGGCCTTCTGAATGGAGCGGTCAATCCTACATCACACAGCTGTACAACACCAAATGGACAGGCCAGCATCGCTGCAGGTGCTATCTCCATTGCACTTGATGGTGGTGTGATCTATGACAACATCAGCTACGGTGCGGGTACCAGCATTCCTTTCGATTTCACATTGGAAACAGCTGTAGAAGATATCAAGAATATCTCCGGAACCAAATTGTATCCTAATCCAGCTTCAACTGAAGTTTATGTAGAGTTTAACGCTGCAAATAATACTGAAATTGACCTGGCTGTAATGGATATCACAGGCCGTATTGTTTCTGTTTTAGGCAAGCAATCTTTGGTGCAGGGTGCAAACCAACTGACCATCAATGTTGCTGATTATGCTACTGGCACTTACTTCGTCAGAATGACAGAATCAAAAGCTGTGAAGACGATCAAGTTCGAAAAAATGTAATATCCTGCGGGATTAAGTTTACAATGAATTAAGTAAAAACTCCGGTGGTCATCCACCGGAGTTTTTTTTTTGCCCTCCTTCATCTTCACCCATTATCGGAAGCTTCCTGACGGATTATAATCCTTAATTTCGATAATGCATATTCTCATCATTGGTAATGGCATTGCTGGAATAACCGCAGCACGTCATATCCGTCAACGCGCCGATCACCAGATCACTGTGATCTCTGCCGAATCAGATTATTTCTTTTCACGTACAGCCTTGATGTATGTGTACATGGGACATATGCACTGGAATGACATCATGCCCTATGAGCCCTGGTTCTGGAAAAAAAACAGGATACACCTCATCAATGATTTGGTGAACGGCCTTGATGATCAGCGTAAAACGGTACATACAGCTGGGGGAAAACAAATCAGCTATGATAAATTAATCCTGGCGACCGGTTCTTCATCAAACCGTCTTGAGATACCCGGAAATGAATTGGATGGAGTCGCCAGTCTCTATTCATTACAGGATCTGCAGTATATCGAATCGAAAAGCACAAACCTCAAAAGGGTTGTTATTACAGGTGGTGGCCTGATCGGCATTGAGCTTGCGGAAATGTTTCACAGTCGTCACATACCCGTCACTTTCCTGGTCCGGGAATCCAGTTACTCGAATATGTTATTACCTGCTGAAGAATCTGAAATGGTCAACCGAGAGATAAGGGAACATGGAATTGACCTGCGTCTCCATACTGAACTCACAGACATAAAAGGCGACGAAGCAGGGCGGATTAAATCAACACTCACATCCAGTGGAGAAGAAATCGATTGCCAGCTTGCATGCATAGCTGTAGGTGTGCATCCAAACGTATCCTGGCTCAGCGATTCACCTATAGAAATAAATAAAGGAATACTTGTGGATGAATTCCTTCAGACAAATATCGCAGACATCTATGCCATCGGTGATTGTGCCGAATTACGTCGCCCCTCCCCAGGCCGCAAGGCGATTGAGCCACTATGGTACACCGGCCGTCTGATGGGGGAAGCCCTGGCATCCACCATATGCGGAACTCCAGTTAAATACGATGGAGGTATCTGGTTTAACTCTGCTAAATTTTTCAACACGGAATACCAGGTATACGGAACAATCAGTCCAAAATTACCTGAAGGTCAAAAAACAATTTACTGGCAACAACGGGATAGAAAGAAAAGCATACGGATTAATTATACCGAACAAGCAGTCATAGGCTTCAACCTGATGGGTGTAAGGTTCCGGCAAGAGGTTTGTGAAAAAT
>ERZ795044.5215-NODE-5215-length-10544-cov-4.734388_pt1 | contig 10544 bp, 12 predicted proteins | sample MGYA00375128_ERZ795044 | MGnify/ENA primary metagenome ERZ795044 (study PRJEB30173, sample SAMN05720213) | anaerobic digester metagenome | isolation source: active sludge of municipal wastewater-treating anaerobic digesters | place: USA | collected 2014-12-22 ... | reverse complement strand
GAAGCGGCGTTGGCGTGGGGAGAGCTATATACGCGGCATACGAAGCAAGCGCAGTTTCTAGTTCAATAGGAAAGTATCCTGCCATAGTTGCCAGTTCATCCTGGGACAGGGGAAGGGCCTTTTCTTTCCATTGCGGAGTCGGTCGGGGGGTATCTGATGCAAGAAGCGGGATATGAACACCAACGGTATTGAGTCCCAAGAGAAGACCGGAAAAAAGAAAGATACAACCAATACAAAGCGTAACAAACCGATTCATACCGCTACATTATATATGAAATACCCTACAAAAATCATCTGGTATTCGTGGTTTATGTTTTTAATAAACAAAAAGAAATATCGATATTCCAAATTACATTAAAATAATTTATTCTATTACTATGATTGTACAATTGTATGATCAGTCAGTCTGTGGCGAAATAGAACAGTTTCAGGTAAATATTCGTGCGCGGATATTTAAATCTATTGATCTACTCACCATTTTTGGAAACCTGCTGGGTATGCCGCATAGTAAAGCGCTCGGAGATGGATTATATGAGTTGCGCATTCATGGTGAGCAAAATATCAGAATAGTCTATTGTTTTTACCGTCAACGGGCAGTCCTGCTGCATTGTTTTGCCAAAAAGTCACAGAAAACACCACGAGCAGACCTTCATTGTGCACGGCAACGGAGGAAAATATTGACGCAAATATAACATATCTGCTATATTATTTGTATGAAACGAATACCATATACAAACTATCGGGATACGGAATTGGCAAAAAACAAAGCGCTCCGTGATTCCTATACTAATCTGGAAGGGGAATTTTCCCTGGTACATGCCCTGATCCAAAAACGGTTGGAACGAAATATTACGCAGCGAGAATTAGCCCGCAGGATCGGTTCAAAACAGTCGGCAATTTCCAGACTTGAATCCGGTCGGGGGAATCCGTCCGTGAAAGTGCTTCAGAAAATTGCCCACGCGCTTGATGCGAAATTGTCGATTGCATTCCAATAACACGCACGTATTACGCGTATGCGCTTCGTTTCCACGATGGGGTGGTATGTGGCCGGGTCGTCATAGTGGAGGATGTATGGAGAATGGTAAACAGTTGCCGTGCGGCGCCCACATATTCCCGGCGTTTGGAAAGCTGTGATGGAAGAGCCGCAAGTTCAGCATGGATTCCGTGTTTGGAAAACCACTGGGCAATAGCCGGTGAACGAACCACAACGGTTTTTACCGATTTTCCGACGAGATAGGTCCGTACAAACCGGTCAAGGGAATTGCGCCGTGCAATCCACATGCGGATATGTGAAGGTTCCCGTGCCGTCACCACATGCACGCGTATAGTCCGTAAAAATGATTTGATCAGGGTAGTCAAAATTACCGATGTCGGGGTGTCTTCCGTGGTTAGCAGAAAGTCAAATTTTCTAAGGGATAAATGAATGCCCAGAGATAGTGTTTGTTGGATGTTAGGAAGTGCCAATGATCCGATTTTTGTTGAAGGCACGGAGTAAATGCGGATGCCATGGGATACTTCCCGTTTCCATTGGGAGATGGACGGGTCCAGCACGACTGTCATTACCTTCAGATGCGGCACGGCACGATTTAACGTTGCAATGAATTTTCGCGTATCGCCCACAACAGCATCCCGGGTATCAAAAAACCGGGGGATGATGGCAAGAAGATAAACAGGGCTGGTTTTTGTCATACTCGCCTGTGCTTTCCGGGCAGGAGAGGCAGCGAGACTCGTAGTATACCACGAACAGGGGTTTGGCACGAATTTTTTGGACTGTTATTCCACAACGGACTTTTTACCGATTTCAATCGCTTGTGTATGGAAATATTCCTTCAGCTGGGGAATGGTAAGGGGTGTAATCATCCGCGGAAGTACATCCACATCATCAACCTCCAAAAGATCGCCGGAAAAAAGGAGCGGATCTATCTCCATGTTGAATTTTTTCTTTGCTCCTTGGGCAAGATCCCAATATCCAAACCGTTCAAGCAGATAATACAGGTCAACAAAATCCTTTGCCGATGCCCGCTGAACAACCGTAACCATTTTATTGACGGCTATATCAAACAGGGAATCAACCGGAAATCCGTTTTGTGCGGGCCCTGGCTCCAGACGTGGGTACGGATAGTGGCACAGGTCGACTTTCAGATCTGTCCCGTCGGGGAGTCGGAAGAGGCACATATACATCCGGTTGTCGATCCATTGGGGGGTAAAGGTTGCATGAAGATGCGTGGCCAGCGATGTCATTGTGGGGAACAGGTCGTCCGGGTCTATGGGTGATTGGCTAAACAGATCGATATCATCGGAATAGCGATGAAACAGGTAATATGCCGCAAGTGCGGTGCCGCCGGTAAAATAAAACCGGTCCGTCATGCCCCTCTGTGTGCTTAAAAAAGAAAGGACTTCTTTTTGGACGGTGGTGAGGATTTGTATTTTCCCCATATGAGTAAAGAAAACAGTTTCCGCTGTTTCGGATACAACGACAGTGTATTCCAGTATTTTTTTACGTCGGATAACCGGATTGTTTTTTTCCCGCGTGTGCCGTAATTGATCGCGCGTTCCAGCATGAGTTTTTTACCGGACGCGGATTTCTTCAGGGTTTTTGGATGATAATCCCACAGGTGAATCATACTATCCGTATTTTCCGTTTCTTTGGGAAAAAATGCAAATATCCAATGCAAATAAACAATACGCCACCCATCAGAAATCCAATCCACTCAAGCACCTGCGGAAGGAAGAAAATCACGATTGTTTTGCCACTCATCCCATCAGGTAATTCCCCTTTGTCCGCCCGAAGCCCACTGTTATTTGGGCGTAGGAGGAATCCGTTTGCCCAATTATTCACCACTATATGAGTTGGAAGTTGTTTTCCAAAGAGAAACGGCATGCTGGTACAAAAATAGGTGCAATGTGAAATATCATATGCCTTCCAACCTGCTTCATACGCCTGCCAGTTGGTCAGTACGGAATTATTTTCCTGCAATGAAGCAGTTGGGAGCGGCCATACAATCGGTTTTATGATAATGGAAACAAGGGTATTATCCCCAGTTTTTCCAGCAATTGTGGGTGATTTTAAATTTAGTGTCCATCCGGTTGCAAAATCCTCATATTTCGGCAGTAAAAATACATCGGTTTTTTCATACTTTCCGGTGGTTGCCCGCGTAAACGTTTCGCACCGCTGGGATAAATCGTTCAGCAAGCACAATTCCAGTGGGAATCCCGAGCGGTTGATGGATGTAATTTCCACGACATATGCCTCGGAATGGGTAAGAGTCGGGAAAGGATAGAAAACCGGGTCTTTCCCCACAACGCGATTAGGGAATAGTTGAATAATCGGCTCTGCCGGTGAGGTAATAGCCAGTTTTTCCAGTCGTTTTGATGCAACGGAATTGGAAGATACAACCGTTGATTGGTACGGGCCAAATGCGGCAAATGTACTATCAAAAGGAAGTCCGGTTTGATCAAATGGCGAAACCAAAGATACGGGAAGAATTTCCTGCGGAGAAAATTCCTGTTTCGTATCCCACACGGAAAGACTATCACCAAATGATGCGGTTTGGACAAATCCTGCCCGTTTTAATAGCGACGGCAACTCCCATTCCAGTGTGACGTTTTTATTTTCTCCCGGGGCGATCATGGATGCATCAAATAAGACATACCGGATTGCATATTTTTTTACCACCTGCGAAATGGTTTTTGGGGATCTGGCGTACACGGCATATGCCATTTCGCGCGCGTATTGTTCGTTGGAAATATTCCACCGGTCATAGTCCCGGTCAAGGATGGGCTGCGGTATGCCGAATTGTAAAAATCCGGCACCCTGGTATCCCCAGTCATAGTAGGTCCAGTTCCAGAAGCTATGGATCGGAAGGATTGCAACACGACGGTTTTTTGGTTGGGAGGAAAACCAGCGGAACATATCAAAATACCGTGAAGGAATGGAAATCTTCATTGCCGGATGAATGAGTTGTCCGCTAAACATGGGTGTGCCGTAGAGACAAAGGAGCGCTCCCAATTGGAATGTCACGATTATTCGGACAAACGCATGGGGAAGAAATGATAGGAGCGATCCTATCCCGATACCAGCAAAAACGGAAAACGGAACCATATAGAGAATGGAAAATTTGGTAAATGGAAACCGCAATGCTTCTCCTGCAATGGGGAATGCTGTCCGGATTTTTTCAAACAACAGTGGAACCGGCGGGGTTCCCGAAAGCAGCATAAAAAGGCTAATTCCCCACACAGGAAGAAGCGCAATAGCACGTCGGTTTTTGGTTTTTACCGTATACCCGATACCAACAAGAGACAGGAAAAATATACTATACCCAATCCCCATAACCAGCGGATTGGCAAGATGTTCTTTCCATACGCCCATCATGTCCACATGGCCGTTTTTCGTATAGTCGTATACCGTCCAGTCAAACAGAAAGTTTTTCAGGATTGCCGCGTTTTCGATTGTGCCGAATGCCTGGTTTTTGGTAAATGCTTCGGGTGAAAAGAGCTGGTTGACTTTGGATTCCCTGATTTCCTGCCCGTGGGTAATGGTTGCATAGATATTGGGGATGAGCCAATAGGCATTGGTTGCAAAAATGATGCCAAGGATGGCAACGCTGCGTCGTATGGTAGTGGTGGAAAATTGTTTACCGATATTCCAACCGCCAAGCAACACAAGAATTCCCAGCATATATGCATAAAAGAGGGTAGCCGTATGGGCTTGTGGACTTGCACAAAACGACAGTAAAGCAAAGAGTGCATACCGTGTTTTTGTCGGGTGTTCAAGAGTGGAAAGGATTAGAAAAAGTATCCATGGAAGCAGTCCGTACTGTACGGAAAACATTTCCAAGGGAACTATAAAATGCTGCAGTGTTCCCACATTAAACACATACACCAGTCCCGCAAGAAATGCCGCGGCACGGATTTTGTCGTGCCGGAAGTGGTGGTTGCCAAGAATGTGGTGAGTCAGGGTATATATTCCCAACGGTCCAAGACACAGCATAAGGAAAAATGTAAGGTACCGAAGGCCGGAAAGCGGAAAAAGAAATGATGCGATCCACAGAAAAAATATTCGGGGAAGTTCGGCACTGTGCGATTGGATAGCAACAGCCCCAAGTCCCTGATCAGTTCTCCAGACGCCGTGTAAAATCCGTTCGAATGCAAGTGGAAAATTGAATTCCGGATGCAGCGTATCCCAGCCGGAAAGAAACGTTCCGGGAGTATAGTTTGTGATGCACAGGATTACGGAAATGGCAAGTACTATTCTGGCAGGCCAATGGGTCCGAAGGCGAAAGAGAAGCCGCAAAAATGCGGGTGGAGTGGATAGTTTGGTATAGCGGTGTTCCATAGGCAGGCAGGAAACAAAACGCTTCGCATATCTATCATACGCGAAGCAGTATTATTTTGATGTATCGTATTGTTTTGTAGTTCAAAAGACAATGATTTTTCTTGACAATCAAGATTCAATAGAATCCTGAGCTTGTCGAAGGATTATCTTCTGGACAACAAAACAAGGCACACAGGGGTGTGAAAATCAAACGTCTCACGACGAAAGATTCCTTGTTAGGTTGTTGACCCATATGGGTCGGGAAAAACGACTCGCGAAACAGTGAATGGGTATTTTGGGTACCGACAATGCTCGTCAGGTCCGTATCGCTTATGGTTCCGCCCGGTTTGACCCAGGAGGTAAGCACGGATGCTGAACTTCATTGATGGTCCAAAGAAGGCAAAGGCCTTCGACCGTATTCCACTTGTTTAAGGAGGCTCCCGACCCTTTCGGATCAGCGCAAGCATGGCGTTACCAGTTTTTGGCGATCAGTTGCCAGGGTTGACCGGTGTTTGCCTGAAAAAGCACGGTATAAGCGTGGGTGTTCAGATCGAGCATCAGAACGCTAAGCCCGCTTGTTCCTTCGGCACCGCAATTGCGTCCATCCTTGTGACTCAGCTCTGCCACCTGTTTGAAGTTACCTTCGGAAATGAAGGCTCCCTCCGGGTACCACATCACCTGAGTGTGTCCAGGGATGTAGTTGCTGAACTTGGTCGTGCTATTGAGATCACTGTCCTGTTTCCCGTCGGGGAACAGACCGCGGATCATCACGAACCAGTTGTTTGAGCAGGCATTCGGCAAGCTCTCGACACGCAGTGTCACATCGCGGACCTGGATGGTCATCGACGAACCGGTAGCCCAGGTGAAGGCTCCTTCGGCCGTATTAGTCGAGAACGTCTCAGTCCCCAGCATTTGCTGGTTGATGGGCGAGATGTACTCGATATTGCCTTTACCGGGAATCACCTTGCTTTCGGGTTCATCCGGACCGACCAACAGGCTACCGGGCTCAGCGATCATCATTTCGCTGCCGAGACCGATGGTGTTGGTGAAGGTGTTGCCGTAAGTATCGACACCATTCGCGGTGAGCTGGTTCGTTGCGGTAGCAGGTACGCCCACGATTCCGAACTTACCAACACCCTGCACATCCTGCATGGTCATGCCCGGGATGGGTTCGACGGTCGGTTCGGCGGTTGGGTTTTCAACCTGCGGCGTCGGTTGCGGCTGCGGGGTGGATCCGACCATGGGGGTCGGGTTGGTGGTCGGTTGCGGGGTGGCGGGATTCACCGCGGAGCCCTGGCAGGCCGACAAAAGGACAGGGAGAAACACGATTAAAAACCAAAGTTTCTTCATGGCATCCTCTTATTTCATAATTACCAATTCAACCATTTCAACGATGAAATCGATGCCGATTACAATGGCGACGATCGTGAACAAGGTTGATTGGGCGATGCCCAAGGGCAGCAGAAGCAGCCCGAGAGCGACGATATTCAGCATGATGCTGGCCGCACGCGTTGCGCCTTGGATCTTCGCTTTTTCCGGATTCGTGTCAGCTTTAATAACAAACAGCTTGACGATTTCGGCAATTGCGTCGATAGCGACGATAACTGCGACGGTTGACAAAGCAACGCTGGGAACGATTCCCAAGGGCAGCAAGAGCAGCCCGAGAGCGATCAGGTTTAACCATACATTGCTTGTCTGAAAAATATGAGCCAATTTGGGTTGTGCAGTCACTTTGTTTTCCTCCAAAAAGAATTTCGTCTTATGACGGCTGATTGAATGAATGTTTTCTTTCTTTTCCAAGGTACTGAAAAAGATTCGCTGCGGCTTATGAGACCGTGCGTAACCCTTCCCAAGGAAAAGAAAGATGACAATAAATATCAATAAAAAATGGATTTTTACGTACTATCGGGAATCCATGGAACCCGGAGATCGCTGGACAACCAAGGCACGATGACAAAAAGAAAAGCCTGCCACAATTCTTTCGTGTGCCAAGATTACCCAGCAGTCTCCGGGTCCAAAAACCCCAGTTTTTGGAGGAAATCCGTTTCCTATCCCAACCGAACAAATAATATAAACACATACTGTACATTTCTTTAGGAAATGACAGTTCCCTGTGTGCCTTGTTAAAGAGCAACACCGCAACATTTTGTGTTGCGATGCAACCCACCAATAATCCCTCCGAGAGCCGTCTACGAATAGTAGAATAAGGCAAACGGGAAGATATGGTGGGTTAAAGAGCCAGCCCTCAATACTCCTGTGTCCCACGCATTGTGGGGCAGGGGAATTGAAGTCAGCCGGGTTTCCCCGGAATCGAATGAGGAAAAGTCCTCACTCGGTTTCGAAGAACCGATAGTTGTTGTGTATGTTTTTTGACCTCGCAAGGCGTCCCCTTGTGAGCGTATTTTTATTCACAGGACATGATTGTTTGATATATCCCGTACAGGCAATCCATATATTTTTTACTCAATAGACTTATAATGTTTATATAAATAAATATTCATATTTTCTTCATTGACACCCAATTTTTCACGATGTACATTGAAAAAATGAAAGCGAAACAAACGCTTACTTCAGATGACGTAAACTCAATCGTTTCAGCAATGAAAACGGTGTTTCCCACCAAATCTGATGTTGAGCAGATCGTCACCACCAAGATTGACGAGAAAATCAAACTCCTTCCCACCAAATCGGATGTTGAACAGATCGTCACCACCAAGATTGACGAGAAAATCAAACTCCTTCCCACCTGGGCATCTTTTGATGAAAAATTTAAAGACATACCCACGAGAGCTGAAATGGAAGAATTGATTAAAAATCTTCCGACGAAGGAAGAATTTTTCTCCCGAATGGATCAGCTTTCCGGTGAATATCAAAAGATCGATGAAGCGGAAACACTTCATACAGGAACACTCAGTGCTCATGAAGAAACACTTGAAAAGCATGATGAACGGATTAAAGCCCTTGAACGACGTAAAGCTTCAACGCCGACACCAATTTCTTCAATTTCATGAGTTTTGTTGTAAAGGTGCAAATTCTTCCCTCATCGTATGTTGCGTGCTGATTGGGTTTACCCTTTTTTCAAAGCTAAGCCTTGAATTTTTCCGGAGCGTTTACACGACCCAAAATATAGTTCCCCGGAATCGAATGAGGAAAAGTCCTCACTCGGTTTCGAAGAACCGATAGTTATTGTGTATGTTTTTTGACCTCGCAAGGCGTCCCCTTGCGAGCTCATTTTTTTGTTGCAGCTTGTGATAGGTGGTTATATCGTGTAAGTGCAACCCAAGTATTTTTTCCCTATCAGACTCATAATATTTATATAAAAATTTATACATATTTCCTTTATTGACTTCCCATTTCTTTCGTCATAGAGTAGGGAAGTATGGCGTTCACAAAATCAGATAAGCAATTTCTTCAGGATACCTTTGCAACCAAAGCGGACATCCAAGGAATAAAAACAGATATTGCCGGATTAAAAACCGATGTTACCGAAGTAAAAACAGATATTATCGGTATGAAAACAGATATTGCCGGATTAAAAACCGATGTTACCGAAGTAAAAACAGATATTATCGGTATGAAAACAGATATTGCCGGTATGAAAGTAGATATCGCCGGATTGAAAACTGATGTATCCCGCGTTGAAAAAAAGATCGATGATCTTTCTGCCTTTGTCGAACCCGCAATTGGAAATATATTTTCCTGGACAGATGATATTCATGAGGCGTTTATCGGTCAGAAAAAAACTTCAAACATACCGTCGGAAAATTGATCCGGTTCTATTCTGAAATGATCCTGTTTGTCCTTCTTGCCCGAGTCTCTGATCATGGGGGTACAATCCTTCTATTATGACAAAACATTTTTGTGAAATCTGTTTAAAAGAAATTGCCGATTCCCGTTCTGTTGATGTGATGATCTATACCGGCACTTACGACCGGAAGGAATACTGTCTATCCTGTTTTTCCGATAGGAAAAATTGGAAAATCATTCACGCGGTAAAAAAGCAAAAACGAAATGCTTCTTTGCTCTCTTCCAAGTAATTTATTAAAGTGCAAGTATCTTCTTGTTTTTATCTATCGTGTCGTTGCTCTCATTTTTCTAACTACTATTCATAAACTCTAGCTATTCATATTTCCCAAACTACTAACTACAATCTACAAACTATTGCACCCTCCGTAGCTTCATGCGGAGGAGGGCTTCCTCAAAAACAAATCCGGCCCTCATCTCTTGGTTTCAAGAGACTCCTGCCGGACATTTTTGTTTCGTCATAGTCTTTTGGGGCGCCGGCAGGCCACCGCCATAAGACCATTTACAAAGTTTCGGTTATGATTTTTTCTTCAGCGCCAGTCCAATACCTGTAAGTACGATTCCAAGTCCGCCTGCTGTTGCAAACGGAACTGCAGTTGCCAAATCCTCAAAGCCTGCAACCGGAAGCGTTTTTGCGCCTCCTGCGGTTGTGGTGATGCACAGTTGTGCCGTATCGTCATCACCATTGGGACGTGCCTGGGACACGGCTTTCACATAATTGTTTTCGCAGTAGAGCGTTGTATCGTCGGTGAATGACCCCGCGTTATCCACTTTGGCAGTGATCGTGAATTCCCGGGATTCTCCGGCAATCATTTTTTCCAGTTTGATCGTCACGGTTTTTTTGGCCGCGTCGGTCGTCGTATTTGTTACGCTGGATGATTCAAAGGTTAAATACCGTGGAAGATTGTCGGTAACGGTAACAGGATCAAATGTTTCTCCTGATGCATTCTTGACGATGAATTTGAATGTCACGGTTCCGCTAGGGGAATATGCCGGATCGGCACTTCCGAGGTTATCTACGAAAACACCGGTAAGTGGGTTTTTCACTTTTTTGTCAATCGTTAAATCAGCGGGTTCGGAATAAGACCCGTAGGAATCTGCCCCGACTTTGGAAGGAAGAGCAAAAGCAAGAGCACACAGTACGAAAGCAATGGCAGTTTGTTTTGTCCTATTCATGTTTTTATTGGTGTGGGCGAATGAGTAATTTTGTAGATCACTCTCCGGCCACGGTTTCTTTTTAGTTTGTGGATTATATCCTATAACTATTATTTTGTCAAGCGTGTCAGATTTCCAGTGATGCCTCTTCCACAAAGTCGGCAAACAACAGAAGCCGTTTCTCAACGGATCCTGGCGGCCAACAGGTTTGCAGAACCAGCATTTTCTTGCCGTATACATGCATCATGTACCCCACTTCCGAGGGGCCCAC
>ERZ795044.5214-NODE-5214-length-10546-cov-3.791536_pt1 | contig 10546 bp, 19 predicted proteins | sample MGYA00375128_ERZ795044 | MGnify/ENA primary metagenome ERZ795044 (study PRJEB30173, sample SAMN05720213) | anaerobic digester metagenome | isolation source: active sludge of municipal wastewater-treating anaerobic digesters | place: USA | collected 2014-12-22 ... | reverse complement strand
TGATGAACAAAGACCTTAACAAACTCATCGTTCTCTTTCTCGAGTTTAATAATCTTCTTTCGCAGCTTTAGCTGTCTGAATGTTTCTTGATGCTCGACAAAGTCTTCGTATCTGATAGCAAAGTAGTACGGGTAGTCAACTAGGTGCAAATAATTTTTGCAGTCATCTTCTCTGTAGATCAGAATTATCTCGTCACTATCATCATAGACAATAACATACTCTTTATCTGTGTAGTATTCTAAGAACTCTGAGTAGCTAATTGTCTTGTGTGATAACATACTAGTACCTCTTTAACTCGTCCCAGTCTTTCTTGTAGATGTGCAGACTAGAGACGAACATAATAAACTTACCGATTGGCAAATTAAGCTGACTAGCAATATACCTTCTTAATTCGTCAGCAAGCCAGATATCATTCTGGAAATGAGTAGCGAAGTCAGATGATCGCATTACGTAGATAACATCAAGCTTGCCATCTCTGACCATAAATTGATAGAACATAGAACAGGGAATCCTTTGCTTTCCCATTCTTTCTGTATCTATCTTGCGATTATGGACTTCTATGATTGCTTGCCTTGAATCAGAGTGGAGCCTTAATTCGTTGATAACAGGTTGTATCTGCCACTGAATACGTTCGTTGTACGTATATTCAAAGACGTCTCTTTCGTCTCCTTTAGCATTTACAGATGGATAGATTCCAGTACGATGCACTAAAAACTCAGACCAGACATCTTTCCGTAATTCCCATGCTTTCCCTGGATTCTCGAAATTAGGATCAATTCGTTCTTTGAATTCAGCATGTAGCCACTCGAGTGTAGCATTAGGCATTTCATCCTTGTCAGAAGTATTGATGATGCAAAATTCAAAAGCTTGCAGTTCTCTTGTTTCATAATTGTCATCGTCTGCAATTACTTTATTCTGCATCGTCTGCGTGTGTACACGAGCTGCACACTTTTTAAGTTCTCTTCCGATGTCTGTAATTGCTTCTACGCAGTTTAGGTATATACGCATAGATTAGTACTTACTGCGTATGCGATCTCGATTGACTTCGATCTTCTTCAGAACAGTTTCTGTTAGAAGCTTAGGATCAATTCCAGATGCATAGCAAAGGTTAATAAAGTAGATCATGATATCAGCAACTTCATCAAGGTACTCATGAACATCAGTAAAGTATTTAGCTTTACGCCAAGTCTTTGCATTCTTCAAAGCAACAACAGCCTCGTTGATCTCCTGAACCATTCTCCAGAGTATATTGTCATTGATATGCCGACAGATTTCTGGATGGTGTAAGTTCTCAAGTTTACCAAAGATCATTCTCTCTGGAAACCCTTCTACAATCGCAAACTCTCTCTCAGCTTCTGCTTGAGCATCAAACATCTGCTCTAAGAAGTCTCTAGTTGTATCAGCGGTTAAATGCTTTTCTGAGATGTCCATATTCGTGCACTAATTGACTTAAGCACTCATCTTGGTCTTTCGAGCCATCGATTCTGATTACTGGTAGTCTGCATGTCTTGAAGTACTCTTCGTACGACTGACGTATTGCAGCAACAGCTGTCTTGTCGATATAATCGTCACCAAGCTTAGTAAGACGATCAAAGATTATTTCGATCGGAGTATCTACATAAACTACAATTGCTCTCCCAGAGATCTCATTATCGATTACATCCTTGAATCTCTCACCTACCTTGTAGCTTCGAATTGCTTGACCATAAACGATCTCAGTGATGTGGCTCCTGTCTATCACTGCATCTGTAGAGCGTAGTGAAGAGTAGACACCAGCATAGAGACCGAGAATGAAGTCAGAGACGTGAAACGTTGACGGTTTTAAGACGTCATTCTTCCAGTATCTGAACTCAGTATTACTAGCAGAAACAAAGTTGCGTAAGAGAGTTGATTTCCCAGACTTATCACAACCCTCAAATAGCAGCATCATATCTTAGATTGATAAAAGAGGTTCATCATCTTCCTCGTCATCCTCTTCCTCATCATCTTCCTCTTCGTCTTTCTCTTCTTCGTCTTCATCATCTTCTTCTACGCTCTTTGGAGCAGAAGGTTCAGATAAAACCTTCACAGCGTAATCAAGGTTGCGATCAACACCTAACTTCGTAAGTTGTAGAAAGCTACCTGGTGCAACTACTGCCATTTTAGCAACTACCTTCTTAGCTGATGTTGAGAGAGTCTTTTCTTCTCCGTTCTCTGTTCTGAAAGTGAAGACGATTTTTGTCTTGTGATACTTCTCGTCAACTTCTGATCTCCAAGTTAAGTAAGTGCCTTTGAAAGATTCACCAACGTCTAGCTTGATGAATTTGCCACCTTCAGCAGCGAACTTAGCTAACTTCTTGTCTTTGTACTTCATAAGATAATTAGTCAGTTTCTTCAAACTGAGTTGTTAATAAATTAAATGCAAGGTCGAGACGTCCTGTCTCTCCCTTTCTGTTCTTAGCAACAATAACTGATGTTCTGTTCTTAACGTCTGCATCTAATGTCCTGTGCAGAAGAATGACAGTATCAGCGTCTTGTTCTAAGTTTCCAGAATCTTTAAGATCAGCAAGTCTTGGTTCACGAATTCTTCCACCCTCCTCAGACTTTCGATTTAGCTGAGTCGGACAAAGTACTGGAATCATTGTTGCTCTTGCTAATGATTTGAGATTCCTCGAGATCTGGCCAACTCTGTTAGCATCACTACCGTTCTTTGTTGTTTTATCACATAAGAACTGTAAGTAATCAACAACGATGAGGTCTACATCGTGGTCAAGTAAGTAATCTTGAACCATTGTGTCTACTGTCTTCGATGTTGCTCTAGATAGTTCTGCAATTGCAATATCTAGCTTCGAGAGAGAATCGTATCCTTCTCTAACTCTTTTTTGCATAGCAGTACCATTGATGATGCTTGTACAGGGTAAACCAGTCTCGAACGATAGCAATCTATCATAAAGATCAATTGCTGTCATTTCAATCGAAAAGAACAAAACTTTCTTTCCTAACTTCGCAGCATTGTATGCAACAGACAATGCAAACGAAGACTTCCCCATTGATGGCCTTGCTCCAACAAGAACAAGATCACCTGGTCTAAATCCTCCGTTGAGGTACGAATCTAGAACAGAGAAACCAGAAGGTACTACTTTATCTAGACCGTCTTTTGTTGCTTCTCTGTGCTTAATTGCTAACCTCTTTAAGTCAAAAATCTCCTTCTCTGTATCATTCTGAGAGAAGATAACTCTACCACTGATGCTGTCAAATGTCAATTGTAATTCTGTCTCATCGAGTGGAGGTTTATTGTGCGTGTTCCACTCTTTCACTGCTGGCCATGCAACATACTCCCACATCGACATCGGTGTCTTTGTTAGAATGTGTCCACATACTTTAGCAGCTACTTCGTTTCTGTTTCCAGTTGATACACCCTTAAGCAGTTGGTTCCAGTCATTCTTCTTCTCTTGAATGATCTGAGTCAAGAAGAGGTGCTCAGGAAATTGAGCAATCTTCTGTCGATTATCATATTCGTACTTCTTCCCAGAACTATGGATTGATGGTGGTGCAATAACGTAACCAGAGTCGTTTCTAATATCAGTAAGCTCTCGAATGCGAACAGCATTCTTAAACTTCTCTGAGTATCTGTAGTAGAGGTGGTAGCCACCTCCTCCTGTCTTGACAGTAAGAGTCTCTGGCAGATAGTCGATGCTACCACCTTCCTCTACGTCCACTACAGTCAGATTTGAGATCTTTCCTGTTACGATCGCAAGATTAGCATCTGGATAGTCTTTCCACCACTTAGTAATCTCGTCTTCTGTTGCAACTCTCTCTGTATACTCTTTCCAAGAGAAGAGAGGTTTCTTGTCTCTCCCAACTGGAATAACTGAGATGCCTCTTTGTGCTAATCTGATTGCAACCTTCTTACATCTGTTCTTCATCTGATTTGCCTAAAGTAATTTTTTGACTTTCAGCAAAAGCAATGATATCTTTGCCCTGGATGAAATACTTCTTCTTCTTGTTCTCACCACGAGCAACAACTGGAATCTTACCATCGTGGATCAAACGGTAAAGAGTTGATAACGACTTAAACGGAGAATAACCTTGACGAGAAAGATTAACGACCTCTGTAGTAGTATACCACAGGTCTGCATTAAACTCTACGATGTTATTCTTTGTCATAATTAGACTCTTAGCATGTCCTCATAGAGACCGCAATCACAAAACTCTCCGTCTTTATGTCTCAACGTAAATTCTCTGTTCTCAATTTGCATTACAACTTTCTGCATGCTACTGAGTAGATTAGATACTTGAGTCAATGTGCGTGTCGTAGTCAGTATTTGAATTGGCTGCCGTTTAATGCCCTTCCTGAATACGATGTAAGAGAAGACGTCTGGTAATTTGCCTTTCTCAATGAGGTACCATAAATAATAGAATGTCGGTTGATCAGATTCATCGACCATCTCTTGTGAGTATTTCTTAGAACTTGTCTTATAATCTCCAAGAGCACAGCGTAATTTCTCTGTATAATCAACGACACCTGTGATTGGTGGAAGAGAGAGACGTAAGCCAGTGAGAGGATCTTTGTCGACTTTAATCTCGAACCTTCTCTCTGTCTCATCAATCTCGATACCTGCTTCACAAAGCAGTTCATCTTTATGTTCTGACCAGAAAGATAACAGACGAAGTGCCTCTTCTCTTTCTGCCATGAACTTAGACATTGATACGCCAGTAACTTTGTCTTTAGTAAAGTCAGTTGCGAATACTGAGACAGGGTCTTTATTCTCTTTCTCCAACAATTCGAGAGCTAAATGAAATGACTTACCGAGTACGAGTTGAATCGGATCAAATGGAAGTTTGAGCTTCATCACTCTCCTGTAATAATACAGTCTCGGGCATTTCAGATAGTCTCTGTATGCAGAATAAGAAATGCTTTTAACAAGATTATTGAGCATTTTCTTTTAGTGTCTTTAGTTGCTGAGCAAAGTACTTCTGGATGTATTCTTTCTGGCTTTCAGAAAGCTCATCAGCTTTTTCTTGAATCTCAGCAGCAGCAGCTTTCAGGTCTTTAATCGATTTAGACAATGTGATAGAGTTGATTAATGGAGCCATTGCTTCTAGCTCTTCTTGTTCGATTTCGACACCAACATGAGTCTTTAACTTCTTTCGCTTTGGTGCTGGAACCTCTTCATCTTCTATCTCCTTAACCTCATTGTCGATCTCAGCAACCTGAGCTTCAACTTCATCGACGCACATCTTGTATAGAGCATCGCTTACTTTCTTCGAATCTTCGACTGGTACATCTTTCGCAGTTCTCGACGCGTAGAGATCGATAGTCTCGTACTGTTGTCCTCCGTGTGCACTCATATTCAACTTCCTCGAGTAGCTACGAGTGATGTCTAGTACTTCAATCTTGTTTGCCATAGTAGCTAGTTAGACTAATTAATAAATGCTTCATCAGTAATAGACGAGCTATTGTTCTGATGATTATGTCTTGAGATTGTGTGCAGCTTATCAGCCAACACTTTAATCTCTTGTTTCAATGCCTTTGCTTCGCCATTGTATGCTGAGTCAAAGATAACTTTACCGTCTCTCACGATACCGATCAAATCTGTAAATTGCTTCTCTTCTTTTCGAACACTTGAGATGAAAGCAACATTTTCTGCAAACTGAATAGTAATTCTTTCGTTCTTTGTATAGAAGAGACAAGCCCAGATGTGGTTATCAGGTATGTACTTCATGACTGGAGGTATTACGATTCCGTGTTTGCCGAAGAGTTGTGGCATAGTTCACAGTTAAGAATAAGTTCGCCAGATGGAATCAATTGCTCGATTTCAAAATGACGGTTTCCGTAAACAGTCTGCACAGCTAAAAAAGCTGTGAAGTGACTCGCATTCTCGATTTCTGAGATCCCCTCGATATAGTCTAGCAGGGCAACTCTGATTTGATCAATCGAGAAACAGCTTACTCTGAATGGTTCAACAACTGTCGAGCAGAACTCCGATTCTATCTTACCTGATAGCTCAAAGCCTTTCAGGGATAAACTCAGATTTATCGGGTTGTTGGAAGTAAGCTTTTGAGTTTTGATATCGATACTCAGTTTTGTCATACTCGTTAATGTTATGCATCACAAAGAAGAGTTCACCAAGGTACCTCTTGTATTCGCCAAGATACCTCTCTGTTCCGTATACAGCAAAGACTTCGATCTCAAGGTCTGCGTTTGTAATCCCATTGATCTTTCTTAGCTCGTATAGGATCTCGTCTCTGATGAACCACCTCTTAAGTGTTGAGATCTTAATTAGTGGCAGGATAGCTTCGAATTGCTCTCCACGAGAGTTAACAGAGACCAAAGCTTTAACACGAAGTTCGTAATGCTTGAAGTTAAGTGAGACCGTCTTTCGAACGTTTCTCCTCATTCGAACATAAGTGTACTCTTCTTGTGGTACCTGCTCTCTCATCTCTATTTCTTAGCTTTCTTTACCTTTGGTTTCCGTGGGTAACGGATATTGCATAACGTAGCGAGCATCTTTCTCATAGCCCTAAATGATTTCTTTGACGATGTCGATGGATCAAACAGAGCTAGAAGATCACCGTATTCATCTAGTACTTCTTGTGGAATCTCGATCAGATTCTTTTTTGAAGCCTCACCAGATACACGAACTCTCTTTTTGCTTCTGCCAACCATTTCCATCGCCTCTTCTTCTTCCTCTGGGAAGAGCATTGTACCAGAGTCTAACTTCTCTTTAGCGTTCTTACGCTCTTTAGCAGTTAGATCTAGGATTGAATCTTCATCAGATTCCTCAACTTCAACCTCTTCGTTAGCCATCTCTTCCTCGTCGTCGACTAGGATTGGGCCACCTAAGAAGTTGTTTTGCTGTTCTTTAAGCATAGGAAAGAATTAAATGAATTAAGCAGCGACCTTCTTTGTCGCCTTCTTTGAAGCTTTCTTCGCTTTCTTGACTGGAGCTTCTGAAGAGACCTCAGCTGCATGTTTCTTAGCAGCTTTCTCTTCGGCTTTCAAAGCCTTAGAAAGTGAATCACCTTCAACGATACGAAGAGTAGCGTCGTTAGCTTTCCGACGGAATCTTCGTAGTGAAACTTTGCTTACAGCTTTACGAACTGTTTCGTTAGCTGTGTTCACTAGGTAGAACATACTTCGTCTAGTGTTGCTTTGCAAATGCAATAGCAAGTGACTAGGTTAAATAAATAAGTATCCAATAAGAACTGGATAGTATCATTATAATACGCAAATAAACTTTTGTAAATAGCAGCTGTAATGCTTGCTATTGTTTATGTTTACCTTTCCTCAGATATTTCTGAAGCTCCTCGACATGCAACTTTATCAGTGCTGCTTTTAGCTTCTCTACGTCAAACATATCAGAGCAATCGCAATAGAGTTCTAAGAACCGACAGTCTCCTCTCAAGATCTCGAGTTGCTCCTGGTGATACTTAATGACTTGCTCCAGAGATCTAACAGCAGTGACTTTCGGTCTTTGTGCCATTGTTGCAACTGACTCAGACGCTGTTTTGAAATAAGCTAGCCTAATTGGATCGATCTCTTCTTTTGACATACTGCATACTTACTTGAATGTGAATTAGAGCAATCTTCCGATTGATATACTTATGATGCACAGATTTCTTAGTTCTCTTGAGATAGTACTTATGTCTCAGCTTATTATAGTATAGATAAGCAATGACGACATTACCGTGAAGATCCATTGCTAGCACACGAGAATATCGTCCTGCTTTTATCAATTGAAGAATCTTCTTCGGTGACATACTCTTACCTTGATTTCTTAATCTGCTCTAAGATGTTCATTGAGTGTCTCCTTAGTTTCTCAGTGAACTGAGATGAGAACTGCTCTGCTTCTTCGAACGTAAGTCCAAGAGACTCGTGCATATTATATCTAGTCAGACAACTAGTAATGTTGATGCTCAATCCAATCAGAGCTTTCTCTAATTGTTTCTCGAACATTCTGAACTCAAACGGATCAACTTCCTTAAGTTTCTTTAGAAGGTGACTTGAAAACTTGTTTTGTGTTAGCATTTTGTTTACTATTATAAGTTTTAAGATAGCCAGAATAGCCACAGTTCGGGCATCTGACCATATACCTAAAGTCTTCGAGCACGATGTAAGCATCGAGATTACCACAGAATTTGCACTTCATAGAAGCTCGTTTAACTCTCGTATTAACTCACACAAGTAGTACGTCATCGCATTGTCTATCGTTGCTACTTCTTTGTCTAGCAGAATCTGAGCTGTCTTGCTATTTGCTAGAATCTTCTCTTCGAAATTAACAACAAGCAATTTGATATCAGCTTGAGCCATTCTCTGAATTGCTATTTTCTGCTCATCGGAGATTGTCTTAATTCGATGAGAACGGAGATACTTTGGATGTGTCATAAGATTCTCATTAAGAATTTCATTGCTAGAAAGACGAGTAGCATCGTAATGAAGAACTCGAACGCTAGCTGTTTATTAGAAGTTTGCATCTTCGTTTGTACACCCGCATCTTCCGTCTTCATCTACTGCTTGATTGCAGAGTTCGCATGTCTGATAGATCACTGTATCGAGGTCGAGACCATCGAAGAAAGCAGCAATGTCTCTACATTCTGCAACCAATTCTCTAGCTGACTCAACTTCCTTTGCACTGTGTACTAAGCTATCTACTAGTCTCTCTTTACAAAGTTTTACAGCTTGCAAAGTATTCGTAAATAGCAGTTCTTTATGACTATGCATATTTTGATGAATTATTGACTTAAAGAATGGAGATTAGGCTGACGAATTTGCAGCTTATTTGCTCCATAGTGGCATTTTTAAGTAAAAGATAAGATAATATACAGGTAAGGATAAAAATTAATCTTTACTCTCGCTTTCTGCTACTTCCATACCAGCGTTAAGACCACCGATAATTGCTCTAACGATAAATGCTCCACTCTCTTGAAAAGAGTATTTTTTCCATCTTATTTATTTCTTCATCTTTATTAGTCTGTTTGCGGCAATAATTACAAATACCCAGTTGGCGATTGTTACTAAACCGCACAACAGATTACTAACAAAGGATAATAAGAATGCGATTACTAGCGTAATAATTAACGCTTTACCCAAGTTTTTGTTTGTCATAATTGTAAAATTAACTAAATAAACGTAAGTTCCCAGTTGAAGAGAACGTTACAATGTTCATCTCTTTGTCTGTCCAAACTCTCTGGACAACCATCGAGTGAGCGAACTTAATGATAAAGATAAGAAAACCATTGTGTGCTCCAGCTCTGTAGATAACACACTCGTTTCTTTTCATCAACTCTTTGAGGTTTGTTTGCTGCATACGATTTGTCACTCTCAAGGATCGCTTGACTAACGACTCTGTAAGCAATCATACCACTTCAAGTCGTACTTCTCACCGACTAAAGAGACTAGAACAGAGTCTGGGAGCTTAGTGATAAGCAGCTTAACTAACGTTTCTAGTTTGATAACTTTGTCACAGTAAGAATCTACTGTGCTTAGCATGTCTTCGATATCTACTGTGCTTAGCATGTCTTCGATTACTGCATGATCACTCTGTAATTCTTCTACTTTCTCGACTAGCTCATCGATTTTGTCGACTCTCTCTTCGTAATCGTTAACCTTGTCTTCAACTTCACCGACTCTGTACTCTAAATCGCTTACGTCGCTTTGAGCTGCTTTGTCGTCTAGGTCGCCTTCGAAGGCTTCTAGTTTTGATTCAAGCGCACTGATATCACTCTCTTGCTCGGATACTAAGCGAGCGAGCTCTTTGATACCAACGACTTTCTTCTTCTCGTTTTTCATAGTGTTTATTGTTATAGAAGCTTAAAGCGCTTCTTTTTTATTAAGTTCATCAATCAAGTTAGCAACTTGCGAATCAGTCATGCCATCAACTAGCACAGTAGCTATCTCGTAGATATCAATGTCAAAGAGTTCTAGTACTTCAGCTGGTGTGTGGTTTGAAAGCAATTCTAATGCTTGTACTTTGTTGTCCATAGGAGTGTTTAATAATTTGTAATCAATTCTATTTTCATAACCTAGTCATTATCAGGAGCAACAACAGTAATCGTAGTTGGAGCTACCTGATAACAAACCCAACCAGTAGCCGATACCTGAACACATCTTAATAAAGAATTAGCCGCAACATCTAACTGATTAGTTCCGTCAGCAACAACATTGTTAATTTTATTTCCAGAAGAAGCGGGAGTTACTAACTTATAACCATTAGAACCAACAAATAAATCAATTGTCTGTCCAACAGAATTAGCATTGATTGTTGGTAAGGTAACAGCCTTTGTAGCACTAGACGAAGTAACATTGGCAAAGGTTGTTCCAGCAGGAATTAACCCAGTCGTTAATCCGTCAGTAGTAGCAGTAATGTCAGCAATAGACTTGCGTTCATGATAAACATCTTTGTAGGTAATCTCGGAAATAGAGTTCCAAACAGGAGCATCAGAAGTTCCAGAATTATAATATTGTTTTTCAGAATTAGTCTCCTGTATTAAGACACCGAGGCCCATTGTGATTGCGTGTGTTGCCTCATTCCAAGCCACTACATCAGCCCTACCGTCTGTGGTT
>ERZ795044.5213-NODE-5213-length-10546-cov-4.790296_pt1 | contig 10546 bp, 4 predicted proteins | sample MGYA00375128_ERZ795044 | MGnify/ENA primary metagenome ERZ795044 (study PRJEB30173, sample SAMN05720213) | anaerobic digester metagenome | isolation source: active sludge of municipal wastewater-treating anaerobic digesters | place: USA | collected 2014-12-22 ... | reverse complement strand
ACGTAGACGGGTTCGAGAACGTCGGCCAGCTGGGCAACATTCGTCGAGAGCTCGAACGGCGCGGCTATACGGCGGAGAACATCGCCAAGATACTCGGCGGGAACTGGATGCGCGTCTACGCAGCTGCGTGGAACGGATAGCAGATCCGCCTGCCGTGTCGACGCGCGCAAGCGTCAGAGGATCCAATTCTGGCCTGCGGACAACCTCGAAAGAGTGGCACGCAAGTGGCACGCAGCTCACGGTAAGTCTTTGATCCGCCGTGGTCGCTGATGCCACTTACTGATCATCTAAATCCATGAATTGCTTGCATTTCTCGCATATTCGGGACGTAGGAGTCGGAGGTTCAAATCCTCTCATCCCGACCAATCAAATCAATTGTTTGCGCAGACTTCTGGTGTGCGTCCATTCACGGGTGGCACGCAAACACCATTTCAGTGATTCCGCCACGCGTGAAATCACTGAAATCCTCGCCGGAAACGATCGTCTCGATGCGTCGAGGCGCCCGTTCCCTCATGCGTAATTGTCTCGCCGAGAACGAAATGCTTGTTCCCTGCGTCATTGGTGCGGGAGTCGCTAACGGCAGGAATCCCGCATTAGCGGTGGCCGCGCCGTGCGCGCGCCAAACAGGCCAGAAAATCCAAACAAAATCGCGAAGACACCCAGCGTGATCATATCGAGTGCGCCACCGCCGCCGGATGCCGAGCCGTTTGATGAGGGCGGCGCAGGCGGCGCTGCCGGAGGGGCAGAGGGCGGTGCCGCCGGATACACACCGACTCGCATGAGTCCGAGACTGCCGAGCGCAAGTCGCGGCCCGGGCTCGAGCACGACCTCGAACTGCGTCCACGCGGGATCAAACGCAACATCGACGAACTTGCCGCCGGTCTCACCGTCGGACCAGGAGACCGGAATTCGCGTCTCGCCGCCGTCGCGAGGCACGCGCACCATTGCGGTGACGGCGCCGAGCGCCGGGGAATTGCTGCGAATGACCTGCACTCGCAATATACCGGCGCTCGGGGCCACGTTCGTGTAATCGCGGTCGAAGCTCACGGTCCCGCCGCGGTAGTCGACGAGTTCGATGCGCTGCACAGCGCTACCAATGATCGCGCCGCCACTGGCGTTCTCGAGTATGACGTCGATCGCTCCCAGCGGCGGCTCGCCCGCCGTAGCGCGCAACGCGATCGCGACCACTCGCGGGGTATCGTCGCCATCGGGCCAGTCGAGCCGCGTCGCGACCGGGTTGTACGCGGTGGCGAGTGCGGCTGGTGCGTCGGTTCGTACCGTGACACTGACGGCGCCATGCCGCCCGCCGGCGCGTGCGACGCGCAGAAATACAGTCGTCTCGCGCGCTTGAAGCACAGTTGAATACGATCCGTCGCGTGACAGCCAGCCCAGCGCGCCAGCACTGACCGCACCTGCGCTCCCCAGTTGCAGGCTCGCGGTTGCGAGCCGACCGTCGGCCCACCCGGCGACGACAACGCGGTCGAGCCCGACCAGCGTGGGCGCACTCAGCACGCGTGGCAGCGCGTACGACGCGCCCCCGAGCGGAAGGTCAAGCGCCGCGACGCCGTCGCGGCCAAACGCGACATCCGGCGCGCCGTTCGCGGCGTGCTTCAGCAGGACGAGGCCGGTCGGCTTGTCCGCGTCGCCGCTGTGCGAGCGCCGCGCGAGCGTCAACACTCCGCCGCCCGACAACGGCCGGAAGCGCTGCGCCGCGAACGCAGCGCCGCGATTCGCCGTCGTGTCCGGGACCTGCAGCCGGATCATGTCTGCTGGTGACAGTGCTTGGAATCGTGCAACGGGTCCGTCGTAGTACAGCCCCGTGCCAAACGCAAACAACGCTGCGAGCGTCCCATCATTGAACTCGGTCACGATCCCTCCCGCCGAGTCGACGCTGGTCTCTGGAGGGAAGTACGGGTAGTACGTCCCCAGGCGCGTCAGGCTCTGTCTGAAGAACGCATTGTCGCTCGAGCCAAAGAGCCGCACCTCTCCAGCAACGTCAGCGAGGCCGCCGCCATCCTTGGACAGAGGACCCCATTCGAATCCAACAAAACCCACAATCCCATCGCGCCCCCAGATCGAATCGGGGCGCCCGTCGCTATCGAGCCGCAGCACGACGAGCGTCGAGTACGGCAGGCGTATCGACGTTTCCGTTCCGTTCGCGATCACGACCACGTCGCCATCGGGCAACCGCTGCACGAACGCGCGTCCGACAATGCCACCGTCGGGGGCCGGCCGGATCGATGTGCCTGCCGCGCCGAACTGCGGATCGAGCGTGCCGTCGGCCCGACGCAGCTGGACCGCGATCGTGGCCGTGTCGGGCGCGTAGAGGAACAGAATCTCGCCGGCCGGACCGATGCCCACTTCCGGACGCAGGCGGGAACTGCAGGCAACCGCCGCGCCGAGCGGCGCAAGGCCGCCGAGTCCATCGAACGGCAGCCGCTCGAGCACGCACTGCCCGTCTGGCCGCACCCGCGCGATCAGCACCGACCCGTCGGGTGCAACCTGCACAGAGGGTCCCGGATCGTAGGCGAGTATCGAGGCGTAGTAAGGCGCGCTGACGACGGCTGCCGCGTCGCTCGCAAGGCCGCCGCGGCCATACGAAGCCACCAGGTCGCCCGGCGCTGCCGCAGCGGGCGTCATCGCCGCGAGCACCGCCAGTGCAAAGGCGCCAGCCGCGCCCTGGATCGTTCTCGCTCCCGATCGGGTTCGCATCGCTCGTCCCTCCAGTCGACCCGGCGGCGCGATGTGCGCCGCAAGAGCACCGATTGGAAGGCCGGAGACCGTCGTCGCGCCTGAAATTGCACTGAAAAAACGCGCAAGCCTCGGTGCAAGGACAACTCAACGGAGGGACGGGCGGCTGGGTGGTCTGTCTGCCCGGCGCCGGCATTGCTACCTAGCGCCGCTTTTCCCCGCTTCGATACTGCAGCGCGATGCCGAAGCGCCGCCCCTCGGCGTGGATCAGGTCGTAGGGCCGCGGCGTGGTCGGATAGAACTGCGGCCCACGCGACGCGGCACCGCGGATGTAGGCGTCGTCTCCAAGGTTGCGGCCCCAGATTTCGACCGACCATGGGCCCCGCGTGGCACTAAGTCGCGCATCGATCAATGTGTAGGCACCGAAACGGGCGCCCTCGATGGTGCGCTCGAAGGCATCGCTCTGCAGACCGACATCTGTTCGAACGTCCAGCTGCCAACCGGCCGGCTGCCAGGGTACACGCGCTGCCAGCGATGCTGTGCCGCTATGCGGCGGCGAACGCGCGGTGGCGTTGCCGTCGATGTAGGGCACGAGCTGCGGGGCCAGGAGCCCCGGAGTGCGCGAAGGACCGATGACGCAGAAGGTCGAGGTCGTCGTCGTGCCGCCGATGCCGCAGAACCCGCGGGCTCCCGCATCTTCACTGCCGGCGCGAAAGCGCGCGTCGACGCCGCTGTAAGCCAGATTGAGCGTAACAGCCTCGCTGAGCGCGAACGCTGCCGAGATTTCAAGGCCGCGCGTGGTGATGCCCTGAGTGTTGCGGGTGATCAAGCTGCCGATGCCTGGCGTATTGGAGAACCCGACGATCTGCGCATTGCGCCAGTCGATGTAGAACGCCGTCATCGCGAAGCGGCGCAGTCGCGACGATTCACCCGCACTGCGCCGGAGCCCCCATTCATAGGTCCAGTTCGACTCGGGTTCAAACTTCTGTTCGTCAGGATCGAGACCGACCACCGTATTCGTGCCGCCGGACCGCGTGCCCTTGGCGGCAGAGACCCAGGAGTGCCACATCGGCGTAAGCTTCCATAGCGCACTGGCGCGCGGCGTAAAGTCGCGGAACTTCTGCTCAGGAATCGCGCGACCCAGCCCAGGACCGAAGTTCGAGATCACCCCATCGAGCCGTTCGCGTTCGAATATCAGGCGTGCCTCGGCACGCAAATCCAGCGCATCGAATGCGCGGTAATCGACTGCACCAAATACCGCCCACGCGAAGCTCTCGGGACGATTCAGATTCTGTACGACCTGCTGCAGCGCCGGGTCCGTGGCGACGCGCGCGCGGTTGAACGGCGAAACCGGACCGACCTGCGTCGGCGTGGCGGGTCGCAGCGCCGTCCACTGCTCGTTCGCCGCCAACGTTCGGCCGTCTGCGCCGAACGCCGACTGAATGCGTTGGCGGGTTCCATAGGCGACCGCACCGAGCAGCCAGTCGTGCCCGTTGGCGATGGGTCCGGCAAAACGCAATTCCTGCGACCACTGATCGACGCGGCTATCCGAGCGCGACAGCACGTTGACGTCGACGATCCGATCGAGCACGCGCGGCACACCCAGCGTCGCCGTGCAGGTGGAGCCAACGCGACAGACGCCCAACGGCAGACCTGTGGCGCTGTTGTCGAAATCGCGGATCACGGTGGCGTTGGCCCGATAAAGACTACTCTCGGACAGTAGCCGCACGGATCCCAGCTGAACACCGATCCGCAGCGAGGCCTGACCGACATCCTGCTCACTGTCCGGCAGCTGGGGCGACACCGAGAACCTGTCGCTGACGGGCCATTCACCGCAGCGGTAACTCCACAGGCCGGTCACCGGATCGCGGCCGCCGCAGTTGTAGTCGCTTGGCTGCAGGGTGGCGACCGGCGGGTGACCCAGGCGCGCTTCGCCGTAGCGCACAGACGCGCGCAGGAACCATTGCTCGCCGGCGGCGTTGCCGGCGTTGGCGAGGGGATCGCCGCGCACGACAGTCAGCACGCCGCCGACTCGGCGCTTGCCTCCCAGCGCTTCGCGCGTGCCCTGCGCTACGTGCGTGCCATCTGCCGAACGACTGGCAAAGGCGAGGCGCGCGCGCCATGGCCCCTCGAAAATCGGTCCGGACAGGACGGCTTCGCCACCGAGCAGCGCATCGGACCCAGCATCCAGGCGCACAGCACTCTCGAAGTGCTCCCCCGGCTCGTTCGGCACGTAGTGGATGGCGCCCGCAAACGTGTTCTGGCCAAACAGCGCGCTCTGCGGACCCCGCACCACCTCGATACGCTGCAGATCGATCGGGTCGACATCGAAGGCGGTGCGGCTGGCCTGATAGACGCCGTCGACGAACATGCCGACGGCATCACCGGCGAGGCTCGGCTGGGACTGCCCGCGAAGCACCGGTGCGGCGTTGCTGCCACCCCACTGCGACTCAAATGCGAGGCCGGGCACGCTCGCGCTGAGCGCAGCCAGGCTGTCGACACCGCCCGCGCGAATGTTTCGAGCATCAATCGACTCGATCGACAGCGGAACCCGCGAGAGGCGCTCGCCCATCTTCCGCGCCGTCACGACGATTTCCTCGAGCTCGGATTGCGTCGGGACCGGTACAGCTACGTTGCGCTGCGCGACGCCGCGCCCGCTGACGAACGCCAGCAGCATGCTGACGGCCGCACCTGCCTTCGTTGCCTGTCGTGTGAGCGAGCGGCTCAAGGATCACCCGCGCCGCGGAACCTGCCCCGTGGCGCGCAGGGCCTCGAGCCGCGCTCGCTGCTGGGCGATGTGCGCCGTGACTCGATCGCGCACGGCGCGGAAACGCGGATCACTGCGAACCGGATCCCAGATCGACTCCCGGTCGAAGAAATACCACCAGTGGCGGTAATCGCGGTCCTTGTCGAGCGAGTCCGCGAGTTCCTGCAGCGCACGATCGCGATCGCCGAGCAGCATGTAGGCCATGGCGCGCGGACGATGATGCAACCCGAAACGCTCGTTGCGGTTCATCCATTCGATCAGCTCGCGCAGCTCACGTTCAGCCTCGACACGCTGCCCGTGCGCGAGCTTCAGCTGACTCAGCAGCAGTTGCGCGCGGTAATTCAGCACATCCAGACGCTGATCGCCGCGGCTCTTCTCGCGAAAAACCTGTTGCAGGACGCGTTCCTCGGCAGAGCCAGGGCCCTCGCGCAGTGCGGCGTCACGCAGTGCTTCGGGCATGCCCCACATCTCGACGAGCCCGAAAACCTGTGATTCGCGCCGCATCGCCGCGCGCGCGGCCGCGTCGGGATCGCCGGCATACTGCGCGCGCAGGGTCGCAGTGGACGCCGCGCTGACCGACGTGCCTTCGGCGATGACCCGGGCCGCTTCGGGCTGCTCGAGATCCAGATAGAAAGCCACGGCGGTGTGCCGACCCCAGGGATTCTCAGGGTCGCTGGCAATCGCGCGTTCGATGATCTCGACACCCTCCGCCGCCTCGCCCTGCAGTTGCCAGCGGTACTTCGCGTAACGCTGCAGCGCGGGATAGAAGACCGGGTCAAGTTCCAGCGCCGCGAGCATTTCGCGCTCCATGCCAGCGCCGGTCGCATCGAAAGTCTGCATCGCGGCGCGGAACAGCCCCCGCGGCGAGAGCGGATCGATCATCAGCGCCAGGGACAGCCAGCTCTGCGCCTCGGCGGACCGACCCAGCCTGTTCAGAAATTCCGAATAGGCCACCATGCCAGGCGCGTTGCTCGGCTCCAGTTCGAGCCCGCGCTTGAAATCGATTTCGCGCGCGGCCGGGGCAGCGTCGGACCAGCGGGCTCGCGCGATGTAGGCGGAACCGGAGCGGGCATCCGTCGCAAACGCGCTGGCAATCAGCGGAGCGTATCGGCGACGTGCCGCGGCTTTGTCATCGAACCGCAGCGACGCGGCCAGCATGCGAGCGTCGTACAGCGCAGCCTGCGCCGCGGCAAACTGGGGATCGAGCCGAACCGCCCGCTCGAACTGTGTCGCGGCGGCCTCCGCTTCCACAATGGTATAGCGGCCGCCCAGCACGCGCCCGCGCAGGTAGGCAAGGTTCGCCTCGACGTTCGGGCTGTAGTCGCGCCCCATGGCACCGCGCTGCAGGCCCGCCAGTCGCGCCGCGAGGACGTTGGTGATGCCGCTCGCGATCTCGTCCTGCAGGCGGTACATCTCACCCACGGGACGCTCGAATCGACCAGACCACACCTGTGAATCGGCGCGCGCATCAATCAAGCGCGCAGTGACGAGCACGCGATCGCCTTGCTTTTGAGTGCTGCCCTGCACCAGCCACGCGGCGCCGAGGCGACGGCCCAGTTCGCGGGCCCCGACGGACTCGCGACCGGCCTTGAACGACGAGTCGCGTGCGATCACCGTCAGGTTGCGCAGTGTCGCGAGGCGATCGAGCGTGCTCTCAGCCAACGCAAGAGCGACAAACGCGTCGGCGGCGTCGACGCTGAGATTCTCGAACGGCAACACGGCGACCGTTCGAGCAACTTTCACTGCGGCGTCGGCAACGGATTCGTTCGTCGCGGTTTGCTGAAGCGCATCGGGGCTGGACCGCACCGGCAAACGATCCCGCAGCAGCAGCGCAGCGAGGAACACCGCGAGCAGCGCCGCGCCGATCGCAGCCGGGAGCGCGAACCGGCGTGCTGACGGTGTTTCACCCACCGGCGGCACCGAAACCGGTTCCGCGGACGCGACACTGACGGATGCCGCAGGCGCTGCGGCGGGAGCCGGGTCGTCGTTGGCCGGCGGCAGCGCGCGCGCCACGCGATTGGCCGTTGCTACCAGACGATAGCCGCGCGACCGCAGCGCCTCGATATAGCGGGGCTCTGCTGCATCATCGCCAATGGCGGACCGCAACAGTCTGACCCGCTGCACCACGGTCTCGGGACTGACAACCAGGCCGGGCCAGACGCGATCCATCAGCTCGTCATAGGTCACGACGTCCGGCGAGCGTCGGGCCAGGGTCAGCAGCAGGTCGAAGGACAACTTCGGTAGCGGGATCTCTTCGCCGTCGCGGCGCACGCGCTGCTGGCCGACGTCGAGCTGCAGCCCGCCAATCTGCCAGACCTCACTTTCTGCTGACGCCCGTTCGTTCACGCCGACCACGCTAGGCGTCGCGCGCGTGTGCCGTCAAGACCTGCAGCAAAGGCTTCACCGCATTGCACCGAAGCATCCGCATTGCTTCATCGCTGTCATCGAAACGCGGGGGTCTTTTCAGCCTGGCGTCAGGAACATCCGCGCGACGCGGCGCACTCTGACGACAACGCAACCCGGATTGTCGGGCGATAACGGGGGAATCAAGATGAAGCAACGGAATTGGACAGCAGCAGTGCTGCTCGCAGTGTTGAGCGGTTGTGGCGGCAGCGACCGCGCCCCCGTCGTGCCGCCGCCGGTCGTTGCGCCGCCCCCACCGGTAGTCACGCCGATGGACCCCTGGACAGCCATCGGACCCGGTCCCGCTGCGATTCAGGCACCGGTCGCGGTGCACACCCCGTCGAAGACCATGTTCGTGGCCACGCTGGGCGGTGGCCTCTTCAAGGCCAGCATCGGCACTGGGCCCGGTAGCACGGTCGGGAATGCAGATTCGGGACTGAATTCACGGGTCATCGGAGCGCTCGCGATGGTGCCCCACGATCCCAATACGCTCTATGCGGGCACGACGCTGGGCGGGATCTACAAGACCATCGACGGCGGCGCCAACTGGAACATCACCGGCGAGACCGGTGCCATCACGCTGTTCCTGGCCGTGGATCCCGTCAATACGAACATCGTCTATGCCGGCTACAACAATGCGGTGCCGCTGAAGAAATCGACGGATGGCGGCACGACCTGGGTGGCCGCCAGCAGCGGTATCCCGAATACATCTGTCTTCACGATCGCCATCGACCCCTCCAATCCCAGCATTCTGTACGCCGGCACGACCGGCAACGGCGCATTCAAGTCCATCAACGGTGGAACAAGCTGGACGCCCATCAACATCGCATCGACGGTCTGGACGCTGTGGATCGATCCGGCCGCGCCGTCAACGATCTACGCCGGCACGGACGGAGACGGCGTGCTCAAGAGCACGGATGGCGGTGGGAATTTCGATCGGCTGGGTGCGCTGCCTGTGAACGTCGTGTTGTCTTTGGTCAAGATCGGCAACCGGCTCGTTGCCGGGACTGCATCGCGGGGCGCGTTCTTCAGCGACAACGATGGCACCACCTGGCAGTCCACCAACCTCACCGAAGGGCTGATCCTGTCGTTGAGCGCAGGAACCGATGGGTTTCTGGCGGCCGGCACGGCAGCGCAGGGACTGTATGTGTCGGAAGACCGTGGCCAGACATGGCAATGGGATTCCAACGTGAACTACGAGGCCGGCTGCTATTGCCAGAACGGCCACGCCATCGCGGTCAGTCCTCGCAACGGCACGCTTTACTTCGGCACCAACGATGGCGGACTGTTCGAATCCGACAATAGCGGCGATCCGTGGTATCGCGCGAGCATCAATGGGCTGACCACGCGCAGTCCTCGCTCCATCGCATTCCATCCTACCGACCCGCAAAGAATCTACGTTGGGTCGTTCATCGGCGGCGGATTCTTCAAGACGGCCGACGGAGGCCAGACTTGGCAGCGCCGGCGTTTCGGGCCACCGAATGTGCATGTCACGGGCGTCGCGGTGAGCAGCGACGGTGGTTCGATCTACGCGTCCACCCTCGGTGGCGCAGGGATCTGGAAGAGCGTCGACGACGGCGAAACATTCCAGCGAATCGACGTCGGCGTACCCGGTGGGCCGTTCCTGAATCTGGCGGGCCGGGGCATTGCGGTGCGACCGTCCAGTGACACGGTGTTCTTCGCCGGGGGCAGCGGCGTCTGGCGCTCGCTCGACCGCGGAGCGCTGTGGACACGGGTGTCGACCATCGCGGGCCACACGATCACCGTTCATCCGGTGGATCCCAATATCGTCTACGTCGGCACCCAGACCAGCGGCGTATTGAAAAGCACGGATGGTGGCGCGACCTTCGCACTCATCAACACGGGGCTGACCGAGCTGCGCACCGGGCGGACCGGCGGCGTCCAGATCCAGGCCGCTCGTCCCGACACCCTTTACGTCAATACGGAAGGCGGCGGAATCTTCAAGAGCCGCGATGCGGGCGCCTCATGGGTAGCGGTGAACGGCGGATTGACGCCCAGGACGGATCTGTTCGTCTATGGCCTGGCCATCGATCCGTCAGCCGAAGGCGTGTTGTATGCATCCACGTCAAGCTCGGTGTTCAAGACAACCACCGGTGGCGAGTGAGGTGTTTCGAACGCTGAGCTGCGGTTACCGCGGCGCGGTGGGCGCCGGCAATGGCGGCTGCGTGATTTCCATCCTCGTGCCGTCCGGATCACGGAGGATCATCGATCGAAGACCGCCACCGATGCTGATCGGCGGCTCGATGATCTCGGCGCCGAGGGCCGCCAGACGCGCGTGAATCGCATCGACGTCGTCCGTGGTCATGACGAGAATCGGCGTCCCGAGCATCGTCTCTCCGCGCGTCTGCGACCGTAGAGTACGCAACTTGCGGTTGTGAACCTGCGCAAGGCCGATCGTCCCGCCATCGATTCGCCCGGTGGAGAGCGTGTTGTCGCTGGTCAGGCGTGCGAAGGTCAGTTGCGTGCCGGGTGACAGCCCGAACACCTTCAGCGATCCCGGATCCGTGACCTCGACGCGGCGGTCATTGCGAAAACCGAGTGCCTCGTAGAAACGCAGGCTGCGCTCGAGATCGGCGACGACCAGCGTGATGCGGCGTGCGACCGCCTTGCTGCCCGGCACGACGCCGACGGGATCGACGTAGACCGGCGCCGGCACAGTCGTCG
>ERZ795044.5212-NODE-5212-length-10547-cov-4.580823_pt1 | contig 10547 bp, 8 predicted proteins | sample MGYA00375128_ERZ795044 | MGnify/ENA primary metagenome ERZ795044 (study PRJEB30173, sample SAMN05720213) | anaerobic digester metagenome | isolation source: active sludge of municipal wastewater-treating anaerobic digesters | place: USA | collected 2014-12-22 ... | reverse complement strand
CGAGATAAGTCCTCGTGACTGGAGTTCAGACGTGTGCTCTTCCGATCTCCGGAACAGGAAACATTGAATACCATTTTGCTCGAATTAGCGGATAAGTATAATGTTAAAGTAATTGCTACAAATGATGCGCATTATGTTGACCAACAGGATGCAAATGCGCATGACATTTTACTGTGTATCAATACCGGCGAAAAGCAGGCGACTCCAAAAATGAAAGACTTTGGTGATGATGATATGATCATCAAAGGAAAACGTTTTGCATTTTATAATGACCAGTTCTATTTTAAAACACAGGCCGAAATGCAGGCCTTGTTCAGCGATGTGCCTCAGGCGCTCGATAATACGAATGAGATTGTTGATAAAATAGAATTACTCGATTTAAAAAGAGATATTCTGCTGCCGGCATTTCCAATTCCGGATACATTTAAAATCCATGATGATGCGGCGCTGAATCAGTGGGAATATCTGAAGCATTTAACTATGGAAGGAGCTAACAAACGATATGGCTCCCTCGATGCTGAAACCGAAGAACGAATCAATTTCGAATTGTTTACCATTAAAACAATGGGGTTTGCCGGATATTTCCTGATTGTGATGGACTTCATACGCGCCGGTCGCGATTTAGGCGTTTTTGTGGGGCCCGGTCGTGGTTCAGCAGCCGGTTCAGTGGTAGCTTATTGTATTGGTATCACAAATATCGACCCAATAAAATATAAATTACTTTTCGAACGCTTTTTGAATCCTGACCGAAAGTCAATGCCCGATATTGATACGGACTTTGACGATGATGGCCGACAAAAAGTGATTGATTATGTAGTGGACAAATACGGCAAAAACCAGGTAGCTCAATTAATTACCTACGGTACAATGGCGGCAAAAACCAGTATTAAAGATGTTGCCCGTGTAATGGATTTGCCAATTGCTGATAGCAACGCCTTATCAAAACTGGTACCTGAACGTCCCGGAATTTCTTTAAAGCGATTAATACAAGCCCCTATTACCGGTGAAGGAAGTTTAACAGAAAAAGAAAACCTCACCCCGGATGAAATGGCAAACGCAAAAGCCTTACGTTCAATTTATGAGGACACAAAGGACATGCGCAGTAATATCATTAAAGAGGCACTCGTATTGGAAGGATCAGTGCGCAATACTGGTGTGCATGCTGCCGGCCTGATTATCGCACCAAAAGACCTTACTGAATTATTACCTATCGCCGTTGCAAAGGATTCAGCGCTCTATGTTACGCAGTTTGAGGGTGAGGTGATAGAAAGTGCCGGTGTTATCAAGATGGACTTTTTGGGTTTGCGTACCTTGTCCATTATTAAAACGGCATTAAAGCTCATTAAAGAAAATCATGGTGTCGAAATCGATATTGATACCATTCCGCTCGATGATCTTCAAACATTTGAACTCTATCAGCGCGGTGAAACTAATGGTACTTTCCAGTTCGAAAGTCCGGGGATGCAAAAATATCTCCGCGAATTAAAACCGGATAAATTTGAAGACCTGATTGCGATGAATGCCTTGTATCGCCCGGGTCCATTAGAATATATCCCTACCTATATTAAGCGGAAACATGGTCGCGAACCTATCGAATACGACCTGGCTGATATGGAGGAATTCCTGCAGGAAACATACGGCGTTACGGTGTATCAGGAACAGGTGATGTTGCTTTCGCAAAAATTAGCTGGGTTTACCAAAGGTGATGCTGATACATTGCGTAAAGCGATGGGTAAAAAGCAGAAGGATGTGCTGGATAAAATGAAATCTAAATTTCTGGAAGGCGCCGCCCAGAAAAGTTTCGATAAAAAAGTATGTGAAAAAATCTGGACCGACTGGGAAGCATTCGCACAATACGCGTTTAACAAATCACATTCTACCTGTTATGCATTTGTCGCTTATCAGACAGCGTATTTAAAAGCACATTATCCGGCAGAATATATGAGTGCCGTGCTCACCCATAACCAGGGCAATATTGATAAGGTAAGTTTCTTTATGGACGAATGCCGCCGAATGGGCGTGCCGGTATTGCCACCTGATATTAATGAATCTGATATCAATTTCTCAGTGAACACAAATGGTCAGATACGATTTGGTATGTCGGCAATTAAAGGGGTGGGAGAAAGCGCAGTTTTAGAAATCATAAAGGAACGAAAAGAGAACGGACCCTTTAATGGCTTGTTTGATGTAACCCGACGTGTCAGCCTGCGCAGCGTGAATAAAAAAACGTTTGAAGCATTAGTGTATGCCGGGGCAATGGATAGTTTCGGTTTAAACCGCTCTCAATACTTTGGTATTGGTAAAAATGAAACACTCAATCTCATTGAACTTGCTATTCGTTATGGCAATAATTTTAATGGCGATGCAGTGAAATCACAAGCAACCCTGTTTGGTGATTCTGCAGATGTTGAAATTTCAGAACCGAAAATTCCGGAATTGCCTGAATGGAATACTATCGAAAAACTAAAAAAAGAATTCGAAGTAGTCGGCATGTACATGAGCGGACACCCGTTAGATGATTTCAAGGTAGAAGCTGACGCATTCAAAACGGCTGTTATCCGGGATATTGAAAAGTATGCCGATAAAGGTGACGTTACTTTAGTAGGCTATGTATCTTCAACGGATACACGTGTCGGGAAATCAGGTGATAAATACACAATTTTTCATCTGGAAGATTTCACCGGTAGCATAGAAATCGGTTTATTTAAAAATAACTACATCAAGTTCAAAAACTATGTAGACCAAACCGGAAATGTATTATATGTACGGGGTGCCTATCAATCCGACCGCCATGATCCTGAACGTAAAAGATTCTGGATATCAGATATCCAACTGCTTAGTGAAATGCGGGAGAAAAAGTCAATGAAGGTTACCCTTACCCTAAGCCTTCAGGACGTAAACCGGGATCTCCTCCAAGGCCTCAGCGGGATTATGGAAAAACACCCCGGAAAGGATAGTATCATCGTAAAAGTGATTGAGCATACCGAACAAATCGACGTACTTATGCGCAACAAAGTGGGCGGAATTTCAGCGGATAAGGAGGTTTTGAACAGTTTGGGGAAATTTGGGGAGGTCACTTTGAACCTGAGCTAGCTAAATTTGTGCCACCTGCCGATAACCCTTGGGAACTTTTCGGGCGGGGCAGCGTTTTAGTTAATACTTAGATATTAAAATAGCAAAAACCAACTAGACCTCTTTATGGCAGTAGAATTTACCGATGCAAACTTCAAGCAAACAGTGCTTGACAGTGCAAAACTTTCCGTAATCGATTTTTGGGCAGAATGGTGCGGTCCGTGCCGCGTTGTAGGCCCGGTTATTGAAGAACTTGCCAAGGATTATGATGGCAAAGTAAATATCGGAAAAGTGAATGTAGACTTTAACCCTGAAATTTCTATGATGTACGGTATCCGTAACATCCCTACCATTCTGTTCATTAAAAATGGTCAGGTAGTCGACAAACAGGTTGGAGCCGTGCCAAAGAGTGTGCTCGATGCAAAAGTGAAGCAACATATGTAAAAACGACATATAATGTTATGAGGCCTTCTGTCGTTAGATAGAAGGCTTTTTTATTATCTTGCATCCGTCATGTCGACTAAATCGCTGATTTCCTTACAAGACCTGCATCAGGTAGAACACCTGGAGCTGATTGCCCAACAGGTGGTGGAGGGATTTATTTTGGGGCTTCATAAAAGCCCGTTTCATGGTTTTTCTGTTGAGTTTGCCGAGCACCGGATTTATAACCCGGGCGAGGCAACACGTCATATCGACTGGAAAGTATTCGGCAGAACAGATAAGCTGTTTACCAAAAAATATGAGGAGGAAACGAATCTGAGATGCCAGATAGTAATTGACGCTTCCAGTAGTATGTATTTTCCTGAGCCGGATAAACAGAAGGAAGGATTGCATGTAAATAAACTCATTTTTTCTGCCATTTGCGCAAGTGCCTTAATCCACTTGCTAAAATTGCAGCGCGATGCAGCTGGCCTCACCATTTTTGCTGATGAATTATTGGTGCATACAAAAGCAGCAAGTAGCAATGTGCATCATAAAATGATACAATCCCAGCTGGAGAGTTTTATCGGTAAATCAAGCCGCAACGTAACAACCGATGCGGGAAAATGCCTGCACCAGATAGCAGATAGTGTTCATCGAAGAAGTCTCGTGGTCATCTTTAGCGATATGTTTGATGATGCCACCAAAACGGAGGATATGTTTGCCGCACTGCAACATCTCAAGCACAATAAACATGAAGTAATTGTTTTTCATGTTACCGATAAGCGCCATGAACTGGACTTTTTATATGATAACCGCCCCTATGTTTTTGTTGATATGGAATCCGGTGAAAAAGTTCGTGTGCGAAGTAATGAAGTAAAAGCCTCTTATCAGGAAAATATGCAGGCCTACATGAAAGCACTGAAATTGCGCTGCGGCCAATACGGCATCGATTTTATTGATGCGGATATGATGGACGATTTTAGAAATGTGCTGTTGCCCTACCTGGTGAAACGCTCCAGATTGAAATAATAAATCGAATAGTTTACCGCTGCTGAAAATTTCAATCAATTGCACCATAGCGGATACCGGAATGATGAATACTCCACTCGGGCACATGCGAAAAGTTAAGTTGACCATTCATGAAATTAAATTATAAAGTCTTAGGTGAGGGGAGTCCTGTCGTAATTCTGCATGGCTTATTTGGCATGCTCGATAATTGGATAACTTTTGGAAGAGCGCTTTCAGCCAACTATAAGGTGTTTCTTGTCGACCAGCGCAATCATGGCAATTCGCCCCACTCGGAAGCGCATAGTTATACCTTAATGGCTGAGGATTTATTAGCGTTTTGTGAAGAGCATCAATTGCAAAAAATCACATTAATTGGTCATTCCATGGGTGCTAAAACGGCTATGCGGTTTGCACTCGACAACCCGGAAAGAGTGGCTAACTTAATTGTAATTGATATGGGCGTGCAGCAATATACAGGTGGGCATGAAACCATATTCAGGGCATTGCGGACACTTGATCTGGAGTCTGTTTCATCGCGCAAAGAAGCCGAATTTGCACTTACAGAATTAATTCCTGAACCGGGTGTAAGACAGTTTTTATTAAAAAATTTGCATCGGACAGAGGACAACACCTACGAATGGAAGTTTAATCTGGAGGCTTTATATCAACATTATGCTGAAACCTTATCCGGCATAACAGCATCCGAACCGTACTATGGAAAAGTAACCTGCATCAGAGGCGGAAATTCAGGCTATGTGCAGGATGCAGATTGGGATGCATTCACGGCAATTTTCCCGAATGCACAATTATTTACTGTTCCGGATGCTGGTCATTGGGTGCATGCAGATCAACCGGAAGCATTGTTGACTTTGGTTGAAAAGATAATAGCATAAAAAAAGACTGCGATAAGCAGTCTTTTTTATATTGTCTTAAAAAGAATTACAAGGTTCCCCTTAATTCCTGTTCGCGTTCGATAGCTTCAAATAAAGCTTTGAAATTGCCTTTTCCGAAACTACGCGCGCCGTGTCGTTGGATAATTTCATAGAATACTGTCGGACGATCCTCTACCGGCTTGGTAAACAATTGCAGCAGGTAACCTTCCTCATCGCGATCTATGAGAATATTGAGTTTTTTTAATGCTTCAAAGTCTTCATCAATATGACCAACGCGATCCAAAACATCTTCATAGTAGGTTTCAGGCACATATAAAAATTCAACACCACGAGCGCGTAACTCCGTTACCGTTTCGATAATGTTGTCAGTTGCAATAGCAATATGTTGCACACCGGCACCTTTATAAAAATCGATATATTCTTCGATTTGTGATTTTTTCTTTCCTTCAGCAGGCTCGTTAATCGGAAACTTCACAAATCCGTTGCCATTACTCACCACCTTGCTCATCAGGGCTGAATATTCTGTTGAAATATCCTTGTCATCAAAAGTAATCAGTAACTGAAAGCCCATTACCTGCTCGTAAAATTTCACCCATTCATTCATTTGTCCGAGCTCTACATTGCCAACACAGTGGTCAACATACTTGAGGCCGATTGGCTTAACCGGCACGTTTGATTTTTTTGGTGCAAAACCAGGTAAAAATGCTCCGGTATAATTTTTCCTTTCTACGAATTTATGTATGGTTTCGCCATAGGTTTGAATAGCTGAAATAACTACCTCGCCATGCTCATCCTGCATACGTGTTGGGGCGATTACACTTTTAGCACCACGTTTAATGGTTTCTTCATAGCTTTTGGTAGCATCGTCAACCCACAAGGCTAACACCTTTACCCCATCACCATGTTTACGCACGTGTTGTGAAATATCACTCTCCGGGTCGAACGAGGTGGTAAGTACCAAACGAATTTTGCCTTGTTGCAACACATAGCTAGCACGATCCTTAATACCGGTTTCCAATCCGGCATAAGCCACTAATTCATAACCCCACGCCGACTGATAATAATAAGCCGACTGCTTTGCATTACCCACATAAAATTCAATATGATCCGTACCATTCAAAGGCAAAAAATCGGTCACAATTTGAGGATTAGATGTTAAGGTTGATTGTTCCATGATTTGTATTGTTATCCTGATTAAGAATTTGATTTAATTGATGATATTAAACGGTTGAAAGTGGCCTTTTATTAGCCGATTAGCCAATTAGCCGATTAGCCGTCTTTTTTATTCACTATTTGTGCCAATTATGTGCATTGATTTTTTTAAAGTATTTATGTGTAACTCAAATTATTTTATAATGATTTCTTTGTTGAACTTATAATGATGTTTAGAATTTTTCGATTGATAATGCTTGTGATTCCAAATGTTCCGCATTCGGATAATTCACTGAAGCTCTGCATAACCTAATCCAATAGATGGTTTCTTCTGCTTCCTTGCCGGCGATTTTCATTTTGTGTATGAAATCAAGTTTGCTTTCCGCATTTTGTGCCTCGTGTACAAGTGCGCCTATACTTGTGCCGGAGCGCCATAATTGTCTGGACATCAGAAAAAGCCTTTGTGATTCTAACAATGAACAATAGGTCATTACATCAACTGAAAAAGCAAAGGTCAGTTCTAAAATCAAGTTGCCCTTTTTGTATTTACTCATGGTCAGCAAATAATTTGCACGCAACAATTGAAGTGCATATGTTAATATTTGCCTAAATATATGAGTTCAAAAACAGGATACTTAAATACTTAAATGTTTCAAACGCAAATCATAAGTAAAGAACAACCAAATAAACTAATAACCAGTAAACCGTAAGCGCTTAAATATAAATTTATCTTCCCACTAAATTTTTTTACCAAACCCATCACCCCCCTAATCACCCAATCCTCAATCCTCAATCCTCAATCCTCCCTAATCATCAAATCCCCCAATCAACTAATCGGCTAATCCTCCAATCAGCTGAGCCACGACAAATAATATTCCTTATCCTCAATCTCCAAAGCATCTTCTGTCAGTTGCAAAGGTTTGAATGGGTCTATCATTACGGCTAATTCTTTTGTTTCTGTTTTGCCGATGGAGCCTTCATAGGTGCCGGGGTGCGGACCATGAGGGATTCCTCCGGGATGTAAGGTGATTTGTCCGCGCTCAACACTTTTTCTGCTCATAAAATCACCATCCACGTAATACAATATTTCATCCGAATCGATATTACTGTGATTGTATGGCGCAGGAATAGCAAGTGGATGATAATCATACATACGCGGTACAAAACTGCATACCACAAAATTTCGCGCTTCAAAAGTTTGATGCACCGGTGGTGGTTGATGCACTCTTCCGGTGATGGGTTCGAAATTGTGTATACTAAATGCCCATGGATAAACATATCCATCCCAACCAATTAAATCGAATGGATGATTGGCATAATGGTACGGATAGATAATACCCTGCTTTTTTATCTTGAAGTAATAATCACCAACCTCATCGTACGTTTTCAGATTTTCCGGAACTTTAATGTCACGCTCACAAAAAGGCGCATGTTCCATTAACTGACCTACTTTGTTCATGTAGCGTTTTGGAAATTCGATAGGTGAAAACGATTCAACTATCAAAAGGCGATTGTTTTCCGTTTCAAAATGTATCTGATAAATCGTTCCACGCGGAACCACTACATAATCTCCGTATTCAAATGCAATTTCGCCGTAGGCACTTAATAATTTACCCTTTCCTTCGTGAATGAAAATCATTTCATCTGCATCCACGTTCTTATAGAAGTAATCCGTCATGCTCTTTCTCGGAGCAGCTAACGAAATGTGTAAATCGCTATTCACCAACACCGCCTTGCGACTTTCCAGAAAATCATCCGCAGGCGCAATCTTGAACCCTTTCAGCGAGCGGTGCTTGAGCTGTCGGCTTAATACAACCTTTGGTTCAACACTGTAAGCTTCTCCAACCTGTTTAATTTTAGTTGGCGGATACAGGTGATACAATAATGAATAGGTATTACTGAATCCTTCGGTAGAAAACAGTTCTTCGTGATATAACGAGCCGTCTGGCTTACGGTACTGGGTATGCCTCTTCTGCGGCACCTGCCCCCTTAAGCAATAAAATGGCATAGTAGTCCTTTTAAGTATGCACTACAAAGGTAACAAAAACCCACCCTGTAAAGAGTGACTTTTATCAATACCAGGTGCAAAACGGCAAACCTGTTGATTTACAGGCCTCTGCGCTTAATTTCCTTGTGTATAAGCGATAATTCCCTGCTCATTTGACCACTCACGGATTTATTCTCCTGAGCACGGCGAATCAGGTAAGGTATAACATCCTTCACCGGTCCGTAAGGGAGGTATTTGGCCACGTTAAATCCGCCTTTCGCCAAATTATAAGTAATTTGATCACTCATGCCATACAGTTGCGAGAACCAAAAATGTGGATGATTAGCCGGAATTCCCCGTTCTTGCATCGTTGTAGCAAGTTGCATGCTGCTGTCTTCATTATGTGTAGCTGCACAAACCGCAACATTATGCATATTGTCTAAACACAATTGAATGGCAAGATTATAATCCCGGTCAGTTGCTGCTTTATTGGGTTGAATCGGATCGGTATAGCCTAATTCAGTTGCCCGTTTCCTCTCCTTATCCATATAAGCGCCACGCACCGGTTTTAACCCCAAAATATAGCCATGCGATTGTGCGTCTGCTAACGAACGCTGACAAAATGCAAGCCTGTCGTGGCGATACATTTGTGGCGTGCTATACACAACCGCTTTTTGTTTATTGAAGGTGCGCATAAGCTCGAAGGTCAGGTTGTCAATTGCATCCTGAATCCAGCTCTCTTCAGCATCTACAAACAATCCTACGCCATTATCCGCAGCGGCTTGTGCAATGGCAAACATGCGTGTGTAGAGTGCCTCTTTTTCAGTCTGCTCAGCTGCTGAAAGGGCACTTCCCGTATTGAGTTTTTCTAATAAGGCAAATGAAGTTAAACCCGTTACCTTACAACTGATAAATGGAATATTTTTCTTGCCTGCGGCGAATTGTAAAATATGAATTAACTCGTTTTTGGTACGTTCAAATTCTGCTTCAGACTCCTTCCCCTCAACCCCATAGTCAATGATGGCACTAATGCCGAATTTTTCCAGCTCGGCCAGCACTTTTTTGGTTTCCTCCAGGGTTTCACCGCCACAAAATTGCTCATATACCGTTTTCTTAATCAACCATTTCACCGGTAAATGCATCTTAATGGATAAGGATGCCATCGTAGTGAGTACATTGGTTAAAACAGGGTGATTCATCATCCTGAACAACTGGTATTCCCATTTTAAGGCTTTATCGGTCCGGCCTGAAAATGCAGTGGCCGTATCATTGAAGTCAACACGAGGTGCGGGTTCCAAAATCAATAGAATTTGTGCAAATATACATTCAACTCTATATTTAGGCCATGATGAAAATCTTTTCGGGAAAGAATAGGACGTGCCGACTGTTCGGGATGCTGTATCTGACGCTACTGACCAACGTTTCCATTGCCCAAACCTATACCTCTTATTTTACGGGCGACACCAGTGATGTGGTAACGGCACCACTGTCGGGAACTGTACTCATGGGAGGCGCCACAGAAAATGATAATGCCATGCGTTGGTTTCTGGAGAGGGCCGATGGCGGTGATATAGTTGTATTACGGGCTTCAGGGGATGATGGTTATAACGACTATTTCTTTGAAGATTTAGGCGTTACAGTCAATTCTGTCGAATCCATCGTTTGCCTTGAACCGGCATCAGGTTCAGATCCGTACATCCTACAGCAGGTGCAAAATGCTGAGGCACTCTGGTTTGCCGGTGGCGATCAGTGGGATTACGTGTCCTATTGGCGCGATACACCTCTGGAAGATGTGTTCAACGACTTAATCCTCAATAAAAAAATTACCATCGGTGGAACCAGCGCCGGATGTGCCATTCAGGGACAGGCGTATTTTTCTGCCGAAAACGGAAGTGTTACCACCAATATCGCACTCAACAATCCTTACCACAATACCATGACCCTGGGGTATAACGATTTTCTGCAAAATCCATTTTTATGGAATACCATTTCAGATACGCATTATGATAACC
>ERZ795044.5208-NODE-5208-length-10553-cov-6.128024_pt1 | contig 10553 bp, 8 predicted proteins | sample MGYA00375128_ERZ795044 | MGnify/ENA primary metagenome ERZ795044 (study PRJEB30173, sample SAMN05720213) | anaerobic digester metagenome | isolation source: active sludge of municipal wastewater-treating anaerobic digesters | place: USA | collected 2014-12-22 ... | reverse complement strand
GGAACTGCGTGCGCGCGCGCTCGTTGAACAACACCGTCCTGGCCCAGCCGCCGCCGGCGCCCAGCACGTCGCCGTAGGAGAAGCCGCCGCAGGCCGCGATGCCGCTCACCGATGCCAGGTCGAGCGCGCCCGAGAGCACGTCGCTCATGTGTACGTCGATGGCCTCGAAGCCGGCGCGGTCGAAGGCCGCGGCCATCTCGTACTGCCCGTTGACGCCCTGCTCGCGCAGCACCGCCACGCGCGGGCGCGCGCCGGTGGCTATGAACGGCGCCTCGATGCGCTCGGAGGGGTCGTAGACCAGGCGCGCGCTGAGGCCGGGATCGTCGGTATCGAGCAGCGCGTCGTATTCCTCGCGCGCGCAGTCGGGATTGTCGCGCAGCGCCTGCATGCGGAAGCTGAGCTCGGCCCAGGCGCGGTGCAGCGCGGTGCGCGAGTTCTCGTAGACCACGCGCTCGCCGCTGCGGATGCGCACGGCGTCGCCGCGCGCGGGACGCCCCAGCACGTGCGCGTGCGCCGCCAGACCGGCCGCCGCGAAATGCGTCCGTACCGCCGCGAGGTCGGCATCGCGCACCTGCATCACCGCGCCGAGTTCCTCGCTGAACAGCGCGGCGAGCGCGTCGGCGCCGAGCGCGGCGATGTCGACATCGAGCGCGGCCCGCCCGGCGAACGCCATCTCGCACAGCGTCACGAACAGCCCGCCGTCGGAACGGTCGTGGTAGGCGAGCAGCAGCCCGTCGGCGATGCAGCGTTGCAGCGCCGCGAAGAAACCGCCGATCAGCGCGGGATCGTCGAGATCCGGCGCGCTGTCGCCGACCTGCTTGTAGACCTGCGCCAGCGCCGAGGCACCGAGGCGGTTGCGCCCGCGCCCGAGATCCACCAGCAGCAGCTGCGATGCGCTCTCGTCGCGACGGATTTCCGGCGTCACCGCCAGGCGCACGTCGGTCACCGGCGCGAAGGCCGAGACGATCAGCGACAGCGGCGCGGTCACGGCCCTCGCCGCGCCCGCCTCGCTCCAGCGCGTGGTCATGGACATCGAATCCTTGCCCACCGGGATCACGATGCCGAGCGCCGGACACAGCTCCATGCCCACCGCGCGCACCGCCTCGAACAACGCCTGGTCCTCGCCCGGGTGGCCGGCGGCGGCCATCCAGTTCGCGGAGAGTTTCACGTCGGCAAGGCGCGCGATCGGTGCCGAGGCGATGTTGGTCAGCGCCTCGCCCACCGCCATGCGCGCCGAGGCGGCGGCATCGATCAGCGCGAGCGGCGTGCGCTCGCCCATCGCCATCGCCTCGCCCGCGCAGGTGTCGAAGCTCGTGGTCGTGATGCCGGCATCTGCCACCGGCACCTGCCAGGGGCCGACCATCTGGTCGCGGCTCACCTGCCCGGTCACGCTGCGATCGCCGATGGTCACCAGGAAACCCTTGCCCGCCACGGCCGGCAGGCGCAGCACGCGCTCGACGGCGTCCGCGATATCCACATGGTCCAGCGCGAGCGGCACGGTCGCGGGCGCAACGCGCGTGAACTCGCGGTGCATGCGCGGCGGCTTGCCGAACAGCACCGACAGCGGCAGGTCTACCGGCCGCGAGCCGTCACGGCCGTCGGTCAGCGCGAGGTGCGCCGCCGCGCTCGCCTCGCCGACCACCGCATAGGGGCAGCGCTCGCGCTCGCAGATCGCGGCGAAGCGATCCAGATCCGCGGCATCGACCGCCAGCACGTAGCGCTCCTGCGCCTCGTTGCACCACAGCTCGAGCGGCGAGAGCCCGGTATCGGCGCTGGGAATCTTCTCGAGCGCGATGCGCCCGCCGCAGCCGCCGTCCTTCACCAGCTCGGGCAGCGCGTTGGAAAGCCCTCCGGCGCCCACGTCGTGGATGAAGCGGATCGGGTTGCGCTCACCAAGCTGCCAGCAGCGGTCGATCACTTCCTGGCAGCGGTGCTCGATCTCGGCGTTGTCGCGCTGCACCGAGGCGAAGTCGAGTTCCTCGAAGCTCGCACCCGAGGCCATCGAGGACGCCGCGCCGCCGCCCAGCCCGATGAGCATCGCCGGCCCGCCGAGCACCACCAGGCGGGTGCCCTCGCCCATATCGCCCTTCAGCACGTGTCCCTCGCGGATATTGCCGAGACCGCCGGCGACCATGATCGGCTTGTGATAGCCGCGCACCTCGCCGTCGTGCACTTCCTCGAAACTGCGGAAGTAGCCGCAGATCGCGGGACGGCCGAATTCGTTGTTGAACGCCGCGCCACCGATCGGACCCTCGAGCATGATCTCGAGCGCCGAGGCGATGCGCCCGGGCTTGCCGTGATCGGTCTCCCAGGGTTGCGCGAATTGCGGCACGCGCAGGTTCGACACGCTGAAGCCCACGAGGCCGGCCTTGGGACGCGCGCCGATGCCGACCGCACCCTCGTCGCGGATCTCGCCGCCCGATCCGGTGGCCGCACCCGGGTACGGCGCGATCGCGGTCGGGTGGTTGTGCGTCTCGACTTTCATGAGGATGTGCACGGGCTCGCGGTGATACGAGAACACGCGCGTTTCGGGATCGGGAAAGAAGCGTCCCGCCTCGTGCCCGCGGATAACCGCGGCGTTGTCGGAATACGCGCTCAGCACCGCGGGATCCGCGGCCTGCTCGTGCGTGTTGCGGATCATGCCGAACAGGCTGTGCGACTGCGGCTCGCCGTCGATGCTCCAGCTCGCATTGAAGATCTTGTGGCGGCAGTGCTCGCTGTTGGCCTGCGCGAACATCATCAGCTCCACATCGGCGGGATTGCGTCCGAGCTCGACGAAGGCCGCGCACAGATAATCGATCTCGTCATCGGCGAGCGCGAAACCGAACTCACGATTCGCGCGCTCCAGCGCCGCGCGGCCACCGCCGAGAATATCCACCGTGCGCAGCGCGCGCGGCGCCTCGTGCACGAACAGCTTCGCCGCGTCATCGAGGCTCGCGAACACCGCCTCGACCATGCGATCGTGCAACGGCGCGGCGATGCGAGCGCGCAACTCCGCAGCAATTGTGCCGCTGCAATCCAGGTAATACGCAATGCCGCGCTCGATGCGCCGCACGCGCGCCAGGCCGCAGTTGCGCGCGATGTCGGTGGCCTTGCTCGACCACGGCGACAACGTGCCCGGGCGCGGCACCACGAGAAACAATTCGCCCGCGTAGTGTTGCGCTTCGCGATGCGGGCCGTAATCGAGCAATTGCCGCAGCATCGCGCTCTCGTCGTCGCGCGGATCGCCGTCGATCTCGATGAAATGCATGAATCGCGCCTGCACGTCGCGCACATCGGCGGCAATCAATTGCAATTCGCCGAGCAGCCGGCGAAGACGAAATGGCGAAAGCGCCGAAGCGCCGGCGAGAGTCAGCATGACTGTTCCCGAAGAGTGAAAATGAGCGGAATGTTGTGCCGCGAGCGCAGAATTCTACCGTATGCCCCGAAGCGCCCGTTAGCTGCAATTGCGTACGATTTTGGCATCCACATTTGCGCGATGTAGAACCACACATCGATAGCGACTACTAACATTCCTGCTCGAGCGGAAAAACGTACCGCGAAATTGCGGTAATTTTTTTTGTCCGTTTGGGTTCCCATATTGCGATCGGCGACTAGAATCGACTCCCGCCAGGTACAGCAAGAGTGTGACCTATGTGGATCACAGCAACTACTGGAACACTGGAAAGCAGGCCATGGCCCGTCGCGAACCTCCTGAGAGGTACATTGATGGGCATTCTGTGTGCAGTTCTCGCCGCGTGTCCCAGCGAGACGATTCAGTCGCACTCCGGCCCGCTTCCACGAGATTCCCTCGACGAAGTCCTGGCGCGCGGCAAGCTGCGCGTCGTCAGCCGGGTCAACCCGGCGACCTTCGTCGTCGACAAGCACGGCCCTTCCGGGATCGAGTTCGAGCTCGCGCGCGCGTTCGCCGAGCAAATCGGCGTCGAGCTGGAGATGATCCCGGCGGCCAACATCGCCGAGGTCTATGCCGCGCTCGACAGCGGCGCGGCAGACATGGCCGCCTCGGGCCTGTCGGCGCGCCTTTCCGGCACCTCGAGCTACTGGTACAGCTCGCCCTACCTCGAGGTGCGCCAGCAGATCGTCTACAGGAGCGGCTCGGCGCGCCCGCGCTGCGTCGCCGACCTGGTGGGCAAGCGCGTGATGGTGCTCGCGCAGAGCAGCTCTGCCGACGCCCTGGCCGAGGCGCAGCGCGCGCATCCCGGTCTCGGCTGGATGGAAGCCACGCGCATCGAGACCTTCGAGCTGCTGCGCAAGATCATGGACGACGAGATCGATTACGCGATCGTGAAGTCCAATGAATTCGAGATGCACGAGGGCCTGTTCCCCGGCATCGAGATCGCCTTCGAGCTCGAGGAGCGCGAGCAGCTCGCGTGGGCCACCGCCGAGCGCGGCCGCAATGCGCGACTGCACTCCTCGATGCAGAATTTCCTCGCGCGCTACGAGGAATCGGGCGAGCTGGACCTGCTGCGCGAGCGCTTCTTCGGTTACCTGCCCGAGATCAACCGCAAGGCGCTGACCGCGTTTGCCGAGCGCGTCGAATCGCACCTGCCGCGATTCGAGGGGGTGCTGCGCAGGATCGGCGCCGAGGAAGGCATCGACTGGCGCCTGCTGGCCGCGATCAGCTACCAGGAATCGCACTGGAATCCGCGCGCGGTGTCGTACACCGGCGTGCGCGGCATGATGATGCTGACGAAGGCGACCGCGCGCGAGGTCGGCGTGACCGATCGCACCAATCTCGAGCAGAGCCTGCGCGGCGGCGCGCGCTATTTCCTGAAGTTGCTGGAGCAGGTGAGCGAGGACATCGCGCCCTCGGAACGCGAACTCTTCGCGCTCGCCGCCTACAACATCGGTCCCGCGCACGTCGAGGACGCGCGCCGTATCGCCGAGATGCGCGGCGCCGATCCGGATGTATGGGCGGACGTGGAGAAGCAGCTGCCGCTGCTGACGAAGCGCGCGTGGCATTCACGCACGCGCCACGGCTACGCGCGCGGCTACGAAACGTTGAACTTCGTCAACCGCATCCGCCAGTACCACCGCTTCCTCGAGCACCACGACGAGGAATCGAACATGCTGCAGGTCGCGCAGAACGCGCGCACCTCCTTCGCGCAGCTACCCGCCCGCTCCTGACGTGGGTCGCCATTCATGGCGACGATGGCATTGTCGGCATGAATGCCGACCTACGGCTTAGGTTCATGGCGATATCCGGCGGCGGCGGAAGAAATCCCGCATCATCCGCGCCGCTTCGTCCGCGCACACGCCCTCGCTCCACGCCACGCGATGGTTCAGGAACGCGGCGTCCAGCAGCGCGAGGTTGCTCGCCACCGCACCGGCGCGCGGCTCGCGCGCGGCGAACACCACGCGCGCCACGCGCGCGTGCACCAGCGCGCCCGCGCACATCGCGCAGGGCTCGATGCTGACGTACAGCGTGGAACCGCTCAGCCGGTAGTTGCACAGCGCATTCGCCGCGGAGCGCAGCGCCACGATCTCGGCGTGGGCGGTGGGATCGCAGCGCCCGATCGGCGCGTTCCAGCCCTCGCCCAGCACCTCGCCGTCGCGCACCAGCACCGCGCCCACGGGCACCTCGCCCGCGGCCTCGCCCGCGCGCGCCAGCTCGAGCGCGCGGCGCATCCAGTGCTCGTCTTCTGCGCTCGTCATGTGCGTTCTCCCGTCGTGGTGCCAGCGCTCGCGGCCGCGATGATAGCCCAGCTGGACGCGACAACCGGTGATACGCATCGCGTCGCCCAGCTCCTGCAACCCTCCTCAGGCCGGCAGCGGCAATTCACCCTCGCTCAGGAAGGTCTCGAGGACGAAGCGGACGACGGCGCTCGCGCCCACCTGCTTGAACGCGACTTCGCGTGCGCCGGCCTCGCACAGCCAGCGCGTCGTCTCGCGTGGCATCGGCTCAGTGAACGCGGCGGGCGAAAACAACCCGACGCAGACTCCGTGACGCGGGTCGCGCGCCGAGGGGTACTCGAAGGCCTCCACGCCGGCCTCGCGCATCGCGGTCCCCAGCAGCTGCGTCTGCACGTAATCCTTCGGGTGCGTGATCGTCGCGACAAAACGCTCGAACGGTGCCTCGTGCAGCTTCACGCCGCGCGCCGTCCGGTAGAGCGCCGAGAACAGCGTGTGCTCCGAACGGATGGCCGCCTTCGGCGGCGCCGCGTCCATCGAGTACCAGAACACGAAGCGGTAATAGGCGGCCTCCGCCAGCGTGGCATCCGTGTTGCGAGCGCCGTAGAAAATTCCCGGCTCGTGCACGCGCCCGAAGCGCGAGCCCCACGGCAGCGGCGGATAGCGAAAGGGCGTCCTCAGCAGGTAGTGCAGGCCTTCGGTCCCGGCGCGGTACGGGGGCTTTACCTCGTCCAGCATCGCTTCCAGCAGGGCCTGCTCCTCGAGGGTGTCGACGTAGCCCAGCGTCGCGACCTGCTCCTGGCTCTCGACGAGACGATACAGCGTGCCCCCCACGCGGCGAATCTGCCCGGCGCCGTGGCACGCCTCCCAGATCGTCACACCTTGCCCCGGAGGGCATCGACGAACTGCAGCACGGTGACCAGGCCCTGGATGCTCTCGATCTGCCGCGCCGGAACGCCCCCCGTCGCCTTGTTCGGGCTGCGCATGAAGTGCCGGATCCAGTCCTGGTCGCCACCGGTCAGCGCGTACAGCGCCCGCGCCACGCGCACGAGGAGCAACGCCAGCTCGCCCGCCTTGGACTGCGGATCCAGCGCGGGCTGCTGCTTGAGCCGACTGATCGCCGTGCGGTGCATGCCGAGCACCGCGGCCAGCTCCGCCTGCTTCAGCCCGAGCTGCGCCGCGGCGCTCAGCACGGCCTTGGCCAGCACGAGCTCGGGCGCGGCTTGGGGGTGCGGCTGGGTGGACATGCGCGGCTCCCGGGGAAATGCAAATTGCACATATGCTATGCGCGATGTGCAGATAGCACAACCCGGAACATCCCGGCTCAGCCGCCGATCGCCGCAACTTCCACCGGCGCCAGGTGCCGCCATTCGCCTGGCGCGAGCGCCGCATCGAGCACGATCCCGCCGACCGCGAGCCGGTGCAGCGCGAGGACTTCGTTGCGCAAGACGCCGAACATGCGCCTGACCTGGTGGTAGCGGCCCTCGTGGATCGTGAGCTCCGCGCGGGTGGCGGACAGGATCACCAGCCGCGCGGGCTGCGTGACCAGGTTCTCGTAGCGCAGATAGATGCCTGCCGCGAAGCGCTCGGCGTATTCCGGCGTGATCGGGTCGCGCGTCTGCACGAGGTAGGTCTTGGGAATCTTGCGCTCGGGCAGCGTGATGCGGCGCGTCCAGTTGCCGTCGTTGCTGAGCAGCAACAGCCCCGTGGTATTGAAGTCGAGCCTCCCCGCGAGGTGCAGCTCGTCACGCGCCGGCAGCTCGATGAGGTCGAGCACCGTGGGGTGCTTGCGGTCGGTGGTCGCGCTGACGCAGCCACGCGGCTTGTGCAGCATCAGGCACACGGGCTCGCGCGCGCGCAACACCCGCCCCGCCACCTCGACGCGGCAAAAGGTCGAGACCGCCTGGCTGCCGTCGGTGGCCGGCACGCCATTCAGCAGCACCTCGCGCGCGGCGATCATGAGCTGCGCGCTGCGCGCCGAGCAGGCCAGCCGGGAGCCTATGAAGCGGTCGAGTCGCATCGGGATTGACCTACCTCGCGTGGTTCGCGGCTGTTGCCGAAGGAAGAATCGGTGTCGAGAAGCTGGATCCGCATGCCTGTCCGGCCCCCATTTCGCGCACCGTCGAAGCCCTGCACCGCGGCGGCAACGATAAACCCGGAGCACGCGGGCTACCCTCCGAAACGCCTGTCAGGATGGCGACAACCCATGACAATGCGATTGCATTGCCTAAATAGGTCAATCGCATTACCATGCGTGAAATCCCCCGCTTTGACCGGAAAGCGCCATGCCTGCCACCCTCGAAGTCGAATCCACATTGACCGACCGCTACCAGACCACGGTGCCGGAAACCGTGCGTCGCGCCCTTCGGCTCGGCAAGCGCGACAAGATCCACTACACCATCCGCCCCAGCGGTGAGGTGGTGCTGACCCGCGCCGAGGCATCCGAGGGGGACGACCCGGTGCTCGGACAGTTCCTCGGCTTCCTGGCCCTGGACATCGCAAGCCATCCCGAGCGCCTGCAGGCCGTGGATGCCGGCCTCATCCGGCGCCTTCATGCGCTGGTCGGCGGCATCGAAGTCGATCTCGATGCAGCCCTTTCGGCGGATGATGAATGATTGTGGGCAAGCCTGCGCCTCTGGTGATTCACGGCTGGACGGTCTTTGCCCATCCGCTGTTCCTGGCACAGATCGAGGCGCTGGCTCGGCAGGTCGACGCCATGAAGCAAAAGGACCCGGTCGGGTACGCGAGAAGGAACGCCAGCCAGCGACTGGCGGCCATCACGAAGTTGGCCTTCGACGTTATCCCGCAAGATCCGGCCCGACCGGAGTACCGCCAAGGCGCCACCCTGGGCGACGATCACAAGCACTGGTTCCGGGCGAAGTTCTTTCAGCAGTACCGGATCTTCTTTCGCTACCACGCACCGGGCAAGGTGATCGTGTTTGCGTGGGTCAACGATGAAGGCACCAAACGCGCCTACGAGAGCAGCGACGACGCCTACCGGGTGTTCCGCAAAATGCTGGAAAGCGGCCGTCCACCGGACGACTGGGGCCAGTTGCTGGCCGAGGCTCGTGCGGAGGGGCAGCGCCTGCAACAATTCGCCGCCAGCATCACGCCCTGAGGCCTGGCTTCGATTATCGTGGCGCGGCTGCGCCGTTCCATGGACGAGCATGGATGTGCTCGACAACCGCCCGCGTTGTTGCCAACATCGGCCGACGAGAGCATCCAGATTCCAGGCAATGCCGTCTGCAAACACACCGGCCGAGTTGTTCCGGCACGTCAGTGCCGAGAAAGCCGGCATCTACCGCAGCATCATGGCGAGTTTCGCCGCGGCAAAGCGCCAGTTCCGGCTGCACATGCGGCCCGACGAAGTGCTGACCGAGGCTCGGTGGATCGATGGCGTACCAAAGCTCGAGGAAGTCCAGGCCGCGCTCGCGCAACTCGCCGAGTGGGGCAACCTCGAGGCGCAGCCCGACACAGCACGCGTCGCCAGCATCAGCGATTTCTACCGCGCCCGCTTCCTCTACCGGCTCTCCCATGGCGGCGATGCGGTCGAGACAGCCCTCGCGGCCTTCGCCGACGCACTCGAACGGCGCGCCGAACTGCAGACGATCGCGCTGGAGGACATCGCCAGCCGGCTCAGGACCCTGCTCGCGCTGGCCGACGCGCCGGCGATCGATGCGGCGAAGCTGCACGAGACGCTGCGCGATCTCGTGCGCGTGTTCGAGGGCCTGGCCGACAACGCCCAGGCCTTCATGGCCGGCATGGCCCGCAGCATCGAGCTGCAACAGGCCGATGCCACCGCGGTGGTGGCTTACAAGCAACGGCTGATCGACTACCTCGAACGTTTCATCGGCGATCTGGTCGGGCGCTCCGGCGCGATCGCAGAGCACATTGCCGCGCTGCATCCGCGCATCGATCCGCTGCTGCGGGCGGCCGCGCAACGCGAGGCGCGCGACGCCGCTCCCGCTGACCGACAAGCGCAGACCGAGGCGCTCGCACAGCGACAGCAGGCGTGGCGTGAACGCTGGGGGGGCCTGCGCAGCTGGTTCGTCAGCGCCCATCATCAACCACCGCAGGCCGAGGTGTTGCGCTCGAAGGCGCGCGCGGCGATTCCGCAGCTGCTGGCGGCGGTCGCGGCGCTGAACGAGCGGCGCAGCGGGCGCAGCGACCGCTCGGCCGACTTCAGGGTGCTCGCCGGCTGGTTCGCGAGCTGCGCGGACGATGAGGACGCGCACCGCCTCGGTCGCGCCGCCTTCGCCCTCAATCCGGCGCGGCATTTCTCGTTGAATACGGACGCCGGCAACGAACTGCCTGCCACGACGCCGTGGGCCGAGGCACCGCCGCTGCGTATCCACCCGCGCCTGCGCGAGTACGGCGAGGCCGCTCCGCGCGGTCCGCTGCCCAGGGTGCACGAACGCACGGAAGAACGCGCCTTGCTCGCGAGCCAATTGCGCGAGGAACATCTGCAGGTCGAAGCCGCGCGTGCACGCCTGGCCACGGGCCGGATGACGCGCCTGTCGGACATCGGCCGCCTCGATCCGCACGCCTTCGCTCTGTTGCTGTCGCTGCTGGGCGAGGCGCTGAGCGCGCAATCCTCTCCCGAGGACGTGATCGAGCGCCAGACCGGCGATGGCCTGCTGCGCATTCGTCTCGAGCCGATGGCGGCACACACGCGGGCCGAAATCCGCACCGATGCCGGCGTCTTTGCCGGCCGCGACCACCGCATCACGATCACCGCCACTCGAGCGTCCTGATGAGAAGCGACAGCAGCGCGATCGGCCAGCAGCAGGCCCGCCATCAACGCGAGGAGACCACCGACGCGCTGCGCGCCCTGCTGATGACGCCGTTGATGACGCCCGCGCATGCAGAGTTCGCCGCGGTGCGCCGCCATGCCGATGCGCTGCGCGAATGGTTCGTCCGCG